>Ga0180219_1002237_pt1 | contig 11682 bp, 8 predicted proteins | sample eDN3rd30CBELigMG_FD_151338 | JGI IMG/M metagenome (GOLD analysis project Ga0180219, IMG submission 151338) | Enriched Miracle-Growth compost microbial communities from Emeryville, California, USA - eDNA 3rd pass 30_C BE-Lig MG (version 2)... ...
AAAGATTCGGGTTCACGGCGCCCACGACCTGGCGGTTGACGTCGCCGCAGGCGGCCAGCGTGGTGGCCATTGCGGCGTTGATGGCCTGCATGGTGGCCTTCAGGTTGCGCTTGACCACGCCATGCCACTGAAAGGTCTGGCGCGTGGTGATGCGCAGGCCGCGCGTGGCCCAGGTGGTGGCGATGTGGTCAAGCGCCAGCCACTGCTGCGGGGTGACGATGCCGCCCGGCAGGCGCGCCCGGATCATGAAGGCATGGGCGGGCTCGAGCTTGCGCTTGCGCCTTTCGTCGCGTATGTCGCGGTCGTCCTGCTGGTAGCTGCCGTGGAACTTCAGCAGCTTGTTGTCGTCGTCGCTGATGGCGCCCGTTATGGGGTCGTTCAGGCCTTCTTCTATCGTGCCGCGCAGGTAGCGGCTGTCTATCTTGATCTGTTCCAGATGGGAAATCGGGGAGGTCATGCTGATCCTGTTGCTTAATACACGTCGCGGGCATAGCGGCCCTGGGCGGCCAGTTCTTCGAGCCAATGCTTGGCCTGGGCGGGGTCGAGGCCGCCTTCCTGGCGCGCGATCCGCTGCAGCGCCTGGTGCACGTCCTTGGCCATGCGATTGGCATCGCCGCATACATAGATGTGGGCGCCGCCTTGTATCCATGCATACAGGTCCGCTGCGCGTTCGAGCAGGCGGTCTTGCACGTAGATCTTCTGTTCCTGGTCGCGCGAAAAGGCCAGGTCAAGGCGATGCAAATGCCCGTCGCGCAATGCCGCCTGCCATTCGGTCTGGTAAAGGAAGTCGGAATCGAAATGCGGGTTGCCGAAGAACAGCCAATTGCGGCCGTTTGCGCCGTTGGCGGCACGTTCCTGCACAAAGGCGCGGAAGGGCGCCACGCCGGTGCCGGGACCGATCATGATCACATCGCGTGAAGAATCGGGCGGCAGGCGGAAGCGCGTGTTCTCTTCGATGAAGATGCGCACGCGCTCTCCTTCGGCCAGGCGGCTCAGATAGCCCGAGGCAGCGCCGCTGCGGGCTTGTCCGTCGAAGTCGTAGTCGACGTTGGCGACGGTGAGATGCACTTCTTCATCGACGCTGCTTTGGCTGGAGGCAATGGAGTAGAGCCGGGGCGCGAGCGGCCTCAGCGCCTTCACCAGCGCCTCGGCCGTCCAGGCGGCGGGATGCTTGCGCAGCACATCGGCCAATTGATGCGTTGAGACGAGTTCGCGAAAGGCTTCCGCCTGTTCGGGCTGCAACAGGGCGGTCAGTTCTTCGCTTTGCGACAGTTCGGCGTGGGCCTGCAGGAAGGGCCGCGTCAGTTGAGTAAGCTCGCGGTGCTCGCCCAGCCATTCCTTCAGGGGGCGCTGCACATCGGCCGCTTGCACGATCTCTTCGCCGTCCAGGCCAAGCAACTGCAGTACTTCGGACACGAGGGCGTGGGACTGCACCGGCCAGACACCCAGCGCATCGCCCGGCTGGTAGGCCAGCTGGCTGCCCTCAAGGGAAATTTCAAGGTGCCGTATGTCTTTATCGCTTTCGGGCGCGGTAATGGGCTGGTTCAGCAGCAGTTCGGCCTGGAAGGGCGCTTCGCGCGAGTAGCGGCCGGCCTTGGGATGCAGGGGCGTGACGCTGGCGCTGGGTGGATTGTCGGCCTGCTTGAGCACGGCTTGTGCCTGCTCGAGGGCTTTCTGCGTCCAGGGCTTGGCGACGGTCTCGATGTCCAGGTCGGCCTGGCCCACTTCGTGCACCCGCGTCGCGCCCAGCTCGGCGAGCCGCTCGTCCAGGTGGCGCGCGATGCCGCAGAACGAGGGATAGCTGGAGTCGCCCAATCCCAGTACGGCGTAGCTGAGCGAGGGCAGCTTGGGCGCCCGGCGGCTGCCCAGGAACTCGACGAAGCCGATGGAGTCGTCGGGCGGTTCGCCGTCGCCCTGTGTGCTGATGACGATGTACAACAGTTGCTCGTCTTTCAGTTCGCGGGTGGTGTAGCGGTCGGCGCGCACCAGCCTGGCATTCAGGCCCGCGGCGCGGACCTGCTCGAACAGCGCTTCGGCAACGCGCTTGGCGTTGCCCGTCTGGCTGCCGTACAGGATGGTCAGCGGCCGGGGGACCACGGCGGGTGTGGCGGCCAGCGCGGCGATTTTCTGGGCGGGTGCGCCGGCGGGGCCCTGGCTGGCCAGGCCGGCAAAATAACCCGACAACCAGTTGAGGGACTGAGTGTCGAGGTCTTCGGCAAGTTGCCGCAGCAGAACGTGTTTGGATTCGGGAAGGTGTGACAGGGCCAACATAGCAAGCTTCATGAACAAATGAGTATTCATTCTAAGAAGCCCCGCCCTTCAGGCGAACGACAACATTCTTATTACTTTATGCGCTTTTCGTCGGTAGTTGTCCTTGACCCGGGTAATTTGGGCCTGCGGGGCTCGCCGATCGCAGCCGGCGGCCTGCTTTCCAGGACACGGTCCCGGCGGTCTTGCCTGGGTGGTCTGGCGATGCTCAGCGGCCGCGTTCGTGGTGCAGCCAACCCTGGGCCAGCCAGTCGCCCAGCATGTCCAGTTCGCCGGGCTTCAGGCGCCGGCCCTGGCGGCTGTCGCACTCGAGCCGCCTGTCGTCCGCCAGCGCCCGCAGCGCCGGGCTGGCGGGAAGCTCGGCAAGTTCGCCGTTGATATAGAAATCGTTGCCCCGATACATCAGCCGGGTGCATCGGTCGGGCACCAGGACTCCATCGAGCGGCCAGGCCTCGGCCAGATCAAGGCCGGCCCCCGAGGGCTCGAACCAGGCGGCGCTGGAGGGCTCTGTAAGCCACTGGCCCAGAAAGCGGGAGGCCAGCGCCTCATTGAATTTTATTTGCAACGCCGCGTCGAGTGTGGCCTGCACCAGATCGTCTGGCAGGCGGGCAGGGTGGCGGGTGGCGGTCGATCCGCGATCCCCGTAGCGCTTGTCCAGTTTCGGCCCTGCCGCGGGGCGTGCTCCGTAAAGGCCCGCGTCTTCGCCGATGCGGGCCATCAGCTGATCGCCGGCCGCCTCCAGCACCCCGCGCGCCAGCGTAGCCAGGGTGGGCGCCCGGAAGCCGATGGAGATGGTCATGCAGTCGCCCTCGGCGACGCCGTCGTGCGCGATATGGGGCGGGAGATAGAGCATGTCGCCGGGTTCAAGCACATATTCGTGCTCGGGACGGAAGTGCCGGAGTATCTTCAGCGGCAGGCCTTCTTCCAGAGAGAGATCTTGCTGGGTGCTGATGCGCCAGCGGCGGCGCCCGTGCGCTTGCAGCAGGAAAACGTCGTAGCTGTCGAAATGCGGCCCCACGCCGCCGCCGTCCGAGGCGATACTGATCATGGCGTCATCCAGCCGGGCGTCCGGGATGAAACGGAAGCGATGCAGCAGGCGAGCCATGCCGTCGTCATGTGCATCGGTATTCTGGGCGAGCACCGTCCAGCCCACCCGGCGCATGGAGGGCAGGCGGGCAAAGGGGCCGGATTTCATCTTCCATTGGCCGCCGTCCTGCCAGATAAGGCGGGATTCCACCTCATCGCGGCGCACCAGTTCACGCACCTCGGCGATCGACAGCGCCGGCCGGAAGCCCGGAATGGCCTGCCGCACCAGCAGGGGCTTGCGCTGCCAGTGCTGCTTCATGAAGGCGCTGGGGCTGAGCCCGCCCAGCAGGTCGAGAGCGATATCGGGGTTCATAGGTGTTCGGCCCGCAGGCGGTACAGCGCTTCCAGGGCCTCGCGCGGACTCATTTGATCGGGGTCGAGTTCACCGAGCGAGTGGACCAGGGCCTGGAGGCGCTCGTCTTGCGCGGTGTCGTCGTCGGCGTAGTCGATGTCTGCCGGAGCCGGGCCGCTGGCCGCCGCTTCGGCAAACAGGTCGAGTTGGGGCGTGGGGGCGCCGAGCGCCTCCAGGCGCGAGAGTTCACGGCTTGCATGGCGGATGACCGCGGGGGGGATGCCTGCCCGCTGAGCCACCTGTATGCCGTAGCTGCGGCTGGCCGGCCCGGGGCGTACCTCGTGCAGAAAGACAATGCCCGAGGCCGAGTCGGCGGCGGCCAGGTGCACATTGGCCGCGCCGTCCGCGTCGGCGGGAAGGCGCGTCATTTCGAAGTAGTGCGTGGCAAAGAGGGTCAGCGACTGGTTGTGCGTCAGGAGCCGATGGGCGATGGCCCACGCCAGGGCCAGGCCGTCGTAGGTCGAGGTGCCGCGCCCGATCTCGTCCATCAGCACCAGGCTGTGCGGCGTGCTTGCGGCAAGGATGGCGGCGGCCTCGGTCATTTCCATCATGAAGGTCGAGCGTCCTCCCGCCAGGTCGTCGGCCGCGCCGATGCGGGTGAAGATGCGGTCGATCCGCCCCACACGGGCGCTGCGCGCGGGCACGAAGCTACCCACGCGCGCCAGCAGCGCAATCAGGGCGATCTGGCGCATGTAGGTGGATTTGCCGCCCATGTTCGGGCCGGTGATGAGCAGCATGCGCTGCGCCGCTTCCAGTTCGCAGTCATTGGGCGTGAAGCGCTCGATGCTGCGTTCGACCACGGGGTGGCGCCCCGCCTCGATGACGATCTCGGGCGCTTCGGTAAGCTGGGGTGCCACCCAGTCGTTCGAGCGTGCATGTTCCGCCAGCGCCGCCAGCGCATCGATTTCGGCCAGGGCCGAAGCGCACGAAGAAAGTTGCGCCGCGAACGGAGCGAGCTGGTCCAGCACCTGCTCGAACAGCCATTTCTCACGCGACAGGCTGCGGTCTTTGGCCGACAGCACCTTGTCTTCCCAGGTCTTGAGCTCGGGCGTAATGTAGCGCTCGGCGTTCTTCAGGGTCTGGCGGCGCCGATAGTCGGCCGGCACCTTGTCGGCCTGGCCTCGTGTGACTTCAATGAAGAAACCATGCACGCGGTTGTACTCCACGCGCAAATTGGCGATGCCCGTGCGTTCCCGCTCGCGTGCCTCGAGCTCCAGCAGGAATTCTCCGCTGTCGCTGGCCAGGCGGCGCAGCTCGTCCAGTTCGGCATCGTAGCCCGGCGCGATGACGCCTCCGTCCCGCACCATCAGCGCCGGTTCGGGATCGATGGCGTTCTGCAGCAGGCCGGCCAGTTCGCCGGGCAGGTCCAGGCGCTGCAGGAAGCCGTCCAGCTCCGGCGTGTTGTCGAAGGCCGTGCCGATGTGCTGTCGGAGCGCCGGCAGCAGCGCCAGCGCATCGCGCAAGCTTGCCAGTTCGCGCGGCCGCACCGACCGCAGGGCGATGCGCGTGGCGATGCGCTCGATGTCGGGATAGCGCTCGAGCGTGTCTTGCAGTGCATCCAGCCCAGCTGCGGCGTCCAGGCCGTTATTGCCTTGCCCCGCCAGAAAGGCCTCGATCACGTTCAGGCGGGCCTGGGCCGGTTGATTGTCGCGCAGGGGGTGGTGCAGCCATCGGCGCAGCAGACGGCTGCCCATGGGCGTGCGGCAGTGGTCAAGGGTAGAGAACAGCGAGGGGCCATCGTCACTTCCCAGCGGCTGGCTGAGCTCGAGATTCTTGCGTGTGACCGGGTCCAGCACCACGTAGGCCCCCGGCCTTTCGACACGTATGGACTGGATATGGCTGAGGGACTGCGCCTGGGTCTGGCTGACATAGTGCAGCAGGGCTCCCGCCGCGCACACCGCGGCCGGCACGTCGTCCAGGTCGAAACTGGACAGCGAATCGACCGCGAAATGCGCCTGCAGCACCCGCCGGGCATTGTCCGCCTCGAAGTGCCAGTCGGGCATCGTGCTGATCGCCACCTGGCCGTCCAGGCGCGTGCGCCTGCTTTCGGCGCAAAGCAGTTCGGCCGGCGCGATGCGGTGCAGCTCGGAATCCAGCATTTCGGGCGTGCATTCCGTGACGCAGAAGTCGCCGTTGGCCAGGTTCATCCATGCAATGCCGCCGCGTTCGACGCGATTGATGCGCGCCGTCCATAGTGCGGCGATCTGCCGGTCGGCCTTGGCCGGCAGCAGCGCGTCATCGGTAAGCGTTCCCGGGGTGACGATGCGCACGATCTTGCGCTCCACAGGCCCCTTGCTGGCGGCGGGATCGCCGATCTGTTCACAGATCGCCACCGATTCCCCCAACGCCACCAGGCGCGCCAGATAGCCCTCCATGGCATGGAAGGGCACGCCCGCCATGGGAATGGGCGACCCGTTGGAAACGCCGCGCTTTGTCAGCGTAAGGTTCAGCAGCCGCGCCGCCCGCTCGGCGTCTGCATAGAACATCTCGTAGAAATCGCCCATGCGGTAGAACAGCAGATGCGGGCCAGCCTCTTTTTTTAGGGCTAAATATTGGCGCATCATCGGCGTATGGTTGCTGGTGTCTGGTGTGGTCATTACGATCAATTTGCTATGGCTTTCTTGGCTCTGGGAGGGAACGACTTAACTTGGCGTTACCTAGGTTAGGGCGATGATTTGAGTGCAAGAAGTGCCATTGTAGTAAGAGTCAATTGAAAGCCTGACTTCTCGTTGACCAGCCAGTACGCATATCCTAATCAGAAAAGCGAAAAGCCGCGTTTAGCGGCTTTTCCATTTGGTGCGATCTTTCAGCTTGTTAGCATACAGCACGCACAACAGAAAAGAGAAGCGTACTTCAGACCTCGGCCATCTCATGCTCAGCCGCGTTCGCAAGGAACGCTGAGCGAGATTGTCCACGCCGGCGCGCGGCAGCGTCGATGCGTTGCACCAGGTTTTCGGGCAGACTGATGTTGAGGCGTACCGACTTGGTGCTGACTTTGCTTAGGTCGATGTCCACAAGCATCCAGTATCCACCAGTGAAGCGGTCGTCATCTGCCCAATCTTCAGGCGTCGAAGGTTTTGGGATATCGAAGCTCTCGCCTTCAAAGTGAACTTCTACGGCCTCTTGGGCCAAGCGGGGCAGGTCGACGAAGTTATCAGCGGCGGAGAAGCAACCGGGAAAATCAGGAAAAGTTACGCCGTAAGCGCTTTCGTCGTCTTTGTGAATGTAAGCAGGGTAGTACATGGTGTGCTATTTCCAGGGCCAGCCGGCTTGCCGGTAGATGTTTCGCAAAGTACCGACGGCCAGATCCTTGCGTGGATGCGGAACTACTACATGCCCGGGTTTATCAACGTGCTTGAACTTGGCATGATCGCCTTTGCCGCCCACGCGAACCCAGCCTTCGGCCGTCAGCCGTTTGATGATCGCCATGCTGTTCATTGTGTAAGTTTACACAAAATACAGTCGTTGACAAACGGCGGAAGTCGGTTGGCTTAGTTCCGGCAGTGTGGAGCTGGCAATTGATTGCCGACCCCAGCACACACATGAATGTTCTGCCGTCGCCATGGCCTCAGTTTGAAGCGCCCGCAGACTCCCCCGAACCCGCACCCTCCAGCGTGTTCTTATAGATCACCCCATCCTTCATGATGACGACAAAGCTTCGTTCGGGTGTTGCGACCAGCTGGATGTCTGTGAGAGGGTCGCCGTCGACCAGCAGCAGGTCGGCAAACGCGCCTTCGCTGACCACGCCCAGGTCGCCGGGATAGGGGTTGCGTTTGCCGGAAAGCTTGAGCAGTTCGGCGTTGGTGCTTGTTGCCATCACCAGCAGTTCGGGCGGGGTGTACCATTCGGTCATGCTTGCCAGAATGGCGCCTTGACGTTGACCAAGGGCGCTGGAAAACAGGATGTCGGTGCCGAAGACGGTCTTGAGCTTGTATTTCTTGGCCAGCTTGAACGTATGGTCGGCGCCCTCGAAGACCTCCATGAATTTTTGGCGTTCTGTCGAGCCGGGGGGGAATGCGTTGCCCATCTCCTTGGGGAAGGCCTGGGGGCTCAGCCAGATGCCTTTTTGCGCCATGAGCTGAGCGGTTTCATCGTCCATCAGGCTGCCGTGTTCGATGACCTTCACGCCGGCCTCGACGGCTTGCTGGACGGCCTGCGAAGTATAGGCGTGGACGGTGACATAGGTGCCCCAATTGGTCGCGGCCTCGACAGCGGCACGAATCTCGGCGGGGGTGAAAGTGATGGCATCCAGGGGGCTGTTGGGAGACGAGACCCCGCCGCCGGCCGTGAGCTTGATCAGCGCGGCGCCCTGCAGCAGCTGTTCGCGCGTGCGTAGGCGAACCTCGTCGGGCGAGTCGGCTATGGCCGAATAGCCTTCTTCATCGTAGCGTGAGCCCGGAGCGCCGAGTTGCCGAGGCAGGTCGTGCATGTCCCGGAAGTCGCCATGGCCGCTGGTGATGCTGATCATGGCGCCGGACGGATAGATGCGCGGGCCTTTGACAATCTGATCGTCGATGGCCTGTTTGAGCCCGAACGAAGGGCCGCCCAGGTCGCGCACCGTGGTGAACCCGCGCATCAGGGCCCGCTCGGCTTCGCGTCCGGCAACAAGACTGATGTAATTGGGATCGGCATGCATCATGGCCGCGACCGGCAGGCCGACGAGCGTCGTATGCCAATGCGCGTCGATCAGGCCGGGCATCAGCACGCGCCCTTGTCCGTCGATGACAGCCGCGCCGGGCTCGTCGATGGGGTCCGCGCTGATCTTTTCTATGTGGTTCTTGCGCACCAGCACATTGCGCTGACCGGACAAAGAGGGTGTTTTCCCGTCGAAAATGCGTACGTTGGTGAAAAGCACGGCGGAAGGCTGCTGGGGCGCGGCGGGCTCGGAGGCGGGCATATGCTCGGCCAATTGCTCGTCGGTCAGGGCCGGCGCGTCGTGGGCCAAGGCGCTGCTGCCCAAGTGGCCAAGGGCTAGTACGAATACTGATCGGGCGAAAAGCTTAAGGGATCGGGTAAGCATGAAAGACCTCTATCTAGTATGTCGTTGTAAAAAGACGCTAGTCCGCGTGTTTTGACTGCAGTCGCCTGGCGTCGAGCAGTTGCTTGAGCTCTTGCAGGGTCTGGGGCGAGTGGTCTGCAATGCCCGTGACGAGCAGCCAGGCATCAACATAATGAGAGGGGGCAAAGACGTGGCCATAACCCATCGGGGTCGTGTCCGCCAGCATCATGTCCAAAGCGAATTGAAACATGCTGATCACCGGATACCAGCGCAGGGTCGGCAGCACATCCGGCCCGCGGGGCGAAGCCATCCACTCCGGCTCGCGCCAGGCATCGCTGGGGTTGAAGAATGTGATCGCGTCACTCGCGTATTGCAGGTACACGATGCGGAACGGCCCCCAGGGCGCGCCGGCGGGAACCGGCGAACCAAATTGATTCATGAAGCGCACCACGCTGCCGTCGCCGAATTCGGGCAGCCAGGCGGGCGAGCCCGCGTTGCGCGCCGCCGTCAGGGCCCGCCAATGCGTGGTAAGAAAGGGCGGGCCGCTCCATAAGGCCCCTTGTATGGGGTCGCCCAGCAGCTCCCAGACATTGACCGACCGTTCGGAGTTCTTGGCTCCCAGGCTCAGGCCATGGAGATAGAGCTTGGGTCGGCTTTCCGGGGGAAGGGTCTTCCAGTAGCTGTAGATGGCATTAAAAAGCGCTTTGGCCGCCTCTTCGCCATAGTCGGGTTCTATCATCAGCGAAAGCGGGCTGGACAGATATGAATATTGCATGGCCACGCTTGCGATATCGCCGCCGTAGAGATATTCGACGCTCTCGATGGCCCCGGGGTCGACCCAGCCTGTGCCTGTGGGGGTGATGACAACCAGCGCCGAGCGGGAAAAACCGCCGACGCGCTGCAGTTCTTTCAGCGCCAGTTGAGCGCGTTCGGCGGCCGACTGCGCTGCGGGCAAGCCGACATAGACGCGTATGGGGGCCTGGGCCGATCTGGAAGTGGCGGCTTCGATATCGGCCGCGCTTGGGGTGGATGCAATGTAGTCGCGGCCCGTCCGGCCCAGGTTTTCCCAGGGAATCAACGAGGCCTGGCTGCCCGTCATGGAATCGAGCGTCGGTGCGGGCTCGTCGGGTGGTATGAAAGCGTCGGCCTGCCGGAAGACGTCGTCGGTGACATGCAGGGCGAAGCGCAGCAGCACTCCATTGATGACCGTGGCGAAAAGCAGCAGGGCGCAAGCCACACCCACGATGATGGCGACACGCCGTGGAAGCAGGGCTCGGGCGCGCCGCATGAACCAGTGTGCCAGACGTTGAAACAGCCGGCCAGCCAGCAGAAGCACCACGAATGTGACCAGCGCGCCGGCCAGCAAGGTCGGCAGATACAGAGGCTCTGTGGGGCGCATCGCCATGATCTGCCGCAATGCGTCTTGCCACGGCCTGGCGGACCACAGTGCGTAGGCCGCAATCACGGCGCAGCCCAGAGCAATCGCCAAATGCAGGGGGCGCCTCAGCCTGGCTGCGGGGGACCGCAGCTCCAGATAGCGCCAGAGCCAGCTCAGGAACACGCCCAGGGCATAGCCGAGGGCCAGGCAGATGCCCGACAGAACCCCTTGCATGAGCGCGCTGCGGGGAATAAGGCTGGGGGTAAGCGACGCGGCAAAGAACAGCGTGCCCGTCAGTTCGCCGACTACCGACAATCTGCGTGGACGCCACCAGGAACGTAAGCGGGGCCGGGGATGGCGTTCGCTACCTGCACTCGCAACGGGGTTCGTAATGGCCATGTGGGCGTCCTGTCTCAGCCGTGGCTGCCGCGCAGGCGATCGATCAATCGCCGGTCGCGCTTGGTGGGACGGCCCTGTTCGAGCTGGTGCGAGGGTTCGGGCGCGAGCCGGCGCATCTCGGCGGCTTTCTCGCGCGCCGCGATGCTATCGGGAGTTTCAGCGTAGAGTTGCTGCGCAACAGGGGCCGGCCCGCGCACGCTGCTTAGCGCCATTACGGTGACGGTAACGCCTGCATCGCCCCGCTTTATCCAGAGCATGTCGCCCGGCTTGATGTCGCGCGCGGGCTTGGCCAATTGCTGATTGACATGCACCCGGCCTTTGGTGATTTCTTGTGCCGCCAGGCTGCGTGTCTTGAAGAAACGCGCAGCCCACAGCCATTTATCCAGGCGCATATTGTCCAGCATGTCGATGAATCCGCTGATGGAGCAAAGCTCGATTGTATGCCTTTCACGCTGGAATGGAGGAGGGGGCGGCGGCATCATGGGGTAACGCTGTCCTCCCTCGGGCGCAAGCTTGCGCCCGAGGGAAAGCTGTGTGTCATTCAGCGGGCATGCTGGCCACGTGCTGGTTGGCATGCAGCACAGTTCCTTCGAACAGCGGCAGCACGGTCTTGGCATATTGGTCTCGTACTGCTTGCCGGTGCGGGGTGGCCAGGGCGGCTTCCAGGGCTTCTTTGCTGTCGAAGGCGAACTGAACGGTGGCGTAGATTGAGGGAGCGCCATCATCGACTTGGTCGGCGATGAGCATATTGGCCCAGCGTATGCCCGGGAACCCTTTGTAATGCGGCATCATGGCCTGCAGCTGCGCATCGAGTTCGTCTTTTTTGCCTTCGACCGGTCGGCCTATGAAATAGCCGCATCTTACATACATGGTGGTGGTTCCTTGGTGTGTCGTGGCCTGGCGGCCTGGAGAGGGTTTAGTGAACGTGGGCCCGGGCGTATTGCCCGGGAGGCGAATGGCGAGTTTGGATGGTTGCCGTTTTTTTGGGTCGCCCCAATTTACCTGATGCGCCTGAAGAGGGAACATGGGGTTTCTACTGATCGAGCAAAATTCGTTTACCCGGGTAAACCCCTGCTGTCCGAAATCGGCAAGTGGCAGACGGTTTTTGCCATTTCTTTTATGGTGTTCCGTTGGTTAAATGAGGCCGGAGCAGTCTTCATCGTCCACCACACACGGAGGAGAAGTTATGCGAAGCGGGAG
>Ga0180219_1002243_pt1 | contig 11650 bp, 8 predicted proteins | sample eDN3rd30CBELigMG_FD_151338 | JGI IMG/M metagenome (GOLD analysis project Ga0180219, IMG submission 151338) | Enriched Miracle-Growth compost microbial communities from Emeryville, California, USA - eDNA 3rd pass 30_C BE-Lig MG (version 2)... ...
CGAACGATTGACCCGTTGTCCGTACAGCTGGCTCCCCTTCACCGTGTTTCGTCTCGTGCCCAGAGACCGGATCCCGTGCCCGCCCCCGTGCAATGGACTGCCCCACGGCGCCCGCCGCGCTCTCTATCGTTTCCCGCCCTGGGCTTGCCGGTGAACGCTGCGGGGCGGAGGGAGCCGCCGCCCCCGACCGGGCCGGCGCAGCATCCAGGGCGGCGCGAACCATGCTGCGCATTTCGGCCGGATCCGGCACGGGCATAGGCTCGATGTGCGCCAGCACCTGTACAAAACCGCCGCAGCGCTCGCTACGGTGGACGGCGGGCACGCCGCGCCGCAGGCAGCCGTGCAGCCGCTCGCGCACCTGGACCGCGTCGTCTGCGGCGAACTCGTCGGCCAGGCCCTGGGCATGGCGCTGCTCGCCGCCCGTAAGGCTCCAGATAAAGGGTTTGTCGTGGGAGTCGAGTTCGTCGATGCCGGCCTCTTGCTCGATGACGGCGGGGCCGTTCAAACCCAGCCGGGCCTCGCGGGTGACGATGAGGTAGCTGCACAGCCCGGCGGCAATGCCCATGCCGCCATAGCAGCCCACTGGGCCGGCAATAATGCCCACCACCGGCTGGTGGCGGCGCAATTCGATCATGGCGGCATGAATGTCGGCAATGGCCGCCAGGCCCAGATTGGCCTCTTGCAGCCTGACCCCGCCGGTTTCCAGCAGCAGCACCGCGCAGGTGGGCACGCCGCGCCGGTTGTCCTCTACGGCCAGCTCGAGCGCGGCGGCAATCTTCGCCCCGCCCACCTCGCCCATGCTGCCGCCCTGATAGGCGCCGTCTATCGCCAGCACCACGGCGGGCCGGCCATCGATGCGGCCCTTGAACACCACCACGCCGTCGTCGGCCTGGGCCACGATGCCTTGCCGGGGCAGCCAGGGCGACTTGATGCGGTCGAAGGGGTCGAGCAGTTCGCGGGCGCTGTGCGCATCGAGCAGGGCCAGGGCCCGCGCCCTCGCGTCCAGCTCGATGAAACTTTGCCGCTGCAATAGCGATGAAGTCATGTCGATACCTCTTGTGTGTGGCGCACGATGGCGCGGGCTGCGGCGCGCTCGGTTCGGAGAGGGCTCATGCCGCTCCCGCCTCTTCGAATGCCTGCTCGATACGCAGGCGCACCACCCCGGGCGTGGCGCCGCAGTCGTCGATGTCGATGCGCGCCGCGGGCAGGGTGGCCGAGGCAAAGAGGCGGTCGAGCACGGCCGACCATACAGCCGCCTTGCCGTCCACGGAAGTGGTGATGCGAATCTCGGTGCGCCCGGCGGCCGGCTCGAGCAGCACCTGCAAGTCGCCCGAGGCCACGACGCCGGCAATGGCCCTGCCCCTTGCGGCCCCTTGGGCGGCGTAACTGAATGAGATGGTTTCCATGACTGCTCCTGATTCAATGTCCTTCTTGATGACAACCGCCGCACTGCTTTACCGGCTGGGTTCTTGAAGCAACCCAGCGCTCTGGCACCCACGCTCTGCCGCGCGCGCCCGCCAGTTTCCAGCCCCGCCCGGCCGACACGCTTCAGTATCGCCCGGGCCGCTTGTCCATGCGGCGGCAAGAACCAGGGCACCATCCCGGCCGCGCTCCAGGCCCTCCAGGAACAAGGCCGCCGCCAGCAGGTCGGCCGCGCCGCCCGGCGACAGCCGCCAGGCCAGCGCGTAGTCATTCAAGCGCCGCAGCGCACACCGCCCTTCGGCGGTGCCGACCCCACCGGCGGCCAATACCCCCGCGGCCCTGGCCTGCATGCCGGCCAGGCCCTGCCTGCCGCCGCGCGACAGCAGGCAAGTGTCGTCCAGTTGGACCATGATGGCCAGCAAGGCATCCAATCGGGCGGCCTCTTCGCCGGCTCCGAGCCGCCGCGACCGACGAAGCTGCGGCAGTGCGGCGCGCATCACCTGCGGAAAGCCCGCCTGGGCCTGGGCCTTGGCGCCGCCCACCCCATAGCGGCGGCGCGCGGCCTCGCCCTTGTTGCCGGTGTGGGCGGGCGCGGCCGGGTCGTGGCACCGTGCGATCGCGCCGGCCCGGGCGGCCAGGGCCGGTGCGGAGATGTCGCCGCCCCGCCCCGCAGCTGCAAGCAGCAGGCCCAGCGCCCAGATGGCGCCCCTATGGGTGTTCACGCCCCCTGTTGCATCCAGCATGGCCGTCTCGGCCGATCGCCCCAGCAAGCCTATGCGTTCACGCAAGGCCTGCAGCGAAGCCTCGTGCGAGCCGGCCCGGGCCATGGCCATGAAGAAGGGGTGCAGAGCCTGGGCCGAGCGGCACATCAGGGCAAAGCTCAGGTCGTCATGCGCGCCGCCGCCACGGCCGTCCACCAGGCCGGGCTTGGGCGACAGCGCCGCTTCTTCGACCAGCGCGCGCAGCGCGGCGTCAGCCAACATCTGCGCCCCGCGCTCTGTGAACCCTGCGCAATCCACGCGGGCACGGAGCCCCACCCAGTGCGCCGAAGAAGGCCGGTCAGCCGCCGCGGTCTCCATCACCAGCTCCGGAATCGGGCCGGCGGCTTATAGAGCCCGCCCGACCATTCGACGAGATCGGCCACGCTCTTGGCCGCCAACAGGGAACGACTTGCCTCGGCCCGCCGCACGCCAAGGTCTTCGGGGAACGCGACCAAGCCCTCGTTGCGCATGCGGCGCACCTGAGCGGCATCGCTGCGCATGCCCGTGGGCGTAACGCCCGCCACGGCGGCAAGCATGCCCTTGCGCTCTTCGAGCGAGCGCGCCTTGTACAGGTAGGCAATGCCCTCTTCGGTCAATACATGGGTCACGTCGTCGCCGTAGATCATGACGGGCGCCAGCGGCATACCGGTGTCTTGCCCCACCTGCACGGCATCGAGTGTTTCCACAAAAGTGGGCCGGCCGCCCTCTTGAAAGGTTTCTACCATCTGCACCACCAGCTTGCGACCCCGGGACAGGCCGTCCCGGCCTTCAATAAGGCTCAGCCAGGCCGGCGTGGCATGGCGCCGGCCGCCCGGGTCGTGTCCCATGTTGGGCGCGCCGCCAAAGCCGGTAAGCCTTCCCTTTGTGACCGTGGAGGAATTGGCCTGGCCGTCCATCTGCAGGGTGGAGCCGATGAAGAGATCGACCGCATACTGGCCCGCCAGCTGACACAACAGGCGATTGGAGCGCATGGAGCCGTCGGGCCCCGTGAAGAAGACGTCGGGGCGCGCCGCCACATAGTCTTCCATGCCCGATTCGCCCCCGAAGCAATGCACGCTTTCGACCCAGCCCGACTCAATGGCGGGGATGAGGGTGGGATGCGGATTAAGCGCCCAATTGCGGCAGATGCGGCCCTTCAGCCCCAGCTTTTCGCCGTAGGTGGGCAGGATGAGCTCGATGGCGGCGGTGTTGAAGCCGATGCCGTGGTTCAGCGAGCGCACCTCGTGCCGCTCGTAGATGCCGCGCAGGGCCATCATGGCCATCAGCACATGCACGGGCTTGATCAGGCGCGGGTCGCGGGTAAACAGGGGTTCGATGAAGAAGGGCCGGTCGGCCTGCACCACGAAATCGATCCACGACCCCGGCACGTCGACGCGCGGCAGTTCGCCCGGGTCGTCCACCACCTGGTTGACCTGGGCAATGACGATGCCGTTGCGAAAGGCGGCCGCCTCGACCAGGGCCGGCGTGTCTTCGGTGCTGGGGCCTGTGTACAGGTTGCCCTGGCGGTCGGCCATATAGCCCGCCACCAGCACCACGTCGGGAATCAGGTCTACATACAGCCTGGCGTAGAGCTCGGCATAGGTGTGGATGGCGCCGATCTCGAGCCGGCCGTCTTGCAGCAGCTGCGAGATGCGCAGGCTTTGCGCGCCCGCGAAGGAGAAATCCAGGCGCCGCGCAATGCCGCGCTCGAAAAGGTCGAGATGCTGGGGCAGGCTGACGCTGGGCATGATCAGATGCAAGTCGTGCAGCACGCCCGGGTCGGCGCGCGCCAGCGAGCGCGCCAGGAAGTCCGCCTGCTTCTGGTTGTTGCCCTCGAGCACCACGCGGTCGCCGGGGTTCAACAGCTGCTGCAGGGCCTGGGTGATGCCGTGAGTGGGCAATACCGCGCCCTGGGCCAGGCCGGCCACGCGGGCAAGGCGGCGCTGCTTTTCAATGGCGCGCCGGTTCCAGCGCGTTTCGGGCAGGGTATTCATGACGGCTTCTTGAAGAATCGGCAGGCCTCCACCTTAGTTGCGGAAGCCCCCGGCATCAATCAAGCTGATGGCATATTCATTACGCTTATGCTAATAATTAAGGCCGGAGGCCGCATGAACCCGCAAGACACTCTTACCCTGCGCAAGCTCGACATCTTCCTGGCCTTCATGCGCCTGGGCAACCTGCCGCGCGTCGCCGAAGAAATGGAACTGAGCACGGTCAGCGTGCATCGCGCCCTGCATACGCTGGAAGACGCGGTGGGCTGCCCGCTGTTTCGCCGCGAAGGCCGCAACCTGCAGCCGCTGGACACCGCCTACGCCTTTGCCGGCCATGCGCGGCGCTGCCTGGACGAATGCCGCCAGGGGCTGGAAAAAGTGCGGGACATGGCCGGCGTCAACATGCCGCGGCTGCGCATCGGCTCGCTGTACTCGCTGACCCTGCATTGCATTCCGCAGGTCATCATTGGCCTGAAGCTGCGGCGGCCCGAGCTGCACGTGGACCTTTCCATGGACTCGAGCCGGGGGCTGATCGAATCGCTGCAGAACGGCAGGCTCGACGCCGTTATCGTGGGCGCCAACGAAACACCGGAGCACCCGGGGCTTCTCTCGATACCCATGTTCGAGGACGCCCTGTACTTTGCAGCGCCGGCCGGGTCGCGCTATGCCTCGGCCACGAAAGACATCGACCTGGCCACGGCCCGCAATGAAAAATTCGTCATGCTGGGCGCCGGCTTCGTTACCTCGGAAAGCTTTGTGAACACCTTCCGGCTGGCCGGCTACGAGCCCGACGTGGCGATGCAGGTGGGCGACATCTTTTCGCTGATCAATCTTGTGGGCCAGGGCATGGGCTGCAGCCTGCTGCCCGGGCGGGTGGCCGCCTTCAGCGACCGGGTCTGCCTGAAGACGCTGCAGCCCCGCTATCGTTCGCGCCAGCGCATCGCGCTGATGCTGTCCGGCAGCCGCGAGCACGACCCCAACCTTCAGGCGCTGGCCGCGGAATGCAAGGCGTACGGCCTGAGAAAGGACTTGCACTGAGAGTGCGTCCGCCGAGGCCTCGCATCGGATCTGTCCGCCAGGTTGCCCCGCCGATACGGCCCTTTACTGACCGGCCTTAGTGCCCCTTCTCCGCCTGGCCGCCTTTCCCTTCGCTTTCGGCCGGCTCGCCGCGGCCGGATGCCGGCGACTCGTCATGGCCCTGATGGCCACGCTCGGCCCAGCGCAGCACGACCAAAATGAACAGAGCCAGCACGGTGGCCATGATGGCGGTGGTTTCGCGGCCCAGGCCGACGGTGATGCCGATGGCGGCCGCCATCCAGATCGAAGCGGCCGTGGTCAGGCCTTTGATGATGCCTTCCCGGTCGAGCTTGATGATGGCGCCCGCCCCAAGGAAGCCGATGCCGGCCACCACGCCCTGCAGCACGCGGCTCAGGTCGGCGACCTTCATGCCGCTTTCAAGGGGGGCAAGCACGAACACCGCGGCGCCCAGCGCCACCAACATATGGGTGCGCAGGCCGGCTGCCTTACGCCGCTGCTCGCGCTCGTAGCCGATGAGCCCGCCCAGCACTACGGCCATCAGCAGCCGCACCGAGATGCGCGTGGCATCGGCCAGGTCGGCGACGTCGGAGAACTCTTGAACCAGCGTAGCCCAGATGGTTGCGAACGCGTCGTGCATAATGCGGGAGAGTTCCTTCAATGTGACGGCCCCGTCGGGCGGGATCAGCATTCAGCGCGACGGGAAAAGCAAGCTTACAGGAGAAGCAAGATGTTCCATGCCATTACCCGGGGTTCGGTCAAGCTCGTAGAGCGATATCTGCCCGATCCGTATATTTTTGTACTGCTGCTGACCATTGTAGCGGCGCTTGCGGCCATGCTGATAGAGCAGCAAAGCCCCATGCAGATCATCCAGATCTGGGGCGACGGCTTCTGGGGACTGCTCAGCTTTACCATGCAGATGCTGCTGGTGCTGCTTACCGGCCACATGCTGGCCAGCACGCCGCCCATCCGCCGGCTGCTCACCCGCCTGGCGCGGCTGGCACGGGGCGCCGGAAGCGCCATCATCCTCGTCAGCGTCGTTGCCCTGGCGGCAAGCTGGATCAACTGGGGCTTCGGTCTGGTCATCGGCGCGCTGTTCGCCAAAGAGCTTGCCCGGCAGGTGCGCGTCGACTACCGCCTGCTGGTGGCCAGCGCGTACTCGGGCTTTCTGGTCTGGCATGGCGGGCTCTCGGGCTCGGTGCCCCTTACCATCGCGACAGAGGGCCATTTCTCGCAAGGCCAGATAGGCATCATTCCCACTTCGGAAACCATATTCGCGCTGTTCAACGTCGCCATCGTCATCGCGCTATTCGTCGCCGTGCCCCTGGTCAACCGCCTGATGCTTCCGCGCCCCGAAGAAAGCGTCTATGTCGACCCCGCGCTGCTGGCCGAAGAGGATGAAGCAGAGAGCACCAACGACCGGCCCGCCGACAAGCTCGAGAACAGCCGGCTCCTGGCCCTGGTCATCGGCCTTGCGGGCCTGGCCTACATGTTCCACTACTTTGTCATCAGCAGCGGAACCCTCAACCTGAACATCATCAATTTTTCTTTCCTGATGCTGGCGGGCCTGTTGCACGGCACACCGCGACGTTTCTTGCACAGCCTGAACCAGGCCATACGAGGCGGCGCCGGCATTGTGATCCAGTTTCCCTTCTACGCCGGCATCATGGCCATCATGATCGAATCCGGCCTGGCCGCCACACTGTCGGAATGGATCGTATCACTGGCCACCGAGAAGACGCTGGCCTTCTGGACCTTCATGAGCGCGGGTCTGGTCAACATCTTCGTGCCTTCGGGCGGCGGGCAATGGGCGGTGCAGAGCCCTGTGGTGATCGCCTCGGCGCAAGCGCTGGGCGCCGACATGCCGCGCGCGGCCATGGCCGTGGCCTGGGGCGACGGATGGACCAATATGCTGCAGCCCTTCTGGGCCCTGCCCGTGCTGGCCATCGCCGGCCTCAAGGCCAAGGACATCATGGGCTACTGCCTGATCCAGCTGTTCGTCTCGGGCGTGATCATCTCGCTGGGCCTGACCTTCCTGTAGGATCCGCAAGCGTGGCCCCCGCTCCTGCCTGGTTACGGCCGGGGCCACGCCCTTTACCCGCCTAGCCCGAGTTGCGCAGCCCCGCCGCGATTCCATTGATGGTGAGGTGGATGGCGCTCTGGATCTCGCTTTCGACCGCCTCGGCGCTGCGACGGCGCCGCGTGTTGCCGCGCAGGCGCCGCAGCAGTTCGACCTGCAAGCGGTTAAGCGGGTCGACATAGGCGAAGCGCTCGTCAAGCGCGGCGCGCAGGGCCTCGTCATGGGCCAGCAGTTCATGGCCGGCCACCGCCTTGAACATCTCCACGGTCAGGTCGAATTCGGCCTGGATGCGGCCGAATATGCGCTCGCGCAGTGCCTTCTGGGGCACCAGGTCGGCATAGCGACCGGCAATGCTGAGGTCGACCTTGGCCAGCACCTGCTCCATGTTGGACAGCAAGGTGCGAAAGAACGGCCACGAGCGCGCCATGTCGCGCAAAAGCTCCAGCCGCTGCCCGGCATCGGAAGGCGCCCCTTCGCAGCCGTGCTCGACATAATGCGACAAGGCCGTGCCCACGCCGTACCAACCCGGCAGCAGCAGGCGGCATTGAGCCCATGAGAAGCCCCAGGGAATGGCGCGCAGGTCTTCGATCTTCTGGCCGGGCTTGCGGGCGGCGGGGCGCGAGCCGATGTTCAGGCCCGCGATCTCGAGAATGGGCGTGGCGGAAAAGAAGTATTCGGCAAAGCCGGGGGTTTCATACACCAGGCTGCGATAGGCGCCCTGCGCCAGGGCCGACACATGATGCATGCTGCCCCCGAAACGGGCCATATAGTCTTCTTCGGCGTGGGCGAAGGTGCGCGAGGGCGTCAGACTGGCTTCGAGCGTAGCCGCCACCAGCAGCTCGAGATGGCTGGATCCCACCTCGACGTCCTTGTACTTGGCCTGGATGACCTCGCCTTGCTCGGTAAGGCGTATTTGGCCGTTTACAGTGCCGGGCGGCTGGGCCACGATGGCATCGAAGCTGGAACCGCCGCCGCGGCCCACCGAGCCGCCACGGCCGTGGAACAGGCGCAGCCGGGTGCGCCGCGCCTTGAACACCTCTACCAGCCACCGCTCGGCGCAGTAGAGCGTCCAGTTCGACGTCAGGTAGCCGCCGTCCTTGTTGCTGTCGGAATAGCCCAGCATCACTTCCTGCACGCCCGCCTGGTCGCGCCGCACGCGTTCGGCCACCTCGGGCAGGCCCAGCCATTCGTCCATGATGCCCGGGCCACGCTCCAGGTCGGGGATGGTCTCGAACAGCGGCACCACCATCAGGCCGCCGCCGTCGTCATGGCGGGCCTGGCCGGGTGGCGCGCAAACGCCCGTTTCCTGCTGCAGCAGCAAGACTTCAAGCAGGTCGCTGAGCGTCTCAGTGTGCGACACAATGGCCTGCCCGATGGAGCGCGCGCCGAAGCGGCGGCGGCACTGGGCGGCCATGCGCCATATGGCAAGCTCTTTCTCGGTTTCATCGGAATAGCGCAGCCAGGGCGACACCAGCGGCCGGGGCTGGCGGATTTCATCGCGCAGCAGCTCGATTCTGGCGGCCTCATCCAGCCGGGTATAGTCCACAGCCTTGCCGCCACGCTTGGCGCCGGCCGCACGCAGCAGCTCGGCCACCACCCGTTCGTTCACGTCCGAGCTTTGGCGCAAGTCGAGGGTGGCCAGGTGGAAGCCGAATACCGCCACCGCCTGGCGCAGGCCGTCAAGGCGCAGGCGGGCAATGAGCGCGCCATGCTGGGCGCGCAGCGACTGTGCCATGGCGTCCAGGTCGTGCAGCAGCGCCTCGGGGCCCTCGTAGGCGGGCGCCGCATAGGTGGGAAACAATGCCAGAGAGCGCCCCAGCAGGGCTTGCGCCGTGGCGGCCAGGCGCGCATAGATGTGGATGCAGGCCCGCCGGTAGGGCTCGTCGCTTCGGTGCGCGGAAGTGTCGCCGCTTTGGCCGGCCAGTTCCTGCAGGGCGGCCGAGGGCTTGGCCAGCGACTGCGACAGCGACAGCTCGGTGCCCAGCACCTTGATCTCGGCCAGGTAATGCTCCATGGCGCATGCACACTGCTTCAGCAGCGCCTGCTCCAGGGCGGCGGCATCGACATTGGGGTTGCCGTCGCGATCGCCCCCTATCCAGCTGCCCATGCGCAGGAAAGGCGGCAGCATGCGCGCATCGACGTCGAACACCGAGCGGCGCGCCGGCTGCAGCCGGTCGGCAAAATCCTGGTACAGGCGCGGAATGGCATCCAGAAAGGTGCTGCGGTAATAAGACAGCGCGTTGTCGATCTCGTCGAGCACCGTAAGCTTTTGCTGGCGCAGCATGCGGGTTTGCCACAGCGTGGCCACCAGGCCTGTAAGGCGCTGCCTGACACGCAGCCTTTCGGCTTCGGTCAGCGTCTCTTCGCACAAGGCCAGCTGCTCGGCAATGGCGCGGTGCAGGTCCAGGGTGCTTTTGCGTTGCACCTCGGTGGGGTGGGCCGTGAGCACGGGCGCGATGACGGCGGTTTCAAGGTAGCGGCGTATGCGCGCCTTGCCCACGCCGTGGCCGCGCAGCACGTCCAGGGTATGCTGAAGGCTGCCCCGGCCCGGCGCATGCGAGGCGAGTTCCTGGCGGCGGCGGCGCTGTATCTGGTCGCGGTCTTCGGCAATATTGGAAAGATGCAGGAAGTAGCCAAAGGCGCGCGCGGTCTGGGTGGCCTGCTCGTCGGTCAGGCGCGCGATCTGGCGCTCCAGTGCGCGGCCGTCGCGCACATTGCCTTCGCGCCGCAGCCGCACCGCCACCTGCCGCAGCTTCTCGACCACGTCGAAGGCGCGCTGGCCCTCGCATTCCTTGATGGCTTCGCCCAGTGTCCGGCCCAACAGCCGCACATAGGCGCGCAGCGGCGGAACGTCTGAATCGGCGAAGAATGACCCAACTGGCGAAACCTGTCTCATGAACCCGTCCTGGTTTGTTTTGGAATATTGTTGTCTGACGCAGCTCACAACTTTAGCAGGATTGGCCTTGCGGGCCCTGAATTGGACCGCAAGAATCCGGAATCCCGCTTCGATTTCTTGTACTACTCTTGAGCTGTGTCTTTCTCCGGCCAAGAGCCCACAGCCATGGAACACATCGCCATGAAACCCGCCGATACCGCCCGCAGCGCCTATGCCACCGACGAAGCCCGCTGGCGCGCCGTGGTAGAACGCGACGCGAATGCGGATGCACACTTCGTCTACGCGGTGCGCAGCACCGGGGTGTATGCCCGGCCGGGCGCGCCGGGCCGGCGGCCCAGGCGCGAGAACGTCGAGTTTTTTTCTTCGCCGGCACAGGCCGAGGCCTCCGGCTACCGGGCCAGCCGCCGCAGCGGCGAGCCTACCGCCAACGAGCGCGACCAGCGCGCCTTGCTGATCGCCCAGGCATGCCAGGCGATCGAGTCGGCCGACACGCCGCCCACGCTGGAAGCGCTGGCGCGGCAGGCGGGCCTAAGCCCCTTCCATTTTCACAGGGTGTTCAAGGCCCAGACGGGGCTGACGCCCAAAGCCTATGCCGCCGCCCATCGCGGCCGCAAGTTGCGCGAACAGCTGGCGCGGCCCGATGCTTCGGTTACACGTGCGCTGTTCGATGCGGGGTTCAATTCCAGCAGCCGGTTCTACGAGGCCTCGGAAAGCTTGCTGGGCATGCGCCCGGGCGAGTATCGCGGTGGCGGCGCGGGTTCGGTCATCCGCTTTGCGGTGGCGCAGTGCTCGCTGGGTGCGATCCTGGTGGCCAGCAGCCAGCGGGGCATCTGCGCCATACTCATCGACGATGACCCTGATTTTCTGGTGCGCGATCTGCAAGACCGGTTTCCGAAGGCGGAGCTGGTGGGCGGTGATGCGGAGTACGAGGCAATGGTGGCCCGCGTGGTGGGTTTTGTTGAAGCGCCGTCTATCGGGCTGGACCTGCCGCTGGACATACGGGGCACGGCCTTCCAGCAAAGGGTGTGGCAGGCCTTGCGCGAGATACCGGCCGGCGATACGGCCAGCTACAGTGATATTGCGCGGCGCATCGGTGCGCCCAATGCGGTGCGGGCCGTGGGGCGGGCCTGCGGGGCGAATGCTATTGCTGTGGCGATTCCCTGCCATCGGGTGGTGCGGCGGGATGGGGATCTTACGGGCTATCGGTGGGGGGTGGAGCGCAAGCGGGAGTTGCTGCGGAGGGAGGCGAAAGCTTGAGTTATTGGCTGGGCGAGGGACTGCGGAAGGTGGCGTTAGGGATGAGCGCTTTCCGTTACTTTGGCACCTCGAGCGTGCAAGTTCTTGACCCGGTCAAGGGGCGGGGCAGCCTTTTTCAGTCCGCATCATGCGGCCCTTCGGGCTTCCCGAATTTCTCTGCTTGGGCCGGGCGGCGGCAGAACTCAACCTCAGCGCTACGCGCTTCGGGATTCAGACAGGCTGGCGCCGA
>Ga0180219_1002245_pt1 | contig 11646 bp, 10 predicted proteins | sample eDN3rd30CBELigMG_FD_151338 | JGI IMG/M metagenome (GOLD analysis project Ga0180219, IMG submission 151338) | Enriched Miracle-Growth compost microbial communities from Emeryville, California, USA - eDNA 3rd pass 30_C BE-Lig MG (version 2)... ...
CTCGCGCTTGTTGAGTTTCGCCAGAGCGCGCTCCTTGCCGTCCTTGATCATGGTGTAATGGGCCGACACGCCGTCGACCGCATATTGAATGCTGCCGTCGAGCAGGCCCTGCAAAACCTCCACGCTGCCCTTGTAGGGCACATAGACCGCATCGATGCCGGCGAGCTTGTTGAACAGCACGCTCGCCAGCCGTGTGGTGATGATGCCGGCGCCGAAATTCAGCTTGCCGGGATTTGCGCGGCCGTAGGCGATCAGTTCCTGAACCGTCTTGGGGCCGTTGCCCGGCACCACCAGCACCGACGTGTTCAGCGATGTCAGCGAGATGAACTGGAAATCATTCAGGGCGTCATAGGAGAGGTTTTTCTTGGTCGCCGGGTTCATCACCAGGGTGACGTCCATGGCGAACAGCAGGGTATAACCATCGGCCGGAGCCCTTGCGACCTGCACGGCGCCAATGGCGGAATCCGCGCCGGGCCGGTTTTCGATGACAAGCCGCTGGCCGAGATCCTGACTCATATGCTCGGCGAAAAGCCGCGCGGTGACATCAGTCGGGCCGCCGGCGACAAAAGGGACGATCAATTTGATGGGCGCGTTGGGATAGCTATCGACGGATTGCGCGGCAACGCCATGGGCCATGATGAATGGCGCCATGACCGCGATCAAAAGTCGTGCCGCGCGCAGCATGTTCGTCTCCCTCTCGTCAATGCAACGTTTTGTTTACACGTGTTTGAACAGCGGAACTAGGGCTGCGTCGGCAGCGGATTTTCCTTGGCGACCGCCGCCCAGAGTTTGACTTCATCGGCGATGAAAGCCGTGGTCGCCTTCTGATCGAGATCGGCCGTGATCAGCGCGCTCTTGGCGAACTGCTCGCGAATGCGATCGGAAGAGACGATCTTGCGCACGGAGGCATTCAGCTTGGCGACAATGTCGGCCGGCAGCTTGCTTGGCCCCGCCAGCCAGAACCAGCTCGCGCCGCCTTCCACGTCGTAGCCGAGTTCGCCCAGGGTGGGAATGTCCGGATAGGCCGCAATCCGCTCTTTTGACGTCACCGCGAGGCCGACCACCTTGTTGGCCTTCACATATTCGCCAAGCGAGATCGAGGGCTGCATCGCAGCCAGGATGTGATCGCCAAACAGCGCGGTAACTGCATCGGCGGCGCTGCGGAAGGCGATGGGCTGCAGCTTGCTGCCGGTCTTGGCGTTGATGATGTGCTGCAGCAGTTCGCCCTGCGTGCCGGCGCCAGGCGAACCGCAGGCGATCGAGGGCTTGTCGCGGGTCGCCGCCAGAAATTCCTTGAACGTCTTGACGCCGAGCGATGGGCTGACCGCCAGAATGTAGCTGTCTCCGGCGATCATCGCGATATGGGTGAAGTCGCGCATCGTCTGATAGGTGACGTTCGGATTGAGGGCGGGGTTGACCAGTTGCGGGCCGGCGCCTGCGATCATCAAAGTATAGCCGTCGGGCTCGGCCTTGAAGGCTTCCGTCGATCCGACGATGCCGCCGCCGCCGACCTTGTTCTCGACGTAGAACTGCTGCCTGTATTCCTGCGACAGCTCGGCGGCGACGATGCGGCCGAGAATATCGGCGGTGCCGCCAGCGCCGAATGTCACGATGATCTTCACCGGCCGATCAGGCCATGACTGCGCGTGGGCCTGCGGCTGGGCGCTGAAGGCCAGAGCCAGCGCCCAGATCACCGCGCGAGCTGTCCGCATCATGATCCCGCTCCTCCCGCGGCCGAACGTGCGATAGTCTTCGCGGCAATGCGACCGAAAATGGCGGCCTGCGCCAAAGCGGTTCCGGTGACGAAGTTCAATCCGTGGAAGCCGCCGACGATCTCGCCGCAGGCATAGAGGCCGGGCAGAGGATTGCCATCATCATCGATGATCTGCGTCCGTGGATTGACGCGCACACCGCCGAATGTCGTTGCCTGGTTGGGCGCGGTGGGGAAAGCGTAGAATGGGGGCGTGTTCAGTGCAAACGGTTTGCCGAGCAGGGCTGTCTCATGTACGCGTCCCATCTTGTCCGGCGCGCCTCTCGCGCAATCGGCATTATATTGTTCGAGCGTTCGCACGAATGGATCGACAGGCAGGCCGGCGAGTTCGGCCAGTTCGGGCAGCGTCTGCGCGGTCACCACCTTCGCCATGGCGGCGGGGTTGATGTAGATGGTCTTTTCCGTCTGCGCCCGCTGCCGCACGGTCTCGTCGAAAATGCCCCAGGCCATGACGGCGGGGAGTTTGAGGGTGACGAGCGCGATATCCTTCGCGTTCATATCTTCGCGGACGTAACGCTCGCCCTTCGACGTCACCAATATGCCGCCGAGGTGATAAACCATGCCGACCGGTGTGTCGTGGTGAAAGCGGTCCATCTTCTCCTTGGTGCCATCGCGCAGCGCATAGGAATAGAAATTCGGCTTCACGCATTCCATGCTGCTCAGCGATGCGCCCAGCTTCTCGGCCATGACGATGCCGTCGCCCACGCAGCCGAGGCCGCCATCAACGATCTGCAATCGCTCAAGCCCGGGCACGAACCGGCCCAGCATGGCGGGATTGCGTGAAAAGCCGCCCGAGGCAAGAATGATCGCCCGTTCGGCGCGCAGGCTGACCCCGTCTGGGCCGCTGACCTTGAATGCGCTGCCATCGCGTTCGATATCGCCGACGGGGAAATGATAGCAGAGTGAGACGCCGAGGCGGCGGGCGCTGCGCGTCAGGACTTCCAGCAAGCGCTGGGAATCGGTCGCGTGACAGCGGGGCACATTCATGCCGATGCCGATATCGACGTCCCAGAAGGTGACGCCGTGCTCCTGCATCCAGTAATAGGTGTCGAGCTGGTGTTTCAGATAGGCGTCGACCAGGGCAGGATCGGACTGGCCCTTGCCGCTGCGTTCCATGTCCTGGCGGAAGGTGTCGTCGCTGTCGATAATGCGGTCGCGGCGCTGCAGGTCCGTATCGATGAAGGCGAAATACCCGCCTGACGCGGCTGTCGATGATTCCAGCGAGGTGCCGCGCTTCTCGCAGACGATGACGGACAGCCCGCGCTCGGCCGCCTCCACCGCCGCGCAAAGCCCGGCGCAGCCGGCGCCGACAACGATGACGTCAGCGACGGCCGGGACGGCGTTCACGCCACCGCCTCCATGATGATCTGTGCTTCGCGCAGCCCGATCTCGGCCGGATTGAGCACGGGAATGCCGGCAAGACGCTTGATCTCTTCGGTTTTCAGGTGAACCGGGATCAGGGCCATGCCGAACGGAATCACCACGCCGGCGCCCTTGTTCCTGGCGTTGATGGCAATCTCGGCGGCGCGCGCCAGCATGGCCTCGTTGCTGGCGTGGGCCTCGGGCAGCTGGAAGTTCAACGGCTCCATGTGAACGCAGCGATCGCGGATGTTGAACTGGTCGAGGATATCGTTCGCCTCTTTCATCAGCGACGTGTTCGGCGCGATCATGCCGAAGGTCGGGGCGATCTGCAGAGCCGCGTTGAAGACCGACTCGCCAAATCCAACCACCGGGATTTTCAGAAGGCGACGGATTTCCGCATAGCCCGGATCATAAACGCAATGCACCATGACGGCGTCGACGCCGTCTTCTTCCGCCTTTTTGGCGGCGGCGACGAATTCGGGAATGATCGGTTCAAAGTCGCGCCAGGTCAGGTCGCGCTTGAAGGTGCAGCCGGAGGCCGGAAAGCCGAACTCGAGTTCCGTGTTCGGTCCGCAATATTTCTTGAGGACGTCCATGCGCATGTTGACTTCGCGATCGGGATAAGCCGATCGGGCGCTCGGAAAAATAACGCGCAAGCGCATGTCTTGAACCTCCCTTGTCGATCGCGGTCGACCTGATGGCTTCATCTACGTGTATGACTGTGGAGATTTCGACGCCTTACCAGGCGCCCAAGATCGCCGGCCCGGCGCAATTGCATCGGGCCGGCGATTCCTTGTTCGTTTCCTCAATTTCAAGCGTGCCGTTTGGTGTTTGGCTTTAAATGAACACGCTCATTTTCTGGAGATTGACACCCGTCTTGGCTGCTGTCAACAACGCGATCGCGCGTTTTAAATCGTCGCCCATGCAATGAATATTGCAATGCAATAATTTCTGGCGGTCAGCCTTCGGTGGCTAGCTCTTGGTGATCGGCGCTTGGCAGCTATACGGGAACAAAACAAAATCGAACGGCGCAGGCGCATCATGCGGGCGGCCTTCGAGCTTTTCGCAGAGCAGGGCGTCGACGAGACGACGACCCGCGCCATCGCCGAGCGTGCCGGCGTCGCTGTCGGCACGATCTTTCTGTATGCGCAGGACAAGATGGATCTGTGTCTGCTCAGCATTCATGACGAAATCGAAACACTGAACGAGCAGGCCGAGGCCGATAACCAAGGCGGTCCGCTCATCGAGCGGCTGACACGGTTCTTTCGCCCGCGTTACAAATTCTGGAGCAAATATCCCAAGCTGTCGCGCGCCGCGGCACATGAAATGGTGCGCGTCCACGAGCCAAGCGAAAAGAACATCGAGACCGCGCGCGCCAATGCCCAGCGGGCAAACACCAGGGCCAGGCTGCGTGAGATCGTGGCGCAAAGTCTTGCAGCAGGCGAGTTGCGCGCCGGGCTCGATCTTGACGCGGTCACCCGCATCCTCTTTGATCTTTATCTCGCCGAACACCGATCCTGGCTTGCAATCGAGCCGTTGCGGCCTGAGGTCGGCTTGCGTAAATATCTGGAACTCGTGCGGATCGTGCTGAGCGGGATGAGCCCGGTCATGCACGCCGCGAACGAGAGCAAGCGGATTGCCGTTGCCCCGACCCGGCCACGCAGGCGGGTATCGGCAAAGGCGTGATTTTGAATGCGGCTCGCTTTTGGGCTGCGGTTGACTGCCATTTTTCCGGAGAGACGCGAAGACCTGTTCAAACGCATCGGCATTGGGAGAGGGAACAATGTTGACACGCTATTCGGTGTTTTTCAGCCTGGCAGCTGCCTGCGTTGCGTCTTTCATTCCAGCCCATGCGCAGACCTATCCCGACAGGGCGGTCAAGCTCGTTGTGCCCTATGCCGCGGGCGGCGGAACCGATGCGATCGCGCGGCTGGTCGCGCAGGCGGTGAGCGAGCAACTGGGCCAGACGATCGTCGTCGAGAATAACGGCACAGCCGGCGGCAACGTGGCCTCGCAGCAGGTCGCCGTTGCGCCTGCCGACGGCTATACGGTTCTCATGGCCAACCAAGGACCGATGGTGGTCAATCCGCATTTGTTCAAGTCGATGAAGCTCGATCCCCTGCAGGCCTTCGATCCGGTTACGCTGATCACTTCGGCGCCGCTGGTTCTGGTGGTGCCGGCCAATTCGAAACTCACTTCGTTCAAGCAGTTCCTCGAGGAGGCAAAAACCAGGTCCGGAAAATTGAGTTACGGCAGCGCCGGCAACGGCTCCGCAAGCCATCTGGCGGTCATTCTTCTGGCGCAGGTTGCAGGCGTCGATTTCGCCCATGTGCCTTATCGTGGCGCGGGGCCAGCGCTGAACGATCTTGCCAGCGGCCAGACCGATTTCATGATAACGACCATGCCGTCTGTGATGGGCCAGATCGAGGGCGGCATCGTCAAGGCGCTTGCGGTGACGACGAAAGACCGGACCAAAAAGCTTCCCGCCGTGCCGACGATCGCCGAAAGCGGCTTTGCCCAATATGACACCGGCGCCTGGTATGGCTTCGTCGTTCCCAAGGGCACGCCGGCAGGCATTATCGCGACTCTGCGCAAGGCAACGGTTGCCGCCATCAACAAGGATGTCATCAAGGCGCGCTTCGCCAACGAAGGCGCTGAGCCGATCGGGTCAGAGCCGGGGGAGTTCGCGGCGATGATGCAGGCGGAATCGCGGCGCTGGGCGGACGTCATCGGCAAAACCAGAATCGAGCTGAACTAGAGCATCGTGCGTTCCTGCTTTCCAAAAGCGCAAATCCGGTTCACAACGACGTCGCTGGTAGGGGCCGGAGGCGGGAGGAAGCATGGCGGCGACGATTATCGATTCAACCGTTCTGGGGGATATTTTCAGCGCCGCCGACATGCGCGAGATTTTCTCCGACCGTCAGCGGACGCAATTCTATCTCGATATCGAGGCGGCGCTGGCGCGGGTGCAGGCGCGCATGGGGATTATTCCGCAGGAAGCGTGCGAGGAGATCGTCAGCCATTGCACGGTCGACCGGATCGATTTCGACCGCCTGAAAATCCAGACCGAGCGCATCGGCTATCCCATCCTCGGTGTCGTGCAGCAGTTAGTCGGGTTCTGCCGTGATGGCTTGGGCGAGTGGTGCCATTGGGGCGCCACCACGCAGGACATTACCGACACGGCGACGATCATGCAGATCCGCGCCGCGCTCGATCTTGTCGAGCGCGATCTCAATGCGATTGCAGCGGCGCTGGCCGATCTCGCGCGGCGCTATCGCGATACGCCGATGGCGGCGCGCAGCAATCTGCAGCAGGCGGTGCCGATCACCTTCGGTTACAAGGCGGCGGTGCTTCTGGCCGGCTTCCAGCGCCATCTCGAGCGGCTGCGGGAATTGAAGCCGCGGGTGCTGGTCGGGGAATTCGGCGGCGCCGCCGGCAACCTCTCTTCGCTCGATGGCAGAGGGCTAGAGGTTCAGGCCGCGCTCTGCGCCGAGCTCGGCCTGGGCCAGCCCGATATCGCCTGGCACACGATGCGCGATCGCATCGCCGAAGTGGGGTGCTTTCTCGGCCTCGTCTGCGGCACAGCGGGCAAGATCGCCATGGATGTGAAGCTGATGATGCAGACCGAGGTGGAGGAGGCGTTCGAGCCGTTCCACGAAGGGCGCGGATCGTCGAGCACGATGCCGCAGAAGCGCAATCCGATCTCCTCCGCCTATATCCACGGCATTGCTTCGTCGGTGCGCTATCACGTCGCCGCGCTGCTCGATGCCAATATCGCCGATCATGAACGCTCGACCGGGCCGTGGCAGATCGAGTGGATTTCGCTGCCGGAAATCTTCTGCCTGACATCGGGCGCCCTGGCGCAGACGCGTCACCTGGTGTCCGGCCTGCAGATCAACGAAGCGGGCATGCGCAGGAATCTCGACATCACCGGCGGGCTGATCGTCTCCGAAGCGGTGATGATGGGGCTCGGGCCAGCGCTCGGCCGGCAGCGCGCGCATGATGTCGTCTACGACATCTGCCGCGAGGTGATCGCGACAGGTCGTCCGTTCCTCGATCTGCTGGCGGAGAATCCGGAAATCAATAAGCACAAGACGCGCGAGGAACTCGCGCGTCTCGTCGATCCGGCGAACTATCTCGGCCAGTGCGGCGAGATGGTCGACCGCGTTCTCGCGAGGCAGAAGCGCTAGGCGGCGCCAACGCGCCGCTTCCACACTTCCCAGGCGCGGCTGGCGGCGCCGAGATTGACGGCGTCGGCCAGCGCCCCTTCTTCCTTGCTGAGCGCGGCGATGGGGCCGCCGCCGCCGACCAGGGTCGCCGCCGTCTGCATGCGGGCGCTGACTTCCGTATAGACGGCGCGGAAGATGGCGACCGGCAGGCTGGGGCCGACAGCGACGCTGCCGTGGGCCCGCATCAGCACCACCGGCTTGTCGCCCAGGGTTTTCGCAAGATCGACGCCCTTCTCGTTGTTGCCGACGAGCATGTCGGTGGCGCCGAAATTCTTCGATATGTCGAACACCGGCACGCCTTCCGCGAGGAAGGCGGCGTTGTGGAACATGGCGCGCATCGGGGTGGCGACGAGGCCGAAGGGTATGACCGATTGCGAATGGCTGTGGACGACCGACATGACATCGGGGCGGGCCTTGAGGATCTGGCCATGGATGAAGCGCTCAAGAAATCCGCTGCGGCCGCGGTTTTCGCAGGGCGTCGAGTCGAGATCGAATTCCATGATGTCGTCGGCGGTGACGAGGGCCGGCGCTACGGCGCGCGCCATCAGGAAACGATTGGGGTCATCAGGATGGCGCATGCTGACATGGCCGAAGGCGTCGACGACGCCCTGGTCGGCAAGGATGCGGCTGGCCGCGGCGAATTCCTCCAGCACTTTGCGATCGACGGTGCCGCCTGATTTCGGGATGGGAGCCGAAGCGCCGCCCGCATCAGCGGGCGCAAAGCGAGATGAAGACGTGAAACCGCAGCACGAACAACCAAACAGACGCATGTTTCCCCCGCGTGGACAGGCTTGACCCGAGCCGGACGAGCCGGCGTTCGATGCACTTTAGCTTGCTTTGGCAGGCGAGGGAAACGCCCTCAACCATGCGCGACGCAACAAAAAAGCCCCGCTCGAAAGCGGGGCTGGATGGCGCTGATTTGCGGGAGCGGCGTTGAAGCCCTCCCTGCAGATCAGACGGCTTCCTTCAGCTCCTTGGCGGCGCGGAAGGCAACCTTCTTGCTCGCCTTGATCTTGATGGCTTCGCCGGTCGCCGGGTTGCGGCCCATGCGGGCGGCGCGCTTGCGAACCTGGAGGATGCCGAGGCCGACGATGCGGATGCGGCTACCCTTCTTGAGGTTCTTGACGACCAGGTCGACCATGTCCGTGAGGACGGTCTCGGTCAGCTTCTTCGACAGTTCGTGCTGAACCGACAGAGTCGCTGCCAGATGCTTCAAAGTAACGGTAGCTGCTGCCGGTGCTTTAGCAGACGCCGCCTTTGCAGCCGGCTTAGCGACTGCTGCTTTCTTAGCCATAGGTATCTCCCAGATCGAATCAAAATGGTTCGAATCAACCGGGGCATATTAACCAAAGTGCATGATGCTGCCAGAGCGCAAGACGAGAAAACCCGCATCTGACAGTCGTTTTTTACATGCTGCACACAAAAAATACTGGCGCACAAGCCGAATGGGGCCCTTGTCTTCCGCGCACGAATCGCATTGCGCCAGAAAACCCACCCTGCCAGGGGTTTCTTGATTCGCGTGATGCCGCTGCATCGCGCGCTTGTGCGGGCGAGCCTGCCGGTGCAGCACAAAACCCCTGTGTTTCAGGCACAAGTCGATGATTTTGTTCTGTTCTGGCACAAAAGGCGTCGTTGTTACGCTTCAGCCTGACAACGTCTTTCTGATTCCAGGGAATCGGAAAGACGCATCTCGTTTTTAGAAAGAGCGCATTTTCTTCACGCGAGCCGGTGTCCACTTCGCTCGAAGAATGCGCTAGTCGCTTTCGATCTTGCGCGGCACCGGCTTGCCGGCTCGCCAGGCGGCGATGGCCTCGATCGTATCGTCGTAATAGCTCTTGTAGTTGCCCTGCGTCGCATAGCCCAGATGCGGGCTGAGGACGACATTGTCCAGGGTACGCAGCACATGGTCCTTCGGCAACGGCTCGACGTTATAGACATCGAGGCCGACGGCATGGATGCGCCGGGCCTTCAATGCGTCGATCAGCGCCGCCTCGTCGACGATGGGGCCGCGCGATGTGTTGACCAGGATGGCGGTTTTCTTCATGAGGCCGAATTCGCGGGCGCCGATGAGGCCGCGCGAGCGGTCCGAGAGCACAAGATGGATGCTCATCACATCGGCCTGCGCCAGCAGTTCGTCCTTGCTCACAAGGCGCGCCCCGCCGGCCTCGGCCTTTTCCGCCGTCAGGTTCTGGCTCCAGGCGATGATGTCCATGCCGAAGGCCTTGCCGACAGCGGCGACCCGCTTGCCGAGATTGCCGAAGCCGATGAGGCCCAGGGTCTTGCCGCCGACGGAGAAGCCGAGCTTCTCCTGCCAGCCGCCGGCGCGCATGTGCGGATCTTCGCGATGCAGATTGCGGGCGGCCGAGAGGATGAGCCACCAGGCCACATCGACCGTCGGCGCCGGATCGGCGCTGCGGGTGCCGCAGACGACGATGCCGCGCTCGTTGCAGGCGGCGACGTCGATGGAGCGGTTGCGCCCGCCGGTGGTGATGACCAGCTTCAGGTTCGGCAGTTTTTCGATCAGCGTGCGCGGCAGGGCCATGCGTTCGCGCATCAGGCTCAGCACCTGAAACGGCGCCAGCAGGCGGGCGGCTTCCTCGATGGATGCAATATTGTGCTTGAAGACCGTGACCTCGCAATCCGGGCCGAGGCTGGCCCAGTCGCCGAAGTTCTTCACGACGTCGAGATAATCGTCGAGGACCGCGATCTTAGTCATTGTCATCTCCCTGGCCATCTTCGGGCCGTCATCTGAAATCATCGGGGCCGGACAATGGCATGAATTGGCGATGCCGCTCAATGTGAATGAGCTGGCGAAGGAGCTGGTGTGGCTGCGTTGACTTATCAGGTCATCTCCAGCAATTTGCCGCCAAATTTGACGTTATGGAGATCGCACTATGGCGCAGGCAAATCTGCAAACCCGCGAACACCCGGAGGCATTGCTTTTCGGAGCCGAGCGGCAGCAGCTCGTCGATTGCATCCGCATGCTGGAAAAGGCGGAAATCATCGACTTCAACGGCCATTGCAGCATCCGGGTCGGGGAAGATCGTATCCTGATCAATCAGGGCAATTGCCAGCGCAGCCGCCTGACGGTGAAGGACATCGTCACCATCGACATGGAAGGCAAGCTGATCGAGGGCATCGCCAATCCGCCGCTGGAGTTCCATCTCCACACCGGCATCTACCGCGCCCGGCCGGATGTGAAGGCGATCGTCCACGCGCATCCGAAATGGTCGACCTATCTGACGATGACGGGACATGCCTATCTGCCGGTGTTCGCACAAGGGGTGCTGCCGGGCGAGGCGCCGGTGCTCGATACGCCGTCGTCGATCAACACCCGGCCGATGGCCGATGCGCTGGCGAAAGTGCTCGGCCCGCGCCCCTCGGCCTTGATGAAGTCGCACGGCGCCGTGACGGTCGGCAAGGATATCGTCGAGGCCTTCGTGCTGGCGATCTATCTCGAAGAGAACGCCCAGCGGCAATATATGGCGCTGCAGATCGGCAAGCCCTATGTCTTCGACGGTGAAGACCAGAAGGCCGCCATGGAGAAGCTGTGGACCAGGAGCCTGTTCCAGCGCACGTGGGACCACTACATGGCCAAACTCTAAGGCAAACCTATAAATGCCGTCATCCGACCCTTGCTGCGCAAGGGCCACCTTCTCCCGTTAAGAAACGGGAGAAGGAAAGTCAGAGGGTCGCCTCGATCATCGCGCGCAGTTCCGGCGTCACCTTCGGGTCGAGGTTGAACCAGGCCTGCCAGGCCGGGCGGGCCTGGTGCAGCAGCATCCCCAGGCCGTCCACAGTGGGGTTGCCGCGCTGGCGTGCCGCCTTCAGCAGCGGCGTTTCGAGCGGCGTATAGACGATGTCGGTGACCAGCGCGTGCCTGGGCAGGCGCGCGAGGTCGATATCGAGCGGTTCCATCCCGACCATGCCCTGGCTCGTGGTGTTGACCACGATATTGGCATCCTCGAGCGCCAGGTTGCGATCGGCCCAATCGACCGGCTTGATCGAAACTTTGAATTCATCGGCGATCTTCTGGGCGCGCGCCTTGGTGCGGTTGACCAGCCGGATTTCTTTGGCGCCGCGCTCGGCAAGGCCCCAGATGACGGCCCTGGCGCCGCCGCCGGCGCCGATCACGGTGACAGGGCCGGCGTCGAACCTTGTCTGCGGCGCGTGCTCGAGAATGTTCTCGATGAAGCCGTAGCCGTCATTGTTGGAGCCGCGCAGGGATCCGTCGGGCCGCACGACGACGCAGGAAATCGCGCCCATGCTGCGACCGACGGGATC
>Ga0180219_1002248_pt1 | contig 11633 bp, 6 predicted proteins | sample eDN3rd30CBELigMG_FD_151338 | JGI IMG/M metagenome (GOLD analysis project Ga0180219, IMG submission 151338) | Enriched Miracle-Growth compost microbial communities from Emeryville, California, USA - eDNA 3rd pass 30_C BE-Lig MG (version 2)... ...
AGCCATTCCGCAGCGGCGGGCAATGGTCGGCCAGCGATGCGGAGAAGGCCGCCGCCTACGGCAGCTACCTGACCTACGCGGGCGGCTATGAAGTGCAGGGCGACACGGTGCTGCACCACGTGCGCCACAGCCTGTTCCCCAACTGGGAGGGCGGCAGCCAACGGCGCATCGCGCAGCTGGAAGGCGACGTCCTGGCGCTCAGCGCGCGCCTGGAGGAGGGCACCCCCGAGGCGCGAACCGCCAGGTTGCTGTGGCGGCGGGTAGGGTAGCTGTCGCCGTTTCGATCCTGCTTCAGCAGAGTGCCCACCTTCGCCAGGGTGGGCGCTCGGTATGGGCGATTGGTTGAGTGATCTCTGCTCGCTGGCATGGGATGAAGAGCGCTGTTAGTGTTTAAATGATAATGAGGCTTTTTATCATTTATGCTGGCGCGTCCAGGAGGATTCCCATGGCATCCACTCAATGCTCTGATCCCTACGCCTTGTCCGCTGAGTTCTATGACGTACTCAGCGAACAACAATGGCTGAAACGTCGGGGCCCCATAAGTAAGGCGCTGCAGGAGGTCGATCCGCAGGGGCTGATTCTCGACGTCGGCGCCGGCACCGGACCTTGCGTGCAGGTGATTGCCGATGCTTTGCCCCAGGCGCGGATTCTGGCGGTGGAACCTTCGGCGGCCATGCGGGCGGCATTGCTCGGCCGGCTGATGCGCAGTGCCGATCTGCGTCAGCGGGTCACTGTACTGGCAGGCACTCTGGAAGAGGTGACATTGCCGCTACGACTGTCGGCTGCGGTGATCTGCGGCACCCTCGGCTACCTCGATGCGCCCCAGCGCCAGCACCTATGGCAGCAACTGTCGGAGCGCCTGGATGAGCGCGGCATTGTGATTGTCGATGTGATGATGCTCAAGGCGCCGCAAGCGGTACCGCGAATGCAGGTGGCTTGCGCCGAGATTGGCGAGCACCTCTATCAGGTATCCCTGCAGGGCGAGCCGGCGGGCGGCGACCTGATGCACTGGACCCTCGACTATCAGGTGCTGGCTGGCGACAACGTGGTGCGCCATTTCAGCGCCGAGCATGACTGGCACACCTTTGGTTTGGAGCAGGTTGCCGAAGAGGCTGGGGTTGCGGGTTTTGCCCTGGAGCCACTGGGCGATGCGCTGATTCCGGCCGCGGTGTTGCGCCGCCGTCCACGCAGTTAATCCCGATTCGGGGGATGCGCCGCCGGTTGCGGGCGGCGTCTCGAGGGACCATGGATTTCCATGACTCCCTTTGCGACTTTGGTTTGGGGGAGCATATGCAGTCGGTTGTAGAAGCAAGGTGCCTGCCGTGCGAGCAGGGACGTGCATGGCGGGTTCTGCTGTTGGTGGGGGGATTGTATCTGGCTCAGGGCTTGCCGGTGGGGCTGGCTTTTCAGGCGTACCCGACCCTATTGCGCAATATGGGCGCCTCGCTGGATCTGGTGGCGCTCACGCCTCTGGCCAGCTTGCCGTGGGTTGCCAAGTTGCTGTGGGCCGCGGCGGTGGAGAACCGCTGGAGTGAGCGCCTTGGTCGTCGCCGCAGCTGGATCCTGCCGTTGCAGGCCGGTTCGGTGTTGACTTTGGCAGTGATGGCGCTGGTGCCGTGCGACGTAGCCAACATGGGCATACTGCTGGGCATGATCGCTTTGCTCTCGCTGCTTTGCGCCACCCAGGACATCGCTGTCGACGGCCTGGCCGCCGAGCGCTTGCCCAGCACCAGCCTGGGCCGTGCGAATACCTTCCAGGTCGCCGGTTTCATGGGCGGCATGCTGCTTGGGGGGCCGGGTGCCATGGTTCTGTTCGATCATTTCAATGCGCCCGTGGTCTTTCTTGCGCTCGCTGCGGTGGTGCTGCTGTGCAGTTTGCCGGTGCTGTTCTGGCGCGAGCCGGCTCCGCTGGTGGTACCGGCCAGGGCCAGCCTGCGCAGCTTTTTCAAACGGCGCTTTGCCGGGCATCTCACGGCCCTGGTGATGTTGGTTACTCTTGCGGGCTCGATCTTCTTTGGCCTGGCCAAGCTGATTTTGCTGGACATCGGTTGGTCTATGAGCGACGTCGGCATTCTCGCCGGCGTTGGTCAGTTGCTGGCGATCATCCTCGGCTGCGGTCTGGCCGGGCTGCTGCTGCGCCAGGTTTCGCGTTGGAACACCTTGCTCTGCGGCTTGCTTCTGGTAGGGATGGCGGGGCTGTTGTGGCTGGCCCTGGTGCTGCAACCAAACCTGTCAGGTAGCGGTTACGTTGGCGGGGCGACATTGCTGGGTGGACTGGGTATCGGCGTCACCAGCGTGGCGTCCTACACTCTGGCGATGCGTTTCGCCCAACAGGGAGAGCAACCTGGAACCGACTGCTCGGTGTTCCAGGGGCTGCAGACCCTGGGTGAAATCCTCGTGTCGTCGCTGGCCATCGGTGTGGCCGGTTATTGGGGTTACGCCAGTGGCCTCGGCGTCGGTCTGCTGGTGCTATGCGTAGCGGTGGTGGTTCTGCGGCAGGTGCGCCGCAGCACCGTCGGGATCGGCCTGGATGATGACCGGCTCTAGGGCATTTCCTGGGGGGCGGGGGAGTGAATCCCCAGGCACTGGCTGATGCATTGCAACACGGCCCTACGCTGTGGGGTCAGATAGAAATGTCCGCCGTGAAAGCTGTGCAGGCGTATGCCCCGGCGGCTCTCCCACGCCCAGTCCTGCACATCGCCAGGGTGCAGTTCTGTGTCGTCCAGGCCGAACATGACCTCGATTGGCAGGCTCACGGATGGCCGCTGTGGAGAGGGTCGATAGGTCTCGATCAAACGGTAGTCGTTGCGCAGAATCGGTAACGCCAGGGCGCGCAATTCAGGGGACTGCAACAGTGCCGCCGGAGTGCCGCCCAAGGCCATGATCGCTGCCAGGAACTCTTCGTCGGAAGCCCTGTGCAACTGGCCACCATGATTGCGGCTGGGTGCTTCGCGCCCGGACACCAGCAGGTGCAGCGGGAGTGGTAGACCCTGGCGCTGTATGTTCAGGCACAGTTCATGGGCCACGGCCGCGCCCATGCTGTGGCCGAACACTGCATAGGGCCGGTCCAGCCAGGGTGGCAGGGCACTGCCGATGGCGCTGACCAGTGGCGTCATGTGACTGATCAAGGGCTCGTCGATGCGCTCTTCTCGCCCCGGTAGCTGGATGGCGACCAGTTCGATACCTTCGGGCAACAGCCGTGCCCAATCGCTGAAGAAGCGTGCACCGCCACCTGCATGCGCCAGGCAGAACAGGCGCAGCCGAGCTTTGGGCCGTGGTTCGAAACGGCGGAACCAGCGTTGCTGATACTGCTGCAGTTGTCTGATTTCGCTCAGCACAGGGCATTCTCCCCTTGCGGATGGCGCCAATGGCTCAGATCCAACGGCACCGGGGGGGCTGGACTGATGATCTGAGGCGGGCCCAGCTCTGCCCCCAACTGTTGCCAGACCTTGCAGCAGCTCAGGTGGAACTGCGTCAGTGCCGGATCGGCAGGCCGCTGCAGGCTCAGGTGGAAGCGCTCCAGGCTGCGGGCGATGCTGGCCGGCCACAATTCGGAGAATACCTGGCGCAGGGTCGGTGGCTGCGGGTGGCCGATCAGGCTGCTGACGGCCAGATCCAGGGCCGCCGAGTCGCCATCCATTTCCAGCACGCCCTGGGGGTTGCGTTGTACGTGGGCCCGCGGGCTCCACAGCACGCTGCCATGGGTATCGGTCAGGCTCAGGGTGCCACCGCTGGTGCCGAGGGTGATGCGGTGCAGTACCTGGGTATGGTTGTCCGGATCCGCCGGGTTGAGTTGATTCTGCACTCGCAAGGCCAGGGGCACGCCGGCCAGATTGCCCGCGACGTTGAGGAACGGGCCTGTGCCTTGGGGTTGCATGGCGAAGGTCCAGGGGCGCAGGCCGCCAAGGGCCTGGCCAAGCATTTCCACCAGTGGAAACAGGACATGCACGCTGCAGGCGGCATCGATATATAGCGCCTCTCGTTGGCTCAGTACATGGTGTGCGGCATCGATAAAGCAACGCACTGGCGCGAGATCGCTGTAGAACGGATTAAGCCGGTACTGCAGGCCACGTTGCCGGGCGATGCGCAGGCATGCGGCGACCTCGTCATGATGCACCGGGTGCTCCTGGATCACGTGAATACCCCGTTCGAGCAGGGCTTTGGCCAACTCGGTCCCCGGGCCGCCGACCACCGCCGAGCGTACTGCTACGCAGGCCAGGTCGACCTTGGCCGGCAGTGCCTCGACGCTGTTGTACAGCGGCACCTTCCAGTGCTCGGCGCAGGCGCGGGACTGTGCGCTGCCACGTCCGAGAATGCCCGCCAGGCGGTAGTGCCGGGGCAGGCGGGCGATGCCTTGCAGGTAGATGGCGCCGAAGGTGGTACCACAAACGATGACACGTAGAGGCGGGCTCATAGGCTTCCTTCTTCACTGAGGTCCCGGGCCTGTTGCCCGGCCAGCTCGACCAGACTCAGGGCGTCACAGGCCGGGTGTCGACGGATGGCATCGACGACCGTGTCAGGTTGCAGGACCTGCGCGGCCCAGCCGGCACCGTGCCAGTCGTCGTTTTCCAGCAGATGTACGGTGGCGCATACGGCTACCGCAGCGCTCAGGCCGTAGCTGTCGCGGCTGCGCAGCACTGCCCGCAGGCAGCACGGCCTGCTTGAGCGCCAACCATCGAGCTCCACCACCAGCCGGTAGTAGGGTGTGCGCCCCTGCAGCTCCAGGTCCGCCGCCGTCACCAGTTGCGCTACCGCCTCCTGCAGGGTGTGTGGGGCGTGCGACTGACTTAGGCGCTGGCACTGGCTGGCGATCAACGCTGGCACTGCCGGGCTGGAAAACACATTGCAGAAACTCGCTTCGCGCAACCCCAGAGCCTGGGCCAGGTGCTGCAGTTCATCGGTCAGATAGGGCGAGCGGTGGACGCGCTCGGGGAAGCCTGGCAGCTCCTCGGCGCCAGGGGCGAGCACCAGAGGTTGTACCCTGTCATCGCACCAGTGGGCGTTGGGTATACCGAAGCCGCCCAGCGAGCTGAGCAACAGATCGGCGCCGCCGGCGTTGCTGCAGGGTTCGCGGCCGCCGGCCAGGACTAGCAGGCGGGTCGGGCGCTTCAGGTCCTGATTGGCCAGCCAGCGAGGCAGCAGGGCAGTGAGTCCGGGGAAGACCCCTGCACCGATGATTGACGGCCGATCGACCCCTTGCAGCGACGTCAGCAAGGCAGCATTGCCGAAGGCATCGACATAGGCCGCACCGGCTTGGTGGGCAGCCCGGGCCACTCGTTCACCGATCAGCCAGGAGGGACCGGCGCAATTGAGCACTACCTGGCAGCCTTCGCAGAATGTCGCCAACTGGGCGGTATCGAAAATGTCCAGCAGGCGTGTCTCCGGCGTTGCCGGCATGACCTGCGGGCGCCGCTGTCCGCAGCGCAGGCGAAGCCCTGGTCGCTGGCGTAGCAGGGCAAGTGCCGCACCGCCAACACTACCGCCGGAACCGACCAGGCCGATCAGCGGCGCACTCATGACACCTCACCCAGCAGCACTGGCAGCAACCGGTCGATATGCGGAGGCTGCATGCATGTCACGTGGTTGCCGTCGATGCTCAGCAGTCGGATGTCACCCAATGCCAGGCCGCTCCAGAAGCCCCGCATGTCGCCTTGCAGGCCTGGCAGGAAATGCAGGCTTTGATCGTCCAGCAGTACCCGCAGGTCGCCGGTGAAGGGGGCCGGCTGATAACGGACCACCGCGTCGAGGCTGTGGCGGAATACCCGGAACAGGCTCTGCGCCTGTTCGGGCGGCAGGTTTTCGGCCTGAGTCGGCACACTGGCGGCGAGGGCGGCCAAGCGCTGCTCGCTGGGACATTGGGCAAGACGGCGATAACACTCGGCGACCGGTGTCCACTCGCCGTCCAGGTCTTGCAGGCAGCCGGCCGGCAATTGTGGTCCATGGCGCTCGATCAGGTATTCCAGGGCCTGGTGCAGCGTGGCGTCTTCGATCTCATGACCGGCGGTCTCGATGGTTGAACCGAGCAGGCGGCCAAAGGCGCGTTCCAGCAGAAGGTCGTCGGCGATCCGATAACGGAAGCGGTCGCTGCTGATGATGTTCACCGGGCCCACCTCGGCTCCAGCTTCCAGTAACCCCCGGGCCGTTTCGGTGGCCAGCAGGCCACCCATGCAGTAACCCACCAGTTCGAAGCGCTGTGCTCCGTAGTTGAGCAAGTGTCGGGCGTATTCGGCGCCGAGCTGTTCGATCAGGCTTTCGGTCGGTCGTGCCAGGTAGTCGGCTTCCCCCAGCAGGCTCAGGCCGAGGATCGCTCCCTGGCGTGTCGGATCCTTGCGCAAGGCGTCGAGCAGGGCGCGGTAGGGTGCGAGGGTACCGCTGCCGTCGTGCAGCAGCACGTGTACGGTCTTGCAATCGGCCTGTCGGGCCGTGGCCAGCACGTTCAGGGACGAACATTGACTGGAGAGTTCATCGCCACTCTCGCCACGGCTTTCCTGCAGGCGCGCGGCGATGGCTTTCACCGTCGGTTCGCGAAGTACTTCTCGCAACAGGCGATCCCATTCCCAACGTGCGGTTTCCGGTACCTGCTCACGCATTCTGGCGACGACCTGCGCCACCAGCAGCGAGTCGCCGCCGGCGGAGAAGAAGTCCTGGTCACGGGCGATGCCGTCGCAACCCAGGGCGGTGCTCCAGAGGGTGGCGATGCGTTGTTCCAGGTCGCCCCGCGGGGCCTCTCCGGGGGCCGCCTGGTGGTTGCCGTGGCCGGGCAGGCGGGTGCTCAGGCAAGTGCGGTCGATCTTGCCGTTGGGCGACAGCGGCATTTGCTCCAGTACTTCCAGATGAGTGGGCAGCATGTAGCCCGGCAAGCGTTGTTGCAGGTAATGCAGCAGGTGTTCGCGATCCAGTTCGGCCCGTTCGTGGGGGAAGCGGGCGATGAAGGTGGTCTGCCCGGCGCAGTCCAGCAGGTCGTCATCTGCAGGCCAGGCAGCGACCAATTCGGCCCCGGCTTCCTCGAACAATCCCTGCCACTGATGGCGGCTGATGAAGGTCTGGTCGTTGTCGGCGCGCAGGTCGGTGAAGCCATCCAGGCCTTCCTTGAACTCCATGGAAGTCAGCAGCGAGAGAATTTCCCGGGTCGCCTCCATTACCAGCAGATGTCCGCCGGGCACGGCCAGTTCGCGCAGGTTGCGCAGCACTGTCGGGGCGTGGCGGGCGTTGTGCAATACGTTGGCGCAGACAATCACGTCCCAACTGCCGGTATGCAGGCCCTGGCCAAGGGCGTCGGCGTTGATGTCGAACAGGCCGAAGCGTACCCACGGCCGGTCGGCGAACTGCTCCCGCGCTTCGTTGAGGAAGAATGTCGAGACATCGGTGAACAGGTAGTCCACGGCAAAGCCGTCCAGTGCAGGGATCAGCTCGCGGCTGGTGCCACCCACCCCGGCGCCGATTTCCAGGACCCGTAATGGCCTCCCGCTGTGCGCCCGGGCACTGGCGATCTGGCGCACACAGGCGCAGATCACCTGGTTCATGCAGCGCATCAGCAGGTTTTCGTTGTAGGCCGCAAGAGCCGTGTCCATGCCCCCTTGAGGAAACAGCAGGGCTAGCGGATCGACCTCTCCGCTGAGTAACTGCGGCAAGCGTTCGCTGGAGTCACGCAGGTAACGCAACAGTTCGGCGCCGTAGTTCAGGCGCGCCTCCAGTGCTTCCATGGCCTGCCAGCACTGGGGGCTCTGCCACTCGTCCGACACCTCGCCGAGGCGATAGCCGCCCGAGGCTGGGTCTTCGATCAGCCAGCCTTCGCTGGCCAGTGCCTTGAGCCAGCGCCTCATCAGGCGTCGATGGGCTGGGGCGACGCGGCATTGCTGTTGCACGTCGGCAATGCTGTGGCAGGCATGGGCATCGGCGAACAGGCCGGCCCCCTGTAGGGTCTTGAGAATATCCAACAGGGCGATTCGGTTGGCCATGGCCACCCACTGGGCGAGTAGCGGCCGGTCGAGCCCGAGGGTGGCTTGCTCGCCGCACGCCACGGCGCAGGCCGCCAGCTCGGTGTTCCATCGATCCTGTGGGGCGACTGCCAGGCGTCGGGATTCGACGAAGGCGGCCAGGCGCCGCTCCTGGGCTTCTCCGACCAGCAGCACCACTGCCTGGGCTATGTCCGGATGCTCCTGCAGCAGGCTTTCGATCTCGCTGAGTTCGATACGGTGGCCACGCAGCTTGACCTGGGTGTCTTCGCGGCCGAGGAACTCGATCAGGCCGTCGTTGCGGTAACGGCCGAAGTCGCCGGTACGGTACAGGCGTTCGCCGCTATGGGGATGCCGGACAAAACGTTCGGTCGTGCGCGCCGCATCGTTGAGGTAACCCTCGGCCAGGCCGGCGCCGCCGATGTACAGCTCGCCGGCCACGCCGTCCGGGCGCGGCTGGAAGTCGCCGTCGAGCACATGAAAACGCTGGTTGGCCAGTGGTGTGCCGTAGGGAATGCTGCGTGCCGCTGGTGGTACATGGTGGATCTCGTGGCTGATCGACCAGATGGCTGCTTCGGTGGCACCGCCGAGGCTGACCAGGCGCAATGCCGGGCAGTGGCGGCGGATTGCGGCGGGCAGGCCGAGGCCGATCCAGTCGCCAGAGAGCATTGCCAGGCGAAGGCTGGTGGGGGCGGCGGTCGGTTCTGCGTCGAGGTAGCTGCAGAGCATCTGCAGCTGTGCCGGTACCGAGTTCCACAGGCTGATGGCGTGGCGGTTGATGAGCCCGGCCCAGTGCGCTGGGTCGCTGCGCCGCGCCGGCTCCGGCAGCACCAGGCTCGCTCCGGCGAGGAAGGCGCCGAACAGGTCGTAGACCGACAGGTCGAAGCCCAGGTTGGCCAGGCCCAACAGGCGGTCACTGGCGCTCACCGCGAAGCGCTGGTTGATGTCGACGACGGTATTGAAGGCAGCGCGATGACTCATCATCACGCCTTTGGGCCGGCCGGTGGTGCCAGAGGTATAGATCACATAGGCCAGGCTGGCCGGCTCGCAGGGGTGGTGTGGGGGTAAGCGCTGGAAAGGCAGGGAAGCCAGACGATCGACGGCAATCAGGGCCACGCTGTTTGGCCACTTGCGGTTTTCGCTTTGCCCGGTGTCGGTTAGCACCCAGCGGATCTGCGCATCATCGAGGATGGCATCACGCCGGGCCTCCGGTTGGCTGCTGTCCACCGGTACGTAGACCGCCCCCGCCAGCAGGGCGCCCAGTACCGCGGCGACCTGCTCCAGGCCTTTGTCGAAAATGACCGCCACCGTGCTGCCCGGCTGGCAGCCACTTTGACGCAGGCAGTCGGCCACGGCATTGGCCCGTTCAGCCAACTGGCGATAGCTGTATTCGCCACTGGCGCAGATCAGCGCGCAGGCGTCCGGAGTGGCGAGCAGGCTGTCGAGGAAGCCGTCGTGCAGGCAGCGCACCGGCAATGCTCGTTCGGTGGCGTTGCTGGCCCGCTGGCGGGCGAGCATGGCTGCCGGCAGTGCCAGTGGCTGCACGCGCTGCCAGGCGCCGGGATTCTGCGCCAATTCCAGCAGCAGGTCGTGGAAGCTGCTGAACGCGGCCTCGATCAGGCCTTCGTCGAACAAGCCCTGGCGCACGTCCCAATTGATCAGCAGGCTGCCATTGCGCTCGGACACCTGGCAGTCGAGCCATACCTGCGGGGTCTGGGTGATCCCGTAGCCCAGCGTGGCTCCGCGCATGAAATCGCCCTCGGCATGACGGTTGTCGCCCACCCCCAGGGTGCTGGTGAATACCACCGGCAGCAGGCTGCGGGATCGTACCCGGGCCAGCTCGCGCAGTACCTCGATACCGGAAAAGGTCGAGTGTTCCAGGTCCTGCCACAGGCGTTGCTGCAGAGCCTGGGCGCGCTGGCTGAAGTCGCTGGCGCCAGGCGGCTCCACGGCCAGCACGTCAACCGCGGTGAAATCGCCGACGATGCGCTCGATGTCCGGGTGCCATGGTGGACGTCTGAGCACTGTGATGCTGAGACTGAAGTGCGGGCGCCGCGACCAGCGGCCGAGGGTCTCGGCGAACACCGCGAGCACCGCCGCCGAAGGTGTCAGGCGCTGTCCAGCGGCCTGCTGGCGGAAGGCTTGCCACTGCCGGGGCTCCAGGCGTAGGGCATGACGTTCGAAGCCCGTGCCCGGATGCTGTTGTTCCAGCAGTGGCAGTTCGGGCGCGTCGGGCAGCGTCGGCAGGCGCTGTAGCCAGTAGCTGCGGTCGCGCTCGCGTCGAGCCCGGGCCGCCGGGCTGTCGCGGGCCGTGCGCTCGGCCAGCAGGATGTCGCGGAAGGTCAGTTGCAGCTCCGGCAGTGCTTGCTCGGGGTCGTGGTAAAGCTGGTCGAGCTCGCGCAGCAGGCACTGGATGCTGACGAAGTCGGCAATCAGCAGGTCGATGGACAGGTGTACCCGGCTGCCCTGATCGCGCTGGCTCAGGCGCAGTTCGTAAAGGGGCCAGGTATCGGCGGCGTAGACCCGGTTGGCGAGTTCTTCTCGGGTAGCCAGCAGGGCCTGCTCTTCCTGCACGGCACTCTGCCCACGCAGGTCGTTGCAGAACAGCGAAGGCAGGTGCACCTGTTGCTGAACCTGCTGGTAGCCGCTCTGTGCGATCACCGCGCGCAGCATCGGATGACGCAGGATCAGGGCATGCCAGGCCTGTTCCAGGCGCATTGGCTCCAGGCTTGGGCCATCCAGCTCGACATAACCGTGGCAGCCCACGCCGCCGTAGGCATAGGCGTCGCTACGTCCCACCAGGTAGGCCGCCTGCACGTCGGTCAGGGCGAAGGGGTCGAATTGATGCCGAGGGTCGGCCTGCACCTGAACCTCTTGTGGGGCCAGCAGAGTCAGCAGCTCATGCTTGTGTTCGCGCAGGCGTTGTTTGAGGGTGTCGTCCAGAGCGCCGTTCGGAGCGCGATAACGTAGTTGACCGTCCTCGGCCCAGAGGCGGATGCCCAGGGCTTCGCAGTCGGCCAGAAGACCGGAAGTGTTGAGGGCGCTCATAGGCTACCTTCCTCGAAGTGCTTGGCATGAGGGTGCTGGGAGGGGGCACCGTGGGTGTTCAGGTACACGCACAGCTCGGCGATGTTGGAATGGGCGAACAGTTCGCGCAGGCTCAGGGAGCGACTGCCCGGATACCTGCCTTTCACTGCCTCGATCAGGCGAGTGGCGCTCAGGCTGTCGCCGCCCAGCAGGAAAAAGTCGGCGTGTCGATCAGCAACCGGGCGCCGCAGGATTTCACTCCATAGTGCTGCCATTTCCTGCTCGACGGTCCCTTGGGGGGCTTCGCCGGGGCTGCCAGTCGCTGTTGCCTCGCAGGCCAGCAAGCGCTGGCGCAGGGCCTGGCGGTCGGCCTTGCCGTTGGCGCTCAGGGGCAGAGTGTCGAGAGCGTGCAGGCTGGCCGGGATCATATAGTTCGGCAGACTGTCGCGCAGGCGCTGACGCAGACTGTCCGGTGCTACGTCTTGTTGCAGCACTACCGCCGCCGTGAGGGTGGGTGGGGTACCCAGGGTTACGGCCATGGCTTGGCGTACTTCGGGCAGGGCGAGCAGGGCGCTTTCTATTTCCCCCAGTTCGATGCGGTGGCCACGGACCTTGACCTGCTGGTCGCGGCGGCCGAGGAATTCCAGGCAA
>Ga0180219_1002249_pt1 | contig 11632 bp, 10 predicted proteins | sample eDN3rd30CBELigMG_FD_151338 | JGI IMG/M metagenome (GOLD analysis project Ga0180219, IMG submission 151338) | Enriched Miracle-Growth compost microbial communities from Emeryville, California, USA - eDNA 3rd pass 30_C BE-Lig MG (version 2)... ...
CGGGTGCTGGCTTCTTCGGGGGGGAATTTGTATGCGATGGCAAACCGGGGCGTGCGGGAATTCCAGCCAAGTTGGTCCTGCAAGGCAATGTCGTTGACCTTGAAGACCACGCCGTCGATATCAAAGGGCAGCGTCGATCGCGATTCACAGAAACCAGCAAACGCCTGATGAATACCCTGCAGGCCGTTGACGAGCTGGCGGGCGCTGCTTACCTGAAATCCAAGCGCTTCGATCTGAGTGAGCTGGGCTGCCTGGTTCGGCTCCAGAGTGAAACCCTCGCAGACACCAAATCCATATGCCAGAAAACAAAGTCCGCGGCTGGAGGTGACTTTCGGGTCCAGCTGACGCAGCGCGCCGGCGGCAGCATTGCGAGGGTTGACCAGCAACTCTTCGCCGGTCTGCTGGCGTGCGGCATTGAGCCGTTCAAAGACGGCCCGGGGCATCAGGACTTCGCCACGAACTTCCACGACGGGGGCGCCGGTCTTGATGCGTAGCGGTACGTTTCGGATGGTGCGCACCTGGGCGGTGACGTCCTCCCCCACTTCGCCATCGCCCCGTGTGGCCGCACGGCTGAGCACGCCATTGGTGTAAGTCAGGCTGCAGGACAAGCCATCGTATTTGGGTTCGACGCAGAACGATACCGCTTCAATTTCAATCCCCAGCTCATCGGCCACGGTGCGGGCAAACGCTTGTGCTTCGGCGGCGTCCATCGCATTGGCCAACGACAGCATCGGGCGCATGTGCCGCGCGGGTGCAAGGCCCTCAAGGCGAGCCCCACCGACTCGTTGGGTCGGGGAATCGGTACGATCGAGCTGCGGATGTTGTGCCTCCATCCTCTCGAGCTCCCGGTACAGGGCATCGTATTGAGCATCGGGCACAAGGGGGCGGTCCAGGGTGTAATAGTGCGCGGCCAGGTTGGCGACCTCTTCTTTGAGTTTGCGATGCTGCGCTTCGATACCGGTGTCAGCCAATGCCATGTTGCTCTCGTGTGGTAGGTGTATTTGATATTGTGAATCTATCCTACCAATCTGCCACACCAACTATCAAGACAGTTCATAAAAAAAGCCACACCGCAGGTAGAGCGGTGTGGCTGCCGGCAGCCATGAGAACTAGCTCTTCAGTCTCGAGTACGCCGGGAGACGGGACGAGAGGTAGTCGTGTTGATCGGCCAGAATGTTACGCCCTGACAGAATGAAATGCTCATAGCGACTGGGCACGTATGGCAAGTACACCAGGGGCCGGAACTCGTTTACGGGCTTGTTCGCCTTCAGTTGGTTGCACACCCTGCAGCATGTCACGCAGTTCATCCAGCTTGTCGGCCCGCCGGCGCTGACCGGCACGATGTGGTCGCGCGTGAGATCTTTCGCCTCGAACAATCCAGCACAGTAAGCGCAGGTATTCCGGTCGCGCTTGAAGAGCAGCGAGTTTGAGCGGTATCCCAAGGGAAAGCTGCCATCGGCGAAGGACACCATTGTCTCGCTACGGGCCAGCGCGACAATGGGTTTTATGCTGATGACGGATTGTTCTCCGCGGCGGTTATATCCACCATGGAAGACACGCTCTGCAGAGCCGATATCCCATGCCACCTTGTCTTTTGCGTACAGGGTGACAGTTTCCTGAGGGGTAAGCCATGCGAACGGATTGCCTGCGATGTCCAGGCCGAGTACGTGCTCGAAGGTCATGATGATCTCGTTGGTCAGTGCATGTTTTATGTAGAAGTTGGGGTAAAAAAAAGCACCAAGCCGAAGCCTGGTGCGGTGGGGAACTACTCTGGAGAGGGAGGTGGTGGCTCGCCCTAAAGGAATCGAACCTTTATCGGCGGCTTAGAAGGCCGCTGCCTTATCCATTAGACGAAGGGCGAATTGAGTTCTTGGCTGCGCGCTTGAGCATAAAGAGCGCGGTGTGCACGACGAGGGTACGAACGATCAAGTTGGATTGGGCATACTTTTGCACTGCCGCGATTCTGTGCTCGCGCACATAACCCATGAAACGGTATAACTCCTCGATGCGCGCTTTGCCATAAAACCGAAAGGTAAGCCGGTTAAAGACACGCCCCAACCAATGGGCTGCAAAAATAAGGGCGAAAGTGCCGGCAATCGTAGTGCAGGCAACGCCAATGGTAGCGAAGATGTCTTTCAGCATAGGCCGCGGCATCCGGCAGGAGCACAAGGGATGGGTTTGGCGGAAAGCGTGGGATTCGAACCCACGGACGGTGTTCAGCCGCCTTCGGTTTTCAAGACCGATGCATTAAGCCGCTCTGCCAGCTTTCCGTTGAATAATCCTAGCAAAGCGCCTTAAGCGACTTCAAGGCGTTTTGCTGTAAATGCACTTCAGAGTCGCATCCGTGGACGGCGCGCGATCACCTCGGTATTGACGTGCACGACCTGGTCTGCGCGAAATACGATGTAGCTATCTTGGGCTTCTGGTACAACTTTGCGGAACTGCGCGTCCGACATGCCATCGAGATTATCCAGCAGCCCATTTTGCTGCAGGCGATCGATGAGTTCCGAGCTCATTCCCTCATAACGATTGAGGTAGACAATTCCGTCCTTACCAGCAGCTTTTGCTTGTCGGATTTTCGCCTTCCAATTGCCGCCCAAGTCCTTGGAACGCATGGGGTTTGAAACCCTCAGGTGAGCAACAATCAAGCGAGCATCACTTCCCACGACACGCATACGTGCTTGCTCCTTCGTACCGAAATGAAGTCCACCATCTGTGGTCTTGCTCGGATCGAAGTATTCGAATGCGCCGGTCGTGCCGTGGTAGAACTCGATTGGCGCACCGTCAGCGTCGACTATTACACCTTGATTGGAAGTAAATGGAGTTTTGTTAGTCTTGCAGCCCTCAATCGCCCACGAGCCATCCTGGTGAAAAGTACTTTTGACCGCACGAAACTCGTACTCGGTTCCTTCGCGCTGTCGCATGGAAATAACCCTGCGGGCGATGCTCTCGCTGGGGAACCCATCGTCCCAGAGTTTCCATGCTTTCTCAGCGTCATTGCCAGCGTTGCTCATGATGCTTCGAGTCTATGCCCATAGGTCGATGAACTCAAGCGCTCGCCACGGGTTCTCGCCCGAAACATCGATGCGGATGAACCAAAACTATTTGTTCGTATAATGAAATCGCCGCAAGGCACTCTCTAAGGAGGCGTCATGACACGAGACTTGAATGAATTGCTTGATGGAATGACTGCTCGTGAGCTGAAGGCTTTGTCCAAAAAGTTGGCCAAACAAGCAGCCAAGAAAGAGGAAAAAGGCACATTGATCAAGCCGGGCGACGAACGGCTTGCGCCGTTGCACGCGGAAGTAATGCGGGTAAATCAAGAGCTAAAGATCAAGACTGTCGACACGTTGAATCTTCTTGTTCGACGCATGCGGCTAAGTCTGAAGGTTGTGCCCACCAGGAGCGGCACAACTGGCCGCGCGCCGCGTTCGGAAAGCGCCAAGCCGTTAGCAACCAAGAAGACAGCTGGCACCACCAAGAGCGCCCCGACCAAACGAGCGACCAAGCGTGCAAGCAAATAACCGATCCTGTCCGGCCGGTGCGGTTAGCCTAGCCTAGTCGCACCATCTCTCTATCGAGCTTTTTCGACACCGCGGACGATGCTTTGCGCGATCGCGTCACGATCGATGGCGCCTGACGGGTATGCGACAAAGTGGATGCTTATGGCGCCTGCCTCGAGCAGACGACGCTGGCGTTGAGCAAGACGATGAGGCATTCCAGCGCTGGACATTGACATCCATTTTTAGAGTGGCAGAGGCGTCCAGATTCGAACTGGAACTACCGGAATCAAAATCCGGGGTGATGACCATTTCACTACGCCCCAGCAGAAAAGCTGGCTCCCCGAGCAGGGCTCGAACCTGCGACCCACGGATTAACAGTCCGTTGCTCTACCATCTGAGCTATCGAGGATTAGAACTTGATGCCGTATTTACGGCACAGATAGCGAAAAGTTTAGGAGTTTCGCTCAAGAATTCTGGTGGGGTGCGACCCTTGTGGGCCGCACCCCCGTTCTTCTGGCTTACCCAGATATGTCGGGTTGCATCCGATGGCCGCAACACACTTCTATCTTCGTGCTTTGGCCTGCGTCGTCCATCACGTGGGTCGCGTTATCCCCGAAACCTATCTGGTAACTGAGGCCGCGCGCGTGGACGTTCCTGGCTTTGTGGGTCACCAGGGCCGGGTCGACCTGGTTGACGTGCCGCACTTGTCGGGTTTCCCCGTCAATAGCCGCACAGATCCCTTAACTTTCTGGAGATGCCCATCTTGATGGCGGAGAAGCTGGGATTCGAACCCAGGCGCCCCATACGGGACGACGGCTTAGCAAGCCGCTGCAATAGGCCACTATGCGACTTCCCCTTCTATTCGTGGAAAAGGCGGTCGGATTCGAACCGACGACAAATGACGAGTTTGCAGCTCGCCCCCTTTGACCACTCGGGCACGCCTTTACATCTTGGCGCAGCGTCGGAGAATTGAACTCCGGACCTCTTGCTCGACAGGCAAGCACTCTGACCACTGAGTTAACGCTGCAGGTGAGTTGGTTTAGGAATTGGTCGCGCCAGTTGGGTTCGAACCAACGACCACCGGGTTATGAGCCCGGCGCTCTACCACTGAGCTATAGCGCAATGACTGAGTTAACGCTGCAGGTGAGTTGGTTTAGGAATTGGTCGCGCCAGTTGGGTTCGAACCAACGACCACCGGGTTATGAGCCCGGCGCTCTACCACTGAGCTATAGCGCAATGATCTGGTTGCGGTCGCCGGTAACGATCCGGTTCTCGGGCTTATGAAACCCGCGTAGCTCCTATCTACTACCCCGCATAAAAGTCTGATCCGCGCTCGCGCTGCGAGTTCGGACTGAATTCTGGTGCGCCCGGATTCTGGCGATGGAGGCTCCGTCATGATCGGGAGTCCGGGCGCCGGTAGCGGCTCTGGCCTAAGCCAGGGTTGACGCTACCTCACTCCACCGTTCGGGCTGTTTAGGCCGCGAGACGGAAATCACTGTCATTGGCAGTTATTCGAATGCTTGGTTTGCGGCTCCGCTTGCCGAGTAGTCACATCCACTTCAGTATGCCTGTCGAAACCATGTCAGCCCCATCATCTTGTTCCTCGAGCCAAGAAGAACAACATGGTGGAGCTGGCGGGAGTCGAACCCGCGTCCAGACACCATTCACTTCAGTTCTCGCCCCTAAGGGCCTACTACCATTCTTAGGGAGAGTTGAAGGCCTAAGCATCCAACTTTCCTTGTTCTGGTTGTCGATGGTGGGCTCGAACCACCGGCCTTCCGCTTATCAAGCGGGTGCTCTACCGCTGAGCTAATCGACAAATGGTCGGGGCACACGGCTTCGAACCGCGGACCTCCTGCTCCCAAAGCAGGCGCGCTACCAGGCTGCGCTATACCCCGACGACTTACTACCCATGATATAGATCCGCATAGACTGAATTCAAGGGCTTTTGCCATGATTTCATAGTACTGAATCTATTGAGTTGGTGGAGCTGGGCGGGTTCGAACCGCCGACCTTCTGCTTGCAAAGCAGTTGCTCTCCCTCTGAGCTACAGCCCCTGATTATTGGCCCACCTCCCAGGTTTCGATCCTGGCTCTATGGCTTTTCAAGCCATCGCTTTCACCAGATTAGCTTGAGATGGATTTGGATGATCAGAATTGGTGCCGACTGTCCTAATCGAACGGACAACCTGCTGATTACAAGGCAGCTGCTCTACCTGCTGAGCTAAGTCGGCGTATAAAACGTGGCGTACCAGGAAGGAGTCGAACCTTCAACCTTCGGTTTTGGAGACCGGTGCTCTGCCAATTGAGCTACTGATACATAAGAACTGGTGCCGACTGTCCGAATCGAACGGACGACCTGCTGATTACAAGGCAGCTGCTCTACCTGCTGAGCTAAGTCGGCTAAAACTGGAGCGGGCTATGGAAATCGAATCCATCTATTCAGCTTGGAAGGCTGCTGCCTGGCCACTAGGCTAAGCCCGCAATGAAATTGAAGTAAGGTGCGGGAGCGAACTCGCGGCGTCACCGCTGGCAACGTTGCGCTCTCCCACCTGCGCTAAATCTGCATATTCTGTGGTGCCCCAGGTGGGATTCGAACCCACAAAAGCCTGGAGTTTGAATCCAGTTGGTGTGCCAATTTCCATAAGCCACCGGGGCAGTATTCCAATGTGCTAAAGGCAGCAGACGGCCTGTCTGCTCTCTATAGCGCACTGGTGGGGGCGCAGAGAATTGAACTCTGTCCGGTCGGGTAAAAGCCGACTGCTCTACCTTTGAGCTACACCCCCGCGGGTTTTCGAGTGCGTGAGCGTTTTCGTGATTTCATGGCATTTTCCGTGGGTTGTGGAGTCGCTACGGGGAATCGAACCCCGCTTCTCTGGTAGAAAGCCAGATGTCCTAGCCGATAGACGATAGCGACATGACCTGTGTGACGCGGCCCGTGGGACACGTCGTAAGTGGTGCTCCAGAAGAGATTCGAACTCTTAAAGGCCCTGCTTCTAAGGCAGGTAGGTGTACCAATTTCCATTAGCCACCGGAGCGTTGAAGTGGTGGATTGAGCTAGATTCGAACTAGCGGTGCCCCGAAGGACGGCTGATTTACAGTCAGCTGGGATAAGCCTCTCCCCCATCAATCCATAATCTCAAAGCACACTGATTTCGCCTGGCCAGCGCACCAGGTCAATGAGCTTTGAGATTACGGCGGGCCATCCAGCACGTCACGCGCCGGGACAGCCCGCCATCCCAGGATTTGACACTCGCGGTGCGCGGCCCCGAAGAGCAACAACGCGAGGCGAGATCAAAACCTTAGATATCCTCTCCAGATTGTTAAAGAGCGCAGCAGTCTTTCGGCTGCCGGCCTCGCCGTTGCGAGGTCTTCGGTCATGCAAAACAAAAAGCCCGGAGTCCTTTCGGAGCATCCGGGCTTTCGCCTAAATCTTTCGATTTATCGCAGGTTCCTATGCGGCTCCTGCGACGAGGGAACAATGTCCCTGGATGCTTCGATGGCTGGACCAATAATCAAAACTGCATTCGGGGCGCCCGTTACCAAGGCGCTCAATATTGGCCAGCCTCCAACCGGAAGCTTTCTGAATCATCGACTTGATGGCTATCGTGAGCGCGCACGACGGCATCGACGCTAAGCGCCTTTGCAATGATGTCGTGGTGGTTGCGTTCATGATGTGTGCCGTCAAAAATTCGTTAATTCAAGATGATGTAGTGATTATGAAGTATTGAAATATTCGAAGTCAACAGCTTTTGGACAATTTGTGAAGTTTTTTTTGGTATTACTAAATCGTGACTCTATCTCTCATGTATTGAATGGTCCCAGTACCTGTGCTGAGGGGTTCTGGTAAGCGATCCACACGAAGTTGGCATCATGAGGGTCCAGTCCGGAAAAGTTTTCCGGCGCCAGCACGAGGGCCTGCAGAGCCGCATCTTGCTTGTAGTAGGAAAGTCCCGCATGCTTGGATCGAACTGCTTCGTATGTGGCCACCTCATCTACCGGAAGAAGTAGGTAATCGGGCGCCCAGTCCACTTGGGTCTTGCCGCCGTCGAGCACGTCGAGTTGCTGGGCCTTGTCGCGCAGCTGTTCAGTTGTGACATCGAAGATATAGCTACCCACCCGTAGCCACGCGTGAAATGGCAACTGCTTTGGGTGGGTGATCTTCATGTCGCTGCTCCAGACGTGAGAGATCACGTCCCCGTCGCCATCTCCCACGCGCCAGGCGGCTTTCCCTACGCACAGCTCACTTTTCACGCCCAGTCGATCAAGGATGGATTGGGCAAGCAAGGCCTGAAGCACGCAATCCTGTCCAAACTGCTCGCTTGCGGCGCGCGCGAGGCGGTGCACGGCGCCGGCGACACGAGCGAAATCGACCTGGCTGATGATGTGATTGATGTGTTGCGCCTGTTGACGCTTTCTTTTGGCTTCGCCCATGTGTGTAGCTTGCAAATGGAAATGAACAAGGTCTTTTCACTCTACCAAATTGAGGGGTGGCATTGGTAGTGGCTTAATTGGGCCATTTTGCGTTGCCGAAGGAAAAAGTGGTTGCTACTATCTTTGGTGTTACGAGTTTGTAGTAACAGATGCTAAACTAAAAGAGAATGGCGAAGCCAAGGACTTTTCGTTATGGACGCTAACCCCGTGCAGGCTGGTATGACGCAGGCTGCTGAGATCGCGCTGGCACGCGCAACCCAGGTGGCCGAGTTTATTGCCCGCCTGGACGCCTGCGCCGCCAGCATCAAGGATCATGCGGATCTCATCGGTGACGAGGTGTATGGCGACCTGGTGGGCCAGGCCTACCAGTACGCGACGTTTCTGACCGAGTGCAAGGAGATGAACATGAGCCTGAAAGACCCGCGCATACGGGAAGTGACCAACGAAATCACGTTGTTCTGCGAATTCATCGAAGAAGAGCTCGGCATGTAGCTGTTTTGCCAACCTGACTACAAACTCCCCACACGACAAGGAAGCCACCATGAGTATCGTCGCCCACCCCGAAAGACTCGATCCCGGATTCAAGAACCTGCGGCCCATGGTGGCCGAACTGGGCGACTCGCTCGTCATCCAGCGGCGCAGCCTGGACGACTTGATCCAGTCCGTTCGTGAGTCCATGACCCCATCGCGCCCCCGGATGCGCGCTGCAGCCTGATTCCCTTGCACGTCCCCGTGTAGTTCCTTTGCCGCCCTTCGGGGCGGTTTTTTTTACCGAGAGCGCGCGCAGGGCCTTGTCAGTGTCTATCCTCGGGACGTGAAAGAGAACCTACGGCGTACGGGGCTGGTGGTGATGGGCCCGTTCTGATCGGTTTTTTGCGACGGTGAAAGGGTGAGACCTCCGAGTGGCACGTGCACTTTGTGTGACGACTCGATCTGCCTCCACGTATCGAGGGTGCCCCCATCGGCGGGCTCATCGCCCTGGCCAAAGGTGTAGGCCACGACAGCATTGATTCGCTGGGCGACCTTCTTGTTTCGGGCGAACATGGCGCCATAACCCGGCGCGGCTGGTTCCTCGCTGATGATCGCGCCCCGATCGAAAGCCTGTCGGATTTGGGCAAGCGAATCGGCGCCAATTACCCTCGAGAACTTCTCATGATAGTAATTGGCTGCTGATGCTGCCGATGAGTGAGGCCCTTGAAACTGGCGCGCACCCATGGGGGCTGGCAGGTACAAAGTGAGAGCCGGGGCCCAGCCCTCGAGGAAGGCATGTACGGCAAGATGATCGGCCCAGGCTGCGCCCCCGGAGACCAGGTGCTCGTTGCCTGTAAGGCGCGACTTGAAGTCGGCACACATGGCCTGCCAGAGCTCGAGCGTCATGGGCTTTGACTTGTCTCGGCCTGCAGTGCCGATGATGCCGAGAATGGGCGAGGTAGCGGTCATGATGAATCGATGCAAAAAAATGGAGTATTTACGCTGCCAGTCGAACGTCGTGCTTGCCCGCACGGTCACGCTGGCCGATCTGGATGAAGCGATCGCAGGCGCCGGCGAGCACTTTTGAGAAATGCTTTGTCCCCACGCCATAGACGCACATCCCCGCCTCGCGAATACGCATGGCCAGCGGCGCGAAGTCACTGTCGTTGGAGACGATGCAAATCCCCTCGTACATTTTGGAGTGGATGAGATCGACGGCATCGATGGCGAGTGCCATGTCGCTTGCGTTCTTGCAGCCGCTGGAGTGAAAGACCTGGATGGCGCGCATGCCGTGCTGCTGAATAGCGCCTTTCCATGCACTCAAGAAAGGCGTGGTGAAGTTCCCATACACACGGGAGGATCTCACTTGGCCAACGGCCTTCAGTTCTGCGTAGAGCGGATCGCAGATGGTGTGTGAAATATTCTCTGCGTCGATGAGCACTGCCAAGCGGTGATGCAGGGCTGGCCGAAGGTCGTGGTGTCGCATTCGTTATCCAGTAAAGATATACGCACAATATAGCCACACCAAAAAATAAAGCCAAGAGACTTGCAGGTAATCGCGGGATTTCCCCCGGGTTCAAGACGGGTTTATGCAGGGGGCGCCCATATCTCTGAGGGCCTGCAGCTTGCGCCTCTTTGGCAACTGCTTTAGCTGGTACTCGGCTCGAGACGCAGCTGCGCGATCAGGAAAGCTGGCCGTAGCCACAATGCGTAATGGGGGATTGGCCCGCGTGTACCTGGCGCCCTTGCCGCATGCATGAGCGGCGTAGCGGGCAGGCAGGTCATTCGTGATGCCAGCATAGAAAGCGCCATTCCGACACTCAAGCAAATAGAGCACCCAAGACCGGCGCAACAAATCGGACGGGCCCAAATCGCACGTTACTTCTGCGGGCCCAGGCAAAGTAGCGTCAATAACGTCCATGTTTCACACGTGAAAATCGAGAAATTACTTAAAGAAAATATTATAAGTTATTGATTAAGTTGATATATGTATCGCCTTCCATTTTTCCCATGCCTGACGTAAGCGAAAAGCGCTGACCGAACCGGGGGCGTAACCCATGCGCTGCCCCACCTCTTCGAGGCTCAAGCCGTCTTCGATAAGGGTCGAGCCGAAAGCGTTGCGCAGCCGTTGCGGGGTGAGATTCATACCGGCGTGTGCCTGGCCCCACTTGGAGACGACCTTGGCCAACGTTGCCGGGTTCATGACAGTCGTGGCATTGGCCGCGGATATGACGCGGGTTCCTGGAAAGAGCCGCTGCAGGTCGGTGCGTGTGCCACTCGGCGCAAGCGCCCGGATCGAGATCCACTGCATCAGGATGACGTACGCCCAGTCCGGGACGGGCACTAGGCGCGCAGCGCCATACTCCTGGCCCGTGAAGGCGTGGGTCGCATCCGCGTTCGGGTCGGCCGTGGCGGTGCGCCCCCGCTCTTGCGCGGTCAATCCCTGGTATGCGCCGGTGTCGACGAAATACCCACTATCGTTACATATCAGGCAATTAACAGAAAGCACCAGTACCTCAGCGGGTTTGATCCCGCATGAAAAGATGAGGGTCACAATCGCGGTGTCCCTGGAGAGGCGCCATTGTGTTGGGGGGCGCATCATGCGGCTTGTGAGGCGATTTGAGATATGGATGAGCCTATCTCTGAGGATGATGTGATCCAGTGGCGTCAGGAACTGCGTCGGGTCATTGTCCTTTGCATCGCGCCATTCCTGGCCTTTCGGAACCGCCACATACTGTTTGCGAGCGGGGTTATCTGGAAGTCCGGCCGCAATCTGGGTGATCTCCCGAAACATTCGTTCGATGAGAATCTGGTAGCGCTCTCTCTGTGGGCGTTTGGATTCTTGCAGCCCCCCTAGGAACTGCTTGATGTCCGCGGGTTCGACCTTCTCCCATGCCAATTCACGGGATTCCTGGAATTCCAGGAATCTGAACCACAACGCTCTGTAGACCCTTATGGTGCTTTGGCGAAAAGGTGGGATCTGGGACATTACCCATCCTTCGAAAAGCTCCCTGGCGTCTAATTTGGCCGGTTCGGGGGCATTGTCTGGGGTGGGCAATATCCCTTCTTCACTGAATAACCGAAGTTGTTTTGGGGATTGAGCCACTTTCTGTTAATTGCTAAATTTGTATCACGCAATTATGGTCGTGGCCGGGAGTAGTTGCAATCATTGTCGCCGCAGGCTGTCGCTTTCTGGCCCCACTATGCTCGGGGGCGCTCCTGCTC
>Ga0180219_1002254_pt1 | contig 11627 bp, 10 predicted proteins | sample eDN3rd30CBELigMG_FD_151338 | JGI IMG/M metagenome (GOLD analysis project Ga0180219, IMG submission 151338) | Enriched Miracle-Growth compost microbial communities from Emeryville, California, USA - eDNA 3rd pass 30_C BE-Lig MG (version 2)... ...
TCTGTCGATGGCGGCGATCGAGGCCGCCGCTGCCATGCCGCTCGATCTGGTGCAGTCGCGTTCGCGTCAGGACTACCGCCGCGACGTGACGCGCGGTTTCCTGGCCCGTGGCCTGGTCGCCGCGGCAAAGCGCGCGGGCGCCGATCCGCAGGTATTTGAGAATCGCGAGGCCGCCTATGCCTGATCTGCATCTGCAAGCGACCGTCAACGGCCGCAAGGTTTCCCGCATGGTGCAACCGCATCAGCGGCTTCTCGACGTGCTGCGCGACGACCTCAATCTCACCGGCAACAAGGAAGGTTGCGGTGCCGGCGAGTGCGGCACCTGCTCGGTGTTCGTCAACGGCGTGCTGATGAAGTCGTGCCTGATGCCGGCGGCGAAGGCGCAGGGCGCCACCGTCGAAACCATCGAGTCGCTGGCCAAGACCGGCGAATTGTCGGTGTTGCAGAAGGCGTTCCACAAGGCCGGCGCCAGCCAGTGCGGCTATTGCATCCCCGGAATGGTGATGGCGGCGACGGCGGCGCTGCGCGCCAACCCGTTCGCCGACCGCGAGGAGATCAAGGAACGGCTCGGCGGCAATATCTGCCGCTGCACCGGCTATCAGAAGATCTTCGACGCCGTCGAGATGGCGCGCGACGTCAATAACGGCGCCCTGTCGATGGCCGCCTTCGAGGAGATCAACGACGGCGAGGGCAAATATATCGGCCGCAACATCCGCCGCATCGATGCACCCTCGAAGGTGTCAGGCGCGCTGCGCTATGCCGGCGACATGGTGCTGCCCGGCATGCTGCATGTGCAGGTGCTGCGCTCGCCGCATCCGCATGCGCGCATCGTGTCGATCGACACCTCCGAGGCCGAGGCGATGGAGGGCGTCGAGGGCGTCATCACCTGCGCCGACGTTCCCGGTGAGGATGGCTTCGGCGTGTTCGTCCACGACCAGCCGATCATGGCGCGCGGCAAGGTGCGCTATGTCGGCGAGGCGATCGCGGCGGTGGCGGCGGAAGACCTTTTGACGGCGCGCAAGGCGCTCGCCGCGATCAAGATCGTCTACGATATCCTGCCGGCGGTGTTCGATGCCGAGGAGGCGCTTCGGCCCGGCGCGCCGGTGATCCACGATTACGCGCCGGACAACATCACCACGCACATCCCGATTCGCGTCGGCGACGTCGAGAAGGGCTTCGCCGAAGCCGATCTGGTGATCGAAGAGCATTATACGACGCAGGCGATCGAGCACGCCTATCTCGAACCGGAGGCCGGCGTCGCTTACGTCGATCACGACGGCGTCGTCACCATCCATTCGCCGGACCAGAACATCACCCATCACCGGCACATGCTCTCGAAGATCATCGCCAAGCCGATCTCCAAGGTCCGCTTCATCATGAGTCCGGTGGGCGGCGGCTTCGGCGGCAAGGAGGACATGATCTATCAGGGCATGCTGGCGCTGTTGGCGATGAAGACGCGGCGGCCGGTGCGGCTGGTGTTCACCCGCGAGGAATCGATCGCCACCACCGCCAAGCGCCACCCCTCGAAGACGACGCTGCGCATGGGCATGACCCGCGGCGGCCGCATCACCGCGGTGTCGTTCAAGATGGTGTCGGACGGCGGCGCCTATGGCCTGTCGACCGAGGGCGTGATGCGCAAGGCGGCGATCCTCGGCGCCGGCCCCTACGACATCCCCAATCTGCGGATGGACACGATCGGCGTCTACACCAACAACACGCCCTCGGGCGCCTTCCGCTCGTTCGGCGCGCTGCAATCGCAGTTCGCCACCGAATCGCACCTCGACCTGTTCGCCGAGCGGCTCGGCCTCGACCCGTTCGAGATCCGGCGCATCAACATGATGCGCGACGGCGGGCGCACCCACACCAAGCAGGCGCTCAAATCGGTCAGCCTCGCCCGCGTGCTCGACGCGGCGGAGCGCGGCTGCGGCTGGGAGCCCGGCGTGCCGAACGAGCGCGGCGCGACGCGCTCCGATCTCGGCCGCGCCGGCGTTCGCCCGGCGGTGACGCTTGGCGCGCGCTTCGGAGAGACCGCCGCGCAGAAGGCAGGCAAGCAGGAGGCAGCGGAATAGCCATGGCACGCAAGCGTGGACGCGGCATGGCGGCCGCGTGGTACGGGATCGCCCGCACCGCGACGGTCGACCGCGCCGCCGCCTGGGCGGAAATCGATGACGGCGGCACCGCCAAGGTCGTCACCGGCGTGACCGAGATCGGCGAGGGCATCCTGACGGTGCTGGCGCAGATCGCCGCCGAGGAGATCGGCATCAAGCCGCAGGACGTGGTGATCGGCGACAACGACACGGCGCGCGCGCCGGAAGCCGCGCATGCCGGTGCGACGCGGCAGACCTACATGATCGGCAACGTCGTGGCGCTGGCGGCGCGCGAGGCGCGCGGCAAGCTGGTCGACGTGATGGCCGCGCTGTGGGACGTGCCGCCGGAGACGATCCGCACCGCCAACGGCGAGGTGTGGGCCGAGCACACCAATCACCGCATCAGCATGAGTCAGGCGGTCGAGACCTGCAAGCAGAACGGCGTCGTGCCGGTCGGCTCGGCGACCTTCGGCACCGATACGACCGGCCTCGATCCGGTCGATGGCGCCGGCAGGCCGTGGCAGGTCTATGTCTTCGGCTGCCAGGTGGCGGAGGTCGAGGTCGATACGCTGACCGGCGAGGTGCAGGTGCTCGGCATCTGGGCGGCGCACGATGTCGGCCGCGCCGTCAACCCGAAGGGCGTCGAGGGTCAGATCGAGGGTGGCGTCGTGCAGGCGCTGGGGCAGGGGCTGATGGAGGACTATCAGCTCCGCGACGGCCATACGACAACGCCGGGCTTCGCCAAATACATCCTGCCGACGTCGCTCGACGTGCCGCAGGTGACCTCCTTCATCGTCGAGGACCCCGATCCGATCGGTCCGCTCGGCGTCAAGGGTATTGGCGAGCCGGCGATGGTGCCGACGATCCCCGCGATCATGAACGCGATCTACGACGCGGTCGGCATCCGCATCCGCTCGCTGCCGGCCTCGCCGGAGAAGGTGCTGGCGGCGATCCGCGAAAAGGAAAAAGAGCGCAGCGATCTCCAGGCTGCCGAATAGGGAAGAAGATGCCTGATTGTCCTGTCGGCCGAACTGCCGATGGGTGATCCGGGTTCGAGAAAGAAACAAACCTGAGCAAACGAGGGAGGAGATATAATGAAAAGGATTGCGACTTTTACGGCGGTACTGGTCGCGGCCGGCGCCGTGATCGCTGGCAGCGCGCTGGCGGATGATTATCCGACGCGCCCGATCACCATGATCGTGCCGTTCCCGGCCGGCGGTCCGAGCGACGTTGTCTCGCGCATCATGGCCGAAGGCATGGGCCGCCAGCTCGGCCAGCAGGTGGTGGTGGAGAATGTCGGCGGCGCCGGTGGCACCATCGGCACTACCCGCGCGGCGCTCTCCGAGCCGAACGGCTACTCCATCCTCAGCGCCGGCATGGGCTCGATCATCTCCGCCCCCGCACTCTACCCGAATCTCAAATACGATCCGGCCAAGGACTTCGCGCCGATCGGCCTGTCCTCGCACGCGCCGGTGGCGATCGTCGCCAAGAAGGATTTTCCGCCGAAAAACCTCAAGGAGCTTGTCGCCTATGTGAAGAAGAACGGCGAGCAGGTGAAATGGGCACATGGCGGCGTCGGCGCGGCCTCGCACATGGCCGGGCTGCTGTTCAACACCCAGCTCGACCTCAAGCCCAATTCCATCGCCTATCGCGGCACCGGCCCGGCACTCAACGATCTGATCGCCGGCCATATCGACTATTTCTGCGACCAGATCGTCAGCGTCGCGCAAGCGGTCAAGGGCGGCACCATCAAGGCTTACGGCGTGTCCTCGAATGCCGAGACGGCGGCGCTGCCCAACGTTCCGGTCGCCAGTCAGAACGGCGCGCCGGACTACAAGCTCAGCATCTGGAGCGCGATCCTGGCGCCGAAGGGTACGCCGCAGGCGATCGTCGACAAGCTCGCGGCGGCGCTCGAAAAGACGCTCGACGACCCGGCGGTTGCCCAGCGTCTGGTGACGCTGGGCGGCATCGTGCCGCCGAAGGCCGAGCGCGGCCCCGCCTATCTCGGCAAGCTGATCAATGACGATCTGGCGCGCTGGGACCCGATCCTGCGCCAGGCGATCGCACAGACGGCAAAATGACCGCGGCGAAATGACCGCTCGATTCCCCCTCATGAGGACCGAACGATGATCGAGAACATCTATCAGAAGATGCGGGTCGGCATCGTCCACTTCAAAGCTTTCCCCGGTATCGAAACCGGGGAAGGTCCGATCGTGGAAACGTTGCAGAAGATCTGCGAGGACGATTTCTGGACGGCCGTCGAGGTCGGCTGGATGAAAGACTACCGGGTGCGCAACACCGCCCGGCACCTGCTCGACCAGAGCCACCTGTCGGTGGCTTATGCGACGCAGCCGCGCATTCTCTCCGGCAAGCTCAACCTCAATTCTTTCGACCCGAAGGAGCGCAACGTTGCCATCGGTGCGGTCAAGAACTGCATCGACGAAGCCTACGACCTTGGCGCCGAAGTGGTGCGGCTGATCGCCGGCAAGGACCCCGGCGACGACAAGCGCGAGGAGGCCAAGAAGCTGCTCGTCGATTCGCTCCATCAGATCATGGAGTACGGCAAGGAAGAGGGGAGGATGAAGTTCACCCTCAAGATCTTCGACCGTGACATCGACAAGATGAACCTGATCGGCCACTTCGCCGATGCGCTCGATATCGCCAAGGTGATGCGGCCGGACTATCCGGACTTCGGTCTGCTTGCCGATCTCAGCCACTTCCCGCTGCTTAAGGAGGATGCGGCGCAGGCGATCCCGCTGATCAAGGACTATCTCGACGCCGCGCATATCGGAAACTGCGTCTGCGCCGACCGGCGGCATGCCGCCTATGGCGATATCCAGCCGCGCTTCGGCGTGCCGGGCGGCGAGATCGATACGCAGGACGTCGTCGATTATTTCGAGATCCTCAGCGACAACGGCTTCTTCGACAAGGGCGAACGGCCGATCGTCAGTGCCGAGGTGCGTCCGGTGCTCGCCGGAGAGATCTCCGAAATCATCCTCGCCAATGCCAAGCGCGTCATCCGCGATGCCTGGGCGCTGGCGATTGCCGATGCCGCAAGCCGCAGCACCGGCAAGACCCAGCGCACCGATGCGCGCGGCCGCCTGGAGGCCGCCGAGTAAGGCTTTGCCGCCTGCGGGTCGTGCCGCAGGCGGCGCTCTCTTTGAAATCAGCGAACACGGAAACCAGCATGCTGACGCCCGGCACCGAAAGCGAAACCCAGATACGCGCGCGGGCGCGTGCCATTCACGCGGCCGGCGGCTTGCAGGCGGCGCTGGAGAGCGGGGCGCTGCCGAAGCTCGTCGAGGTGACGCTGTCGGAGGCGCTGGTGCTCGGCCTGCTGCGGCAGGGCGTGCGGAAATATTTCGCCATCTTCGGCCACGGTTCGACCGATCTGGCGGAGGTGTTGCGCCTCTACGAGGCGGAAGGCGCAACACGCACGATCAATTGCCGCAACGAGGTGGAGATGGCGCACGCGGCGACCGCGCTGCGCTGGCAATATGGCGAGGTCTGCGCGGTGGTGACCTCGATCGGGCCGGGCGGCTTGCAGGCGCTGGCCGGCTCGCTCGCCGCCGCATCGAACGGCGTCGGCGTCTATCACATCTACGGCGACGAGACGACCTACGGCGAAGGCTACAACATGCAGCAGGTGCCGAAGCAGGAGCAGGGCCTGTTCGGCCGGATCGCCGCGCTGATGGGCGAATCCTATGTGCTGCACACGCCGCAGGCGCTGCGCGACGCGCTGCGCCGCGGTGCCTTGCGGGTCAACCATCCCTATCGCGCCGGCCCGTTCTATCTGTTGCTGCCGATCAACACGCAGCCGGCGCGCGTCACCGTCAATCTCGCGGCGCTGCCGGAGCGCCCGCTGCTGCAACCGCTGCTGCCGGCCGACGAGACGGCGCTCGACCGCGCCGCGCAGATGATCGCGGCCTCGCCGAAGGTGGCGATCAAGGCCGGCGGCGGCACGCGCGGCCACGATGCCGCGATCAAGCGGCTTGCCGAGGCGGCCGGCGCCGCCGTCGTGCTGTCGCCGGGCTCGCTCGGCGTGCTGCCGGACGCACATCCGCAGAACATGCATGTTGGCGGCTCCAAGGGTTCGATCAGCGGCAATTACGCGATGGCGCAGGCCGACCTGCTGCTGGTGATCGGCTCGCGCGCCGTCTGCCAGGCGGACTGCTCCGGTATCGGCTACAAGAACGCCAAGGCGGTCATCAATATCAACGGCGATGTCGCCGATGCCTTGCATTACAACAAGACGCTGGCGCTGATCGGCGATATCGGCGCGGTGGCGGAGCGGCTTGCCGAACGGCTCGAACGGCGCAACGCCAGGGCTGACAAGGAAGGCTGGCTCGACGCCTGCGCCGAGAAGAAGGCCGAATGGGCGCGCTACAAGAACGAGCGTTACGCCTGCCCGCCGCTTGCCGACGCGGTCTGGCAGAAGCCCGTTCTGCCGCAGCCGGCGGCGATCAAGATCGTCGCCGACTTTGCCGGCGAGGTCGGCGCGGCGAAATTCTTCGACGCCGGCGACGTGCAGGCGAACGGTTTCCAGATCGTCGAGGACGAGCGCAGCGGCGACACCTTCACCGAAACCGGCGCGTCTTATATGGGCTTTGCCGCCAGCGCCTTGCTCGCGGCGGCGGCGGCCGACACGCCGCGCTACGGCATCGCCTTCTGCGGCGACGGCTCGTTCATGATGAACCCGCAGATCCTGATCGACGGCGTCGAGCACGGCATCCACGCCACGGTGGTGATCTTCGACAACCGCCGCATGGCGGCGATCACCGGCCTGCAACTGGCGCAATATGGCGAGGAGTTCCGCACCAACGACGGCGTCGCCGTCGATTACCGGGCGCTCGCCGGCGCGGTCACCGGCATCCGGGCGCTCGACGGCGGTACCACGCCGGAGAGCCTGAAGACGGCGCTGCGTCAGGCGCATGCGCATGCCGGCCTGTCGGTCGTTCATGTCCCCGTCTACAGCGGGCCGGACGAGCGCGGCGGGCTTGGCGCCTGGGGACAATGGAACGTCGGCAACTGGTGCGACGACGTGCAGCGCGCCTGGATCGCGCAGGATCTCTGAATATCACCTAAGCGGGACGTCTTCGATGTATCACGACAAGGATTTCGGCCTCTATATCGACGGGGCCTGGGGCTGGGGCACCGGCACGGGAAAGAAGGCGGTGCTCGATCCCGCGACCGAGGACGTTATCGGCCATATCCCGGACGCGACGCCGGAGGATATCGACCACGCGCTCAAGGCGGCGGAGGCGGGTTTTGCCGCCTGGCGCCGGGTGCAGCCGTGGGAGCGCGCCGCCAAGCTGCGCAAGGTCGCCGATCTCTTGCGGGCGCGGATCGAACCGCTCGCCGTGGTGATGTCGACGGAGACCGGCAAGCCGCTTGCCGAAGCGGTCGGCGAGTGGAACGCCTGCGCCGATCAGTTCGAATGGTATGCCGAAGAAGCCAAGCGCATCTACGGCCAGGTCTATGACGGACGCGATGCGCTCTCGCGCATGGCGGTGATCTATCAGCCGGTCGGCGTGGTCGCGGCGTTCTCGGCCTGGAATTTCCCGGCGCTGCTGCCGGCGCGCAAGCTTGCCGCGGCGCTCGCTGCCGGCTGCTCGGTGATCCTCAAGCCGGCCGGCGAGGCGCCGGCCTGCGCCGTCGCCATCGTGCGCGCCTGTCACGAAGCCGGCATCGGCCCCGGCGCCGTCAATCTCGTCACCGGCCATTCGGCGCGCATCGCCGAGCAACTCATTCGCTCGCCGATCGTGCGCAAGGTGTCGCTCACCGGTTCGACGCCGGTCGGCAAGCAGATCCTGCATCTGTGCGCCGACGGCGTGAAGAAAGCCTCGATGGAACTGGGCGGCCATGCGCCGGTATTGATCTTCGAGGATGCCGACGTGACGGCGGCGGCCGAGACCTGCGCGGCGGCGAAGTTCCGCAATTGCGGGCAGGTCTGCGCCTCGCCGAGCCGCTTCTTCGTGCAGGAAGCGGCCTATGAGCGCTTCGCCTCGCGATTTGCGGAGGTGGCGAAGGGGCTGACGCTCGGCCGCTTCGACGAGCCGGGCGTCAATATCGGCCCGCTCGCCAACCGGCGCGGCCTCGAACACACCAAGCAGCTCGTCGAGGATGCGGTCGATCGCGGCGCCGAAGTGCTGGCCGGCGGCCAGGTGCCGGCGGCGCGCAACCGCGGCTATTTCTTCGAGCCGACGGTGCTCGGCCGCGTTAGCGACGAGGCGCGGATCATGCAGGACGAGCCGTTCGCGCCGGTGGCGCCGATCGTGAGCTTCAAGACCTTCGACGAGGTGATTGCGCGCGCCAATGCGACGCCGTTCGGCCTCACCGGCTATCTGTTCACGCGCAGCCAGCGCACGGCGACGCTCGCCGCCGAGGCGCTGGAGGTCGGCATGGTCGGCGTCAACGAGCTTGCCATCGCGTCGGCGGAAATGCCGTTCGGCGGCGTCAAGGAAAGCGGTATGGGCCGCGAGGGCGGCAGCATCGGCATCAAGGATTACCTGGAAGCGAAATTCATCAAGACTAGGCTGGTCTGACCCCGGCGACCTGCCGGCCGATGGAACACCGGGGCCGCTCTGCCGTTGTGATCGGATGACCACAGGCAGAGCGGAGCAGGTTCCATGACGGTTGCAGCGGTCGACCGGTTCGACGCCGGCGGGAAATCCCGCAACGGCAAGTTCAAGGACTATTCGGAAAAGGAACGCGCCCGCATCGAGCGGGAGGAGGATGAAGTCACGCAGCAGTCGGACGAGAGCTTCCCGGCGTCCGATCCGCCGAGCTTCACGCCGGTGCGCGGGTCCAAAAAGCGGGTGCCGAAACCGAAACGGAAGACGGGTTAGAGCATTTGCGCCCGGCCATGACGCCTTATGGCGTCACCGGCGCGGCATCAGCCGCCGTTCTAGCGGGAACGCCTGCCATCCGAAGCGGTCGGCGAGGAGCCCCCACAAGCCTTTCGGCGCGAACAGCATCACCAGGATCGCCACCGCGCCGAGCATCAGCAGATAGAGGCTGCCGAGATCGGACATCGTCTCGCGCAGCACGAAGAAGATGATGGTGCCGATGATCGGCCCTTCGACGCGGCCGATACCGCCGATCACCGTGATAAAGATGACGAAGGCTGTCCAGTCGTTGACGCTGAAGGCGGTGTCCGGCGAGATGCGCAGCTTGGTCAGGAAGATCAGCGCACCGATCATCGCCGTGCCGGCGGCGGCGCCGACATAAACCAGATATTTGATGCGCATGACGCCGACGCCGCTGGAGCGTGCCGCCGTCTCGTTGTCGCGGATCGCGGTCAGGGCGAGCCCGTAGCGCGAGCGCAGCAGCACCAGAATGCCGGCGATGACCGCGACCAGGAGCGCCAGCGCCAGCCAGTAGATGACGTGCTCGCGCATCGTGCGGCTCGCGGCGATGCCGGTGACGATGCCGGCCGGCAGGCTGATGCCGGAGCCGCCGCCGAGTGCGCCGATCTGCGCCGCGACGAGCCGGAACACCTCAGCCATCACCCAGGTGCCGATGGCGAAATAGTGCCCGCGCAGGCGGAACATCAGCGCCGCGACCGGCACGGCGATGACTGCCGCCAGCACGCCGGCGAGCGGAATGGCGAGAAGCGGTGGCACGCCGAAAAACATCGCCAGCGCGAACAGCACATAGCCGCCGAAGCCGACGAATGCCTGCTGGCCGATGGAGACGAGCCCGGCATAGCCGGCCAGCAGGTTCCACAGGCTGGCGAGCGCGACGAAGGTGAAGACCTCGCCGTAGAGGCGCAGCGAAGCGCGGTCGGCCCAGTAGGGCGCGGCGATCAGCGCGACGAGCAACAGCGCGCTGACGGCAACGCCGATGCGGCTCGACAGCGTGGCATGTTCGACGCGGACAGGTGTGGCCGTGGGGGCGGCAGCGGAGGCGGCGGGCCGGTTCATCACTGCACCTTCGGGAACAGGCCCTGCGGGCGGACCGCGAGGATGGCGAGGAAGACGAGGTGGCCGGCGAGCACCTGCCAGCCGGGATCGATCTGCGCGCCGATCGCTTGCGCGACGCCGAGGATGATGCCGCCGGCAAGCGTGCCCCACAGGCTGCCGAGCCCGCCGATGATCACCGCCTCGAAGCCGTAGATCAGCCGCGCCGGGCCGATCGCCGGATCGAAATTGGCGCGTACCGCGAGGAACACGCCGGCGACCGCGACGACGGCGAGCGACAACGCCATGGCGAGCGCGAAGACGCGGCGCGTGTCGAGGCCCATCAGTTCGGCAACCGACGGATCGTCCGAGGTGGCGCGGAAGGCGCGGCCGAAGGCGCTGCGATAGAACAGCAGTTGCAGCCCGCCGATGATGGCGATGGCGACGAGGAATTGCAGCAGTGGCAACAGGCCGATCCAGATGCCGGAGACGATCTCCACCGTCTGCACCTCGATGGCGCCGGCTTGCAGCTTGCGGCTATCGGCGGAGAACAGTTCCAGGAGCCCGTTCTGGATGATGACCGACAGACCGAAGGTGACGAGCAGCGGCGGCAACAGGTCGTCGCCCAGTGTGCGGTTGAGCACCAGGCGTTGCAGTGCGTAGCCGATCACCGCCATCGCCGGCACGACGACGATCAGCGAGGTCAGCGGATCGAGCCCGAGCGTCGCGGTGACGACCAGCGCCAGATAGGCGGCGAGCACGATCAGGTCGCCGTGCGCGATATTGACGAGCCGCATGACGCCGAAGATCAGCGACAGGCCGGCGGCGAACAGCGCGTAAAGGCCGCCGATCAGCACGCCCTGCACGATGGCGTTGGCCCATTGCATCGGCGCTCACACTCCGAAATAGGCGGCGGAGATCGCCGCCTTGGTGAGCGTGCGGGCTTCGCCTTCGAGCGCGACGCGGCCCTCCTGCAAGCAGTAGACGCGGCTTGCCGCATCGAGCGCCTGGACGATGTCCTGCTCGACGATGATCAGCGACAGGCCCTCGCCGACGATCGCCGGCAGGCTGCGATAGATGTCGCGCACGATTATCGGCGCCAGGCCGAGGCTGAGTTCGTCGCAGAGCAGCAGCGTCGGATTGCTCATCAGCGCGCGGCCGATGGCGACCATCTGCTGCTGGCCGCCGGAGAGCGAGGGCGCCGGCTGCCGCCGCCGCTCGTAGAGCACGGGGAACAGTTCGTAGACGCGCGCCAGCGAGAACGGCCCCGGCCGGCCGAGCTGGCCGCCGATCAGCAGGTTTTCCTCGACGCTGAGCGAGGAGAACAGCCGCCGGCCCTCTGGCACCAGCGCGACGCCGCGCCGGACCATCTCGAAGGCGGGCGCCCGGTCGGCCGGCGTGCCGGCAAGCACGATCTCGCCACGCCGTGCCGACAACTGCCCGGCGATGGTTTTCAAAAGCGTGCTCTTGCCGGCGCCGTTGGCGCCGATCACCGTGACGACCTCGCCCGGCTCGACGCGCAGCGAGACGCCGAACAGCGCCTGGAAGTCGCCGTAGAAGACGTCGAGGCCGCGGACGTCGATGAGCGGCGGGCGCGGCGCGTCAGCCATTGGCGGGGATTCCCATATAGACTTCGCGA
>Ga0180219_1002261_pt1 | contig 11615 bp, 13 predicted proteins | sample eDN3rd30CBELigMG_FD_151338 | JGI IMG/M metagenome (GOLD analysis project Ga0180219, IMG submission 151338) | Enriched Miracle-Growth compost microbial communities from Emeryville, California, USA - eDNA 3rd pass 30_C BE-Lig MG (version 2)... ...
GTCGTTTAATCAGTTCCTGAAAGCTCTGCAAGGACGCATCATTGTTGCCCATATTAAAATAAGTAACGCCTAAGTTCAGATAAGCATCTGGCTTTAACGCCTCCTGATCTGCATTCAGTACTTTTTGTAACGGTGCAACAGCCTTGGAGAAATTTTCGCTGGCCATATAAGCCGAAGCCATTTGCAGATTGGCTTCTGCCGCCAGTGAAGAGTTACCATATTGCTGGTCGAAGGCCTGTAAATAAGCCACCTTATCTGCAACTCTTCCATAGGCACCGGCAATGACAGCCTTCTGATAATAGGCATAATCTGCAGAGGGCAGATTTTGCCGGATGATATCATCATAGATGGCGGACGCCTGGCTATAGTTTTTCTGCATAAAATAACAGTCTGCAGATCTTAGATAAGCATCCTTCTGAACACTGGTAGAACCGCTACTCGCCGTTGTGGCCACTTTTCTAAAAGCATTTAAGGCTTTATTATAATCGCCTGCGCGCATATAAGCATATCCTAAGGTATAATTTGCATCCGTCTCATTGACTTCCCCATAATTTACCGGATTTTGGAGGTACCTGTTCAGAGATTCTATCGCACCGCTATAATTCTGTGACCGGTACGCCAATTCGCCTTTCCAGAAATAAGCAGGCTGGACTTCCTTTTCATTATAGGGCAGATTAAAGATTCGGTTGATCATCGTTGTCGCTTGTGAGACATTCTGATCATTGATGAATTCTACTGCCCTGCCATATAAAATTCTGGGATAAGCCCGTTGTACAATCTCGCTTTGGGCGCCACCCAGCGATTGAATCAATTGAAGGGCTTCTTTATAATTGTTGGCATTGGACAAAACACTAACCAATAATTCTTTGGCTTCCTGGTTGTAAGGGGACCGGGGATAATCTGTAATGAATTTTTTGAGTTCGCTCAAGGCCACATCCTGATACCCCAATTCATAGGAAAGTTTTGCATAGTTAAAGGTAGATATGGCTTTTTGCTGCTGATTCGCACTGTTTAGGGAGCAGAATAAAAAAGCATTGCGCGCACTGCTTTTATCTCCTGTATGCAAATAGGCATCTCCGAGTAAATACATACTGTTCTGTGCCAATGAATCTTCCTTACCGCCTAATTCCTTGAGACCTTCTATGGCTTTATTCCATTGTTTATCCTGGTAATAACAGTAAGAGAGTTCATAAAGATCCTCTCTTTTAACCTTGGCGCTTTTGGTAATATAATCTTCCAGGTAAGGCAGCGCTTTGGCGTATGCCCCCTGTTCAAAATAAATATGGCCAACCAGTTGTTTTAGTTCTGTATCGTAATACTGGCCGCCTTGCTTTAAAGAGGATTCTGCGTATTGGAGCGCCTTGTTTTTCTGGTCTTGAAAATAATAGATCTCTGCAATATAATAGGGTACGATCTTGCGATAACTTGGATCGTCTTTTACAATCTGCAAAGAACTGAGTGCATCATCATAATCCTTTCGATAAAACTCGATAAAGCCATAATAATAATTGGCATCAATATAATTAGGATTAGAAGGCATCTGACGGATTGCATTGAATAAAGGTGCTGCCTCCTCAAACTTTTGCATTGTAAACAGGCAATAACCCTGGTGGAACTGCAGTTTGGCTGTTTGGTCATTGCTTAGATTAGCCGTCCCGGCCTTCTGATAAAACTCAAGCGCTTCCTGAAAGTTTTCTTTCCTGAAATAATATTCCCCCAGTTGATAGCTCAGCATCTGAACCAGCGGTGTACTGTGCTCAAAATGGATAAATTCCTTGGCCGGTTCTTCTGCGGAGGCCTGGTTGAGCATCAGTGAACAAGATAAGGTATAGAATCGTGCTTCTACGGCCCTGGTTTCCGGGATATTGCTTTTGTGGTAAGGAGCTGAATAATTAAGTGTTTTAAAAATCGGATAGGCCAGGCTGTATTGTCCTCTAAAATAAAGATCCTTTGCCTGTTTGAATTCGGCGTCAGGATCCGTATTAATTTTAGTGGCCTGTGCCTGCAGCTGTACGGTACAGCTGACGGCCGCCACTACTGTTAACCCAACTAATTTTATCGAACGACTCATATTAAAATTTTAATGCGAAAGTTAAACAAATAGTTTGCCTAAAACGATAAGAAATTTCTAAAATCCGTATAAAGATACTGGTAGCAGCCGAGCTACTGCAAATAATTAACCAATTGTGCATAATATTCGCTTCACGAACCGTAATAGGCAGTTATCCACATGCATAGACCCTGGGCCAATAGCTGAAGTTTAATGGATGGCTGCCTTGCGAAGCGGCCAAATTATTCGCATAATTCTATTTAATCCCTTTTCAGATAAGTTATTAGCGGTCAATGCTGTCACATTTGTTTAAATAAAAATATGTATTTTGTTTAATTGATTGTCAAATTGTGACAATGTCCATAATATCTTTGATTTCAATTGCAATCAGGGGCTATGCTGAAAACCCTTTAATAGAGTAAGCATCATTTCTTAAAAAGAATTAAAATGGATATCTTAAACACACTTCTGAGCCTGTTGGCTTCACTGTTAGGCGGTCTGGGCCTCTAAGGTTTTAAACGACTTTTAACCTACAACAAGACAAAGCCCCTGCCTTCTGACAGAACGCAGGGGTATTTTTATACCTGTTCATTTAAAAATAAGGCCATTTATTGTAAGACAGCAGCCATTTTTGCCACATGGCCGGCAGCGGCATAGCCGCTGGCCCAGGCGTGCTGAAAATTAAACCCTCCGGTAATACCATCCACATTGATTACTTCGCCGGTAAAATAAAGGCCACTATGCAATCTGCTCTCCATGGTGAGTGGGTCGATTTCTGATAAATTCACACCACCACAGGTGACAAATTCTTCTTTAAAGGTAGTTTTGCCATTAATATTATAAGTATCCGCTATCAAATGCTGAATCAGTTTATTTTGTCCAGCGGCCGGCAGCTTGGACCAATATAGATTTTCCAGGATGCCTGACACGCTTAAAATATAGGCCCAAAGTCTTTTTGGCAATCCAAACGGATTCTTTTCGCCCATGGGCCGGGCAGCATGTTTTTCCCTGATTTCCTGCCAGCTGTCGCGAAGATGTTTTTCAGGCCAGGCAGTTCCCAGCCAGTTGATTTGAATCGTAAACTGATAATTACTTTGTGCCAACCACTCCGCTCCCCAGGCGGAGAGTTTAAGTATCGCAGGTCCGCTGAAGCCCCAGTGAGTGATCAGTAACGGACCGGATTGCTTTAACTTGGTTCCGGTGATACGTACAACAGCATCCTCCACACTGACACCCATGAGCTCCGTAATGGGATGACTACCCAAATTAAAAGTAAATAAGGAAGGAACGGGCTGGATAATAGTATGGCCAAGCTCCGTTATAAACCGGTAATTTTCCGCTTTCATCAGGCCACCTGCCGCGACACAAATAAAGTCTGCGGACAAAATCCCGGTTTTACCCGAAACATGTATTTGCCAGGGCGCCTTTTCCCCCGCCGCGGCATTATATTTAATCGATTGTACATTTTGATGTAAACGAACATCCACGCCATACTCGCGCGCCTCTTTTTGCAAAGCCTCAATGATGGAATCAGATTTATTGGAAGCAGGAAACACACGGCCATCAGCTTCTGTTTTTAATGGCACGCCCCGTTTTTCAAACCATTCAACAGTATCCAGCGGACCGAATTGGTTCAAGGTTCTTTTCAGCAGCCTGACGCCTCTTGGATAATGCTGGGCAAAAGCGGCAATGGGGAGAGCCTTGTGTGTGACATTACACCTGCCTCCTCCGCTCACTTTAACTTTACTTAGGGTCTTACCTGTTTTTTCCAGCAGGATGACTTTAAGGTCAGGGCATAACCGGGCAGCATTTACGGCACAGAAATAGCCTGATGCCCCCGCTCCAATGACCACTAAATAAGGCATACACTTGATTTAATTCTTGTCACCAATTGATTATCAATTGGTCTACAAAAAATTATTTAAATTCCTTAATTCGATAAGAATTGGTAACTTTGGTAAGCATGGTACAGCTTTAATTCCCTTTAAATTATGCAGTACCATTCTGGTATCTGTTTTACAACCCAAGTTTTCAGCTTCTTCTGAATGCTGTTAACGCCTGTACCATGCTTTTTCAATTTTCTGATTGCAAGGCCTGTGTCAACCCCCCCTAATTATCCTCGGGGATGTTATGGTAGGAAGTATTGAGGTTACTATTGGTCCGCTCGGCCGCCTCAATAATTGAAAAATCAGAGAGTATCAATGCCTTACCTTCTTTCACACAGACATTATGTTCAAAATGCACAGAAGGCATCCCGTCTTTTGTCCTGATGGTCCAACCGTCTTCCTCTGTATAAATATTGCGCTTCCCTTGGTTAATCATCGGCTCTATGGCGATGGTCATGTTTGTCTTTAGTTTTGGCCCCGTACCTCTTCTGCCATAATTAGGAATATTAGGTTCTTCATGCATCGTTTTTCCTAAACCATGCCCTACCAACTCCCTTACGACCCCATATCCGTATTTACCTTCCGTATGGTTTTGGATGGCATAAGCGATATCGCCTACACGGTTGCCTGATATGGCCTTTTCTATTCCTTTATAGAGAGACTCTTTAGTCACCCTTACCAGTTGAAGATTTTCTGGGGTGGATTCACCCAACACAAAAGTATAGGCGTGTTCACCGACATAACCGTCCTTGGTAATTCCCAAATCCAGTGACACAATATCCCCCTCTTTCAGCGGGATATTATTGGGAAAACCATGGACCACCACATCATTGACAGAGGTACACATATTATATGGATACCCGTGATAATTAAAGAAAGTTGGCGTTCCACCTTCATCCAGGATCATTTCTTTACACATCTGATCGATTTCTAAAGTGGTCATGCCTGGTTTAAGGATTTTGGCTACTTCTGCCAGTATGCGGCTGATCGTCGTAGCATTTTGCTGCATGATAGCTACTTCTGCATTGGTTTTCGTTTGGATCATGAATTACAAATATGATAGATTTTAAAGAAAAGTCAGATTAAACAAAGGTATTTGCCTGCTGACCATTCCTTTAGAAATAATGTGTAAGCTAAATATAGTGCGAAATTACTCAATTAATAACAAATTAAAACAGCCCAGCGGGTCTTCAGGGCTAACGCACCGTTAATAAAATCTTTGGATACAAGGAATGCGCTAAAAAAACCGGCCTGTCGAATTCATGCATGAATCGGACAGGCCGGTTTAAAATATTTATACAGAGCGTAGTTTTCGAGCGAATTAGATACCGCTGCCTACATGGCTGCGGCCATGAACCCTCGCCCCGCCACTCATCAGTCCGTCATATTGACGCATGAGTAAATGCGTTTCAATTTGTTGTAAGGTATCCAGAATAACCGCTACCATGATCAACAGGGACGTACCACCAAAATAGTAGCTAAAACTCTGCTGAACACCCAACATCTGTGCAAACCCTGGCAAAATACCAGCGATTGCCAGCGCAACGGCGCCAGGGAAGGTAATGCGGTCCATAATGGAACCGATATAATCAGCGGTCGGTTTACCCGGTTGGACACCAGGAATAAAGCCATTATTTCTTTTCAGGTCTTCACTCATTTCTTTAGGGTTGAAGATCAACGCTGTGTAAAGGAATGTAAAGGCAATGGTCATGCCGCCATAAATGACCATATACCAGACATTGGTATGATCACCAAAGATCTTGGCGATAGAGCCTTCTTTATCCAAATTAGTGAAAGAAACCAGTGTAGGTAAAAACATGATCGCCTGGGCGAAGATAATCGGCATTACACCTGCTGCATTCACTTTTAATGGAAGGAACTGACGGGCACCGCCCACCTGTTTGTTTCCCATCAGTTGTTTTGCATAAATCACGGGAACTTTTCTGACACCTTCCACTAATAAAACCAGCGCCATATTAATACCAATGTAGAAGGCAATTTCGATCAGGAAGATCAACAGGCCTCCGCCGCCTTTTACTTGCTTAGACTGGAATTCCTGGATAATGGCCTGAGGCAGACTGGAGAGGATACCAATCATAATGATGATGGAAATACCATTACCTAAACCTTTGTCCTGGATCTTTTCACCCAGCCACATGACAAACAGCGATCCTGAAGTCAATACAAAAAGCGTGGAAACAAAGAAATATGGTTGATAAGAAGGGATCAGTGCCACTGCGTAGCTTGGACTCTTCAATAAAGAAATATAAGCGACTGCCTGGAAAGCGGTTACAATCACCGTCAGGTAACGTGTGATCTGGTTGATTTTCTTTTGTCCGCTTGAACCTTCTTTTTGAATCTTCTGCAACTGAGGCACCAATACGGTCGCCAGCTGCATAAAGATAGAAGCAGAGATATATGGCATTACACCTAAGGCCAAAATACCCGCCTGAGAGAAAGCACCACCAGCGAATGTATCAAACATTCCCAATAAGCCATTATTTTGCGTTTGGGCAGCCGCAGCGGAGATCTTATTGGGGTCTATCCCCGGGATCACCACATGCGCGCCAAACCTGAACACCAGAATCAGCAGTAAGGTGAAGACAATCTTCTCCCGTAATTCTTCAATGCTCCAAATATTTTTTAAGTTCTGGATTAACTTTTTCATTCCTTTTCGATAGTTATTATTTAGTTCAAGCTATTCATTATAACCAAGACTAAAAGAGTTGTGAGCGTCTAAAAGTTAGGACAACGCAATTTAAGACAAAAAGACGCATCACGAGGGATGCGTCCGGAATTTATTTTTAAATTAGTTTAAAACTTCAACCGTTCCGCCCGCAGCCTCAATCGCTGCTTTTGCTTTTGCACTGGCTGCGTGAACTTTGAAGGCAACCTTTGAGGCAATCTCACCGTTTCCGAGGATTTTCACCTTATCTGTTCTGGAAACGAGTCCGTTAACATACAGGTTCTCTAAGGAGAATTCTTCTAATTTGTATTTTTCAACCAAGAGTTCAACCTGAGCCAGGTTAAATACTTTATAAGTTACATGTCCTGGGTTTTTAAAACCACGCTTCGGAACGCGGCGCTGAATGGGCATCTGACCACCCTCATGCGCAATCTTGCTCTTATAACCGGCACGGCTCTGACCACCTTTATTACCTTTAGTTGAAGTACCACCTTTACCGGAGGCTTCACCACGTCCAAGACGTTTGTCCTTGTGTACCGCACCTTTTGCGGGACGTAATTCGTGTAATTTCATTTTATTTGATTTTTATACTCAACGGGGAATCGCCCCTCGCCTTTTATTAAAGTGCAGCAAAAATATACATTAATTTTAAACTGCAAAATCTTTCTTAATGCGCACGCATCAGAGCTTTTCAACTTTCACCAGGTGGCTAATAGCCTTCACCATACCTTCGATCTGCGGGGTTGCTTCAACTTCACGGGAAGCGTTCAACTTTTTCAGACCTAAAGCTTTGAGCGTCAATTTTTGACGTTCTGGTCGGTCGATTGCACTCTTAATCTGTGTTATCTTTATCTTTGCCATCATTTTGAGGTTAATGAAACGAACTGTCCTGCAGTAACGTTTCCTGCTTTAAAAATATTCCTGATCAGGTTAAGCCTTGTTGCCATTTCTGCTACCCAATCAATGCTTAGTTCTATCCGTTGAACACTTTGGATACCTTAACGCCACGCTGACGGGCAATATCCAGTGGTTCACGCAGCATGGTAAGTGCCTTAACAGTTGCTTTTACCACATTTTGTGGATTGGCAGATCCCAGGTTTTTGGATAAGACGTCAGTCAGACCGGCGCTTTCCAAAACAGCACGCATGCTACCCCCGGCGATAACACCGGTACCGGCAGCTGCTGGTTTGATCATTACTTTTGCAGCACCAACTTTAGCATGTTGTTCATGAGGAATAGTCCCTTTATGGACGGGAACTTTTACCAGATTCTTCTTGGCATCTTCAATTCCTTTTACAATCGCTTCCTGAACTTCTTTTGCTTTACCTAAACCTTGTCCTACTGTGCCTGCACCGTTACCAACAACAACAAGTGCGGAGAAACTAAAAGTACGTCCACCTTTGGTTGTTTTCACAACACGGTTAATAGTAACAACCTTTTCTTTTAAATCAGAATCAGCTGCAGGTTTTCCTCTTTGAATATTTGTATTAGACATTGAAATCTATTTACTGTAAACTAAATAATTAAATTAAAATTGTAAACCACCTTCTCTTGCACCTTCAGCTGCTGCTTTGATACGACCATGGTAAAGATTACCACCGCGATCAAAAACAACTTCTTTAATGCCCAGTTCCTGTGCTTTACGTGCAATAGCAGCGCCAGCTAATTTTGACTTTTCAGTCTTTGTACCGGACTGTGCAGCGATATCCTTATCTCTAGTAGAAGCTGCAGTAATTGTAACTCCTTCTTCATCGTTGATCAACTGCAGGTACAAAGAAGTATTACTTCTAAATACAGACAGACGAGGTTTAGCGGCTGTACCGTTAACCTTCTTACGGATACGATAACGGATCTTTTGTTTTTTCTGTAATGTATTGCTCATTTTACTGATATTTATAATTCTCCGATACTGCCGGAAAACATTTTATAATTATATGGAAATATGGGATAGTCCAGCTATCCCATAAAGATAAAATATTATTTACCGGCTGCTTTACCTGCCTTACGACGGACAATCTCACCAACATATCTGACACCTTTACCTTTGTAAGGCTCTGGCTTACGCAGACTGCGGATTTTAGCAGCTACCTGACCTAAAAGCTGTTTATCATGGCTTTCAAGTTTGATCAACGGGTTCTTACCTTTCTGCATTTCAGTTGCCACCTTCAATTCCTTGGGAACATCAATAACGATGTTGTGGGAATATCCTAAAGAAAGATCTAACAGATTACCCTGGTTTGTTGCTTTATAACCTACACCGACCAGTTCCAGGTCTTTTGTAAATCCTTCAGAAACACCTTTTACCAGATTGGCAAGAATGGAACGGTACAGACCATGCAGCGCTTTATGACGAATCTGCTCTGTAGGACGAACGACTTTCATTTCAGTACCTTCAACCTCAATTTTAATTTCACGGTCAACGGCCTGTTTCAATTCTCCTTTAGGTCCTTTTACTGTTACAACATTTGACTTATCAACAGTTACAGTTACGCCTGCAGGAATAACAATGGTTTTTTTACCAATACGAGACATACAATAATTTTTTAAAAATCGATAAATGGTTCCTGAACCGGTCAGCTGTGTATGTCCAGCTTAATGTATTCAAGACCCGAAAATATTAATAAATGTGGCAAAGAACTTCACCACCTACATTCTCAGCTTTTGCTTGTTTGTCAGTCATTACACCTTTTGAGGTGCTGATGATTGCTACGCCTAACCCGTTGATTACTCTTTTAAAATCAGCTGGTTTAGAGTACTGACGCAGACCTGGACGGCTTACGCGTTCTAAAGCCTGGATAGCCGGACGTTTTGTTTCAGGATCATATTTCAAGGCAATTTTAATAATTCCTTGTTTGTTGTCATCCTCAAATTTGTACTTCAGGATATAGCCCTGAGCGTACAGAATTTCTGTAATACGCTTTTTCAGGTTAGAAGCAGGGATTTCTACGATTCTGTGACCTGCCATTTGAGCATTACGCACCCTTGTCAAGAAGTCTGCTATAGGATCTGTTACCATTTGTATCTAAATTAATACGATTGTAAAATTGATTAAAACTTTAAGACGCCGAGCGTCTATTGATTACCAGCTGGCCTTTTTAACCCCTGGAATCTTTCCGTCTAATGCCATATCTCTGAACATAACCCTGGATAGTCCAAAATAACGGATATAACCTCTTGGACGGCCAGTCAGCTGACAACGGTTTTTAAGACGGACAGGAGAAGCATTTCTTGGAAGCTTGTCCAGACCTGCATAATCACCAGCTTCTTTTAAAGCCGCGCGTTTAGCTGCATATTTAGCAACCATTACTTCGCGTTTTCTCTGTCTGGCTTTGATAGATTCTTTTGCCATAATACTTATGATTTATTTATGAAGCAAAGAAGAAAATGACTCCTTTACTCCTAAATGGAATAAATTAATTGCTTTGCTCTTTTTTGACATTCTTGAAAGGCAGACCCAGTTCTTTCAATAATTCGTAAGCTTCTTCATTATTCTGGGCAGAAGTTACAAAAGTTATATCCAGACCAGTGATCTTGTTCACCTTATCGATATCAATTTCAGGGAAAATGATCTGTTCGGTAACACCTAATGTATAGTTACCACGACCGTCGAAAGCTTTATCGCTGATTCCTTTAAAGTCACGTACACGTGGCAGGGATACAGAGATCAAACGATCCAGAAATTCATACATCTTCTCACCGCGCAGGGTAACTCTGGCTCCGATAGGCATTCCCTTTCTCAGTTTAAAGTTGGAGATGTCTTTCTTGGAGTAAGTAGTTACGGCGCGTTGTCCGGAGATAAGCGTTAACTCATCGACTGCAACTTCTACTAATTTCTTATCAGCGACTGCTCCGTTTACACCGCGGTTTAAACAGATTTTTTCCAATTTAGGTGCCTGCATTACAGATTTGTAAGCAAACTTCTTAACCAGCGCAGGTACGACCTCTTTGGTGTACTTGTCGGCCAATCTTGGTGAATATTTTTGTGTGCTCATTATTTAATTGCCTCCCCGGATTTTTTAGATATACGTACTAATTTACCATTGTCACGGGTGCGTTTGATCCTGGCTGCAGCGCCGGTTTTAGCATCCCACAACTGTACATTGCTGATGTGAATAGGTGCTTCAACTTTTACAATACCGCCTTTGGTATTTGTAGCCGAAGGTTTGGTGTGCTTGGAGACGATATTAACACCTTCCACCACAACACGACCTTTGTCGATAATTACTTGCAATACCGTGCGGGGTTTCTTAAGGTCTTTATCATCGCCGGCAATGACGACTACTTTGTCCCCTTTCTTGATATTGTATTTAGGTTTAAATCTATTGCTCATATTTGTATGCTTAGTGCTTTAAGCGGATTCGCTAAAAGCTAAACTAAAAAATTTTGTCATTATGTACCGGCAAATTAAACCATCCGGTATGGGAGCTGAATTTGCTTACAGAACTTCAGGTGCCAGGGAGATGATCTTCATATACCCTTTATCACGCAGCTCACGGGCAACTGGCCCGAAGATACGCGTACCACGAGGTTCGTCAGAGTTGTTCAACAAAACAACTGCATTGTCATCAAAACGGATATAAGAACCATCTTTACGACGTAATTTATTTTTGGTCCTTACGATAACGGCTTTAGAAACGGTACCTTTTTTGACACCACCGGCAGGGATCGCATCCTTTACAGTGATGACAATCTTGTCACCGATCTTTGCATAATCCTGACCGGAGTTACCCAGAACACGGATGCAAAGTACTTCTTTAGCTCCACTGTTATCAGCTACACGTAGCCTACTTTCTTGCTGAATCATTTTATTTAGCTTTTAGCTGAGATTAATAGTCAATTAATCACAATCAATTTTATTATTCAAAAGGAAACCGCTGGTCCGAAAACTATTTAGCTTTCTCAACAATCTCAACCAGTCTCCAACGTTTTGTTTTGCTCAGGGGACGAGTTTCCATGATCTTAACAACGTCACCGATATTGGCTTCGTTCTTTT
>Ga0180219_1002262_pt1 | contig 11612 bp, 13 predicted proteins | sample eDN3rd30CBELigMG_FD_151338 | JGI IMG/M metagenome (GOLD analysis project Ga0180219, IMG submission 151338) | Enriched Miracle-Growth compost microbial communities from Emeryville, California, USA - eDNA 3rd pass 30_C BE-Lig MG (version 2)... ...
GCAAAAGGAAACTTTATGCGGAAGAACAAATATCTCGCAAAGCTGCTGCAGGAAAAAGGTCTCGATAACGAAGAAACCTGGAGAACCATTATGCTGAACCACGGTTCCGTGCAGCATCTGACGGAATTAACCGAAGAAGAAAAAGCGGTTTTCAAAACATTCCGCGAAATTTCCCCAATGGAAATTATTTCACAAGCTGCACAAAGACAGCAATATATTGATCAGGCACAAAGTTTGAATTTACAGATTCCGTCCACAATGCCGGTGAAAGATGTCAATTATCTCTATATCGAAGCATGGAAAAAAGGAGTAAAAACATTGTATTATCAAAGAAGCTCATCGGTTTCCAAAGAACTGATGGTGAATTTTGTTACGTGTTCCAGTTGTGAGGCGTAAAACAGTAGGAATAAAAATGAAACCGCAGAATATACTGCGGTTTTTTGTTTACCTTTAAACCTTAATATTAAAATCCATCAACATGAAATTCGGACAAGTTGAAGACCCGTCGAAAGTAGATTTCACGCTTCCAAAAGATCATCCAAAAACCAAAGATATTCTGAAACAGAATAAAAAGGGCTTAGAAAATATTTCCATCGGCTGCGCAAAATGGAATAAGACCGACCTGAAAGGCTTCTATCCGAAAGGCACAAAAGATGAGCTTTCGTATTATTCCACACAGTTCAATTCCATTGAGTTGAACGCCACTTTCTACGGAATGCCAACTCCGGAACAAGTCGAAATTTGGAAGGACAAAACACCGAAAGACTTCAAATTTTTCCCAAAAATCACCAACACCGTTTCCCATTTCCGAAGGTTGTTGAATATTACAGATGTGGTTACCCAATATGCAACCGCTGTCCTGAATTTTGATGAAAAATTAGGAATGGTTTTCTTGCAGCTTCACGATAATTTCAAACCGAAAGATTATGACCGTCTGGAAAAATTTGTGAATGATTGGCCGAAAGAAATTCCTCTCGCAATCGAGCTTCGGAACAACGAATGGTTTTCCGATGAAGAAATTTTCAATAAAACCTGTACGCTTTTTGAAGCAAAAAATATTAGTAACATTATTGTAGATACAGCCGGAAGAAGAGATATGCTGCATATGAGATTAACCACTACAACAGCATTTATCCGTTATGTAGGTGCTAATACGCAAAGCGATTACCAGCGTTTGGATGATTGGCTGGAACGATTAACGGATTGGAGAAAAGAAGGTTTGGAAAATCTGTATTTCTTTGTTCATCAGAATCTGGAAAAAGCCTCTCCGCTTTTGTCTGCCTATTTTATCAAAAAAATGAATGAGCAATGGGGAACAGCTATTCATATCCCGCAAATGGCGACAGAAACGCCGACTTTGTTTTGATGTAAAAATGAAAACTCCGGCGGAGCCAAAGGCTCCGCCGGAGTTCAAAAATAAACTATGAAAAAAACTACTTTCTTTCATTTTTTCAAAAAAAACACCATTCCACAGAATATGACAGAATGACATTACCAAAAAAAAGAGCTGAAATTTTCAGCTCTTTTTTACGTAATATCAGATAGGTTTTTATTTATTTTTTATTTCTTCCTTTACTTTTCCTTCAATTTCTTCTGCAAGTTCAGGATTATCTTTCAGCACGTCTTTTACTGCATCACGGCCTTGTCCAAGTTTCGTATCTTCATAGCTGAACCATGAACCGCTTTTCTTGATAACGCCCAGATCTACAGCAGTATCCAGGATTTCTCCAACTTTGGAAACGCCTTCTCCGTACATAATATCGAATTCCGCCTGCTTGAAAGGTGGAGCTACTTTATTTTTTACAATTTTCACTTTCACCCGACTACCCACCGCTTCGTCACCGTTTTTAATCGGTGCAGATGCTTTTCGGATATCTATTCTTACGGAAGCATAGAATTTCAGGGCATTTCCTCCGGTTGTCGTTTCCGGATTTCCGAACATTACCCCGATTTTTTCTCTAAGCTGATTGATGAAAATCACGGTACATTTCGTTCTGGAAATGGTAGCAGTTAATTTTCTTAAAGCCTGCGACATCAGCCTTGCATGCAATCCCATTTTCGAATCTCCCATTTCGCCCTCGATTTCTGCTTTTGGTGTTAAAGCTGCCACAGAATCTATGACTACAATATCAATAGCTCCGGAACGGATGAGGTTGTCAGCGATTTCCAATGCCTGTTCTCCGTTATCAGGTTGAGAAATAATAAGCTCATCAAGGTTAATTCCTAATTTTGCAGCGTAATGTCTGTCGAATGCGTGTTCCGCATCAATGAAAGCGGCAATTCCACCTTGTTTTTGGGCTTCGGCAATAGCGTGCAAAGTCAGCGTTGTTTTCCCTGAAGATTCAGGTCCGTAAATTTCGATTACTCTTCCTTTAGGATAACCTCCAACTCCCAAAGCCAAATCCAAGCCTAAAGATCCGGAAGGGATCACTTCAATAGAAGTATCCACGGAATCATCACCCAATGTCATTACGGTGCCTTTTCCGTAAGTTTTATCTAATTTTTCAAGCACTAAGGAAAGTGCTTTCTTTTTATCTTCACTGCTCATTTTCGTATATAAATTTTTTCAAAAATACGGAAATAATTTTTCAAAACGGAATGGAAAATTAAAAAAAAATCTTCTGAACTCAACTTCGAAAATGCAGTTTAAAAAGGCGAATCATTATTGAATTTCAAAAAACATAAAAAGTTTAAAAAAATATTTGTCAATATTAAAAATTGTTTTAAATTTGCACCACTTAAACGGGCAGACCCATGGTGTAATTGGTAACACACCTGATTTTGGTTCAGTCATTCGGGGTTCGAGTCCCTGTGGGTCTACTTATCAATAATTAACACTCTGATTATCAGGGTGTTTTTTTTTGGCAAACCGTTGGCAAACTTGTTTTGTTTTTGTTTATACTCATCTTTTGCAAACATCTTTGGATTCCAGCAATATTAGCCCTTTTTTATAATCCCTATGACTTTGTAAAATAATTACTGAAAAGTAGGGGAACTGCTTGAATATCAGAACCTGGCAGAGACCTTCTTTCAATGTATCACTTAGTGAAAAATAATAGTTCTATAAAAATGGGAGGTGTAAGCAACGGAATGTCGGTTTCCTCGCAATTCATTCAGTATTTATTTACTCTTATTTCGGCACCTCGCACCTCCCCATTATTAATACCAAATAATACCAACATTTCGCTGCTTCGCCGCTTTTTCTCATACAAATGCTTTAGATATAAAGATGTAATGTTTTTTGTTTGTGATTACCTATCCATTCTTATAAAAAGGATAATTTAGTATATTTACAAGTTAGCTTTCACTGCAAGCCATTCCGCAAACAAAACAGAAACGTATTGGAACTGAAAGTGAAAAAATATGTAGCAAAAAAACAATCTGAATGGATTTATCTAAACAAATTAAAGAAACCAATTGGTTGAAAATTTTATTATTCTATGGAATTATATTAATAGGCACTTATTTAGCGCGAAAACTACCCAACCTTCTCAATTTACTTTTAGAACAGATTACAGATATTCCATTTTCGTTCAACTACAATCATGGATTTGTAACTTTAATTGTAGCTCTGCTGTTCTATAAATTCGGCGGAATAAAACAGGAAATCACGTTATTGGGAAACAATAAAATAAAAAGTCTTTTATTTCCAATTATTCTGTTTGTCTGCTATTCTGTATATGGAATGAACAATAATCACGGAATTGACAAACACTTGTGGGCATTGATATTTTGCTCATTTGCTTTTATCTACAACTTAATGGAAGAATACGCTTGGCGAGGTTACTTAATAGATAGTTTAGGAAAAGTGAATTACGTCTTTAAAAGTATTATTTCAGGAATATTTTGGAGTATTTGGCATTTGCTTATTTTTAGCAATTTTGACCAGTATAATGGGTTTGGGATTTTCTTTGGATTCTGCATACTATTTTCTTTTATTCTGACATTTGCTGTATTAAGGACTAAATCACTAATTGTTGCAGGAGCTATTCATGCATTCATAATTCAAACAAATATATGCGCATTAATTTGTTTTATTGTTTTTACGTTGTTGTTACTAACTTGGAACAAAAAACTGATTAAAAATAATAACGACAGCTAACATTTCATTTGCAGATTGCTTCGCTATTTCGCTTCGCTACATTCCTCGTAATGACGCTCGCAATGACGAAATGGTGTAACAATATTATTTTCATACATTAAGTATGCTCCATCGATGCATTATCCATATACCATGTATGGAGTATATAGCCAAAGTAAAGAAACCTTTCATTTAACATATTCTTTTATCCAGTTTCCTTTTTTATGGTTTTTGAAAGAAAAGGGAATGCGGAAACGGCAAAAAACTTCTTTAGCGGCAAAAAGTAGCAGTAACGGCATAACAGTTTGTAATACAATGTTTTATGTTTAATCTTTGTGTGGTGATCACAAAGGCTTGAGCGGATGTGCCCAACATCCGATGGTTCATTTAAAAACTTAAATCATTATGGCAAAACAAAAAAGTATTATTAAACTTGATGGTACCATAGGAGATATTACATTCTATCGTACTAAAGATGGATATATGGCCCGTGAAAAAGGAGGTGTATCAGGAGAAAGGATTATGAATGATCCTGCTTTCCAAAGAACGCGTGAAAACGGTGCTGAATTCGGACGTGCAGGAAAAGCGGGTAAAACCCTCCGCAATTCTATTCAATCTTTATTGAAAACAACCGCTGATTCGCGAATGGTGGGACGACTAACCAAAGAAATGCTTAGAGCAATACGCAAAGATACAGTCAATTCCCGGGGGTTACGAACTGTTACAGATGGTGATGTGGAACTGCTTCAAAATTTTGAATTCAATATTAACGGGAAACTTAGCACTACGTTGCTTACCCCTTTCAGCACGACACTTGATCGGGTTGCAGGAGAAGCCAACATCGACATCCCTCCCTTTGTGCCTATAAACAGTATTAATGCTCCGACCGGAAGTACGCATTATCAGATCGTTTCTGCAGGTGCGGAAGTAGATTTTGAGAACGAAAATTCGGTGAGCGTTTATTCAGAGACCTCTATTCTACCTATCGACAGTACGATGAGCAGTGCGGTACAACTACAAAACAGCCTGACAGCAGGAAGTGTACTTCCTATGTTTTTAGTGATGGGAATTGTGTTTTACCAAGAGGTTAACGGGGAACAATATATTCTCAAAAATGGAGCTTACAATCCCTTACAGATTATAAAGGTTTTAGGCAATTAATAAAAATAGAACGACTATGGAATTAATTCTAAACAGAACCTATCATACGACCGGAACCAATGGAAGATTATATTGTAACGGTCAGGAGATTTGTAAAACCATTGAGCTTGCATGGCGGAAAAATGCGTTACGACGTTCCTGCATTCCTGAAGGAAAGTATCGTCTCAGCAAACGATACAGCTCAAAACACGGGTGGCATTTCGAAATTATGAACGTCCCTAATCGAAGCTGTATCTTGATTCATACTGCCAACAATGCAGGGCGAGAACTTTTGGGATGTATAGCCCCTGTAGCGCAGCATATCGGGGAGGGGAAAGGCAATTCGTCCAGAATAGCTATGCAAAGACTGAGAGATCTATTATTTCCTTTATTAGATAGAGGAATTTCTGTTCAACTTATCATTACGACTGCCTTATGAAACAGATTGTACAACGTATTAAGGAGCCAACACCAAAATTTTTTCGCAAAATACGTAATATAGGTTTGGTTTTAACCGGTATCAGTACCATTATCAGTACCGCCACGATTGCGTTACCCGTTTTGATGATTAAGATTGCCGGTTATGTAGCTATTGCCGGAGGCATAGCGAGTGTTATCAGCCAGACTGCTGTTGAAGATGAAACAGAGTTATGATGTACGGAGACGGAATCCAGAAGGGCAGTACTTTATTTGGTATGTTGCTTGTCGTCATTGTTCAGTTTCAGAATGATGAGGTGTTGAAAACCCTATTACTGGCAGGGCTGGGAGGTGCATCGAGCTATCTCTGCAGCTATGCGGTAAAGTTTCTTATTTTTTATATCAGAAACCGTTTGAAAAAAAAATAGATCATTTATAACCTTTAATACTGAAGGCTATACCTGCTTAGTAAATGCAGCGTATAGCCTTTTTTTTAATGGAACAAGATGGTTTTTGAGTGGGGGATGAGTTATGAATATCGTATATTGATGAGCTTCCATACCCCTGATGGCCACCCCTGCTGGTGCGAGCCTCTGGCTCGTATCCGCTTTTAGTTTTTGGCACGAGCGGGACGCTCGCGCCAGTGTGGGGGAAACCTTTCTCCAATGCAGTATTTGTTGAAAAAGAAAAACTCGCCATACGCTAATCCCAGTTCCGAGTTTTCTCCTTTTCAACAAATTTTGCCAACATCAACAACAGAATGAAATATTTTATAGTTTTACAAAACAAAATGAGGGTATAATTATGTCCAACGTTTAGGGAGACTTACAGTTCCATATGTCCAGTTGATTTCCCCTATGTTACCGTTGTATTTTTTCAGGTTGGGATTTTGGATCTCACTAACTTTGGAACACAAGGAATGATTCTCAATCATTTAGGATATCTTTTTTCGGTTAAAAACAACAAAAGCAGGATAATCCTGCTTTTGTTTCTCAATTTTTATAATTTAGTTTTTATTGATTATCAGTAATTTACATTTTTATATATGCTTTATCACTAAGTTTGATACATTACCAACTTTTTCTCACGTCCTACAAAATTGCAGGCGTACTTTTCTAAAAAAGCACGCCTGCTTTTTGTGAATTGCTGCCCTGCTTTTTGCAAAATGCACGCCTGTATTTTTACTGCCCCTGCAAAGCCCTTTGCAGAAAGGGTTTGAAGGGGGTAGTTTTTTGCCGTCAACACATCTGATGAACACTACCTCGTATCATCCTGTTTTTTGGTATGAGCGGGGGTTTTATTATTTCTATTTTTTAAAAAACTTTAAAATAAAATTATATATCTTCAATCCAATATATATATAGCAAAATTGTATTAAAAAAAACAATAATATATATAATGGAAACGTGAGAATAAATACAATTAATGATTTTATACCCGTAACTTTTTCTTCATTTAACGTGGAAGAAGTCCAGCCTAATGCGTTAAAAACAACACCTATTATAAACATAGGTATCAAGATACCGATAGTAGAATATTTAACAATATTTACGATTTCTTTAGTCTCCAAATGTAAGTTATTAAGTTTCATCTTCTATTTATTATTAATTTTATCTTTAATATCATTTATTTTTTCTTGAATATAATTTTGAGCAGCGGTGGCTACCATACCTATTGAATTAACAGCTCCTTTCACTGCTTCTCCTACATTTACTTCAGCCCCTATATGAAGAGCTTTGAAAACTTTAAAGTCTCCACCTATTTTTAAATCTGATAAATCTAAAGAAATATCACCATTGGTAACTTTTCCCTCCACTTTTCCTCCTTCCGCATTAAAGGTAGCTGAAGGTTTTCCATTTTTTAAAGTTCCTTCCGCTTCCATTGAAATTGCAGCAATACTACCTTCCATTTTTGCATTTTTAATACCTAGAGACGCATCTGCTGTCAAACCTTCTGCCTTACCTTTAATAGACGGTTTTTGTGAATTTACGGAGCCTTCTACTTTTGCAACAGCTCCTCCAATATGCCCCTTTAAAGGACCTACAGTAACACCAACCTCTCCTCCTAAAGCTCCAAACTTTGGTTTCAATGATAATGTGCCGTTAAAAACATTGCTGAAATTTCTTTTAGCTTCCGCTGCATACGCTTGAACTCTTTTATCAGAAATTGCTCTTTGCTGGGGAGATACTCTTTTGTTTAAATCATTAGAACTTTCTAAGCCTTCTAACTCTTTTGCGTGAACAGGTTGATTAGATGAAAACTGATAAGGAGTATAATCATCATATTTTTCAGCAAGCGGGTCTATATTGAAGAACCTTCCTACATCCGGCATATATTGCCTCCATTTGAAAGAGTAAAATCCGGTTTCTTGCAACTCTTGTTCTTGGTATTTATAGTTTTTATAAGTTGTGGAAGGATTATACAAACCAATTGTAGTTCCGATAAAGTTCAATCCAAACGGATAGTAATCGTTTTTGTCTAATTTTTCAAGAACGCCTGTGCTGCTGTTTTTGCTGTAGCTCAGCCTTACATTTCCTAAATGGTCTTTGTACTGGTAAATATACTTAGAATTTTCGTAATCGTAAAAGCCTTCCGCTGTCGGGAAGAAAGAAAGGTTCACAATATATTCCGTCTGCGGATCGCCCGGCTTTATTGTCTGTTCTTCCATACTTATCGCTTCTTCCTGTCCTGCGGTTACCCACTACCTACTTACCAACCATCTTCAAACTCTCTTGTTATATGATTGTATTTTAACTTATTTCCATAACTATCAATATAAAATTCATATGACACTCTATATAAGCCATTGCTAGGCTTAGCCAATTTTTTAGTAGATGTCTTTATAAATTTCAAATAATTTTTTTTCTCAAAAATATTTTCCGGATTATCAATCTTAAATTCTTTAAAATCACAATCTAGTTTAATACTCAAAATATGATTACAGAAAAAAGATTGTTCATAGAAGAAATATTTTTTTGATGTTTTTAGATTCCAATTGTATATATCCTTTCCAAAACTTATTGCGTAAATTAGTGCACAAACAATCCCCATTAAAGCAATTTTACCACTAAGTTTTTTATAATAAACAATAAAAACAATTGTAAGAAAATAGATAAATAGAAACAGTACATTATTATCATTAATAATATATTTAGTATAGTAATATTCAAAAAATAATATAGGGAATATTGAGAATATAAGTATTAAAATCAGCTTTTTCATATTATTTTATTTTTTGTCTAAAAGTAACCTCATCAGGATGCTCAGGTTTACCTTGTAGGGTTGAACCATAAACATCAAGAACATATCCTGCACCTTTTAAGCAATAATTTATCGCTTTTATCCTCTGATCTGGAATTAAACTTATCCCAAAATTAATATTATCCACAATAGATTTTTTTTGATCCATTCCTTTATTGAAACTCCGGTTAGCCTCAGAAATTACCATCAGAGGAGTTTGATTCATATTTGCTTTATATGCTGAAACCCCCAATACGTAAGCTGCAAATTTTGCTTCATAATCTGTTAATGGATTCTTTAAATCAATTTGATATGAGGAAATATTATTATTTGTTGCTACACTTCCAACCGCATATTGATTATAACTTCCATCTGGACCTACAGTCGCTACTAATGTCATATGAGCTTCTGATGTCACCCTTTTATTAACTCTTGTTATAGCATCATATTCAAGTTTAATCACATCAGTACCTACATTTAATTTTCCTGATTTTCTTTCAGATTGATAATATGTATGAGATATTCTTGCAGTAACCGTTGTTGTAGGATCTTTTTGAGATTTCTTACTCGTATCTTTCTTAGTCCCTGTACTATCTCCATAATTAATAACAGTCATTGCAGCACCGGAGTTTTGTAATTCACTGGCTCTTACACCAAATGCTAATGATATGTCTCCATCAACTCCTGTTGCCATATCATCGTTGGAACCACCGCTAGTATCTCCGCCACCTCCGGATTCCTCTGCTTCCATACCGTCAGGATCTATAAAACGTACAGGATTATTAAATGCATACGTATAAGGATTCCATCTTCTGCTGGTTTCCGCCAAAGGATCTACAACGCCCCATCTTGCTATATCCGGCATATAGAACCTTGCGCCGTAGTCGTACATTCCGGTTTCCTGCAGCTCCTTGCCGTTGTATTTCCAATTCTTGTACGTCGTTGCCGGACTAAACGAGGTTTCAGTTGCTATCCTCGTGTTAATGAAATTCAACCCGAAAGGATAGTAATCGTTTTTGTCTAATTTCTCAAGAACGCCTGTGCTGCTGTTTTTGCTGTAGCTCAGCCTTACATTTCCTAAATGATCTTTGTACTGGTAAATATATTTAGAATTTTCGTAATCGTAAAAGCCTTCTGCGGTAGGGAAGAAGCTCAGATTTACAATATATTCCGTCTGCGGATCGCCCGGCTTTATTACTTTTTCTTCCATACTTATCGCTTCTTCCTGTCCGGCTGTTACCGCTTCTCTTGTTTCATCATTATCCGCTTCCAATGCTTCTCTTGCTTTGGCGGTATAAGGAGAAGTGTACACAAAACCGTCCAGATATTCCGTGAAGATATTTTCACTGTTGATCACATACTGCTTTCTCAGCTTTACGCCGTCTGCACGGTAACTGTAGGTGGTGGTATTACTGTTCTGTTTGATCTGCTTTGGCAGGTTCAGAAAATTATAAACAATATCCTGTGTAATTCCCTTGTCTGCAAAAGTGAGCATATTGCCGTTGTCATCATACGTTAAAGGTGTTCCGCTGAAGCCTTTGAATCCGCTTTAGTTTTGTTTATTATTATTATTATTATGTGTCTCACTAACTTTGAAACACGAGGAATGATTCTCAATCATTTAAGGTATCTTTTTTCTATTAAAAATAACAAAAGCAGGGTAATTCTGCTTTTGTTTCTCAATTTTTATAATTTAGTTTTTATTGAGTATCAGTTGTTTACATTTTAAAAATAACCCTATCACTAAATTTGGAACATTACCACTCTTCCTGTCGGGTTGATAAAATTTAAACCAAACGGATAGTAATCATTTTTGTCTTCTATAACAATCACTCCAGAAGTCGGAACACGACCCATATTTGGAACACCACCAAATCACATACATTCAAACTTTGGATAAAATTGACTATAAATTATATTCCATCTGTGATTATTGATCCCTTGAATCATAATGAAATCATATCCTTTCATTATTGGAACTTTAATTTCAGGTTCCCCTGCTGTATATAAAACAATGTGCTTGGCTGATTTTGGAACACGTCTCATAATTTCACCACAGTCAGTTTTAAAACCTCTAAAATTAATAGTATCGTTTTTGTTCAATATAATTTCTGTATCTTTAAATGCAAATAGGTTAAATTTAAGTAGTACAAATTCATTTGAAGATTTAAGGCCATTATCTGTTATTTTATTATATGCTTCTTCAGCCAATAAATCTTTTTCAGTCTGCACATTAATATCCCAATAGCTGAAGTACCCATTCGATCTACAATTCGATAACAATAATAAGACGATTATTCCTATAATTTTTTTATAAATATCCATTTTTTATTAATTAGCAGGTTGCGCAGACTCTATAATTACTTTCATTGTTTCAATCTGTGACGGCAATAATTCCGTCCCAGTTGCAGGTCTCATCCCTTCGTTAGGATTCTTATCTGTATTCATAAGATTATCTTTGTTTTCAACTATATTTGTCACATTTGAAGTATTATCAAAAATATGAGGTAGACCTAAAGCGTGTGCTATTTCATGAGACGTTGCTCGTACAGACCCATCACTATTTACAGTCTGATTTACAGGATCACCCTGAAGAGCATTTCCATTTGTACGTCTTCAAACTAAATTAGACAATTTTGGTTAAATCCTTAAGGAGGATTTCGGGTTATAAACTTAGTAATTTTTCTTGATTAAACAATTGTCTTCTTTTTCGGATTGACTGCTCTTTCATTTC
>Ga0180219_1002265_pt1 | contig 11603 bp, 10 predicted proteins | sample eDN3rd30CBELigMG_FD_151338 | JGI IMG/M metagenome (GOLD analysis project Ga0180219, IMG submission 151338) | Enriched Miracle-Growth compost microbial communities from Emeryville, California, USA - eDNA 3rd pass 30_C BE-Lig MG (version 2)... ...
GGCTAGTACCGAAGACGTTTGGACAGAACTGCTCCAAGAACAGGGTATGACCTACCAAGAACCCAATCTGGTACTCTATCGAGATGAAACAAGCACGGCCTGTGGGGCAGGCTTAACTGCTATGGGCCCCTTTTATTGTCCGGCCGACCAAAAACTGTTCATCGATCTCAGTTTTAATGATGAGCTCAAAAATCGTTTCGGCGCACCGGGAGAATTTGCCATGGCTTATGTAGTGGCCCATGAGGTAGGACACCATATTCAACACCTGAATGGTACGATGGCCAAAGTGCAACAAATGCGTGGACAATTGAGTGAAAAAGCGTACAATAAACTTTCTGTTAAATTAGAACTTCAAGCCGATTTCCTCGCAGGTGTGTGGGCGCACCACGCCAATAAAATGCAAAAACTGTTGGAGACCGGCGATATAGAAACGGGCTTAAAAGCCGCAAATGCAATTGGCGACGACAAATTACAAATGCAAGCACAGGGTAAGATCGTCCCTGATGCCTTTACTCATGGCACCTCCGCACAACGTGTTTACTGGTTTAAAAAGGGGTATGAAACCGGCGACCTATCTCAAGGCGATACATTCAATCAAGAGCGCTAACCCTACTCACCAATAACACCCTTCTTAATGTAAAAATCACCACAAATAAATCAAACAAGCAGCTTATTTTCACTATATTTGCAGCAGTAAATGTAAAAAGAACAACATCAACATGACAAACACCATTCCGGTGTATCGTATTTGTACGCTGCCTGGAAGTGCATTCGCTCACGAAAATATTTTAATAGACCGGTTGGATCACTACCTCGCTTTACATCCGGACATTCAGTTTCCACACCGGCACTCTTTCTATCATTTGGTCTTGTTTACAAAGGGAAGCGGTAGACATACCATCGATTTTAAAGAATATACCGTACAACCGGGCCAAATATATTTTATGAGCCCCGGGCAGGTGCATGGTTGGTTTTTCAATGCTGACGTCAATGGCTATGTCGTACATTTTGAGAATGATTTTTTCGACCGCATAGCCAGCCATCGCTTTTTGCAGCAATTTCCTGTGCTGAAAAGCCACCTTGGACCGCAGGTTATTCAACTCGAAAAGGCTTCTTACGATGAAATATGTAGTTTACTTGAACAGGCACTTGACGAATTCAACCATTTTCAGACCTTCAGAAAGGAGATGTTAGAAATCACCCTCGCACAATTGTTCATTTTGGTATCTCGGGCAATACCTACCCCTTCCCTCCATACGAAAAGGAGTTATAAACAGGAGGTTGTACAACAATTTATTGACTTAGTTGAGCAACACTATGCATCTTGGAAACACCCCAAGAAATACGCGGCTACCTTGCATATTTCTGCTAATTACCTCAATCAATTGTGCAACCAAGTCCATGGAAGCTCCGCCGGGCACATCATACGCGAAAGACAGATCTTAGAGGCAAAACGATTGCTAACAAACGCTTCTCTAAGCATTAAGGAAATATCAGCGATGCTGAATTTTAAAGACAATTCATACTTTAGCAAATTCTTTAAACGACATTGTCAGCAATCGCCAGAAGAATTCAAACAAAAACTTTAATTTGATGAACAATAAAATGGCAGCACAGAACACGCACAAACCGACTATAAAGCCAGCTTTTCAGTCCATGTTACATGGAAAATGCGCACGATGCAGAACGGGAAATATGTTTAAGCCTGGTTTAACCAATGCGATGCAAGAAAAATGCGATCATTGTGGTCTTACTTTCGAACGCCATCCTGGTTATTTTTATACAGCTATGTATGTAACGTATGTATTTAACGTAGCTGAAATTGTTGCTTTTGGTATCGCGACCTATATATTATCGGGTGGCTCAGAAAACCCATGGCTATATTTAGCCGTAACCATGGTAGGCGTGTTGATTCTTGCTCCGCTCAATTATCGCTATTCACGTATTATCCAAATGTATTGGCTTGATCCGACACTCAAATATCAACCCGAGCTATCAGACAATCACACAGGGAATGCTTAGTCATTCCTTGTGTTTTTTCGGGCCATTCCCAACACCAAAGCAACGATAGCCAGTACCAATAAAACATAGATCAGGTTGCCCACGGCGTAAATAAAGGTACCGAGTGCCCAGCCAATCAGCAGCACCACTGCGATGATATAAAACAATGTTCTCATATACTTCCAATTTTAAAAACAACCCAAAAAGCGCTGTTTTGTTTGGTTATTAATAAACAGCAGTAAGTTGCATATGAACAGCAATTTGTCTAAGTTTGCAAACGAAAAAAGAAAAGGTTTAATAGGTGCAACCAAACGATCCCAGATGCAACAATCTATTTTATTAAGTGGCCAGAAATTCGAGATTACCATCCAACGCCTTTGTCAGCAATTGATAGAAAATCATCGTGATTTTACGGAGTCGGCCATCATCGGGATACAGCCACGGGGCATCTATTTGGCACAACGCATTAAATCAGAGCTACAGCGCATACTCAAGCTGGATCATATCCTATTCGGTGAGTTGGATAACACCTTTTATCGAGACGATTTCCGCCGTGAAGGAAGCGCACCCTTGGTGCCCAATACCACAACCATCGATTTCGTCATCGAAAATAAAAAAGTCATTTTGATTGATGATGTATTGTGGACCGGACGTACCATCCGCTCATCGTTGGATGCCATTCAAGCGTTTGGCCGACCGCAAAAGGTAGAACTGCTTGTACTGGTTGATCGGCGTTTCTCCAGACACCTGCCCATTCAACCTGACTATATCGGTATTCAGGTAGATTCAATTAACTCGCAACGCGTCATTGTGAACTGGAAAGAAACGGACACCGAAGACCAAATTATTTTATTAACGGAAGAGAACGACTAAAACAAATTTGATTGCATATAAAATGGCCGAAACAGTACAACAATTAAGTACCCGACACCTTTTAGGCATAAAAGATCTTTCGCTCGCCGATATCCAGCTCATCCTCGAAACAGCGAGCACCTTCAAGGACGTCATTAACCGCCCGATTAAAAAAGTTCCCTCACTCAGAGATATTACCATTGCCAATGTTTTCTTTGAAAATTCTACCCGTACTCGTTTATCATTTGAATTAGCCGAAAAACGACTATCAGCAGATGTAATCAATTTTGCGGCGTCTTCTTCTTCGGTGAGTAAGGGAGAAACACTGATCGATACCGTTAATAACATCCTGGCCATGAAAGTGGATATGATTGTCATGAGACACCCCTACCCTGGTGCAGGTGTTTTCCTCAGCAAACATGTCGATGCACAAATCATCAATGCGGGCGATGGGGCCCATGAGCACCCTACACAAGCCTTATTGGATGCCTTTTCCATTCGAGAGCAATATGGCGAAGTAGCTGGAAAAAAAGTGGCTATCATTGGCGACATTCTACACTCGCGCGTAGCGCTTTCCAATATACTATGCTTACATCAATTGGGTGCCGAGGTGATGGTCTGCGGACCAACTACACTCATTCCAAAATATATTACTTCGCTTGGTGTAAAAGTAGAGCACAACCTCATGAATGCCTTACACTGGTGTGATGTGGCCAACATGCTCCGCATTCAGCTGGAACGCCAAGACATCAATTATTTCCCTTCATTGCGGGAATATTCCATGCTGTATGGGTTAAATAAAGAAATACTCGACTCGCTCGATAAGAAAATAACCATTATGCATCCTGGCCCCATTAACCGGGGGGTAGAACTGACCAGCGACGTGGCCGATAGCCAACATGCTATCATCCTCGACCAGGTCGAAAATGGCGTTGCTGTACGCATGGCCGTACTCTATCTCCTGGCTGGAAAACGTGTTTAATCTGCTCATCCTAGCAAAAAAAGCCGATGTACACATTATTTATCCATTATTGCCGTTATATAAGCTAAGGTTATTAACATATGTTAGGTAATAGTGTAAAGAACTTCATAACATCCCATTAATTTAGCATAAAAGAATTTGGACAACATGTTTAATAAATTCACTCGTATAAGTTTATTACTCAGCCTTTTTGCAGGCACTGCAACCGCACAGCAAAGCGCATGGCAATCGCTCAATCAAGCCTATAAAACAGGAATGGAACTGTACGAAAAAGGAAAGTACGCTTCGGCCTATAACCAATTGGGGAAGGTGGAAGAAATACGGACCAACACGACCATCCAGCAGGATGAAAGCGATCAAATCTCCTTACTGAAAGAGAATGCACGCTTTTATCAAGCAGTATGTGCCTTGGAGCTTGGTAATGATGATGCAGAAGGCCTCTTTCTGAAATTTATAAAAGACCATCCTACCAGTTCGAATGCCAAGGCTGCTTACTTTCAGGTAGGTCGATCTTATTTTGGCAAGAAAAACTACGCCAAAGCCATCGAGTGGTTCAACAAGTTGGACAATAATAGCCTAAGTGGTAGTGAAAATACCGAATATCGGTTTAAATTGGGTTATTCTTTGTTTATGAACAAGGATTACAAAACAGCCAAACCTTTATTTGAAGGATTAAAAGAACAACGTGGGCAATACCAGGAAGCATCCATTTATTATTATGCTTACTTGTGTTACCTGGATGCAGAATATAAAATTGCACTCCGTGAATTTGAGCGCCTAAAGGGATCGAAAACGTATGAAAACAGTTACCCATACTACATTTCGGCCTTATATTTTCTGGATAAGCGCTATGATGATGTATTGAGCTACATTCTCCCTATCTTGGAACGGACTAAACAGGAGAATGAAACAGAAATATTCCGTATTGTAGGGGCTACCTATTTTGCCAAAAATGATTTGGTGAAAGCCAAAGAATATTATGACAAGTTTCAGGCAAAAGATCAAGGAAAAACACAAAACAACCAAGACGACTATCAGATTGGGTATATTGCTTACAAAAACGGTGATTATGAAAAAGCAGTAAAGGAACTGGAAAAGTTAACCGACCCCGATGCCTACTTCCAAAGTGGAATGATCATTCTGGGCGATTCTTTCATTCAATTAGGGAATAAAGAAAGTGCGCGAAATGCCTTCTTTAGAGCATCCAAGCTAGACTTTGACCCTGCCATGAAGGAACAGGGCTTACTCAATTATGCCAAGCTGTCTTATGAACTCGAATTTCATCAGGTGGCCCTGGCCTCCACACAAGAATTTCTAAAAACTTATCCGCGTTCTAAAAACTTAGACGAGGCCAAGACTTTATTAGCAGAGGTTTTATTGAGCACCAAAAATTATCGCGAAGCGGTAGACATTTTGGAATCTATTCCAAAACGTACCAAATCAGCGAATGCGGCTTACCAAAAGGTTACTTATTTCCGCGGTTTGGAATATTATAATGAGCGGGCATTTGAAAACGCTATCTCTATTTTTATGCGTTCTGAGCAGTTTCCGTACGATCAGGAACTATTGGCTTTAGCCACCTACTGGAAGGCCGAAGCGATGTATGAGGTTCGGAAATATGGGGAAGCAACCTCCAACTTCAGCAAATTTTTACAATATCCCGCGGCCAAAAATACAGACGTATACAATTACGCCAACTATGCATTGGCTTACGCCGCTTTCCGTAATGAGAATTTCCGCGTATCGGCCAATTATTTTGCTAAGTTCTTGTACAACGGCGAGGCCCTTGACCTCAACACTAAAAATGATGCCATTGCCCGTTTAGGCGATTCTTATTTTATGTTGAAAGACTATGGACGGGCCATGGAACAATACAATGTCTTGATGAACACCCAGGCCAAAACACAAGATTATGCCTTGTATCAGAGTGGGATCATCAAAGGGCTTCAGGGTGATACGGATGGCAAAATTGCGACGATGACCGATCTTTTGGCCCGCTTTCCAAATTCGAACTATGCCGATGATGCCAACTTTCAAATTCCGTATACTTTCTTCTTAAAAGGAGAGAATGAAATTGCTATCCAAGGCTTGCAAGATATGATTGAAAAATACCCCCGGAGCAGTTATGTGCCGCGGGCATTGGTTACGATTGGGTTAGTGCAGTATAATGCAGACAACAATGAAGCGGCCATTAGCACGTTCCAACGGGTGGTAGAACAATACTCCACAACAGACGAAGCCAAACAGGCCCTGAAATTAATTCAAAACATCTATGTTGACAAAGGGGATGCACAAGGGTTCTTAGATTACGCCGGCAGTACTGCCATTGGCGATCTATCTACGGCAGAACAAGATAACATCACCTTCCAAGTAGCGAACAATTATTTCTCGCGCGGCGATTACCAGGCCGCCATTGAGGCTGTGAATGCGTATTTTGATAAATTTCCGAAACCGATACAAGAAAAATTTGCCCGCTTTATCCGCGCTGAAAGTTTATATAAAACAGGGCATCCGCAAGAAGCATTGCACGACTTCAATATCATCTTGAACGATTGGACCAGTGCTTATACCGAACGCACCTTGCTGAGCGTGTCTAATCTCTTCTTGGATCAAAAGAAATACAATGATGCTATTGCACCGCTCAAGAAATTGGAACTCACAGCAGAATATAAATCGCATTATGGTTTTGCCATTAACAACCTCATGGTGGCGTATTTTAATATACATGATTTTGATAACACCTTGATGTATGCGCGTTATGTGAAAGAGTATGAAAAATCTTCGGCAGAGGATAAGGCAAAAGCAAACCTCTATGCGGCGAAGGCCTATATGCTGAAGGGTGATCTAAAAACAGCACGTAAGGAATTTGATGAGGCTGTTTCTAATAGCCAGACCATTGTGGGTGCCGAGGCTAAATACAATATAGGCAAACTTCAGTATGAAGCGGGCGAATATAAAGCGGCCCAAACCACCGCCTTCGACCTCATCAAAAATATGCCTTCTTACGATTACTGGGTAGCTAAAAGCTTTATCTTACTAGCTGATTGTTATGTGAAACTGAAAGACGAATTCCAGGCAAAGAGCACGTTACAAAGTATCATAGAAAATTACGAGGGCGATGATGACATTCTTCCGGCGGCTAAAGAGCGTTTGGAAAAAATAACTGGAAAAAAGGTAGACAGCAAAAGTAAAAAAACGGATAGTACTAAAGTGAAAGCAGATAGTAGCCAAACGGTTGATAGTCTGGACAGCGATACCGTGACCACAGATAGTCTGGAAACAACAAAAACAACAACGGATTCTACTGCAAGGATAGAAGAATAATTTTAATAACGGATTGAATACCCTCAAACATACAAAGATAAATACCATGATGTTGAATCATTCAATGTTAAAATATACACTACTAGTGAGTTTGGGCTTTTGCACACTGACTTCTTTTGCACAAGAGGAAAAGAAAGAACAAACTAAGGAGCAAACACCCACACAGGATGAAGTTAAAGGTAACTTAGGTGAGATTGATGTGATTCGCGACTACCGCCCCATATTGGCAGATGCCGTCAAGATTAGACAAAGTCCAGACTTAACCAATAATAGAAAGTATCTATCCAAACTGAATTATAGTGTAACCGATCGGAAGTTGGATATCAATACGGGTACCCATCGACTGGAGATACAGGAAATCCCGGCTAGCCGACCTGATATGCTAACAAATAATTATGCTAAAATCGGGGTGGGTAATTTTAACACCTTATTAGGAGAAGTTTACATCAGCAACGGTGAAGATCAAGCCATGCAGGTGGGAGGCTTCGTTAAACACCTGAGTCAAAAAGGAACAGAATTGGAAGGGCAAAACTTCAGCGAGCAAAAAATAGGTTTGTTTGGCCGGAGCATTTTAGACAGAATTACCCTAAATGGCGAAATTGGCTTCAACCGCTATGGCACACGCTACTATGGCTTGGCGCCTACCCAACAGTTCTCGCCCGATCCGGTTATTCCACCTCAGGAGCAAACGAGTCCATTCAAACAACACTACAACGATATCTACATCAAGGGAGAGTTATATAGCAATCATCATGATGACCCCGAACTGCTCAGCTATTCGCTCAAGGCCGACGGATATTTGTTCGGTAATGCTTTTTCTGCAAAAGAGAATGCGTTTGCCCTCAGCGGTAACATCAATAAAAAAATCAATGCTTTTAATGTCGGTGCCCATATCTCGGGCGATTTTACGAGTTTAAAAAGCAATGATCAGAGCATAGGCAATCACATCGCTCGGCTCAATCCTTATATCCGCTTTCAAGGCACCAATTATAAAATCACCTTAGGTGCATTATTGGTCAGTGAATTTGGAGGGGATGAAAGCAGAAACAACATTTTTCCGGCTGTTGACCTAGATTTTGCTTTAATACCTGAATATACCAGCATTTATGTAGGTGTAAAAGGGGATGTGGTAAAAACTTCTTTCCGGAGTTTAGCAAATGAAAATCCGTACCTAGCCGAAGCACCGTTTATTGATACCGCAACCCAAACCCTGGTGATGCATAATATGCTGGAAAAAATCAATGCTTATGGCGGTATAAAGGGAAATGCTGGTGCGGCATTAGGCTATAAAATCGGCGTATTCTATAAGAAAATCAGCGATTTACCCCTGTATGCCCTGCATCCTGATAATCCGTCTCGTTACGATATCATCTACGATCGTGGAGATGGCAATAGCGTATACGGATTGGAAGGCGATATCAACTTCCGGCTATCAGATGCTTTTAGTTTAGGCGGTAACATGATTTTTAATGAATACGACTTAGACAATGAAGCTGAAGCGTGGTTTATACCCAAGTTACGCCTGGCCGCAAATACACGCATCCAAATTGCTAAAAAAGTGTACGTAGATGGCGAGCTGTTCTTTAATGATGCTATGAAAGCAAAAACCTATGCAGGTTATACGGAAGGTATGACTGATGTAGATGCTACTCAGCCTGTTACCGTGTCTATGCCTGCATTTGTTGATATCAGTGCCGGTTTGGAATATCGGGCGACGAAGCAAATTGGCGTATACGTTAGAGGTAATAATTTATTGAACAAAGGGTACGAACGCTTTTTGTATTATCCACGTTTAGGCTTCAACGTAATTGGAGGCGTGAACGTTTCATTTTAAATATGATACATCACAACATGTTCAACTTAGGACAATATCTTCACCAACTGTTATACACCCACCAAGAAGTGGGTGTACCGGGTATAGGTATTTTCTCAAAAGAACGTGTCGCCGCTCGGTATGATGAATCGACTCAATCGTATTTGCCCCCTGCATTCCGCTATGTGTTGCGACCTCACGCGCCCACGGATAGCATCTTAATCGAGGAAGTGGCTAGTCGGCAGCAAATCACCTTCGATGAAGCCAGCCACCAGATAGACGCCGCAGTAGACCAATTGCGTAATCATATCACAACGCATGGCGAGGTTCAATTAGACCAGATCGGTTATCTGAAAGAAACGGAAGGCACCTATACATTAATTGCATTTGACCCTGTTCCGTACTGGGGCCTAACAGCGGTTACCAACCCCATTAAAACAGCAACTGAAGCAGTCGCTGAACCCATTTCAGTGCCAACGACACCTGAAGCAGTTCCTGTTGGTGAGGAGGATTTAATCGAGCCAGCACCACAAAAGAGCAGTCTGTGGATCTGGATGGTTGTGTTATTATGCATATTGGGCGTAGGTGCTTTCTGGTACATCCGTTATTATAATCAAAATGCACCTGTACAATCGGTGGCTCAACCGTCTAGGCTAGATTCTACACAAGCTGCCGTACAAGCAATGCGTACGGATACTGTACCTGATAGCACGAAACAGGCCGTTATATTGCCTCCTGATAGCTCCATAGCACAAGCACCACCGTCGTCTGAGGGGCCTTTGGTGCAGCAATACTCGAAGACGCATCCCTATTGTATTGTGCTTGCATCGTTCAAAACGATGGACTTTGCCATTAAACAGGCCGAATATTTCAGGAGTACCGGTATAGCTGCTTATGTACTAGAAAGTAATATGCCCAACAATAGAAAAAAGATCTGTTATGGAAGATATGTCACTGCCGAAGAAGCAAAGGCAGATTTAGCCAAGGTCCGTAAAGAAATTAGTGAAGAAGCATATATTTATCCATCAGAATAAAAAGCCCAAGAATAAGTTTTATCTTGGCAGGAAGATTAAAACAAACAGCGTAAAACAAAAATTATTATTTTATAAAACATGTTTTTATTACAAGTTACAGACACACCCGCAACACTTGATTCCATGCTGACAACTCCTGGAGTATCTACAGCACCCATTGAAGATTTGAGCCTGATGGACCTTCTAATAAAAGGGGGTTGGGTTATGGTTCCGATTGCTATCCTGGCATTCTTAGGTTTGGTTATCTTCATAGAGCGATACCTGACCATCAAGAAAGCTTCCCGTTACGATTCAAACCTCATGATACAGGTTAAACAGAATATCATGTCGGGTAGACTGGAAGCTGCTTTAGCTTTGTGCCGGAACAGCAGCGGCCCGCTTGGCCGGATGCTCCAAAAAGGACTTACCCGTATTGGTCGTCCTATCAAAGACATCGAAGCAGCCATCGAAAACATTGGCAAATTAGAAGTATCTAAACTAGAGAAAAACATCAATGTATTGGGTATTATCGCCGGTATTGCACCCATGCTCGGTTTTGTCGGTACCATCATTGGGGTGATTACTATTTTCCATGACGTTTCGTTAAAAGGTGTGATAGAGATTGGTACGGTATCGGGCGGTCTGTACACTAAAATGGTTACCTCGGCAGCCGGTTTGATTGTAGGTATCGTTGCTTATGTGGGTTACCATATCTTAAACATGATGGTAGACCGCTTGATCCTTCGTATGGAAACAGATGCCATCGAATTTATCGATCTTTTGGAAGAACCTGGAAGTTAATTGTTAGGCGAAAAGCATCGTATTCATGAATTTAAGGAAAAGACATCATAGACCAGCAGCAGAAGTACATACCTCATCGTTAAACGACATCATGTTCTTCTTATTGCTCTTTTTTCTATTGGCATCTGCAGTAGCCAACCCTCAAGTAGTAAAATTATTGCTACCTAAGGCACAATCTGGCGAGCAATCGGTAGCAAAACGCACCATTAGCTTGTCTATTAATAAAGAATTGCAGTACTTTGTAGAAAAAAAACAGGTACCTTTGGATCAGTTGATGCCCACCCTGCAATCATATGTTCAAGAAGGGCAAGAATTGACTATTCTTTTATATGTTGATCGGTCGGTGGCCATACAGGACGTAATAGAGGTAATGGATATAGCCAATAAATTAAAGATTAAACTTGTTTTGGCTACAGAAGCGAAGGAAAAAAATTAACGTGAATTGGAGTAACAATAAATGAATCATCAGCATCAGCAAGAAAACAACTACCCCAAGGCCTTTGCCATATCATCGGGAGTGTTTGGCGCATTCCTACTGCTGAGCTTTTTTTGGATCTTGGGTCAACCACCAACGGATTTCGGTTCGGGCGGTTTAATTGTTAACTACGGTACTTCTCCCGAAGGTATGGGAGACGACTATATGAGTCTGGACGAGCCGTCTATAGACCCGAACGCCAACCGAACACGCCCAGATAAAGTTGTACCCAACGAGGAACCTACCCCCGTTGCTTCACAACAAACAAGCGATAAATCGGTTGTTACACAAGATATGGAAGATGCTCCGGAGGTAGTTACCAAAGAGAAAGCAAAACCAAGT
>Ga0180219_1002274_pt1 | contig 11576 bp, 10 predicted proteins | sample eDN3rd30CBELigMG_FD_151338 | JGI IMG/M metagenome (GOLD analysis project Ga0180219, IMG submission 151338) | Enriched Miracle-Growth compost microbial communities from Emeryville, California, USA - eDNA 3rd pass 30_C BE-Lig MG (version 2)... ...
ATATCCCCAGCTTCCAGCTCTTTTTGCTCAGTTCAAATGCCAGGTGAACCGTGGCATACTCATCGCAGGTAGGTGTGTCAGTGTGATCAAGACGCATCGTCGAGGTCCCTTCGAGGTTGGATCGTTTTTGCAATCCAATCCTACCTCCTGGCCACCTACCGTCCCATAGTATCTGACAGGCTGTGACTTTATCGATTTTGACATTTTGCGACATGAGTCAAATCAAACACTTATGACCCGGCAAAATGCGGAAAATCGAATAAAGTCACAAACTCTGAGGAGCAACGCTTGCGTTGCGTCTCGAAGGACGGGGCGATACGCCGCCGCCTTTCAACCGTCATGGCCGGGCTTGTCCCGGCCACCCACGCCGCGACGCTGCTGCTGCCTTGCAGAAGAAGCTCGATGGTGCAGGCCGTTCTTTCATCGCAACGCGCACCACGGCGTGGGTGCCCGCAACAAGTGCGGGCATGACGTCGAGGAACACATAAAAAAACCCGGCGCGATGGGCATCGCGCCGGGCTGATGATGTCCTGAAACCCTGGAAAGCTTATTCAGCCGCCGGCTGGTCGCCGGACGCCGCAGCGGCCTTGCGCTCTGCGGCTTCCTTGGCTTCGAGGTCTTCGCCGGTCTCCTGATCGACGGCGCGCATCGACAGGCGCACCTTGCCGCGATCGTCGAAGCCGAGCAGCTTCACTTTCACCTTGTCGCCTTCCTTGACGACGTCGGTGGTCTTCTGCACGCGGTTCTTGGAGAGCTGCGAGATGTGGACGAGGCCATCCTTGGAACCGAAGAAGTTCACGAAGGCGCCGAACTCCATCGTCTTGACGACGGTGCCGTCATAGATGAGGCCGATTTCCGGATCGGAAGCGATCGACTTGATCCAGTTGATCGCGGCCTTGATGGAATTGCCGTCCGACGACGCGATCTTCACGGTGCCGTCGTCCTCGATGTTGACCTTGGCGCCGGTCTTCTCGACGATCTCGCGGATCACCTTGCCGCCGGTGCCGATCACTTCACGGATCTTGTCGGTCGGGATCTTCATCGTCTCGATGCGCGGCGCGAACTCGCCGAGCTCGGAACGCGCCGTGTTGAGCGCCTTGTTCATCTCGCCGAGGATATACAGACGGCCGTCTTTCGCCTGGGCGAGAGCGACTTTCATGATCTCTTCGGTGATGCCGGCGATCTTGATGTCCATCTGCAGCGAGGTGACGCCCTGATCGGTGCCGGCCACCTTGAAGTCCATGTCGCCGAGATGATCTTCGTCACCGAGAATGTCGGAGAGAACGGCGAAACGCTCGCCTTCGAGGATCAGGCCCATGGCGATACCGGCGGTCGGACGCTTCAGCGGCACGCCCGCATCCATCAGCGACAGCGAGGCGCCGCAGACAGTCGCCATCGAGGACGAGCCGTTCGACTCGGTGATCTCGGAGACGACGCGGATCGTGTAGGGGAATTCCGCCGCGGTCGGCAGCATCGGGCGCACGGCGCGCCAGGCCAGCTTGCCGTGGCCGATTTCGCGGCGGCCGGGCGAGCCCATGCGGCCGGTCTCGCCGACGCTGTAGGGAGGGAAGTTATAGTGCAGCAGGAAGCGCTCCTTGTAGGTACCTTCCAGCGAATCGATGAACTGCTCGTCCTCACCGGTGCCGAGCGTGGCGACGACCAGCGCCTGCGTTTCGCCGCGGGTGAACAGCGCCGAACCGTGCGTGCGCGGCAGCACGCCGACCTGCGCCAGGATCGGGCGCACGGTCTTCACGTCGCGGCCGTCGATGCGCACGCCGGTGTCGAGAATGTTCCAGCGCACCACCTTCGCCTGCAGATCGTGGAAGGCTTCGCCGACTTTCTGCTTGTCGAACTTCGGGTCCTGGCCTTCCGGGAACAGGGCGGCGTTCATCTTCGCCTTCACGGCGTCGACGGCGGCATAGCGCTGTTGCTTGACGGTGTGCTTGTAGGCTTCGCGAAGCTCGGCTTCGGCGATGGCCGAAACGGCCTTCTCGACTTCGCTCTTGTCGACGACGGCGAGTTCGCGCGGCTCCTTCGCGGCCTTCTCGGCGAGACGGATGATCGCATCGATCACCGGCTGGAAACCGCGATGGCCGGTCATCACGGCGTTGAGCATGACCTCTTCGGAGAGTTCCTGCGCTTCCGATTCAACCATCAGCACGGCGTCCTGCGTGCCGGCGACGACGAGGTCGAGCTGCGATTCCTTCATCTCGTCGATAGTCGGGTTCAGCTTCAGCTCACCCTTGATGTAGCCGACGCGGGCGCCGCCGATCGGGCCCATGAACGGAATGCCCGAGATGGTCAGCGCGGCCGAGGCGGCGACCATGGACAGCACGTCCGGATCGTTTTCGAGATCGTGCGAGAGAACGGTGACGACGACCTGCGTGTCGTGGCGATAGCCTTCCGGAAACAGCGGGCGGATCGGACGGTCGATCAGGCGGGAAACCAGGGTTTCCTTTTCCGAGGGGCGTCCTTCACGCTTGAAATAGCCGCCGGGAATGCGGCCGGCCGCGAAGGCCTTTTCCTGGTAATTGACGGTGAGGGGGAAGAAGTCGACGCCCGGCTTTGGCGCCTTGGCGGACACGACGGTGGCGAGGACGGAGGTTTCGCCCCAGGAGGCGAACACGGCGCCATCGGCCTGGCGGGCGATGCGGCCGGTCTCGAGAACGAGTTTGCGGCCGGCCCAGTCAAGCGTTTCACGATGAATTTCGAACATGGATTAGTCTTTCATGGCTGCGGAAACAAAAAAGCGCCATGCGCAAGACGGCAAGAAGCTGTCGTGCGGGAAACCTGTCCCGCGAGACCCGACAGCGTCCGGCGATCCTGCCATGGCGCGATTTCTTTCCCGGATAGGACGGCAGCCCCATGCCGCCGTCCGCATAAAATTCCCCGGCCTGCCCTCAGGCGGAGAATGGAACATATTGATTTAGCGACGAATACCGAGACGCTCGATCAACGTCTTGTAGCGCGCGTCATCGTGCTTCTTGACGTAATCGAGGAGTTGGCGGCGCTGCGAAACCAGCTTCAGCAGACCACGGCGGGAATGGTTGTCCTTGACGTGGGTCTTGAAATGGCCGGTCAGGTTGGCGATGCGCTCGGTGAGGATCGCGACCTGGACTTCCGGCGAACCGGTGTCATTCGCCTTCGTGGCGTATTCTTTCACAAGCTCCTGCTTGCGTTCAGCAGTAATCGACATCGGATGTCCTTTTTGGTGAGAAACGCGGAAAAGCCCATTAAATCGGGAGGTTCCGCAACAATCTGCTTCAGAGGCCGGGCCGGGATGTCGTCCAGCGCGGTCGCATGAATGCAGAGCCCGGCCGGATCAGTCCGGACAGGCTGGCGCGTATATACACGAATTTGCGGGAGATGCCAGCGGTGGGCCTCAGCGCCGTGGATAGGCCGCCCGGCAAACCGACATCACCGAGTCGCGCAGCCAGCGATGCGCCGGGTCGGCGTCCATGCGGGGATGCCACATGGCCGATATCTTGAACTCCACCATGGGGAGCGGAAGCTCGAAGCTCTCAAGACCCGCCGTGGCAGCGTGGTCGGATGCCATACTATTGCCGAGGCACGAACGCGGCACCAACGCGACCAGATCCGATTGGCGCGCGATCCGCATGGCATCCGGATATCCGGGCACAACAACCGTGATCGTCCGTCGAAGGCCAAGGGTCTCCAGAGCGGCATCAACCGGCTCGATAACATCTCCTTCCCGTGACGCGACGACATGGCTGCAGGCGGCATATCGTTGCGGCGTCACCCCTGCCAGAAGCGGATGTCCAATCCGGGCGACGCCGACATATTTGTCGTAGAACAGGAACTGGGTGCGTATCTCGGGCGCCGACGTTCCCAGCAGGCCGATCTCTAGATCGATGAGACCTTCCCGCAGCGGACGTGCGTCCTTGTCGGGCTTGGATGCGAAACGCAGACGGACACGCGGCGCTGCGCGGGTGACGGCGGCGACGACAGGGCCGGACAGGAATTCCAGGAACGCCTCGCTGCCGCGAATGGTAAATGTCAGGTCCAGCGCGGCCATGTTCACTTGGGTGATCTGCGGCCGCAGAACCGCACGCACGTCGTGGGTCAGCTCGTGGACGCGATCGCGCAGCGCGACGGCGCGCGGCGTCGGCACCAGCCTGCGCCCGGCGCGCACAAGCAGCGGATCGCCGGTTGCCGACCGAAGCCGTGTGAGCGTCCGGCTCATGGCGGAGGAACTCAGGCCCAGGCGGCGGGCAGCGCCTGTGACGCTGCCCTCGGCCAGCAGCACATCCAGCGCGGCGAGAAGGTTCAGGTCTACGTCGGCATTGTCCATGCGCAGAGCCTATCCCATTCGCCTGGTCTGACAAGGCGCTGGATGCAACTATACTTTGAACGTGATGCGTCTGGCGCCTGGCGCTTCGCTGCTCATATTGGGATCAATTGAAGCAACGAAGGAATTGACCCATGCCCGCAGCCATTTCAAGCGACCCCGTCGGAACCATCCTTCTCATCGGCGCATCTCGCGGCCTCGGCCACGCCATCGCCGCCGAGTTCCTGAAGAAAGGATGGAATATCGTCGGCACGGTCCGGGGTGGCGGAAAGCGAACCATGCTGCATGACCTGGCAGACGCATTCAAAGGCCGGGTCGAGATCGAGAGTATCGACATTTGCGAACCGGATCAGATCGCAGCATTGCGGGCTCGTCTGTCAGGCCGGGTGTTCGAAATGCTGTTCGTCAATGCCGGGACGACCAACGATGAAAAGGAAACGATCGCAGACGTGACGACGGATGAGTTTGTCCGCGTCATGATCACCAATGCACTGAGTCCCATGCGCGTCATCGAAAGCCTGCAAGACCTCGTAACCACAACGGGCACGATCGGCGTGATGTCATCAGGCCAAGGCAGCGTCGGCAACAACCAGACCGGCATGCGTGAGGTCTATCGCGGCAGCAAGGCGGCGCTGAACATGTTCATGCGCAGCTTTGCCGCGCGCCAAGCTAATAAGCGTCCGATGGTGCTGACGGCTCCCGGTTGGGTCCGCACCGAGCTGGGCGGGCCGGAGGCGCGGCTGACCATCGAAGAAAGCATTCCAAGCCTGGTCAACGTTCTGCTTGCGAAGCGCGAACGGCCCGGCCTGGAATATCTCGATTATCTCGGCCGAACCGTCCCTTGGTAAAATGCGTTACCACTATTTCGACAGCGCCCCATAAACACCGAGAAATGCCTCGACCGAGGCGTCGGCATGCCTCTCCAGCTCCGCGATCGAGCGCGGGTTGCTGTTGCCGGTGAACATCGCCTCGTTCATCGGGATCCAGAGCAGCATGCCGAAGAAATGGCTGGCGGCCAGATGGGGGTTGGGCGTCCGCATCAGGCCGCGGCTGGTGAGCTTCTCGAAGCACGAGGCCATGGAGGTCAGCATGCGTTCGAATCCTTTCTCGTACCAGTCGCGGCCGAGCTGCGGCATGCGGTCGGCATTGGCGATGATCAGGCGTCGCAGCTTCAACAGCTCGTTGTCGGTCAGCATCGAGATCAGGCGCCGGGCCAATTGCTGCAGGCCGCCGTCCGTAAACTCCGCTTCGGAGAGAAGGGTGGTGACCATCTCGACGACATCATTGGTCTGGATCGCGGTCGAGCGAACGACTTCGCCGAACAGCGTCTCCTTGTCCGTAAAATGCTTGTAGACGGTCTGTTTGGAGGCCCCGGCCCTGGTGGCGATTTCCTCCATGCTCGTACCGTCGTAGCCCTTGCTGATAAAGGCCTGCGTCGCCGCCTGGATGATTTCGCGCTCCTTGCGAGCCGATCTGGATTCGTCGTCGATGGTCATGGCGTCCTCGGCGATAGTACTAGACAGTCTCGTACTCAAATGCTAGTCACGTCTTCAGTACTAGACTGACTAGTACCCAAAGGCGTGAGGAGTGGGCAAATGGCCAAGATGATCTTTTTGAACCTGCCGGTGAAGGACCTCGCCAAATCGACGGCGTTCTACGAGGCGGTCGGTGCGGCGAAGAACCCGCAATATTCCGACGACACAGCTTCATGCATGGTCTTCTCGGACACGATCCACGCGATGCTGTTGACCCACGACAAATACAAGATGTTCACCCAGCGCCCGATCGCCGATACTCATAAAGTCAGCGCCGCCCTGATCGCGATCTCCGCCGACAGCAAGGCCGACGTCGACACCATGGTGGAACAGGCCGGCAGGACGGGCGGCGCTGCCGACCCAAATGCAAAGCAGGATCTCGGCTTCATGTACGGCCGCAGCTTCGAGGATCCCGACGGTCACGTCTGGGAAGTGATCTGGATGGCCGGCCCGCCGCCCGCCTGACACTCCGGGCGCGCGCAATCAACATCTTTCCCGACGCCATCGCATCGGGGACTGCCCGGCCATTCTGTGGAATGCGCGTGCGAATTGGCTTCCGTTCGGATAGCCGACGCGCCTGGCGATGCTATCGATATTGATCGATGCATCGCGCAGAAGCCACATGGCGCGTCTGATGCGTTGCTGCGTGACATAGGCATAGGGCGCCTCACCGGTGCTCGTCTTGAAGCGCCGGCTGAATTCCGCCGTGCTCAGGCCCGTGATGGAAGCCAATGCCGGCAGGGAGATGTCATCCGCCAGATGTTCGGCAACGAAGTCGCAGACATTGTTCAACTGCCGTGAAGACAGGGCGCCCTCGATATTCTTTCGTGGCATCGAGGCCAGTCGCAACACCAGCAGTGTCAAGGCGTGATCGATGAAGAGTGTCGACTGCGCGTGCGTTTCCGCTTCGGCTGCAATGGCGATCAGAAGCTGTTCCAGCAAAGGGTCCTGATAGAAGCGGGAATAATCGATCGAGCCTGCGCCGCCTTCCTGTTTCAGATCCGCAAGGATGGCGTTGAGTTTGCTGGTCGACAGTCCGAGGCTCAGGAGGCTCATCGACGGCCAGGAACCGACGACACGCGCATCGGGGCCGGCAAGTGCGACGATGCCCGGCCGTATTGGTCCATCGAGCCGGTTGCTGTCCGTCACTCTGTAAAGATGGCCGCCGCCATCGCGGCACAGATGAATCCATGTGTCGGACGGCTTCGCGAACTCGCCTGCCTTTGCCGGATATGTCGCATACATCAGCCGCACATCGCCGGCCTGGTTGCTCAAATGCAACTCGACGCTGTGTTGGCTTTGCTCATCTGCCGCCGGATCTGATGAGCCTCGCCGGCGGTGAAACGTATGGCCGGCGCGCGGCCCCGCTGAAGCATTGTCGCCACGGTCGACCTTGCGTCCTTCTGCGCTGGTTATATCGGATGAGGTCGGCTCGGATCGGCGCGGTGTCATGGCGCTATTAGTACAAGCCGGATCGCGAAATACAAATCCGCCCTGCGGCAGAAGACTATTTTGGAAATGGTCTAAATCTACTTTGTGGCTTTGCTAACACGCGAACGAATATTTGATGATGAAAGCGTCGATAAGCGCAGGATATGCTTTGTACGCGCAGGATATGCAATGGCCGAAGTTTGACCAGCTCCTCGACCGCCCGCTAGGCGAGACCGAACCTCAGCGGAGAGACTTTGATGACGTCGACTTTCAGAATGCGCAGCCTCCTTATGCTGACGACGGCCTATGCTGCGCTCGCCGTCGGCGTCGACTCCGTTTCCGCCCAATCGACGAATGGCGGCACAAGCTTGCCCGCCGTCACCGTCGAGGCGCCGGCCGTTCGCAATATCCCCAGGCGCGCCGCGGCGCCGGCTCGCGCCGCGCCATCCGCCCATGCTTCGCGACCGACGCGCAGAGCACAGTCCACCGCGTCCCCGCGTCCATCGGTCGCTGCCGCTGCGAGACCATCGCCGGTCAACGCCGCTGCGCCCGCGCCGCAACCCATTCCCTCCGGCAACGGCCCAATCAATGGCTATGTCGCCGGTCGATCCCTCACCGCCACCAAGACCAACACGCCGTTGCTGGAAACGCCGCAGGCGATCTCGGTGGTCGGCCGCGAGCAGATGAGCGATCAGGGCGCGCAGACGGTGGTCGAAGTCCTGCGCTATACCGCCGGCGTTTCCGTCAACGTCAATCCCAACGACACGCGCTTCGAATCCCTTCGCATCCGCGGTTTCGAGCCGGTGCTTTACCTCGATGGCATGCAACTTCCCTATGGTGCGGGTCAGTTCGGCCGACCGAAAGTCGATCCGTTCATGCTTGAGCGCATCGAAGTGCTGCGCGGACCGTCATCGGCGCTCTACGGCCAGATCGCGCCGGGCGGCTTGATCAATCTCGTCAGTCTGATGCCGGCCCCTGTCGCCCATCGCACCGTCGAGTTTCAGGCGAACAGTTTCGGCCGCGCCCAGGCGGCCTTCGATGTCGGCGGCCCGACCGATCCGAAAGGCGAATTTCTCTATCGCGTCACGGGCCTTGTGCATGGCGGCGGCACGCAGATCGATCATGTCGATGATTTCCGCGGCGTCATAGCGCCATCCTTCACCTGGCGACCGAACGGCGATACCAAGCTGACGGTCCTGGGCTCCTTTCAGCGCGACGATACCGGCGTCGAGATTCAGTTCCTGCCGGCGCGGGGCACATTGCTGCCCAACCCGAATGGCGTTGTCCCGATCAACAAGTTCGTCGGCGAACCCGGCTTCGACAATTACCGGCGCACCCAATACTGGGCGGGCTACCAGTTTGAACACCGCTTCAATGAAGCTTTCTCGGTGCGGCAGAACCTGCGCTACGCCTCGGTCGATACCAACATCAAGGCGGTGATCGGGCAGGGTGGGCTTGCTGCCGATCTGCGCACGCTCAACCGCTTCGCCTTCATGGTTCCCGAGAAGGCCGACGCCTTCACGGTTGACAATCAGGCGGAGGCTCGGTTTTCGACCGGTCCGCTGTCTCATACCTTGCTCTTTGGTCTCGACTATCGCCATGCAACCAGCACGTTCAAACAGTATTTCGGGCCGGCGCCGTCGATCGATCTCTTCAACACGGTCTACGGGAGCGCCATCACCCCGCCGCCACTCACGACCTCCACGAGCCAGAAGCAGGACCAGCTCGGCCTCTACGTTCAGGATCAGATTGCTCTTGATCGCTGGCGCCTGACGTTGAGCGGACGCCACGACTGGGTATCGACTGATACTTCGGATTATTTGAGCAAGACGCAGCAAGAGCGGCAGCAAAGCGACTCGGCTTTCTCCGGCCGCGTCGGCCTGAATTACGTCTTCGACTTCGGCCTGTCGCCTTATGTCGCCTACGCACACTCGTTCCAGCCGACAGTCGGTACGACGCAGACCGGCGCCGCAGTTGTGCCGACCACGGGCGACCAGGTCGAGGCCGGCATCAAGTATCAGCCGGTGGGCACCAATATGATGCTGACGGCGGCCGTGTTCGACATCACCCAGCAGAATGTCCTCACCGCCGCACCGGGCGGGCTGCCGGTTGCGCTTGTACAGACGGGCGAAGCACGTTCGCGAGGCCTGGAACTGGAGGCGACCGCCTCGCTCACCGACGGCCTCAAGCTGGTCGCCGCCTATACCTATCCCGATACGAAAGTCACCAAGAGCAACACGGCAAACCAGCTCGGCAAACAGCTCATCACGGTACCGCGCAACCAGGCGGCAATCTGGCTTGATTACACGTTTCAGGATGGCGCTGCGCGTGGTCTGGGCCTCGCTGCCGGTGTTCGCTACACCGGCATGTCGTATGGCGACGCCGCCAACACCCTGTCGATCCCGGCCTATACTCTGGTGGATGCCGCAATACGCTATGATCTCGCCAACCTCGATCCGTCATTCAAGGGCGTGACGGCGGCAATCAACGTCCAGAACCTGTTCGATCACCGCTATGTCTCGACCTGTCAGAGCATGAACGCCTGCTTCTATGGAACAGGCCGTATCGTGGCGGGCAGCCTGCGCATGACATGGTGACGGCGGTGGTTTTGGGATCATGACCTCGCGAAGGCTCCGCATCTGGGCTGGCCTGCACACGTGGACCAGCCTGATCTGCACACTGTTCCTGCTCGTGCTGTGTCTGACCGGACTGCCGCTGATTTTTCACGAGGACATCGATCGCGCGTTCGGCCAACGCGCGACAGCGGACCTGGCGGCGGCGGCAGCGATGCCGCTACTTCCGCTCGATCGCCTGCTTGAGATCGCGCGCCAGGCGCGGCCGGGAGAGGCCGTCCGGTTCGCGACGGCGGTGCCGGGCGAGCCCTTGTGGAACATGGAAATGGGCGCTTCCGCCGAGTCGCGATCGCTGACCGCGATCGTGACCATTGACGCGCGAACCGGGCGGATCATGCGCACCGGTGATCGCATCCGCAGTCCCGCCATGCAGTTCCTCAAGGACCTGCATACGGAGCTGCTGATGGAACAGCCGGGCATGTTGTTCCTTGGGCTGGTCGGTCTGTGCTTCGTCGCAGCGATCGTTTCGGGCGTCGTTCTCTATCGGCCGTTCATGCGCAAGCTGCCGTATGGAACGCTCCGCGTCGAAAAACGTCGGCGATACTGGCTCGATGTGCATAATCTCGCCGGCATAACGCTGACGGCGTGGATGCTCGTCGTGGGCGTGACGGGCGTGATCAACACACTGTCGCAGCAGATCGCTGATCACTGGATGCGGACGGAACTTGCCGCCATGATCGCGCCATGGCGCAACGCGCCGGTTCCTGCTCAGGTCACACCGCTGCAGGATGCCGTTGAGACCGCGCTCGCCGCCTTTCCCGGAATGGCCGTCGCCACGGTCGCCATGCCCGGTAGCATGTTCGCCGGCGGACATCACTATGACGTCTTCCTGTCCGGGGCGGAGCCGCTGACATCCAAGTTAATCAAGCCGGTCATGGTCGACGCGCAGACCGGCAAGATCACGGAGGCACGAGACCTCCCCTGGTACGCGCAGGCGTTGTTCATCTCCAAGCCATTGCACTTCGGCGACTATGGCGGCTGGCCGTTGAAAGTCCTTTGGGCCGTGCTGGACCTGATGACGATCGGTGTGCTGCTGAGCGGCCTTTATCTATGGATCAGCCGCCTGGCCGGCTGGCGCTCTTTCAGGGAGGGGGCCACTGATGAGGCTTGAACGCCAAGCGCTTCTGACCACTTTGCAGATTTTCAGGGCTCCTCTTGCCGTCGCCGCCATCACGGCGTTCGGCCTGCTGTCGGCGCTTCTCGGCGACGGCGTCTGGGATGCGCTCTCGTGGATCGCTCTCGCCGTGCCCGTTGTCGTCACGGCGCATTATCTTTGCAGGTCGATAGCACGCGGCAAGGTGTGACGCCCGATCACTCGTCTTCGTCGGGTTCCGTGTCGGCGAAGTCCGTGGCCTTCAGCGCCAGGGCTGCACCGACTTTTTCGCCGAAGCCATTGGCTTCCGTGCGCTGTCTGAAACTGGCGAGTTCGATCGGCTTTGTGGTCTTGCCGCCGCACAGGTTCACGGCGAACCAGCTCGACTGTTTCTTCTCGTCCTGGTTGAGGTCGCGCACGATCGAGACGAAGCTGAACTCCGACAATTTGCGCTTGAAGCGCAGATGCAGCAGCGGACCGAAGCGGCGGCTGACGGTGATCGCGCCGCTTGTCTTGTCGATGTCGACGAAGTAGCGGAACGTCGCCAGGATATAGCCGGGGATGGCGATCGCCAG
>Ga0180219_1002278_pt1 | contig 11565 bp, 12 predicted proteins | sample eDN3rd30CBELigMG_FD_151338 | JGI IMG/M metagenome (GOLD analysis project Ga0180219, IMG submission 151338) | Enriched Miracle-Growth compost microbial communities from Emeryville, California, USA - eDNA 3rd pass 30_C BE-Lig MG (version 2)... ...
GGGGCCGTCGTAGGATGGCGTTGAGCGAAGCGATACCCATCGCCATGGCCGCATGGGTTTCGCCAAGGCTCAACCCATCCTACGAAAAGCGGCAAGGCAGCTCCACGCCTGACGTCCGGGCAAAAAAGGGCCGGTGTCAAGCGTTTAGTGAAGCCGGCCGGATGGCTGGAAGTCTATATGGGACGCGGGATTAGCTCTACTTTGGGCCGCTTTGCGGGGCTGCGGCGCTGTGGGCTAGGAGCCACATAAGAGCGTCGCGGTAGAAAGCCGGAGCGTGCTGCATCGGGGGCGATTGCCAGCAGACGGCGGGCTTGCTTCGTCAGCATAGCCCAATCGGCCATCGTCCTCCAGAACGACGAACGCGCAGCCTTGGGCTGCGCGTTCGAGGGATGGCCGACAAGGGGAAGCGGCATCGTCAGCTTGGCTTCGGCGGCGCGGCCTTGCCCGCGCCTCCCTTCCTGAATCCCCGATCCCCAGCCATGAACGCCTCCAGCATGTGCGGGATCAGCGTCACGGCATCGACGGCCTCGCCATACGCCTGCGCGTGCAGCGCGGCGTAGTGATCGAGGTCGGCTTTCAGGCTGGCCGGGCAGGCAAAGGTCAGCTTCGTGGATTCCGTTTTCGGTAGCGGCCCGAGCCGCAGCTTGCGCGTCGTCATCGTGAAGTCCCCTTGTTGAAGAACAACGGCTGGTAGGGCCGCAGCACCAAGTCGCGGTTGGCGATGATGCGAACCGGCAGGCCCGGCCGCTCGGTCAGCGTCGGCTGGATGTTCATGTTGCGCCGGGTCATCTCCTGGCCGACCTGATTGATGCTGTCCTGCGCGCTGTCGCGCCCGGCGATGATGATGCGGTCGCCATCCTGGCGGTTCTCCGGCGCGGCCAGCTCGGCGCCGACGCCCAGCAGCGTGGTCAACGCCGCGCCGGCGAAGATGCGGCCCCAGTGGTAGTCCACGTCGTCTTCCAGCCCGGCATAGCCGGCCGGGTCGGCTCCGACCAGGTTGTCGAGCGTGAGCGAAGACGTGTCGGGCAGGATGATCCGGTTCCACACCACCTGCACGCGGCTTTGTCCGTAGCTGACCTGGCTGTTGTAGCGGCCCAGGATGCGCGAACCCTGCGGGATCAGCAGAAAGCGCCCGGTGGCCGTGTCATAGACCGGCTCCGTCACCGTGGCGATCACATCGCCCGGCAAATCCGACTTGATGCCCGTCACCAGCGCACCGGCGACCACCGTTCCGGCCATGACCTGATACGGCGAAGCCGGCAGCGTCAGGTTGCCGGAATTACGGGTTTCCGTGGTTCCGGCTTTCTGGAACGCCTCTTTCTGGTCTTGCCGGTTTTGTACCGCCGTCGGGTCGGCAGGCTGCGCCGCCGTCGAGGCCGGCCCGGCAGCCATCGGGTCGAACGCCGCATTGGCGGCGAAGCCCGGCGCGGCGGCGGCCTGCGACTGCGCCACCGGCGCGGCCTTCTGCGTGCCAGAGCGGAAGAACACCGATGAACCTGCGGCCGCTTCGGCTTCCTTGCGCAGCGCATCGTTCGGGTCGTTTCCAGGGGCCGCATAGGCGGCCGTCACTGGCTGCTGCGACTTGACGATGGCCGGGCCAAGATCGCCCGGCAGCGGCGGCCCCAGCTCGGGCACCGTGGGCGGCAACGCCGGCGGCAGCTTGGAGTAATCCGCCGGCAGCGCATCCAGCCCTTCGGACTTCGAGACGCGATCGACGTTGTAAAGCTCGGTCTGCTCGTTGGCCCCGCGCCGCTGCGGTTGCAGCGACCACATCAGCGCGCCGAGCACAGCGACCGACAGGCCGCCGGTGAGGATGGCCAGCGTGCGCCGGTTCAGGCGCGTGACCGGACGCGGCTGGGCGCGCAGCGCGACCGCCTCGGGCGCGATCTTGGCCGCCGCCTGTGGCGCGGCGAGGTCGGGAGTGTCGTCCTGACTCATAATCAGTTCCTCCGCGCCACGCCGTCGGTGCGCTCGATCCGCACCACGTCACCACCATCACCGCCCAGGCGCAGTTCGGCCGCACCGAACAGCCGATCCACGATGTAGTACGGCGAGCGGAAGCGGTAGTTCACCAGTTGCCCGTCGCCCTGCGCTCCGATGACGAACAACGGCGGCAGCTCGCCCTGGGCAATGCCCGGCGGAAACTGGATATAGACCTTCTCGCCATCATCGAAGGCCCGCTGCGGCTTCCACGGCGGATTGCTGCCGCTGATCGCGTAGCGGAAGCGGATCTTCTCCAGCGCCAGGCCGGTATCGACCGGCGCGGCTGTCTGTGCGGCCTGCGACTGGCGTTGCAAGGCCAGCATCCGGTCTTTCGGGTAGTCCCAGGACACCGACGCCATCCATGCCTTTTCCGTCGAGGTCAGTTCCAGCAGGTAGGTGCGGCGGCTGGTGGTGATGACCAGATTGGTTTTCAGGCCCGAGCGGATGGGCTTGACTAGCACGTTCACGCGCAGCGCCTCGCCGCTGCCGCTGGACGTGTCGCCGACGATCCAGCGCACGGTATCGCCTGCGGCGACAGTGACCAGTTCCTCGCCGGGCTGGAGCGAAACCACGGTGACGCGCCCCGGCGCGGTATAGACCTGATACAGCGCGCCATCGGTGAAAGGCCACACCTGGATCGCGTTGACGTAGCCGTCGCGCGTGGGCGCCATGCGCGCCTCGGCGTTGGCGCGCGAGACGCGCACCTTCTCGTCGGTCGGCTCCGGCACGGGCGCTGCCTCGTCCATCTCCGGCAGCGGCTTCAACTGCGCCGGCAGCGCCAGCGGCTCGGGCACGGCGAGGACTTCAACCGGCTTGGGCGGTTCGGGCAACGGCTGCGCCTGCACCGGCTCATCGAGCGAGATGGTCGGCGGCGGCTTGCCCTGCGAGGCGCAGCCCAGCAATGACGACGTGGTGGCCGCGAACATCAGCACGAAAGCGTAAAAGCGGAAAGGTAGGTTCATGGCTTGGCTCCTTCGGAAGAATCCAGTTCGCGGCTCCACGACAGGCCGTTGACGTAGATGCCCAGTGGGTTCTTGCGCAGGCGCTGTTCGGTACGCGGGGTTTGCAGGACGGTTGAAAGCACGGCGTTCCAGCGTTCGGTGCCAGCGGGGGCGCCGTTGACGAACCGCTGTTCCGTCCAGCGGACGTTGAACGAGGCATCGCTGGCGCGCGTGACGCTTGTGATCTGCACCGTCACCGACTCGCGGCCGACGCGTGCGAACGGATCGTTCTTGCTCGCGTAGTCGTTGAGCACGGCCGCGCCGCGGTCGGTGGTGTAGTCGTAGGCGTCGAGCCAGTTCTGCCGCACCACGATGGGGTCGATGGACAGCGAGCGCACCAGCGTCACGAAGCGCGCCAGGTGATGCGCGATCTGCGCATCGGCAGGCCGGTACGGCGTGGCAGCCTCGCCCACGGTACGCACCTGGCCGGATTGATCGACTTCGATGACGTAGGGGGTCACGATGGACTGCGCCGAGCGCCACACCAAACCGCCGGCCATCAGCAGCGCGAGCGTGAGGCAGCCGAAGGCCATCAGCCGCCAGTTCTTCGCCTGCACGCGGGCCGAGCCGATACGCTCGTCCCACACCTGGGCGGCGGCTTGATACGGAGTGGCAGGCTGCGGCGTATCGGCATAGCGCACCTGCGGTCGTTTGAATCGCATGGTCAGTTCTCCTTGTGAATCGCTTTAGTCGTCGGAGCCGCGCAGGCTCGGGCCTTGCCCGGAGCCACCGCCATCGCCACCGCGCAACGTGTGTGCGGCAGTGGTCGCGGCATGGGTGATCTGCTGGCGGCGGTGCATCCGCTTGGCCCAGGCGGGCTGCTCTTGCTTCTGCGAGCTGGCGGCGCCGTCGGCGGCCGCCTGACCGGAGCCAGCCGCACCGGACGCAGCGCCGCCACCGGCCTCTGTGCCGTTCCATCCAGCACGGAAAGAGCCGGTCATCTTCTGCGCAGCGCCGGACGCGCCGGATGCGGCGCTGCGCCCGGCAGACTGCGCGCCGGTCTTGGCGACATTGCCCAAGCCGGCCATCGCGCCCTTGGCGCCGCCGCCCGCAGCGGCGGAACCGGCCTGGAACGCCGAGCGTGCGCTACCGGCCGCCGAGGTGGCGGCCCGCGCACCGGCGCCGGCCAGCTTGGCTGCGGCGGGTGCCATGCGTGCGCCGGCCGCTACGGCGCCACCTACCCCGGTTGCGGCAGCACCGATGGCAACGGCCGTGCCGGCGGCACCGACAGCGGCACCGGCCATCGCACCCGCACCAAGCTGCGGCGCACCGGACACCAGGCCCGTGGCGATGCCCGGCCCATAGATGCCCAGCGCCAGCAGCGCGAGTGAGGCCAGCATCACGACAAGGGCGTGGTCGATGGAGGGTTCGGCGGGGTGAACCTGGAACTCCGCGAACAGCCCCGAGCCGATGCCGACGATGACGGCCAGCACCAAGACCTTGATGCCCGACGACACCACGTTGCCGAGCACCTTTTCAGCGAGAAACGAGGTCTTGTTCCAAAGCGCGAACGGCACCAGCACGAAGCCCGCGAGCGTGGTCAGCTTGAACTCGATCAGCGTGATGAAAAGCTGGATCGCCAGCACGAAGAAACACAGGATGACGGTGAGCCAGGCAAGAAACATCACCACGATGGGGTCGATGTTCACGAAGACTTCGGGGAAGCCCGCCATGTCGCCGATCTGGTCGAGGATCGGCGCGCCGGCGTCGATACCGGTCTTGGCTAGCCGCCCCGGTTGCAGGAAGTTCTCCATCGTCATGGCCGAGCCGGTGGCCGTCAGGCCCAGCCCGGCAAACGAGCGGAAGACGATGCCGGCCAGCCAGTTGAAGTTGCCGATGATGTAGGCGAAGGCACCGACGTAGAGCACCTTGCGCAGCAGCTTGGCGATCACGTCGTCGCCCTGGCCGGTGGCGTGGCTTATGGCCCAATACAAGCCGGCGATGGTCATGTCGATGACGATCAGCGTGGCCGTCAGGAACGCCACTTCGCCTTGCAGCAAGCCGAACCCGGAGTCGATGTAGCGCGAGAACGTATCGAGGAAGCGGTCGATGATGGTCACGTCGTTCATGGCGCGTCCTCTCCAAGGGGTTCATCGAAGCTCGCCGGAATCGGCGGCAGCTCGGCCAGCGTCCGGTATTCGTCCGGCCCGGCCTGGCCGGAGAAGAAGCGCCGCCGGAAGGCTTCGACGGCGGCGCGGCAGTCGTTTTCGCCCACGGCCTGCCGGTCATCCGCGCACTGCGCACGCAACGCCTTGAGCCGCACGGGATCTGCGGTCAAGGCGTCTGCCAGGCTCTCGGCCGACTGCTGGCCGCAAGCGGTCAGCAGTACGGCCAGCAGGACGGAAGGGCATCGCATGGCCGCCTCCCGTCAGTTGTTGTAGAAATTGATGGACTGCGGCGTGTACGGCGTGCCGGTGCCCAGGAAGCGCCGGCGCACTTCGCGGGCGCGCTCGGTGGCCGCCGCCTGCCGCGCCAGTTCCAGCGACGCGGCGCGGTCTTGCGTGATCTGGAGCTGCTGGGACTGGATCGACTGCTTGGCCTGCAAGGCAAGAAGCTGGTTGGTCGCCTGCTGCGCCTGCAAGGCGCCGGTGGCCGATTGGCTCTGGCTGACCAGATCGGCCAGTGCGCTTTCGTCTTGGGCCAGGTTCTGCGACACCTGTGCCTGCATCCGCATCGCGGTATGCAAGCCATCGAGCGTGTTCTTCCAGCGTTCGCGGGCGTCCTGCGCCATGCGGTCGCCGCTGATGGTCGCGGCGTACTGCTCCGGATACAGACGGGCAAACGTGGCATCCATGCTCTGCACGTCGTAGGCGAGCCCCTGCGCCTCGGCGATCAGGCGTTCGGTGGTGGCGAGCGTCGAGCGCAGGCGGTTGACGATGTTGAAATCGAGGCTCGCCAGATTGCGGGCCTGGTTTATCAACATCTGCGCCTCGTTTTGCAGTTGATTGATCTGGTTGTTGATCTGCTCCATCGTGCGGATGGCGGTCAGCGTGTTCTGCACAAGGTTGGTCGGATCAACGACAACCCACTGTGCCTGCGCAGCGGGCATGACACCGATCAACGCAGCAACAGTGAGGGTGAGAAGGCGAATCTTCATGGCGAGACCTCCAACGGTTGAGAAGCGAGGAAAGAAGTCGCCGCCGGTGAGGACGGCAGCAGGTCGGCGGCCCAATCGAGGCCCCGATGGCGCAGCCACGCGCCGGCGAAGCCGGGAGCGCCGGCCTGCGCCAGCACGCGGTCAATGTCGCGTTGGTCTTGCGGTGTGGAAGCGCCCGCGAAGGCGAGCGCCGCCGGCCCCAGGTCGAGGTCGAACAGGCGATTGCCGAGGCGCGATTGGTAGTAGTAGTCGCGCTTGGGCTGGGCGGTAGCGACGATTTCGATTTGCCGGCTGTTGAGGCCGAAGCCCTCGTAGATCGTGCGGATCTGCGGTTCGGTCGCCTGCGGGTTGGGTAAGAAAATCCGACTCGGGCAGCTCTCGATGATCGCGGGCGCAATGCTCGAATCCTTGATGTCGGCGAGCGACTGCGTGGCGAAGATCACCGACACGTTTTTCTTGCGCAGCGTCTTCAACCATTGGCGAATGCGCGCGGCGAAAGACGGCTCATCGAGGAACAGCCACGCCTCATCCAGAATCAGCAGCGTGGGTGCGCCGTCGAAACGCTCATCGAAGCGGGCGAACAGATAGCGCAGCACCGCTTGCACGGCGGCGGGGCTGTGCATCAGTTCTTCCATCTCGAAGCCCTGCACGTCACCGAAGCCGAGACGATCGGAGTCCGCGTCCAGCAGCTTGCCGTGCGCGCCACCGAGCACATAGGGTGCGAGTGCCTGCCGTAGCGCGTTCGATTGCAGCAGTACCGAGAACCCGGTCAACGTGCGCTGCTCGACCGGAGCACCGGCCAAGCTGCCCAGCGCCGACCAGATGACCGCCTTCTCGTCGGGGCCGACGGCCACGCCTTCATGCAGCAGCCGGCCTTCCACCCATTCGGCCGCCCAGGAGCGATAGCTTTCCCGGTCGATACGCGCGAGTGGCTGGAAGGCAATGCCGCCATCGGCACCCAGGTCGTAGTGCTCGCCGCCCAGGCCCAGGATGGTGGCGCGCATCGAGCGGCCCATATCGAAGGCGAACACGCGCGAGCCGCGATAGCGGCGGAATTGCTGCACCAGAATGGCAAGCAACACCGACTTGCCCATGCCGGTCGGCCCGGCGACCAGCGTATGCCCCACGTCGCCGATGTGCAGCGACAGCCGGAACGGCGTCGCGCCATCGGTGCGGGTGACGATCATCGGCGGGCCGTCGAGGTGGTCGTTCTTCTCAGGCCCGGCCCATACCGCCGACAGCGGCATCATGTGCGCCAGGTTCAGCGTCGAGACGATGGGCTGGCGCACGTTCGCGTAGGCATTGCCGGGAATGGACGACAGCCAGGCATCCACGGCGTTGAGGGTTTCGGGGATGGTGACGAAGCCCCGGCCCTGGATGACGCGCTCCACCATGCGCAGCTTTTCGTCGGCCGCGGACGGATCGGCATCGAGCACCGTCACCGTGGCAGTGAAGTGACCGAAGGCCACCTGATCGCCACCCAGCTCCTGCATCGCGGCGTCCGCGTCGGCCGCCTTGTTGCTGGCGTCGGTATCGACCAACGGGCTTTCCTGCTGGAAGATGGTTTCGCGCAGCAGCGCGATGACGTTCTTGCGCTTGGCGAACCATTGGCGGCGCAGGCGGCCGAGTTCCTTTTCCGCTTCGGCTTTGTCCAGGCAGAGGAACCGAGTTGACCAGCGATAGGCGAAGCCCAGGCGGTTGAGGTCGTCCAGCAGGCCCGGCCAGGTCGAGGTCGGAAAGCCCCGCACCGACACCATGCGCAGGTGCTGGCCTCCCAGCGTGGGCGCCAAGCCGCCGACCAGCGCGGAGTCGGCCAGCAGCGCGTCAATGTGGAACGGCACCTCCGGCACGGCCACCGGATAGCGCTGCGTGGACACCGTGGCGTGCAGGTAGGTCAACGTCTCGGCGTCATCGAGCCAGGCGATTTCCGGCATCACGCCATCGAGCAAGTCGAAGACACGATCGGTTTCCGCCACGAAGGCATCGAGCCGGCCGCGCCAGTCCACGCCGTCGCCCGGCGAGTTCTCGTAGAGCAGCTTGGCCGCGCGGGCGCGCGATTCTTCGGGCGGCAGGTACGCGAGCGTCAGGTGATAGCCGCTCTCGAAGTGATGCCCCGATTCCTCGAAGGCCGCGCGGCGTTCTTCATCGACCAACCAGGACAGCGGATCGGGGAAGTCGGAATGCGGGTAGTCCGCTGCCGACCGGCGTTCAGCTTCGATGAACAAGGCCCAGCCCGAACCCAGCCGGCGCAGCGCGTTGTTGAGCCGCGCCGATGCGGCGATCAGTTCGCCTTGCGTGGCACTGTCCAGGTCGGGCCCACGAAAGCGCGCCGTGCGCTGGAAACTGCCGTCCTTGTTCAAGACGACGCCTGGCGCGATCAGCCCAGCCCACGGAAGCCAGTCGGCGAGCAAGGCCGGGCGCTGGCGGTATTCGGCAAGGTTCAGCATGGCGGCGTCCCCCTATACGTCGAGCAGCGGTTTGTGCTTGATGTGCCGGGCGAAGACCTGCATGAACTGCGGATCGACGCGCGCGCCCCAGACCGCCAGCGAATGGCCGACGATCCAGAGCACCGCACCGGGAATCCACAGTTGCAGGCCCAGCCCGACGGCGGCGGCCAGCGTGCCGTTGGCAATCGCCACGGTGCGCGGCGCACCGCCCATCAGGATCGGCTCGGTGAGTGAGCGATGCAGCGGCACCTCGAAGCCCGCCGTGAAGGCATCCGGGGCACTCATACGACCGCCCCACCGGAGAACGAGAAGAACGACAGGAAGAACGAGGACGCGGCGAACGCGATGGACAGGCCGAACACGATCTGGATCAGCTTGCGGAAGCCGCCGCTGGTATCGCCGAAGGCCAACGCCAGGCCGGTGGAAATGATGATGATGACCGCAACGATGCGCGCCACCGGCCCCTGGATGGATTCGAGGATCGAGGTCAGCGGCCCTTCCCAGGGCATCGAGGAACCGGAGGCTTTCGCCGTGCCGGCCGTCATCAGCATGATGGCGGCCAGCAGCAGCCCGTGCTGCGCCGGCGCGGCCAGGCGCCGCAGGCGCGCGAAGGCCGAAGCCGGATTTACGGAAATGCGGAAAGCATGAATGTGCATCTGCGTCATGGCAGTTCTCCAGAGGGTTCAGGGGACGGGGAAGGAACTGACGGCAGCTCGGGAAACGGCGTTTCCAGCGCATCCGCCATGCGATAGCCCACGCCGTCGAAACCGACGACGCGGGCGATGCTTTCGACGTGGCGCTTGCGGCCACGCCCGGCGATATGGATGACGACGTTGATGGCCTCGGCGATCAACGCGCGCGGCGGATTCACCGCCACTTCAAGAATCAGTTGCTCCAGGCGCAGCAGCGCGCCCAAGGCGGAACCGGCGTGAATCGTGGCGATACCACCCGGATGGCCGGTGCCCCACACCTTCACCAAGTCCAGGGCTTCGCCGCCGCGCACCTCGCCGACGATCACGCGGTCGGGGCGCAGGCGCATCGTGGCGCGCACCAGCTCCTGCATCGACACCACGCCGGCCCGCGTGCGCAGCGGCACATGGTCGCGGGCGGCGCATTGCAGCTCGATGGTGTCTTCGAGCACGAGCACGCGATCACCAGTAGCGGCGATCTCTGCAAGCAAGGCGTTGGCCAGCGTGGTCTTGCCGGTACTGGTGCCGCCGGCGATCAGGATGTTCTGCCGCTCGCGCACGGCGCGGCGCAGGAAATCTGCCTGGCCGGCAGTCAGGATGCCGTCGGCCACATAGCGATCCAGGCCGATGATGCTCACGGCCCGCTTGCGCAGCGCGAACGCCGGCCCCGGTGCGGCCGGCGGCAAGATGCCCTCGAAACGCTCGCCCGTCTCGGGCAATTCGGCGGTCAAGAGCGGTTGGCCGCGATGGACTTCCGCGCCGACGTGCGCGGCAACAAGCCGGATGATGCGTTCGCCGTCGGCTTCGGGCAGCTCGACGCCCAGCGGTGCGCGGCCCGACGACAGCCGATCCACCCACAGGGTGCGATCAGGGTTGAGCATGATTTCCACCACGTCCGGGTCTTCGAGCGCGGCGGCGATCAGCGGCCCCATTGCCGTGCGCAGCATCTGGATGCGGCGATCCTGTGAAGTGGTGGCCGACGAGCGTTCGGGCGGGATCTGCGGAACGGCGCTCATGAGGCACGCTCCGTAGCACGTTCATGGGCTTCGGCGAGCGCCGCCGCGTCATCCATCCGCATCGGATCGGGATGCAGTTCTTCCACCACGTCGCGCACCAGGCTCCGGCCGCGCAGCAGGTGCCTGCCGAGCTGTTCGATGAACTGCTCGAAACGCGCCTTGCCCTGGGCACGGGCCGCGTCCTGATGCGCCTCAGGCACCGGCGTGCTGACGGTCAGGAAGTAGCGGATAAACAGCGCCAGCGTTTCGATCTGGATGTTCTGGTCGCGCTCCAGTCGTTCGGCCTGCCGCGACAGGCGATCCAGTCGCTTGGCGATGGCGGCCTCGCGCTGGTCGCCCGCGTCCGGCGACAGCCAGGACGCCAGCGCTGCCGCGACGATGGACGACTTGGACACGCCTTTCTTGGCGGCGAGTTCTTCCAGACGCTTGGCGTGCTCGTGCTGGATGAACAGGTTGAGGCGGTATTGGCTCATAGGTCGATTCCGTCGTTAGGGTCGAGAGAGGCCAGCCGGGCCGTGCGCTGCATGGCCGGATCGAGCTGGCCTGGGAGCGGCAGCGGCAGGTCGTCGTCGTCATCGAGCAGCGCCAGGTCATCGGGCGCATCCAGCTCGGGGTCGTAGGCGACGGATTCGGTGAGTTCGGGTTGGCGGCGCGGGCCGCCGTCGTCGGCGCCGCCCAGCTCATCGGCGGATGCCGTGGCTGATGCGGCGGGCACGGCCGGAATCGCCAGGCCGCTCCAGTCGTCGGCGCGGGCCGGTGGCACGTCGGCGTACTGCCCAGCCGCGAGCGCAGGCGGCGACAGCACGCGCTGCTTGAAGTTGGCGTCGGCGTAGTAGCGCAGCTTCTTGGCCTTGATCGGCGCGACGCTGGACACCATCACCACGGATTCATCGGGCGGGAGTTGCATCACTTCGCCCGGCGTCAGCAGCGGGCGGGCCGTCTCCTGCCGCGACACCATGAGATGCCCGAGCCACGGCGCGAGCCGGTGGCCGGCGTAGTTGCGCTGCGCGCGCAGCTCGGTCGCGGTGCCGAGCGTTTCGGAAATCCTTTTCGCCGTCCTTTCGTCATTGGTGGCGAACGTCACCCGGACGTGGCAGTTGTCCAGAATCGAATGGTTCTGGCCGTAGGCTTTGTCGATCTGGTTGAGCGACTGCGCGATGAGGAAGCTGCGGATGCCGTAGCCGGCCATGAAGGCAAGCGCCGTCTCGAAGAAGTCCAGGCGGCCCAGCGCAGGGAACTCATCGAGCATCAGCAACAGCTTGTGGCGGCGTTCGATGCCGTCGCTGCCATCGAGCGATTCGGTGAGGCGTCGCCCGATCTGGTTCAAGATAA
>Ga0180219_1002280_pt1 | contig 11560 bp, 7 predicted proteins | sample eDN3rd30CBELigMG_FD_151338 | JGI IMG/M metagenome (GOLD analysis project Ga0180219, IMG submission 151338) | Enriched Miracle-Growth compost microbial communities from Emeryville, California, USA - eDNA 3rd pass 30_C BE-Lig MG (version 2)... ...
GTCGCGAGCAAGCGGGCGCTCGGCCGCGACGTCGACGAGGAGACGCGCACCATCGCGGAGCTGTCCCGTCGAGGCGTGATCGTGAAGGTGCTCGGCCACCCGCGCGACTGAGGCCACCCGCGCGACTGAGGCCACCCGCGCGACCGAGCGCCGGGGGCTCCCTGGTGTGTCAGCTCGAGGGCACGCACTTCTCCGCCGGCTCCCCCGTCGTGCCGTCGGCGCGCCGGATCGTCACCGACACGCACGTCGTTCCGGACGGATCGGCCGGCACCGTGATCGTCGGCTCGGCGATCAGCGCCTGGTCGCTCTCCTCGGTGAGCGTGAAGGTGCGCCACAGGTAGCTGTCCCCGTCCTGCGGATCGGGATTCGTCCACTGGAAGACGACCTCGCCGTCCCGCGCCTGCCCGGCGAGGTCGGTCGGGACGGGGACGCGATCGCCCAGCGGATCCTGCGGGACGTAATCCGTCGCATCCGCGGAGGGCCCGGGGGCCGAGGCCGACGGACCGGGCTGGGGTGAGAGCAGGCTCGCCGCGGTGACGCCTCCCGCGATCACGACCGCCGCGCCCGCGACACCGATACCGACCCACAGGCCCGTGCGCCGGCGCCGTGGGGCCGTCGCAGCGGCCTGCTCCGGCGCCGCCCAGCCCTGCTCGACGGGCGCATATGCGGGACTGGCCGGCGCCTGCCCACGCGGGATGTAGGCGCCGGGTTCGAAGGCGCGCGGAGTGCCGGTCACGACCGAGTCGGGCGGCACCGATGCCGGTCTGCGCGCGATCGTGGCGTCGGTGTCGACCGCAGGCGACGACAGGCTGCCGCCGCGCACGACGGTCTCCTCCGGCGCGGAGGCCGCGCCCGTCGTCTCCGGCGCGAACGCCCCCGTCTGCGACCGGTCGCGGGTCAGGCCGGCGGCCGGCGCGGTCTGCGGGTCGATGCTGACGATGCCGCGCACCCGGGTGAGCTCGCCGTCCTCGTCGTCGGGCTCTGCGGCATCCGGCGCATCGTCGAGGATGTCGATCGGGGTGACGCTGTGCGAGAGCTCGATCTGCACCTTCTGCAGCGCCCGCGCGAACGCGATGGCGGTGTCGTACCGGTCGGCGGGGCGCTTGGCGAGCGCACGCTCGAGCACGAGCTGCAACGACTCGGGCGCGTCGGTGCGCTCCAGGCGTGCGGCCGGCTGCGCGTCGATGCGCTGGATGAGGTCGGCACCGCCGTTGCGCCCGCCGGGCACCTCGAACGGCGAGCGGCCGGCGAGCAGCGTGTAGAGCGTCGCGCCCAGCGCGTAGACGTCGGAGCGCACGGTGAACTGGGGCACGTCGGCGAACGACTCCGGCGGCGACCAGGGGATCGACATGCCGGTCGTCGGGTCGGCCGCGACCGTCGTGGTGGCGATGCCGAAGTCGGTCAGCGCGGGGCGGTTGTACTCCGTGACGAGGATGTTGGCCGGCTTGATGTCGCGGTGCAGGATGCCGGCGCGGTGCGCGGTCTCGACGGCGGCGGCGACCTGGATGCCGATGCGCAGCGCCTCGGCCACCGACAGCGCAGCGGCGCGGGAGCGCACCTGCAGGTTCGGCTTGGGGCAGTACTCCATCACGAGGTACGGCCGGCGGTCGTCGGAGACGCCCGCCTGGTAGATGGTGACGATCGCCGGGTGCGTCGACAGCAGCGCCATCACGTTCGCCTCGGCGGTGAACTCCTCGGCGCTGGCGCCGGCCATCTTCTCCGGCAGCATGACCTTGACCGCCACCCGGCGCCGCGGCAGGTGCTGCTCGAACAGGTACACGTCGGCGAACCCGCCCGAGCCGAGGACATCGACGAAGGTGAAGCCGGGGAGCGCCGGGGGCGGCGCCGGCGTGCGCTTCGCGCTCACGGCAGATCCTCGAACGCGACGGTCACGCCGTCGCCGATGTCCAGCACGTCGCCGGTGACCACCATCGTCGGCTCGCCAGGGTGCAAGCGCACCGGGTCGGCGCCGCCGCGCAGCAGGACCGTGCCGTTGGTCGTGTCGAGGTCGGTGACGAGCACGTGCTCGCCTTCGGCGCGGATCTCCACGTGGTTGCGCGAGATATCGTGCTCGGGGCTCTCCACCGCGACCAGCGTCGGCAGATCACTGCCCGAGGTGCGGACCGAGCGCGGCCGACGGCCGATGACGACCGGGCGCTCCAGTTCGACCACGCGGCCGGTCGACAGGCGGATGCGTCCCTGCGCGGGACGCCGCGCCGGGACGTCTTCGGTGGAGTCGAACGCCGGCTGCGCGCCGCGCAGCGCACGCGCCTCGGCGACGGAGATCGTCGCGCCGTCGTGATCGCCCTGCACGAACCAGTCGGTCGGCGGGTTCTCATCGGAGGCGCCGGTCGCCACGACGGATGCCGAGGAGGATGCCGGAAGGGATGCCGACGCCAGGTCGGATCCGGCGCCGGCGGGGTGCTCGGTGGTCGCGGGCACCCAGGTCTCGCTGCCCTCTGGTTCTACGCCGAGGGGTTCCCGGCCCGCCTTTGCGCGCGTGCGGTCGGTCATGACCGTCTCCAGCACCGCCTCCGGGGCGAGTTCGAGCGCCGCCGGAACGTCCCCCGCGGGCGACACCCGCGAGTCCACGGCGCTCGTGGCGTGCTCGGTGTCGGCCGCCGCCGCGGGCGGTTCGGCCGGGGCCCGAGTCGCGGGTGCGTCCGGAACCGCTGCGTCACGTGCCGGGGTCTCCGGCGCAGGGGCAGAGTCCACCGCCGCGGGGTTCGGAGCCGGTGCGGCGGCAGCCGTCGCGACGGTGAGCACGACCGCGGCAGCCGGCGCCACGCCCGCCGTCAGCGGCAGCGCGTCGACCGGGTCGAAGCCCCCGCTCAGCTCGATCGTGACCCGTTGCGCCCGGGGCACGAGCCGCTCGGCCCACGTGGCCGTGCCGCCCGAGCTGACGGCGACCGCACCATCGGCGGTCTCCACGACGACCTCGAGGGTGCCGCGCACCGCGATGCGCACACCGTCGTCCTCGACGACGACGAGCGCGAAGGGCGGGATCGCGGTCAGCGACGTGCCGAACGCCCCGGTCAGTGCCTCGAGCAGCGCGCCGATGCCGCCGTCGGCGAGGCGACGCCACACGGCATCCGCGGTCTGCGCGGTGACCGCCGGAGGCAGCGCCGCCAGCACGGGCCCCGCCACGGCGACCCGCCAGCCGTCCGCCCCCGCGGCCGGCAGATACCGGATCTGCGTCATCAGCTCTCCCCCTTCGCCCCGGCGCGCGGACGGGTGTCCCCGTCCGGTTCGGCCGCCACGGCGTCCTGCCCGGCGGGCATCGTGTCGTACGGAGCGTCGTCGTATCCGGTCACCTCGACCGCGTCGACGACCACCACGGTGATGTTGTCCCGCCCGCCGCGCACCATGGCCTCGTGCACGAGCCGCGTCGCCGCCTCCTGCGGGTCGGCGACATCGGCCAGCACCTGCCGGATGCGGTCGGCGTCCACCTCGCCGGACAGCCCGTCCGAGCACACGAGAATCCGGTCGCCGGGCTCGGCCGGCACCAGCTGGAAGTCGGCCTCGCCGTCGCTGCCGGCCCCGATCGCCCGGGTGATCTCGTTGCGCCGCCGGTCGCGGGCGGCATCCTCACCGGCGAGTTCACCGGCATCCACCATCTCCTGCACGACGGAGTGGTCGACGCTGATCTGCACCAGTTCTCCCGCCGCATAGCGATAGGTGCGCGAGTCACCGACGTTGACCGCCAGCCAGTACCCCGTGCCGCCGACGTCGGCGACCATGACACCGCTGAGCGTCGTGCCGGCCGCGCGACCGTCCGCGGCGATCGAGCGCACCCGGTCCCTGGCCCTGTCCAGCACGAGCCGCACGTCCTCGATGCCGAGGCTCGGCCGCCCGACCAGCACGGTGAACTCGTCCACGACGGCACCGCTGGCCACCGCGCCGAAATCGTGTCCGCCCATGCCGTCGGCGACCAGGAACAACGGCGGACGTGCCAGATGGGCGTCTTCGTTGAGCCGGCGGCGCAGGCCCGCGTGCGTCGCGGCCCCGTAGGCGACGCGGATGGGGGTGTCGGTCATCGCACTCCCTCGATCTTCGCCCAGCGGTCGCCGACCTCCAGGATGTCACCGGAGCGCAGCTCTTGGTGCTGCAGCGGAGCGAGATCGCGCACGTGCGCGCCGCGGCGCACCCGCACGCCGTTGGTCGAGCCCAGGTCTCGCACCCAGACCATGCCGTCGGCGTCGGCGCCGATCTCGAAGTGCGTGCGTGAGACCGACAGGGTCTCGTCGCGCACTGCCACCGCGCGCACCCCGGCCACGGAGGGGTTGCGTCCGAACGCGGTGCGCTCGTGCACGGGAGTGCGCGTGCCGTCATCCCACACCAGGACCGCCGGCGGCGCGGCGGGGGGCACGATGCGACCGCCGGAGCGCGTGACGCCGGGCACGATCGTGAGCGGGCCATCGGCGGTGATGGTCATCGTGTGCTCCCACGTCGCAGCGACCGCAGGCTCAGGTGCGCGGCCGCACGCCCCCACCACGACCGGGTGCCCTTCATGCCGCCGACGAGCTCGTCGACCTCGGCCCAGAAGGCCTCGACGTCCTCCGCAGTCGGTTCGCCCGGTCCGTACACCTCGGCGTCGGCGCGGGTCGCCAGGGCGGTGACCCGCTCGGCGTCGTAGGCCGACCCGACGACGGCCGCGCTCTCGGCCCGAGTCGCTCCCGCGGCCACGGGCACGCGCAGATCGACCGCGGTGTCCACGATCTCGTCCCAGCCGCCCGAGATGCGATCGGCTGCGCGGTCCGCGCGCCGCCGCCGTGCACGTCGCGCGCCCTTGATCGCACCCAGCACGATGAACGGCGATGCCAGCAGCGCGAGAGCGCCCAGGCCGATGCCGCTGTAGAGCAGGATCGGGCCGAGCCAGTCTGCACCGGGCTCCTCGTCGTCCTCCTGCTCGCGATCCTCCGCGATCGTCGCGGGAAGCTCCGCCGGCTCCTGGGCGGGCGGCGGGGGCTGCAGAACCTGCGGCTTGGGAGCCGCATGCGGCTGCGTGTTCTGCTCGCTCGGCTCGTTGTCCTCGTCGGGCGTGGGGTCGAACGGTACCCATCCAGCACCGTCGAAGGCGATCTCCACCCACGCGTGCAGGTTCTCACCTGTCGCCGTGAACACGCCGGCATCCTGCTCATCCTCGCTCGGATACCAGCCCATGACCACACGCGCCGGCATGCCCAGCTGGTTCGCCATCAGCGCGAACGCGGCGGCGTACTGCTCGTCGTCGCCGACCATCTGGTCGCCGGACACGAGAGCCGTGAGACGGGCCGCGCCGTGCCCGGACGGCGAGTACGCGTCGTCGGCGAGACCATGGCTGAAGTACCCGTCGGTGTGCAGCCACGCCTCGAGCGCGCGGGCACGCTCGATCGGCGTCTCGGCCTCGGCGATCGCCTCGGAGGCCGAGGTCAGCAGCGCCTCGGGGACGTTCTCCTGCTTCGGCATCTTCAGCGGCGCGAACGCGACGTCGGCCAGGGCCGCATCGCTCGGGGTCGCGGCGACGACGGTCTGCAGCGTGTAGGCGTCGCCGGCAGCCAGTCCCGCGGTCGCGATCGCGGTTCCGGTCCCGTCGTTGTAGTGCGCGGTGCGTCGCAGCTGATCGGCCCGATCTCCGTCGAACGAGATCTCGCGGACGGCGCCGACGTCGGGCAGCCACACGCCCGTCAGGGCGCCGATCTCGACCCGGACGGTGGTCCGGTCACCGGATGCGTCGGGCGACATGTTGGAGCGCACCGGGGTGAACGCGCTCGATGACCCGGCCCCGCTGTCGGAGACGTTGTAGACGACGCCGTCGTAGGCGTCCATCGTCGCCAGCCGCACCCGCGCCCCGTCGGGCAGCCCGGAGGCGGTGAACAGCGTCTCGTCGGCTTCGTCGCGCACGATCTTGCGCCACGACTGCAGCGGACTGGCGTAGTCGTGGATGTCGAACGGCGGCACGACGAAGTCGCGCAGCACGTATCGCTGCACCGGCGGGTCGGCGACGGCGGCCGTCCCCGCTCCGACCGCTGCGGCGACGACCAGCACGGCACCGCCGGTCAGGAGCCGGCGCAGGCGCAGCGGGCCCGCGGCGGCCGCCGACTCGACGCGCACGGCGGCGCGGTCGGAGTCGGCACGCTGGCGCAGCGCCAGCCAGACGGTGGCGACGACGGCGAAGGCGATCCCCTGCACGAGGGGTGCCGCCGGCTGGGCCGTGCCCAGCAGGATCTGGCCGATCAGCAGGCCGAGCGCCGGCAGCAGCGCCCACGCCGGATGGGCGCGCAGCGCCAGTGAAGCGGCGAGCACGGTCGCCACGAGCACGAGCAGGAAGGGCACGATCAGGTGTCCATCGTCGGTCGCGACCGGCGGCACCGTGGTCAAAAGCTCCTTGAACGAGGTCACCGTGCCCAGGGCCAGGCGTCGCCAGGTCTCCAGCGTGGGGATGACGCCGACGAGCGTCGTGCCGGGCAGTGCCAGAGCGCCGCCGAGCAGGAAGTACGCGGCGACCGTGCCGCCCGCCAACTCCCAGACGCCCCAGCGCCAGCGGGCACCAGCCCAGGCCAGCGCCACACCGATCACGAGCGCGCCGAAGCCGGCGACGAGCAGACGCGCGGTGCCGTCGAACGTGGGCACGAAGCCGATGACGGCCACCGCGAGCAGCAGGGCGACCGCACCGAGGTCGACGGCGACGGCGGACGCGGGGCGGGACGCGGGGCGGGACGCGGGCGCAGGGCGGATCACGACAGCACCTTCCGCACGGCCGGCGGCAGCTGATCCAGCGCACCCAGCGTGATCGCGTCGGCCTCGCCGATCCGGCGCAGCGCCGGGGCATCCACTCGCGCGTCGGCGATGATGGCGAGCGCGCGCACCCCGTACGGCAGGCGCGAGCAGGCCAGCCGCAGGTCCGCGGCATCCACCTTCGACCCGCACACGAGCACGGCGACGGCGGCGTCCGGAACATGCGCGGCGACCGCGCCGGCGAGCGCGACCACGCCGCCCTCGCGCGGGCGGGAGTGCTCCAGGGCGGCGAGCGCGTCGAGGAAGCGGTGGCCGTCGGGGGCGCGCAGTGTGCCAGACGGCACCCGTACGTCGAGCGTCCGCGAGTCGCGCAGCGCGCGCAGGCCGATCGAGCCGGCGACCGAGATCGCGAGCTCGAACTCCTCGGAGCTGCGATACTCCCCGGGGTGCGTGGACAGACCCACGACGAAGTGCGAGCGGCGGGTCTGCTCGTACTGCCGCACCATCAGTTCGCCGACGCGAGCGGTCGACTTCCAGTGCACGTGTCGCAGATCGTCCCCGGGCTGGTACTCCCGCAGCGCGTGGAAGGAGACGTCATCGCTGGCCAGCTGGTGGACGGGCAGGCCCTCCAGGTCGCGCATCAGACCGAGCGAGAGCCCCTCCAGCGACGTCGTACGCGGGTGCACGAACAGATCGACCGCCTGGCGACGATCACGGGTGCGCTCGAACAGGCCCAGCGGGTCGCCGCGCAGCACGCTGACCGGGCCCACCGCGAGCACACCACGGCTCGTGGTGGGGATGGCGAACAGCTCCTCGTGGGTCTGCCCCGCCGGCAGCCGCGGGATCTCGAACACACCACGACCGGCCCCGACCGGCAGCACGACCTCGGACGGCAGGAGAGCGCGGGATGTGCTGTTGGTCAGGCTGAGCGCGCCGACGGCGCGCTCGCCGACCACGACACGGGTGCGGGTGAGATCCAGGTCGACGGCGTACCCGGTGCGGCCGAACAGGAACAGGATGCCGGCGACGACCACCGCCGTCAACGTGGCGGCCGCGATCAGCAGCTCCTTCCAGCCCCAGCCCAGTGCGGCGATCCACAGCACCGCGGTCAACGCCAGCACGACCCAGCCCAGCGGTCGCACGCACTCGGCGATGATCCGCAGCCACCGTCCCGCGGCGCCGAGGATCTCACCGGCCGACTCGCGCAGCCGCTCGACCCGAGTGGGCGGACGCGGCACGACGGGCGTCTCGTAGGCGTCGGCGGGCGCTCCGACATCCCCACTGGCATCCCCCGGCAGGTCGTCCTGCAGAGGTGCCGTCGCGTCCCGCGTGAGCGTCATCAGACCGTCGCCCGCGCCAGCGGAGCCTCGACGTCGGCGAGGGCGCTCGCGATGACCTTCTCGCCGGTGATGCCGGAGAACTCCGCCTCCGGATCCAGCACGAGGCGGTGGGTCCACACCGGGCCGGCCAGAGCCTTCACATCGTCGGGGATGACATAGTGGCGGCCCTGAGCGGCCGCGTACACCTTCGCGATCCGGATCATCGAGATCGCCCCGCGCACCGAGACGCCCAGGCGGGTCGCCTCGGAGGCGCGCGTGGCCTCGACGAGCTGGGCCGCGAAGCGTGCCACGGCAGGATCGACGTGCACGGTGCCGGCGAGGTCGGCCATGTCGGCGACGGCGCTCGTGGTGATGACGGGCTTCAGATGCGCCGACGGGTTGCGGTCGACGACGCCGGCCAGGATCCGCTCGGCCACGGCGAGCGACGGGTAGCCGATGGAGGTCTTGATCATGAAGCGGTCGAGCTGCGCCTCGGGCAGCTTGTAGGTGCCCGCCTGCTCGATCGGGTTCTGCGTCGCGATCACCAGGAACGGGCGGCCCACCTCGTGCGCGACGCCGTCCACCGTCACGCGCGACTCCTCCATGACCTCCAGCAGCGCGGACTGGGTCTTGGGCGAGGCGCGGTTGATCTCGTCTGCGAGCACGATCGAGGAGAACACCGGGCCCCGGTGGAACTCGAACCGGTGGTTCTGCTGGTCGTAGATCGTGACGCCGGTCACGTCCGACGGCAGCAGGTCGGGCGTGAACTGGATGCGGTTCGAGGTGCCCTGGACGCTGGCGGCGAGAGCCTTGGCCAGGCTGGTCTTGCCGGTGCCGGGCGCGTCCTCGAGCAGGACGTGCCCCTCGGCGAGCATGGCGGACAGGACGAGTCCGACCACCTCGCGCTTGCCCATCAGCGCCTGGTCGACATTGTCGACGAGGCGCGTGAAGGTGTCACGGAACCAGGCGGCCTGTTCGGGGGTCATGCTCATTCGTCGTCGTCCTCGCTGTTCGTTCTCGTGTTCGTGCGATCGATGCGGTGGAGCGCTAGCCCCAGTACCGTTTCTCGGTGTCCACGGTGTCGCCCCAGCCCTTGATGTCGACCCAGGCATCCAGGCCGTCCGGTGCGAGCCAGCACTGCAGCTGAACGCTGCCGTTGGACGGGATCTGGTACGGGCCCTTCCAGTTGTTGAACACGCCGTCGCGTGAGTTCACGCAGTCGAGCGTGTACGAGCCGCCCGGGAAGTTCTCGGTGTTCACCACGTAGTAGCGGCACGGACCACGGTTGCACTGGCCGGAGACGGTGCCCTGCGTCACCCAGACCCGCGGCTGCGGGGGCGGCGGCGCGGCCTGCGTCGTCGCCTTCGCGGATGCCGTCGTCGTCTGGCCTGCGGCGGTGGTGCGCACGTCGATGGTGCGCGTCGTGCTGTACCCCACGCTTCCCAGGTTGCGCGAGCCGCTCGCGGACACCGTCTCCCAGGAGCCGCCGTTGATGCGGATCTGGGTCGTGATGTCGCGACCGTTGCGCGCCGGGGAGCCCCACGAGACGCTGATGCTGGTGCCGCTGGCGCTGGCGCTGGCGCTCGGGTTGCCGATCTTGCCGTACGGCGCCACCGCGTTCGACGCGCCGGACGCTCCGGAGGAGTAGGTGGCTCCGTCGACGGTGGCCACGGCACGCACGCGCACCGAGTACGACCCGTTGTTGTTCGCCTGGCCGTTGCCGATCGTGCCGCTGCCGCTCGTGCCGCCGGAGACCCAGTCGCTGCGCCAGGAGCCGTTGTTGACGGAGTACTGGTAGCTGATCTCGCTCGCGGTGGCACCGCCGGTCGAACCCGCGGTCCACGTGACGCTGAGGCGGTTGTCTCCCTCGGTCGCTGTGCCGATCGTCGGCGCCCCCAGGCTGGAGAAGCCGCGACGCGGGGCGGAGGCGGCGCTCCACTGCCCCCAGCCGGCCTTGTTCTGCGCCCGGACCAGGAACGTGTAGTCGGTCTGCGAGGCGTCGACCACGATCGCCTGGGTGGTCTGCCCGGCCGCCACCGACACCGTGCGCACGACGGTCGAACCGCGCATGACCTGCACCTGGTAGCCCGCGATGGCATCGCCGTTGCTCGCGGGAGCGTTCCACGCGACCTGGATCTGAGCCTGCGAGCCGACCGGGTCGAGGCGGGTCGTGGTGGGAGCGGCCGGCGCGTCGGGGGCGCGGGCGGGGATCATCGTCTGCGACCAGGCGCTCCAGCCGGACGGCTCCGGCGCGAGGTTGTTGGCCTGCACGCGCACCCGGTACGCGACGCCGTTCTCCAGCCCGTCCCAGACGATCTTGTTGCCGGTGACCTCGGTCTTCTGCGCCACTCCCGACGGCGGCGCCGGCGAGATCTCCAGTGTGTAGGAGGTCACTGGGGAGCCCTCAGTGCGCGGCGTGGTCCACGCGACGTCGAGACTCTGATCGCCGAAGGCGAGCGTCGGCGGCACCGGTGTCTCGGGGCGGATGTCCGGCCGCGCCGTCTCGGACGGCACGGACGGATCGGACACGCCGACGCGGTTGGTCGCGGTCACGACGAAGTTGTACTCGACGTTGTTGGTGAGCCCGTCCAGCGTGCAGGTGGCGGCAGCACACGCCTTCGAGTAGCCGCCCGCGGTCGACGTGACCGTGTACCCGGTGATCGGCGTGCCGTTGTCGAACGGCGGCGTCCAGGAGAGCACGACCGTCCGGCTCTGCACGCTCGTGACCGTCGGACGCCCCGGCATGTCGGGGCGGCCCTGCACGGTGATCCGGATGTAGCCGTCGACGCGCCGATCGGCATCCTCGGTCTTGTCCTCCACCGTGTACCGCACGACCATCGTGCCGACGAAGGTCGGCGTGCTGGTGACCTCCACGTTGCCGCCGCGGATCTCCACCTTCGCGACGTCGCCCGTCTCGATGGCCGTGGCGACCACGCGCAGCGGCGTGTCAGGGAACGGGTTGACGTCGTTGTCCAGCACGGGCACCGAGACGGCCTTGCCCTGATCGGACTCGTCGATGACGTCGTCGTTCGCGCTGGCGAGCTCGCGGGTGGAGGCCGCGACGGTCACATCGATCGTGGCCTGCACCGGCTCCGTCTCGCCGTCGGTGGCCTGCACCGTGAGCGAGACCGCGGTGCCCTTGGCGACGTTCGCCTCGGCCGAGACGCGCAGCACGCCGTCCTCGACCGCTGCCGTCAGTCCCCCGGGCGCGGTGCCGACCAGCGAGAAGCTGAGCACGTCATCCGGGTCGGGATCGCTCGCAAGCTCCGCCAGATCGAGCGTCGCCGCATCCTCTCCGGCGGCGACCGTCATCGCGGCGCCGAGCATGGTCGGCTGCTGGTTCTCCGGCGGCAGCACCGTGATCGGGATGGTGAGCGTCGCCTTGCGACCGTCCGGATCGTCGGGGCCCGTGCCGTCGGTCACCTCGAACACGAGGGCATCCTGGCCGAAGTAGCGGTCGGCGGAGCGGTACTGGAGGGTCGTCTGGTCCTTCACCAGCGCCGAGCCGTCGGCGTGCGAGGCCG
>Ga0180219_1002281_pt1 | contig 11557 bp, 8 predicted proteins | sample eDN3rd30CBELigMG_FD_151338 | JGI IMG/M metagenome (GOLD analysis project Ga0180219, IMG submission 151338) | Enriched Miracle-Growth compost microbial communities from Emeryville, California, USA - eDNA 3rd pass 30_C BE-Lig MG (version 2)... ...
GATAGGGGCGAGACGCAGGGCTCGAGTCAAGGCTATGGGTTGTTGCGGCAAAGGCTTGGCCGAGATTCTGCTGGAATTGGCGCATCGCTTTAGCGCGGACGCGGATAGCCAATGCTTTGAGCCAAGGCGGCGGGTGGCCTTGGTAAAGTTCAGCTTAGTACCAGCCAGCGATAGAGTGACAACACGCCCGACAGCAGATCAGCCATGAACTCGGGCATGAAAGGTTGAAGTGACGTCGATCTATTTGGGAACCTGAGAGTACCTGGGCGGCCAGCACCATCCATGTTTAGCTTATACCTCTCTGCAGCTTTGATCGCTGTCGAGAGGTCCAGTTAATTGGTTTTTATAGGTTTTATGCGAATTCGTTGTGCGGCGATAGTCGCTGTTTATTGGGCTGAGTCTTCTTCAGGCACCTCCCAATCCCTAGAGCGTGCCTCGCCAGTCTGGTAAAATTGTTTGACCAGCTTGACGTAATTTAGGAAATCCCGATTCTCTGTGGCCAACCGGTTAGCCATATCCCAATCAATTGCGTCACGCTCACGTGCGGGAATCAGCACTTGGCTGTCAGCGGGGTTATCCACATCTAGTCTGATGAAGCCAATACCATGCGCCGCAAAGAGCATTCGTAACTCTTTCAGTGTTTCCTGCCCACTGACTTCCGCCGCGACCAAGTAGCCAAAGTTACCCCACGACGAGTTCGATACCGCCTGAAAGAAACACTCGCGTACATTCGAGCGGTTGATCAACAGCTTGACTTCGAAAGACCAAAGTTTGGTGCGCTTGTCGGAATACTGCTTCACACAGTCACGTACCTCCCGGTGCCAATCTGCACCCAAGTCCTGCATGCCGACCATGTCCGGGTACAGCCATCGGTTTCCATTCGGGCCGCGTTTGTTCGATGAGCGCTTCTCGTCGATGCGTTTCGAAAAGACGCCGAACTCTTCCCAGACATACTGTGAGAGCAATGAGTACAGTGCGTGTTCGTCGAGTATCGAAGCACCGGTATCTGCTGCTACCATAGCTCCCCCACCCTCGGCGGCGGCCACCTCGGCACTGTCCGATTTCTCCGAGTAGTAATACTTGCGCGGGCGCCCTTCGGTGGTTTTCAACGCTGGATGCTTCGTTTGCATGCGGGGTCGCTGCGAGCTGATTTCCGCGACAAGCTGCTGCACCAAATCCGCATCCGACTTGATGTAGTCACTTCGGCTATTGGCCCGTTTTTCTTGGCACTCCGCGGGGTAAGTGGCGAACACCCACTCGGCGATCTGCCTGGCAGTGAATTTTTCCTCGGGCCGTGCCTGCAAATAGCCCACTACCGCTTTTGAGAGATTCAGCGCCACGTTATTTCTCCATTCTTTCCTGCCATGATGTCACCGGTGAAGATTCACATTGACATGCACAACATGAATCAGCTCTGCGCTCACATGCTTGTGATGGCTGACATAAGCCCATTTCATCGGGTGATCGCACGTCACTCCATGCTGATGCACGGGTAAATCAGCATCTGCTTTTTTTCGCAGCTTGAGCACCAGGTCTGCAATGCCAGGCTTCTTGAAATATTCGACGACATAGCCACGGCTTTGCCGCCCAGTGGAGTAACGGGAAACCAACTGTTCGATCGCCTGCGCGTGATAAGCCGGTCCGGCATAAATCTTAGCCTCGGCCAGGCGCTGCTCTGGAAGCACCATGCTCTCAGCTTTGATCGTCAGATCGACCCGCCCATTGCTGTATCCCTCACGCGTCACGATAAGGCCTGGCATGCTCAAGGTTGCGGCCAGGAAGGCGGACAGTTTTTCTTCGCTGTCGGTAGTCAGGTGATGGGCTTCCGCTTCCATGCGCTGAACACAATCCTCGAAATGACGATCAAGAAAATCGTCGAATTCCTTCGCCGTTCTGGCTTGGAATAATTTTCGCAGCACTGGAAACCAACCCACCAGTGTTTTCAGACTATCGCCCATGCGCACTCCTCTGTGCATCTTGAAGTGTCCAACGGATCGACAGCCGTTCGGCCCAGTCGTCGCTCTCCCGATTTTCTTGCGCCAATAAGCGCACCTCGTCGAAACTCATCGTCTGTTGGGTATCCGTGCTGCCTACACGGACAAACTCTCGATTCAGGATGCCCACATCGTTGGTCGATAGCAGATTCAGAACGGGGAACAGAACATGGCTCACCGACAACCCGCTGGTTTCTTCGATGAGGGCGAGATCGGCAATACCCAGGCTGTTCCTTTCTCCCACGACCAATCTATCCAGTAACATATCCACGGCTTGCGACCAGAGCACCGCAGCACCGAACCTGTCCCGGACGACGCCCAGTGCTCGCATGCGGACCCCCTCTAAGTCACGGGTGCCATTGACAGGGTTCTGCTGGTACGTCACGTCAAACACCATGTCCGTCAGCCAGCGTTTGAAGTTCGGGTTGTCGCTGAACTGCTTGAACAGTTCGGTGTGGTCGGACAGCAGCTCCAGCACAACCCGGCTAAGTGCCTTATCGTGCTCCAGCTTGGCGTTCTGGCGGTCGGAGTTGGCCTGCGCATTCTGGTACGCCTTGTCCTGCGCCACGCGCACTGGAATTTCCTCGGCGATGACCTTGCCGATTTTGTCGGCATCCTTCCAGTCGATATTGCCGAACAGATCGTTGAAGGTCTTGAGGATGTTCGACAGCTTGTCGATGTCCGGCTCGCCCTTGCCGCCACCGCCACCGACCGGCGCCACTTCGACCATGGCGTCGGTGTCGTCCATCGCCATCTTGAGTGCGGCCCGTGCTTCAACACGGTAGCTGTCGATGTCGATGGATTCGAGTACACCCTTCGACAGATCCTCTTCTTTCGGCGCGGGCAGCTTCGGGATCAGGAAATTCAGGAAGATCGACAGCTTCTCCCATGCCGGATGGCCGTAGCTCAGGATCGCGGCGAGAAAGCCATAGCTTCGTACAAAGGTTTTGGCCTTGCTCTTGAACTCGACCTGGTTGTCTTCGTCCAGATTGGTTTGGTATTGCTCGACGCAGTGATCAAGGATGGGATCGAGTTTGTCGCGGTCGGCACCACTGAGATACAGCGCCACCAAGTCCTCTACCTGCGTCCAGCTGTATACCTGCTTGTCATCGAGATCTGCTTTCAGGTCATGCAGCTTGTTGGCATCGGTTTCACCGGTCTGGATCGTAGCCCGGTAGTAGTCCTGGAACGCCTTCTTCACTGCTTCGGCGTTGTCGGCGAAGTCCAGCACGAAGGTGTCATGCTTTTGCGGGTGCGCTCGGTTCAGGCGCGATAGCGTCTGCACCGCCTGTACGCCCGCCAGCTTCTTGTCCACATACATCGTATGCAGCAGCGGTTCATCAAAGCCGGTGACGAATTTGTTTGCAACGATCAGGAAGCGATACGGGTCTTGCCTGAGCTTGTCCGGAATGTCTTTGCTCGGGAAATCGTTGAGGTCAGCCTCGGTCTTCTTTTCACCGCCAATCTCGAACTCACCCGAGTACGCGACGATGGCTTTGTACGGGCTCTTGATCTGTTCGAGATAATCCGACACCTCGCGCCAATAGTCGATGGCTCGTGCAATGCCATTGCAGACGATCATCGCCCGCGCCTTGCCGCCGATCTTCTTGGCGCCCATCACCTGCTCGACGAAGTGATCGACCATGATCTCCGCCTTGCGCCGGATGGCCTTATTGTGGGATTCGACGTAGTGGCGGATCTTTTTCAAGGCTCTGGCCTTGTCGAAGTCCGGATCGTTCTCCACCGTCTTGGCGACCTGGTAGAAGCTGTCCAGCGTGGTGTAGTGGGCGATCACGTCGAGGATGAAACCCTCCTGTATCGCCTGTTTGGTGGTGTAGGTCAGTTCCTCTGGCGAGCGGAATTCCACCTTGTCGCCCACCACGGTCTTCTCGCCGAACAGTTCCAGTGTCTTGTTCTTGGGCGTGGCGGTGAAGGCGAAGTAGCTGGCGTTGGATAGCATCCGCCGCGACTGAATGCGCTTCTCGATTTCGGTGTTCACCGCGTCCTGCGTCGCGTCTTCCTCGAAAGCCTCCTCGTCGGTCTTGCCGGAAAGGGCTTCGTGCATCCTGGCCGTGGTTTTACCGCCCTGACTGGAGTGCGCTTCATCGATCAACAGCGCGAACTTCCTGCCCGAAAGGTCGCCCAGCTCTTCAAGGATGAAAGGGAACTTCTGCACCGTGGTGACGATGATCTTCCGGCCCCGGCGCAGGTAGTCGCGCAGTTCCTGCGCGTTGTCGGAATGACCGAAGATTGAAGCCACATGGTCGTAGGCCTTGATGGTGCGCGCGATCTGCGTGTCCAGCGCACGCCGATCGGTGATGACAATGATGGAATCAAACTGTGGCGCCAACGGATCGGTCGCACTGCGCAACTCCACCAACTGGTGCGCCAGCCAAGCAATGGTGTTGCTCTTGCCGCTGCCCGCCGAGTGCTGGATCAGGTAACGCTTGCCCACACCGTCGCTGCGGGTGCGGCGTAGCAGGGCGCGCACAGTGCGCAACTGGTGGAAGCGGGGAAACACCGGCTTGCGCTTTTTCTTCTTCTTCCCTGTAGCGGCGTCGGTTTCATGCTCCTCCACCACTTGCGCGAAGCTTTCGATGATGTTGGCGAGCGACTCCTTGGCCAGCACCTGCTTCCACAGGTAGTCGGTCTTCAAGCCGTTGGGGTTGGGCGGGTTGCCCGCACCGTTGTTCCAGCCCTGGTTGAATGGCAGGAACCACGACGCCTTGCCCTTCAGCTCCGTGCAGAAATACACCTCGGCATCGTCTACCGCGAAGTGCGCGATGCAGCGCCCCGGCTGGAAAAGCAGCTCCTGCGGGCTGCGTGTGCTCTGGTACTGGACGATGGCATCGGCCACGGTCTGCTTGGTCAGCGAGTTCTTCAACTCGAAGGTCAGCACCGGCAGGCCGTTGACGAAGATCACCAGGTCGAGTTCGTTGCCGGAGTCGTGGCTATAGCGTACCTGCCGGGTGATGCTGAAGATGTTCCGGCCAAAGGCCTCGGCGGCATTGGCGTTCCCCGGAGTGGGCAGCAGCCTGTAGAGATCGACCATCACCGGCCCATGGCTTACGCCCTTGCGCAGCACATCCACCACACCGCGCTTGGTGATTTCGCCTTGCAAGCGATGCAGGAATTGCGTGCGCTTGATGCCCTCGTGCGCCAACTCCAGCGTTTCCACCGCATCAGGCTGCGTGGCTTGCAGAAAGGCCAGCAATTGCACGGTATCCAGCGCCACATCGCGGTTGAAATCCGTCGCGCGGCCCAGCACATAGCCGCCTGGTGCATAAACGGCTCCCGGACTCTGTACAGTATTGGAAGGAATGGATGCACGCTCGCTGATACCCGCCAGGTGGCGCACGATCAATCGTTCCAACTCCTTCTCGCTGGTATCGGTGGGTTTCATGCGTCGTCCCCTTTCTTCTTGCCCGGCTTCTTGCCTGGTTGGCGCAGCGGCTCGATCTGCTTGAGCAGACGGTCGAAATCGCTTTCGAACAGCCTGTCCTGCACGATGCGGTATTTCTCGAACTCGCTTTCGGCACGTGCCCTGGCGATTTCGGCGGTGATGCGCCCCGCGTCCTGCAACACCTCGCGGTCAGTTGCTTCGATGAAGCGGTTCAGGCGCGTTTCCCAATCCTGCATGGTCATGGGAATCTTGCGCAGCGCCATGCTTTCGGCCACGTCCAGGTAAGCGTTCACCAGCCGGGAAAGTTGCGCCATTTCGTCTTCGGTCAAATAGTTCTTGGCGACCACCACATCGAACTTCTGGATTTTTCCCAACGGCGCATCCGTCCACGTTGTCAAGCCCATGTGCTGCTTGTTGGCGTCGGCGCGGGTATGGACGATTTCTGCTGCTGTCTGCCCGTGGATGGCCCAGTGCAGCTTGTTCTGCACTGTGGCGAAGAAGCGTTTGGTGGCCTGCGCCGTCACGTCGTAGTCGATGGATGTGGCGTAGATGTCGGTGATCTTCTGGTAGAACTTGCGCTCGGACAGGCGAATCTCGCGGACGCGCTGGAGCTGCTCCTCGAAGTAGCGTTCCGTCAGGACGGAGCCGCCGCTTTTCAGGCGCTCGTCGTCCATCGTGTAGCCCTTGACGGCGAACTCCTCGACGATGGTCGTCGCCCACTTGCGGAACTGTACGGCGCGTTCGGAGTTCACCTTGTAGCCCACGGCGATGATGGCCGCGAGGTTGTAATGCTGGGTGTCATAGCTTTTGCCGTCGGAAGCAGTTATCCGAAAATTTTGGATAACTGAATCCGCCTGCAACTCGCTGTCGGCAAACACTTTCTTCAGGTGGTAGTTGACGGTGCGCACATCCACGTCGTAGAGCTGAGCCATCATTTTTTGCGTCAGCCAGACGTTTTCGTCAGCGTACACGGCTTCCACTCCGCCCTGTCCGGTGGCCGCAATGAAGGTCAGATATTCTGCCGCTGAGGAGCGCACCAGCGCGGTTTGCGTCGTTTTATCGACCTTTTTCATGGGTGCTCCAGCGGACTGGCTAGGTCAGTCTTCACCATCGGCGTCCTCCTCGTCGCCGCTGCTTGCGTCATCATCTCCGAACGCGGCAAGCTCGTCGTCGCTCACCACATCGTCCGGGCCGGGCTGCCAGCCGCGCAGGTCTACTTGACCGGTGACGGCATCGGCGATCAGGCGGTCGCGGTATTCGCGGATGAGCTTGATCTCGTTTTCGGCGCGGGCGATGGTTTCGTCGAGCGGCTGACATTCGTCGATAATCCAGCGGCAAATGGCTTGTTGCTCGGCTACGGTCGGAGGTAGCGGAATGGCCGCGTTTTTCACGTCGTGCTTGCCGAGTGCGAAGCGCGTAACGCCCGTGGCGAGAACGTGGAACTGCTGGGCGATGCGTGCCGAACCGATGGTACGGAACAGAAACTCACCCAGCACGCGCCCCGGTTCCGGGCGCAGCAAGCCGAGGTGGTAGGCGCAGACCACACCGGGCAGGCTTTCCGGCACCCATGCGGGCACGCCGATGTCATCCGGTGCTTCTGAATCCTTCGTGAGGATGACGTCGCCTGCTTTCAGCGTGAAGCGAGCGATTTCCGCCGCCGTTGCCGTGGCGCGCATCAAGTCCATGTCGCCAGTGATGCGGTCGTTCTTATAAACGTCGGTGTAGTTGCATAGGCGCACCGGCGTTTCATCGTCATGCGAGTGTTTATCCACACCGCTGAAGCGCACTTCAGCAATGTGCTTGATAAGGGCGACTTCCCAATGTTCCGGAACCTCGCCCAGCCACTCGATGCCGGAAGGTTTGAGATTGACCGACGCATCTAGACCACGCGTGACGGCGTGGTCGATGATGCGTAGCTTCTGTTCGGTCAGCAACGCGATGAGATCGCGCTTGGCCTTGATGAAACGGGCAATATGCGCGTCCTGCGTGCGCAGATATGCGACGATCTGGTCTTGTTCAGGGCGCGGCGGAACCAGCGATGGCATCTGCTTGAAGGATTCCCAATACAGACGGTTGCGGTCAGCCACGATGCCACGAGAGAACTTGTTCACTTCTTGCATGTAAGCCGCCGTGCGGAACAAGTAGCTGAAATAGGTACTGTTCGCTTCCTCATAGGGATTGACCACGACATAAGCAGGGCTGACCAAGCCATCCTGTGGCGCGGGGCCGACCGCGCCCTGCCACATGCGCATCATGTTGTAGGCAATGTCACCCTTGACGGCACGCTTGTACTTCTCCTTCTGGCTCATGACCTGCTTGCGCTTCAGGTTGTCCATATCGCGCACACGCACGCCGGTGCGCAGCGACACTTCCAGAATAGGCAGATCAGGAAAGCCGGTTTCCACGCGATGGCCAAACAACCGTCCATTACGCAGAACCTGCCAACCTTCGGGTATTTGCGGTACCCAAGGGAGGCCGGATACGCGGTAGCTGGGATATCTGCTCGTTGCCACCATCACACCGTCCCCACTATCTTGTGCAGCAAACCTTCCGTCTGCTGCTCCAGCTTCAGGATGTCGGCGCGGATGTCATCCAGCGAACGCAGCGGCGTCGGCTTATAGAAGTAGCGGGCGAAGGAGATTTCGTAGCCGATCTGGGTCTTCTCGCCATCGATCCACGCATCCGGCGCGTGCGGCAGCACCTCGCGCTCGAAGAAGGCGTTGATGCCACCGGGTTCCTTCAAGGGCACCTGCTCGGTGTCGCGCAGATCGGTATCCGGCTCGTACCAGACGACTTCGCGGTGCTTGCCAGTTTCGATAAGGTAGCGTCCATCGAAACCCGGAACGAAAGCGTCGCTGGCCTTGAGTTTGTGTCGCTTGGCTACCACCGGTGGCGCGGTGTCGTCACGCCAGCTCACCGCCTTGAAGATGGCTTTCTTGTCCGCCGCAGTGAGCTTTTTGTCATATGCCTTCATCGCCGCATCGAATTCCGCTCGGAAGACGTTGTGGTCATCGTATACGGCGTCACCCAAAACCTTCTGCGCCAGCAGCGCCAGATCGAGCAGCCCCTTGTCGCGTTGCCAGGTCGTGGCATCGAGCAGCCTCTTGCGACGCTTTTCCGGCACAGCTTTCTTTGCGGGTGCGTGGTCTTCGTCACCATCTTCGGTGTCGTCATCGTCGTCGCTGCCACCCTTGAGCCAGGCTTCAATTTCGGGCTTCAGTTTGGCAAAGCTGGTGTAGAGCTTGTCGCCATGCTCGGCGTAGATCTCGGCGCGCAGCGCCTCGTCACCACTGGTGAAACGCAGGGTGTCGATGGCGCTGGTTTTCAATTGGCTTTTCAGGCGCAGCGGGCGCTCGACCGTGATCTTCCAGTAGCCAAAGTCCTGCGTGTCGAACCATTTGCTTTCGTCGGTATTGGAATCGGCTTCCCGCGCTTCACTCAGATACAGGTCGAGAATGCGCTGGATGTCGCCCTCGGCCAGTTCGCAGTTCTTCTTGCCAAGGTTGCGGCGCAGCGGCGCGAACCACTGGCTGGCGTCGATCAACTGCACCTTGCCCTTGCGGTGCTCGGCCTTTTTGTTGGCCAGCACCCAGATGTAGGTGGCAATGCCCGTGTTGTAGAAGATATTGAGCGGCAGGGCGATGATGGCTTCCAGCCAATCGTTTTCCAGCACCCAGCGACGGATATTGCTTTCGCCCTGTCCGGCGTCGCCGGTGAACAGTGCCGAGCCGTTGTGGACGAGGGCGATACGGCTGCCGAGCGCGGTGTCATGCTTCATCTTCGACAGCTTGTTCACCTGGAACATGAGTTGTCCGTCGCTGGAGCGGGTGATGAGCTTGAACTCGGCATCGCCGCCGTGGTTGACGATGAAGCGCGGGTCGCTGAACTCCTTCTTGCCGCCCATGCGCTCCAGATCGGTCTTCCAGCTCTTGCCGTAGGGCGGATTGGAAATCATGAAGTCGAATTCGCGCGAACGGAACTGATCGGCAGACAGCGTGGATTTATCCGCCCCGCCGACGATGTTCTCCGCTTCCGCCCCTTCGCCTTTCAGCAGTAGGTCGGCCTTGCAGATGGCGTAAGTTTCATCGCTTATTTCCTGCCCGAACAGATGGATGGAGACGTCCTTGCCGTGCTGCTCGGCTAGTTCCCTCAAGGCTTCCTCAGCCACGGTGAGCATGCCCCCCGTGCCGCAAGAGCCGTCGTACAGCGAATAAGTGCTGGACTCGATCCGGTCGGCCACCGGCAGGAACAGCAGCTTGGCCATAAGCTGAACGACGTCGCGTGGGGTGAAGTGCTCGCCCGCTTCTTCGTTGTTCTCTTCGTTGAAGCGGCGGATCAACTCCTCGAACACCGTGCCCATGCCATGGTTGTCGAGCGCAGGCAGCTTGATGCGCCCGTCGGCATCCTTGATTGGCAACGGCGAGAGATTAACCTCGGGATCGAGGAAGTCTTCGATCAGGTAGCCAAGGATATGGGCATCCACAAGCTTCTGGATCTGATTACGGAAATTGAACTTGGTGAGGATTTCCTGCACGTTGGGCGAGAAACCGTCCAGATAGGCGATGAAGTCCTCGCGCAGCCGCTGCCCGGCGGCACTGGCCTTGAGTTTGGTCAAGGTGAAATCGGAGACGTTATAGAAGGCTTGCCCGGCAGCGGCCTGAAGTGCTCCGTCCTGATTCGCAACTTTGGCACTGTCCAGCAGTCTCTTGCGTTCCAAGACAGCCGGCTTGGTCGGTTCCAGCACTGCATCGATCCGCCGCAGCACGGTAAAGGGCAGGATCACATCGCGGTACTTGCCGCGGACGTACACGTCGCGCAGACGGTCATCAGCGATATTCCAGATGAAATCGGCAACCCACTTGATCTGGCTTTGGTCTTGCTGTCGTTTCTGCATTATCAGCGCTTCAACTCTTCATTCAAATATGTTTAGTGGCAAGCCACAATTGACGTGTGCCGGGCCGTGGCCGCAGCCATGGGATGCCTTGATAGGGCACAAATACGCTCCAGCCACTCGCGCCCATTAATTCAGCACAACCAGAAATTCGGTCGCCAGCGCTGTCGGCTGAACATCTCGAACATTGCGCTGCAGCGAAACCAGTCCGTAATCCGCCATCATCCGCAGGGTGCGCGAAAGGTTCGGCACCTTGCGGCCGCTAAGCTCAGCCAGTTCGGTTAGAGACTTAGGTTGTTTGTCGTGGATCAGGCGCAGCAGGCGGCGGTTGTCGTCCGACAGCACGGCTGCCAGTGAGGCCAGAGACGGAAACCAAATGCTGGGGGTTTCGCTTCCCTGCGGTGGCGAACCGTCTGGCTGTCGGATACCCACAATGCAGCGCTTCATGATCGCGAATCCAATGACATGTTGATTTACTGATTGTATCAGTGTCTGATAATCATCGTTGGTCATAAATGCCTGCCACAAAGGAAAAGGCAGAGACAAGGGGATGGCAATCAAGGGGCAACGGCCCCACCCAAAAAGGGAAAAGGTCACCAGCGCCCCGGACGGACTCACACCACCAAATTGGCCGACGGAGCCAGGCTGTCGATGTAGTCCGACCACGCCTGCAACATCTCCCGCCGCTGCTCGGCGTATTCCGCCCGGTTGTAGACGCCGCGCACGCCGCCGATGGTGTGGTTCAGCGCCTTCTTCACCACATCCGAAGGCCAGCCCTGTTCGTGCAGCAGTGTCGAAGCGGTGCGCCGCAGGTCATGGATGGTGAAGGCAGGAATCTGCGGCCCCTGCAATGACATCTTCAGCGCCTGGTTCAGCGCATTGTTGGCGAAGGGCTTGGCCAGAGTGCCACGCCCTGGCAACACCCAGACGCTGCTGCTAGCCAGCGGCTTGAGTTCCTTGAACAGCGCTGCGCCTGAGTGGAGAGGTAGACGATGTGCGGCTTGCCGGTCTTGGAGTTCTCGACCGGGATGTGCCATTCACCCTCGTCCAGATGCACGTCCTTGTATTTACGGTGGTTTAAGCTGTGCCAACAGACATCAGTAGATGTCCTTTGACCCTATCTCACTTCCCGATACAGAAGCTGGAGAAGATCCGCCCCAATAGGTCATCGGAGCTGAACGCCCCGGTGATCTCGCCCAGGGCCTGCTGGGCATGGCGCAGGTCCTCGGCGAGCAGTTCGCCGGCGCCGGCGAGCAGCAGTTGGGCGTG
>Ga0180219_1002285_pt1 | contig 11544 bp, 6 predicted proteins | sample eDN3rd30CBELigMG_FD_151338 | JGI IMG/M metagenome (GOLD analysis project Ga0180219, IMG submission 151338) | Enriched Miracle-Growth compost microbial communities from Emeryville, California, USA - eDNA 3rd pass 30_C BE-Lig MG (version 2)... ...
CATCTTCGCTTCACCGACAGCAGCGACGCGGTCAGCGTGGGCCTGGATTACCTTGCGCAGGTGCGGCATCACGGTGTTGCGGGTGTAGTTCAGAGTGTTGCGCACACCCTGGCTGGCCAGGTCCACCGCTTCTCGCAGCAGCTCGGCATGGTCGTCTTCCCGGGACAGCTCCACCAGGTTCTCGATGAGGCCGCTGTAGCTGGTCTCTTCGGCCTTGAGGGCCAGGGTCGGGGTCGCTCGCACCAGCAGCGCAAGCGGGGTGTCGGGGATCACGCCCAGCTGCACGCCCTTGTCGGACAGAACCTGGGTGAGACCGATGGCTTCGTTGAGGACGTTCTGATCAAGCACGGCTCTTCTCCGTCAGGACTTTGTTCAGGCTGGCGGCCGCGAGCACCGGGACCGAGGACTGGGTAATCTTCACCCCGTCCACTTCACTGGCGATCTCGTTACCGACGACGTTCAGGGCGACCTCACCGATGAGTTGGAGCGCGACCCCGAGGATCGGCAGGTTGTTCATTTCCGAAGTTTTCATCTTACTACCTCGTAAGGCCTGCCAGCCGGATATCCGGCTGGCAGGCTGGGGTTATTGCTCGTTGCCGAAGTACATGTCGTACGCCGACTCACCGATGTACCGCATGAGCGTGTTGGTGGTGCCGTTGACGAACGGGCCGGTGATGATCCGGTCGATGAAGGACTTGGCTCCGAAGATCATGTCGATGGTCTCGCCTTCCAGCGTGCGGTTGTTGCCCCGCAGGATTTCACCGACCGTCGACTTGCCTTGGTTACCGACCACGAGTTTGTCGCCGATGCCCATCCCCACGGAGGTGGTGATGTGGACAATGATCACCGCCTGATCTTGTTCCAGGTTGTGGCCATCGATCCGGACCTGCCGTGGGACGTAGCCCGTGGTGTACTCGACGCCCAGCCGTTTCGCCTGCCGTTTCCGGTTACGCTCGGATTCGGCCACGATACGCTGGAGCGACTCGGACATGTCCTCGATGTCTCCATTGTAGAAGACCTCGATCTTCGCGACCGTACCCACCACGGCAGCCCGGGGTGTCATCGCCGCCCACCGGCGCAGCGCTTCACGCGTTGCGTCGTCATAAAGACCCGCGTCATCCGACACCGTGTCCTCAATCGTGCATAGAATTGTGTCAAGATCAACGGAATCGCCGACCTTTACCAACCCCGTCACGTTCTGCCGGAAGTCCGAAATGCGGATGGACTTAGGCTTGGACACCTGGGTAGTCATGCGCTTGGCAAAGTCGACCGAGATGGAGCAGGAGTCCTCCAGGGTGTAGGTAGCCTCACGGAGCGCGATGCGCCCGATGCAGCCTTCCATGTAGTCCACGCGCCGTGCATCGAACTCGCTGGGCTTGAAGAAGCCCTTGTTGTAGCTGATGACGTCGAACTGCTTGACCTTGTCCCCGACTTCCAGTCCAGAAACCAGGGTGTTGGGGTACATGGAACCTTCTGCCGTGGTGTGCACCAAGCCCAACGGCACCCGTTGTTCTTCGCCGTCCTTGTACTTCACGACGATGTGGTCGTCCGATTTCTCAGTGACCTCACCGTCACCTTTGGCCACCTGGGCAAACTCCGGTCCCATCCGTGCCACAATGGCACGACCCATGCCCGTACGGATTGCCTGACATTCATAGCCCTCGGCCTGAATGCCATGCCCCTGTTGGACGTTGATGAAGTTTATTCTCTTTGGCGGACATTCAGATAGATTCGCAACATCTACCCCGCGCCATTACGCGCCGCTCCAGGCTTTCCCTGGATGTCCAGACTATATCTTCACCCTCGGCGTAGCCGGTGGGGTGCCTCCCATTTCGAGGTCGCTTGACCCCTACACCGTGATAAGCGGTTAGTCGTTGAACGCCTCCCATATTCCTAACGGAACGTAGGGGTTCGCTGCGTGGTTTCCCAATCCTTCTCTCTTTTACCGTACCCGGGTAATTACTCCGGCCACCGGCAGGTTTCCCTGTCCGACTTGGTGTAGAAGGCTCTAAGGGGGTTCCCGTCAATTAGAGAGGATTCAGATGACCATTACTGATCATCCGGACCGTGTTAATCATCCCCGTCAGCGGTCGGTGCCAACAAGGCCGCCGTGGACATCAGACTCGACGCCCCATCCCGCTTCTTATCGAACAGCCGTACCGTACCCCGGACACTGGTGATGTTGGAGTTCGGCGAGAGGTAGCTGATGATCGCCACGTCACCGGAGTCCACCGTACCTTCGGAGATAAAGCCCAGGTCCTCGTCGGTAAACAGACGGGCCGAGGCCACCATGGCGCGGCGAGACCGCCCGCCACGACCGCCGTAGGTCATCACTTCGCGCTCACGCAGCGAGTGGATCGGGTTGAGGTTGTTGACCGGGGCGGTGGTCGGGTCCTTGATGATGAGGTTCATCACGTCGTTCGGGTTGACCAGGACTTGCGCCTTACCCGTCGCCGCCCGTGCACTGTACTGCCGCACGGCCTTGGCCAGCACCTCGTAGATGGTCCCGGCGATCCGCTCGTAACCCCGTACCCGTTCCAGCGACTCGACCATCTGGTCCGCATCCTTACGGCGGCTGGCCACATGGTTGGTCAGGAGCATCTCCACCGCCCGGATCAACAGCTCCGGGACCGTGGTCGGTTCCTTCATCCACTTGAGCAGGTCTTCGGTGATCGGGTCCATGAACAGGGTGTTCGTGGAATCCAACTCCCGTAGGTACCGTGCTCCGACGCCCGCGCGATCCAGCAGCGCGGCGTACACGTCCTTGTCGTCGAACAGCCCGATGTCGTAGTTGCGGATGTGCGCGTGATAGAGGTTGAAGCCACTCATGATCAGCGTGGTACGCTGGTCGTTCCGGCTGAAGATCAACGTCTCGTTCTTGAAGCGCACCGCGTACTCATCCGGCGCCAGGTTCAGGCGCTCACCGGCCAGGGCTCGGCGCGGGTTGACCTTGAGGACCTTGAGCAGCCCTTCCAGGCCAAAGAGGTACGCCAGCGCCACCCCGATGGGGAGGTTCTTGGAGTAGATCTTCACCTCGGCCATGGTAGTGGGGGCGTTGATGATCTCAAGGCCCAGCAGGCTCTCGATACTGCCGACGTCTTCCAGGTGATCGCCATTGTCAACGATCTGGTAGATGGCGCCATCCGGGTCCATGACCAGCGGGCCTTGCGGACCGCGGCCACACATGACCCAGCCTTTCTTCTCGAACTTCATCTCCTGCGCGGAGTAGCCGAACTTCTCTTCCCGGCGCTTGTGGTCAAACCACAGCTCCAGTCCCTGGATGGTGAACGCGGTGACCCGCGAGGAGAGGTTGGAGTAGACCATGGGCACGTCGAGGGTGTAATCGACCGCCTTGGACAGGATCGGGTCAACGATGCCGTACTTCTCCGGCTCCAGGCAGCGTTCCACCACCTGGGTCAACAGCCAGCCATTATAGTTGAAGCGCTTACGTTCCGAGCGCTCCACAAACAGTTTGGAGTAGTAGGACGATAGGGCTACCCGAGTCGGCGAGATCTTACGGATCGGTAAATCCGCACGTTGCTTGCGCATGCGGTAGTCAGTCCCGTTGTACCGGAAGACCCCATCCGGCTTGATCACGGGGGCGATGACCTTCACCGTCGAGGAGTCGCCCACCGCCGGGGTGATTTTGATCGTGTGGATTTCTCGATCGTTCGAGGCATCAGTGTCCCGCTCGACACTGTACCCGGTGATGGATATCGGTGCGCGTTGCAGGGCCGCCACGCTGCGCAGGATGTCCTTCTTCAGCACCTTGGTGATGTACTGGCGGTCAAAGACGTCCACCCGGGAATGCGTCAGCGACTTGTCGATGATCACAGGGTCCTTGGACAGGACATCCGGCTGAATGGCGATGTCTTCGTGCGTGACTTGCATCGCCTCGTGCAGCTTGGCACCGGAGCCGTAGGGGTCGTCGATTTGGTGGAAGATCTCCGACACCCGCTCCAGGCGACGGTATTCACCCGCCGTGAGCAGTCCCTTACCCGCCAGCTCATCGGCCTTGCGCATCAGCGCGGGGCCGTTGTAGTCGCCGGTGGTGATCGTCTGAAGAACCTCGGTGTCGATGGTCTTCACCTCGACGACATTCCCCTCCTCGTCCATGGCCTCACTGGCCTGCGCGGCTTCCTTGAGCTTGTCGAGCTCTTCGAGTTCCTTCTCCAGTGCTGCGAGCTGCTCGTCATCGTCCAGCAGCTCTTCGGAACCAAACAGCTTGAGCTCTTCCTGCTCGTCGAGGTTCAAGTTGATCTCATCGAGCTGGTTGTTCTCATCCACCACGATGCTGGCACCGGTCACCTCTTCCTGGGTCGGGGTAGCGACCATGGAGGTGGCATGGTGCAAGGTGGTCAGCAGCTTGAGGACCATCAGGCTGAAGGGGCGGGCAGCCATGCCCTTGGTACGCCCGATCTCCGGGTTCTGCCGCCATTGATCCAGCCACCCGAGGTTGATCGCCACAAAGCCGTTCAACCGACGGACGATCAGGTTGACCTTCGGGTAGTGCTTGGGATCGAGCTTCCCCAGCACGCTGCGCGAGCGGTTCTTGCCAGCCCAGAGGAACAGGTCGGCAAGCATCAGCTCGTCGTTGGTGCGCAGCTTCTTCATGACGTCAGCGCTGAGGCTGGCGTTGTTGGTGAACGCATTCAGCACCGCCAGTGGCGGGATGACCTCCGGCAGTTCCAGTTCGATGAACTGCTGGCGCTCACTGGTCTCGGCCAGTTGACCCACTCGGTTGACCAGTTCTTTGTAGACGTTGAACCACTGGTAGAAGTGCGCCCGGAAGGACACCGGGTACCGCACCAGGTGCGAGAGGATGGAGTAGTTGACGATCACCAGGGAGCGGTCATCGGCCTCCAGACGTTCCAGGTTCTTCAGCGGCCGGATGGCGCGGTTACGCTGCCGGTAGGTGTTGGCCAGGCCGTTGGCATTGACCCCGGGCGACTTGATGGGCGAACCGATCGGGTGATCGTACGCCATGACGTGGTCGATGTAGATCACACCCGGGATGCGGCGCATCAGCGGATCCGACAACTGTGGGCCCAGCGCCACCCCATCCAGGGCGACGTAGTGCAGGATCGCGCGCCGAGGGAGTTGGTACTGCGTCATCGGGTAGATGACAGGCGCCTGGAATTGACTCGCCCGGAAGAGTGAATAACGCCGCACGTAGTCGGTAAACTTCAGCATGGTTGCCATTGGAGGCTCACTCCGTTACTGCACCAGAGACCCGAGCTTCTGGGTGTCCAGCGGCTGTACGTGGTTAAAGCGACCCGTGAGGTTACGGATCACGAGTTCGGCCGTGTCGTAGGTGACACTGGCCCGCATGCGGTTGGACGGGGTGACCCAGGCGTTGCGCGTGGTCAGGTACCGCTCGGTCTCGCGGATCGAATCGTTCAGCATAGCCGTGGTGGCGGAGCCCGTATCGCCATCAAACCTATTGTCCAGTCTCGCTCGCTCCCGCCGAGGCGGTACCTATAACGAGACCCGGTGTGCGTAGACACCCGCCTGCATTCTCATGCAGGAGCAGACTATATCTTCACCCTCTCGTTACCGAGGTGGGGTGCTCTCCACTTCCCCAGCGCTGCTGGGTACTCCCCGCTACGGGATAGTCGTTGAACCTTCTCCATGCCTTACGGTTTAGGAGCTTGGCTGCTAAAGGGACTTATGTCCACGGTTGTCTCTATTTCTGACCTTTTCACCGTACCCTCAGACACTTTACCCTTTCGGGGAGGGGTGGTAGTCAGAACCTAACGAGAGTTTCCAGCAATTCAAAGAGTTATCGTCACGCCATTCCTGACGCGCGAGACTTAGCATCAAAGTACACTTACTTTGTAGTCGCTGATTTCAAAGTCATCTGATCTTTTGAGATGGTAGAGTAGTGTCGCCGGCCGCATGCCCAGGAACTGGGCTGCCTTAGTGATACTTGGGAAAGTCTGATCGACGTGTCGGCTTTTCGAGGAAACGCTTACTTTTTTGCCGACCACAGCTTGTCGGTAATCCGACAGATTTTCCTCGATCACCCAGGGTGTTTCGTCGTCCCCATTTTTGAACTGGAGACCACTGTAGACCCTACCGTCTTTCCCATTCTCTATCCGCTGACGAATGGTCTCACCGTCGAGATCCAACCTTCTCCCAGCCTCTTGACGGCTGTAATAGGTAGTAACCTCGTTTGTGATGATGTCCCTGACCTTCACCGGAGTGGAGTTACTCAATCCATTCTCATGCGCGTGGTAATTGTTTCTCGACCTCGTAGCCCACTCTAAGTTATCGAGTTGGTTGTTCGATTTGTTGGTGTCGATGTGGTTGACGTCCAACTTATCTACATTCCCGGGATATTCAAGCCAAGCCAACGCTAGCAAGCGATGCTGTCCGACGATGGTCCGAGGACCTACATCTGGCTGAACCCCAAACATCAGATAACCATTCTGGTCCGAATACGGGCTGAGTAGCTCGCCTTTTGTCGGACTGAGTAGTTGACCATCCTTATCGATCAGATAACGACTATACCCGGGAATGTAGCAGAACCCGGAGAAGTCTGGATGCATCAATTTACCGAGAGGAGATTTCCACACCGTATTGTAGAGTCCAAAGTTACTCAGCTTACCGTCTTTGTAAATGACTTCGAGTTGGGCTAGAAGTCTGAACGGTAAGTTCGTATTTCTGTGGACTATAGCCAAAAGTACGGACAATGGGTAATCGTCAAACCACTCACCGGTATCGGTGGTGACCCTGACTATGCCATCATCTCCAGTGTGTCTTCTGGCAGTCTTTTTCGTGTACGTGTTCCTAAGCTCGCCTTTTGGATGCAGCTCGTACACGTTTCCGGTATAGGGGATCTTCTTGAAACAATCGTTGTAGATGAATTTGCTCAGCATGACGAGATCCTATTAAGTAACATAGGATCGGTAAATATACGTTAATACTGTTAATCAGCCGCCAAGCCTGCCAGGCGAGACGGGTGAGGCGATTCAGAGTCGTGGTACGTGGTCATTCCGAAGATCGGGTACTCCACCGCCAGGTAGTCATCGCCTTCCAGCGGCTGCCAGTCCGGCCCCAGTTCGCGCCGCACCTCGCCCACCGAGGTGGACTTGCAGTAGATGCGCGAGGGGTAGGTGGAGTCATCCCCCGCCACCGGGTAGCGGACGACGTCCGTGAAGTATTTTGCCCACTTCGAATACCCTGCCAAGTAGATCAACTCGATCAGGGTGATCGGGTGGCAGTTCTTGGGGCTGAAGTCATCCGGCAACTCATCGATGCTGTCGAACACCCGGAAGGTGCCGTCGCCGTTGTAGACCAGGGCGAGGTACGCCCCGCCGATCTCCACGGCCCGATGGCGAGCCTCGACATCGGTCAGGGTATTGATCAGCGAGCGCAGACCATCTTCGGTGGTCCAGCGGTCCCGGTCGTAGGGTTCGAGCTTGACCCAGGTGGTGCGCAGGGTCTTCTTGTCCACTAAGGGGACATCGCCCTCACCCGCCGCGAGGACCTTGGAGAGGATCCCTGTTCGCAGCCAGTGGATGACCAGCGGGGCCATGGTGGTCGCTGCCTGGTAAACCCCCAACACCGTGCTGTCAAAGGACGGGACGTTGGGCGAGAGGAGGTTTTCACCGGTGGTGTTCATCGAGGTCAGGACGTTTCGCGTCCCTTCCCGAACCCGCCGACTCGCCCATTTGTCCTTGAGGAACCCTTCCTTACCCCCGAACACCCGTTCGAAGTACTGGAAGATCTCGTAGACCTTGTTGGTCAACGCCCGACGCCCGCTGTCGTACACCGGGCTTTCCATATCGTCGGACTTGGTGATCGACTGGGTGATGGCCAGGACATGCAAATAAAGGTCATTGATCTCGTGCTTAGTCGGTCGGCCATCTTCGCCGAACTCGATGTCCCTCAGGCCAGCAGGCATGACCACCAGGTTCTTCATGGTCCAGCGGTGGCGCCAGCGTTCCAGGAACGCGATCCGCTGACCCCGTGCCGGGGAGTTGTTAGTCTTGAACTTCAGCTTGTTGATGTTGCGCATGAAGAAGGCATAGCCGGTCTCCGCACCCTCCTCAACGGAAGGTACGAAGTCGCCGAGTTGGTCGTCGAAACGGGCGGTGGCGCTACCGTCCAGGATCTGCTTATACAGTTCACGCAGATCGCAGAACTCGCGGTAGACCTTCGGGTGCAGGATGCGCACCCGCAAATCGATCTTGCCGAAGACCTGATCCCGTTCCTCGGAACCGACCAGCCCGAAGATTCGCGTGGAAAAGAGCCCATCGTCATGGAAGTCACTGCTGGCGCCTTCAAGGAAGTCCAGCCGGGTGATCGGCGCGATGTGCTTCAGGTCCTCGTCCTCCGCGTGGAGGATCCAGAGGAGTACGGGTAAGATGTCCGTCTTCACGGCGCTCTCCTGAGATGGTCAGAGTTGTATGAATCAAATGCTCCCGGAAAGAGAGACGCATTATGGCTAAGAAGAATGGGGGTGATTTCGGGGATGTCGACCTCGATAACCTAGATGACCTCAACTTCGACTTCAGCGACTTCGGGGACGACAAGTCGAAAGCGAACAGCAAATCGCGCGATCCCATCATGGCGTTCGCCGAGTCGGCGGTCAGCAGCGTCAAAGACCGCATGCTCGACCGGGATATGCTCAAGCGCCTGGTTCTGCAGGCGCTGCCTAAAGGCTACAGCCAGGCAAGCAACGCATACGATGGGATGATCTCGGGCCTGGGTCGGATCTATAAAGAGAACCAGTCTGACCTCGCCCCCTATGCCCGTAACCTCAAGGGCAAGATGGACCGGTCCACCGGCATCTGGAAATCGCTGATCCCCCGAGGTCTGCGTGACCTGATCCATGAATCGGATCAAGAAGAACACGACTACAGCGACAACTCCAGCTCGGAGAAGGATGGCCTGTCTGCCAACCTGGAAGGACTGGACCGCCTGTTCCGGCTGCAGGTCGATGGGCGTCGGGAACAGACGATCAAGGACGCTTACAACGACCAGGTCGGCAAGAAACGCTTCGAGCTGGAGATGGCCAGCCGGGTGGAAATGGGGCAGGGGATCAACCGCCTGGTGAACTACCAGGACACGATCCTCATCCAGTACCACCGCAAGTCCCTGGAGATCGGCTATCGCCAGCTGGACATCAGTACCCGGGCAGCCATGGCGGCCACCAAGTTCTACGGCGAATCGCTGGAGCACCTGGACGCCATCTCGCACAACACCGGTCTGCCGGACTGGGTCAAGCTGAATAAGGAAGAGCTGCTCAAGCAGCGCCTGTCCTCCATGTTGGCCGATACCGCCATGGGTGGCGTGGCGAAGTGGTCGCGTGACTACTTCAAGAAAGTTGGCGACAACGCGTCGAACATGGTCTCGGGGTTCTTCAGCTTCAAGAACCAGATCGACAGTGTTGCGAGCCTGACCGATGACGGCACCGGGGACGGTAAGGGTAACCGGGCCTATGCTGCGGGTCAAATGTTGGGTTCGATGGCCGGCAGTATCGCTGCGGACTTCATCGAGACCTACCTGAGCGGTAAAGCAGAAGACCTCAAGCCATGGATGGAGAAAATCCCGGGCGTCAAGCGCGTCGGTCAGATGTTGCAGAATGGCCTCACTGGGATTCCGCAACGCCTGAACGCCTACGCCCAATCCGAGACCACCCGTGAAGGCCACCTGGGTAAACTCGAAGAAGGTTTCAAGGCTCTGCTGGACCAGTACCATCCCAAGACCACCATCAGTGGTCAGCGGATCGAGGACCTGGACAAGCCAGCGATCATGGACAATCTCTTCTACAACTCGGTGACGCAAGTCATGCCGAGTTACCTCGCCAGCATCGACCGGTGGATCCGGGTCATGGCAACGGGGGAGAATCAGGAAGAGAAGGCCTGGAACTACTACGAAGGTCAGCTGACCTCGCGCAGCGCGGTCAATGAGCAGCACTTCAAGCGGCTGGTCCTGGGTGGATCGGGTGGTCAGAAGTTCAACGTCGACCGGGTGCTGAAGTCGATCGGCATCGACCGCCTGTCAGATGAGGCGGTCAAGGCCCTGCGTCAAGCGCTGATGCGCGACATGCTCAAAGGCATGCCGTTTGATCCGAAGCGGTACATCAAGCCGACCTTCTGGGCCAAGCTGGACGAGGATGTCGCTGAAGAACTGATCAACCACATTTCTGCGCAGTTCGGCCTGAACGCCGAAGGCGAACAGACGGTCAAGAACGACGACATCACCCATCGGTTCACCGAATCGAATGACCTGTTCCATCGGGTCCAGCAATCGCTGCCGGATTACACCGAGCGGATGTCGCTGCTGTCCAAGGTCCTGGGCCGTCGCAGTTGGCGCGAGATGGGCTTGACCAAGTGGGGCGGTGGGTTTGACGATTACGTCGACCTGGACACCCTGTCGGACATGCTGGCCAACGAGGAAGGTGCTAAGCTCGCCGACCCGGCCAGGAAACGCCTCAGCCCGCAGGAAGCGCTGGAGCGCCTCAAAGCTGCTAAGAAGAAGGAAGCCGAGGAGCGTGAGCGCCGTGAGCAGGGTAAGGATACCCATGATGACATCATTGATCCGTCCCGCCTGCGCGGCTTTGGCGGCGGTGGACCATCCGGTCCGGTGAATGTCACCGCCAACGTCGAGTGGCCGGAGCTGCTCAACGTCGCCGATACCAAGACTCACCAACGGCTGGACAAGCTGCTGGAAGCCAGTCAAGCCGCCATCGAGATGCTCGAAATCATCGCCGTCAATGGCGGGGGTGGTGGCGGTGAGGGTGCTCCAGGTGAAGGCGGTGGAGACGGTGGCGGGAAGCGACCGTGGTTCGGCCGTCTGTCGCGGGGGTTGGGTCGCGGTATTGGTGGAACCCTGGGTCTGCTGGGTAAAGGGATGGCCTGGTACACCCGTAAAACCTACGGAGCGCTGTGGGGTGGCGTCAAAGGCGCCTTCCGGGGTGCTCGCTGGGGCGTAAACGCCCTGTTCAAACCTCGTCAGGGGCTGGGTGTCAGTGACATTTACGTGGCTGGGAACCCTGAACCGGTGATGCTCGCGCGAGACATCGAGCGCGGCTTCTACATGGACATGAAGACCAAGAAGACCATCACCTCCGTCAAGGACATCAAAGGGGCGGTCATCGACCGGGACGGCAACATCGTCCTGACAGCGGAGGAGTTCGCCCAAGGCCTGATGGCCGGCGATGGATCGTCATTGGCAGGTTACGCCGTCGACAAAGCCATGGACGCAGTCAGTCTGATTGGCAAAGGCATTGCCTGGTACACCAAAGGAACGTACGGCGCGCTGGGTAAGGTGGTGAAGTTCGGCTTCGACACACTGAAGGATCAGTTCACCCAGTTCGATGCCTATCTGCCGGGTGACACGGAACCCCGCTTGCGGTCTAACCTGATGAAGCAAGGCTTTTACCGGGACGATAAGGGCGAGCCCATCTTCTCGCTGAAAGACATCAAGGGAGCGGTGTTCGACATCAAGGGCAACGAGATCATCTCGGCTGAGGAGATCAAGCAATTCGGCGGGGCATTCTACACCCGCAACGGCTCGCTGCTGTTCACCATT
>Ga0180219_1002286_pt1 | contig 11544 bp, 8 predicted proteins | sample eDN3rd30CBELigMG_FD_151338 | JGI IMG/M metagenome (GOLD analysis project Ga0180219, IMG submission 151338) | Enriched Miracle-Growth compost microbial communities from Emeryville, California, USA - eDNA 3rd pass 30_C BE-Lig MG (version 2)... ...
CGCGGCCTGACGAGCGCGGGCGCGGCGCGGGTCGCGGGGCGGGTCACGAGAGCGTCGTGACCCGCTCGCTCTCACTCGTTGATGCCGCACTCCGTCTTGTCGAGCCCGGCCCACCGGCCCGAGCGCGGGTCCGCTCCGGGCGCGACGCGTTGCGTGCAAGGGGCGCAGCCGATCGACGGGTAGCCGTCGTTGAGCAGTGGGTTGACGATCACCTGGTGCTTCTCGGCGTAGGCCACGGCGTCGTCGTAGGTCCAGGCGGCGATCGGGTTGATCTTCACCAGGCCGTTCTTCTCGTCGAAGGTGACCAGCGGTGTCTGCGCGCGGGTCCAGGACTCGTCGCGACGTACCCCGGCCACCCACACCTCGTAGCCGCCGAGGGTCTCGTGCAGCGGCTCGACCTTGCGCAGCCGGCAGCACTCGCCAGGGTCGCGGGCGAACAGGTCCTTGCCCCGGGAGGCGTCCTGCTCGGCCACCGTCTCGCGCGGCGTGATGTTCACGAGGTTGACGTTCAGGGTGCTCGCGACCGCGTCACGCGTGCCGAGCGTCTCGGGGAAGTGGTAGCCGGTGTCGAGGAACAAGATGTCGACCCACGGGGCGTGGGTCGAGACGAGGTGCGGCAGGATCGCGTCCGTCATGGAGGAGGCGACGCCGATCTTGGTGCCGAACTCGCGCACGGCCCAGGCGATGACCTGCTCGGCGCTCGCCTCGTCGTCCGCGCCGATGCCGGACCCGCCGAGCTCGGCCTGGCCGCGCGCCGCGATCTCGCGGAGCTCGGCGACGCTGCGACGTGGGCGGCCCGCGTCCGTCCTCCTGCGCTGCGCGTGCTCGGCCCGGGACGCCTCGCGCTCCGCGGTGCGCGCCCGCGCCGCCGCACGCAGCGCGGCGAGCGGGTCGCCGGTGCCCTCCTCGGGCGCCGACGTGGCCGTGGTCGTCATCGCAAGGACTCTTCCTCGGCCCGCAGGGCCCAGTCGCCGAACGGCTCGCCCTCGGCTCGCTCGGCCACGTAGGTCTTGACGACCTTCTCGACATAGTCGGCGACCCCGACGACCGGGACCTTCAGGCCCCGCACGGTGCGTCCGAGGGTCGCCTCGTCACGGACCTTGGACTGCATGCCTCCGCCGAGGTGCACCTGGTAGCCCGGGACCTGCTCGCCCTCGTCAGTCGTGATGAGCTGCCCCTTGAGCCCGATGTCGGCGGTCTGGATGCGCGCGCAGGAGTTCGGGCAGCCGTTGAGGTTCAGCCGGATCGGCTCGAGCTGCTCGGCCTCGACGACGTCGGCCAGACGTTCCTCGAGCTGGTGGATCACCTCGACGGCCGCCGCCTTCGTCTCCACGATCGCGAGCTTGCAGTACTCGATGCCGGTGCACGCCATCGTCGCGCTGCGAAAGATGCTGGGCCGGGTCGCCAGCTCGAGCGCGTGCAGGCCGTCCTGGACCTCCTGGACCTTGGCCGGCGGCACGTCGAGGATCAGCACCTTCTGGTAGGGCGTGAGGCGGAGACGGTCGGAGCCTGCCGACTCGGCGAGGTCGGCGAGCTTCTCCAGCCCGGTCCCCGAGACCCGGCCGACGTACGGCGCGGCACCGATGTAGAAGTTCCCGTCCTTCTGCTCGTGGACACCCACGTGGTCGCCGGAACGGGTGGGCTTCGCCGGGGGCGGGCCGTCGGGCAGCTCGTAGCCGAGGTACTCGTCCTGCAGCACCTGGCGGAACCTCTCGGGGCCCCAGTCGGCGAGCAGAAACTTCAGGCGGGCCTTGTTGCGCAGCCGGCGGAAGCCGTAGTCGCGGAAGATCGAGGTCACGCCGATCCAGACGTCGGGGACCTGCTCCTCGAGCACGAAGGCACCGAGCCGCTCGGCGAGGCGCGGGTTGGCGCTCAGCCCGCCGCCGACCCACAGGTCGAAGCCGGGCCCGAGCTCGGGGTGCACCACGCCCACGAGGCCGAGGTCGTTGATCTCGTGCACGACGTCGAGGCTGGGGCTGCCGGTGATCGCCGTCTTGTACTTGCGGGGGAGGTTCGAGAACGAGGGGTCGCCCACGAACCGGCGGGAGATCTCGTTGATCGCCCAGGTCGGGTCGATGATCTCGTCCTTGGCGACCCCGGCCACCGGGCTGCCGAGCACGACGCGCGGCACGTCGCCGCAGGCCTCGGTGGTCTGCAGGCCGACAGACTCCAGACGGCGCCAGATCTCGGGGACGTCCTCGACCTGGACCCAGTGCATCTGGATGTTGTGGCGGTCGGTGATGTCGGCGGTGTCGCGGGCGAAGTCGCGAGAGATGCCGCCGATGACGCGGGTCTGCTCGACGCTCAGCGCGCCGCCGTCGACCCGCACGCGCAGCATGAAGTACTTGTCCTCGAGCTCGTGCGGCTCGAGCGTCGCGGTGCGCCCGCCGTCGATCCCGGGCTTGCGCTGCGTGTACAGGCCCCACCAGCGGAAGCGACCGTGCAGGTCGTCGTCGGAGATCGAGTCGAAGCCCTCCTTGGCGTAGACCTCCTCGATGCGCCGGCGCACGTTGAGACCGTCGTCCTCGGCCTTCATCGCCTCGTTGGCGTTGAGCGGCTCCTTGCCGTCGACCTTCCACTGCCCGTTGGGGCGCGCCGCGCGTGCGGGACGGGCCGGTGCGGTCGGGGCGCTGGGCGTGTTCATCGTGCTCCTTGGGCCGCGAGTGCGCGCGTGACGGGCCTCGTCCGTGCCTCACCCCTGGGAAAGGGGCGTACCGGGGGACGGGAGGCGAGGACCGCTCGCGTGCCCTCGCTCGGGGGTGGTGCCGCGGTGCGGCGTGTCCGAGACGGGGCTGGTCAACAACAGGTGGGGGTCGGACACATTCGCGTGCACGCCCGAGCCTGCGCGAGGCTCTCGCGGTCGACGCTCGCCCGGTGCGGCGCGGCGAGCGTGCGTGCGGTTGCGGTCATGCCGTCAACGTACCGGCGTCTTCCGGAGCATGTCACTTATGTATCACCATGTGGATGCAAGTGTCCATTATGTGGTACGGCGTTGGAACGTGGCCAATGTTTGGCGACGCGGCGTCAGTAAACTAGCATCGGAGGCATGGAGACCCTGTTCAACATCTTTGCCGTCCTGCACTTCGTCGGCTGGGCGATCGTGCTCGGTGGCTACTTCGCGAGCCTGCGCGGCCCGGCGCTCGCCAAGGGCGTGTTCCACGGCGCCGCCACGGCGCTCGTGTCGGGGATCGTGATGATGGGGCTGTTGGAGTCCGGCGCGTATGACGCGGATTTCGTCCGTGGCAAGCTCATCACCAAGCTGCTCGTGGCGCTGGTCATCACCGTGCTCGCCTTCGTCGCGCAGCGCCAGGGTGACAAGGTCAAGCCGCTGGTCAAGCACGCCGTCGGCGTCCTGACGGTCGCGAACATCGTCGTCGCGGTCTTCTGGCACTGACGCGTCGCCGTTCGTGGCCTTCGCCCGGCTCGTGGTCCCGGTGGGCCTACGGCTCGCCGTGGTGGCGGGACGCCCCGCGTCGTCGTCCGAGCGGGCGGTGCCGTAGGCGCGTCCCTCGTGTCGTAGGAGAGCCCTAGGCTTGTAGGACCATGGCCTCTCTCTTCGACCACCTCACCTCCCGGCTCTCGACGTCGTCCTCCAGCGCGCTGCGCGGGCTCACGCGTGCCACCGTCGACGGCGACGCCGTCGGGCCCGACGTCGGCCGTGCTGACGACCGCTCCGGCGATCGCCCGACGCGTCTGGAGGCTGCCGAGCAGGAGGCGCGCGCCGCGCGTCTCGCCGAGGCGGACGCCCTGCTCGACGGTCTCAACCCGCAGCAGCGCGACGCCGTCACGCACTCGGGCGGTCCGCTGCTCATCATGGCCGGCGCCGGGTCTGGCAAGACGCGCGTCCTGACGCACCGCATCGCGTACCTGCTCGCGACCGGCCGCGCTCGCCCTAGCGAGATCCTCGCGATCACCTTCACCAACAAGGCCGCAGCCGAGATGCGCGAGCGGGTCGAGCGGCTCGTCGGGCCGCCCGCGCGGCGCATGTGGGTCTCCACCTTCCACTCGGCCTGCGTCAGGATCCTGCGCTACGAGCACGCCCACCTCGGTCTGCGCTCGAGCTTCTCCATCTACGACTCGGCCGACTCGCAGCGGCTGATCACCCTGGTGAGCCGCGAGCTGGACCTCGACGTCAAGAAGTTTCCCGCGAAGGTCCTCGCGGGGCGCATCTCCGACCTCAAGAACGAGCTCGTCGGAGCGGAGGCCTTCGCCGCCCAGGTCGATGCGGGCGGCGGCGAGGCCGAGGCAGGGGCGCCCGGCAGCGGCAAGGACGCCGAGGGTTTCGACGGCGTGCTGGCCGCCGTCTACTCGCGGTACCAGGCCCGCCTCGAGAAGGCCCACGCCCTGGACTTCGACGACATCATCATGCAGACGGTGCGCCTCCTGCAGCGGTTCCCCGCGGTCGCGGAGCACTACCGCCGTCGCTTCCGCCACGTGCTCGTCGACGAGTACCAGGACACCAACCACGCCCAGTACGTGCTCATCCGCGAGCTGGTAGGGAGTGAGGATCGCAGCGCAGCGAGGACCGGAGACGCGTACCCCCCGCTCCCTCCGGGCGAGCTCACTGTCGTCGGTGACGCCGACCAGTCGATCTACGCCTTCCGCGGTGCCACGATCCGCAACATCCTGGAGTTCGAGGCGGACTACCCGCAGGCTCGCACGATCTTCCTCGAGCAGAACTACCGCTCCACCCAGACGATCCTCTCCGCGGCGAACGCCGTCATCTCCCGCAACTCGGGGCGCCGTCCCAAGCGGCTGTGGACCGACGCGGGCGACGGCGAGCTCGTGGTCGGATACGTGGCCGACGACGAGCACGGCGAGGCACGGTTCGTCGGCGAGGAGATCGACCGGCTCATGGACACCGAGGGCGTCCAGCCGCAGGACGTCGCGGTCTTCTACCGCACGAACGCCCAGTCGCGGGCCATCGAGGAGATGCTGATCCGCGTCGGCCTGCCCTACGCGGTGATCGGCGGGACCCGGTTCTACGAGCGCCGCGAGATCAAGGACGCCATCGCCTACCTGCGCGCCGTCGCCAACCCGGACGACGACGTCTCGCTGCGCCGGATCCTCAACGTGCCCAAGCGAGGCATCGGCGACCGCGCCGAGTCCGCCGTCGCGCAGCACGCCGCACGCGAGGGCCTCAGCTTCGATGCCGCGCTCGCGCGCGCCGAGGAGATCCCGGGCATGACGCCACGGCTGCTCAAGCCTCTCCTGGCGTTCCGGGAGCTGATGACCGAGCTGCGGGCGCTCGCGGAGCAGGACCCGAACCCGGCCGAGGTCCTCGAGGCCGTGCTGGACCGCAGCGACTACCTCGCCCTGCTGCGGGTGAGCGACGACCCGCAGGACGCCTCGCGGGTCGAGAACCTCGCCGAGCTGCACGCCGTCGCCGTGGAGTTCGTGGCCGCCGACCCGGAAGGAGACCTCACCGACTTCCTCGAGCGGGTCTCCCTCGTGGCCGACGCCGACCAGGTGCCGTCCGCGGACGAGGACGGTGAGACGCCGGCGCACGTGGGCACGGTGACCCTCATGACGCTGCACACCGCGAAGGGGCTGGAGTTCCCGGTGGTGTTCCTCACCGGCATGGAGGACGGCACCTTCCCGCACATGCGGTCGCTGGCCGACGAGACCGAGCTGTCCGAGGAGCGCCGTCTGGCGTACGTGGGTGTCACCCGGGCTCGCAAGCGCCTGTACCTGACGCGCGCCGCCGTGCGGACCGCGTGGGGTGCGGCCCAGGAGTTCCCGGCGAGCCGCTTCCTCGACGAGATCCCCGCCGAGCTGGTGGACTGGCGGCGCAAGGAGTCGAGCACGCAGACCTACCGCAGCGGGTGGGGGAGCGGCGCGTACGGCGGGAAGCGCCGCAGCAGCTGGTCGGACGACGACGACTTCGCGCCCGCGATCGGGGGCGGCGGGTCGGCCTGGAAGAGGTCGAGCGCGCCCGAGGCCGCGCCGAGCTTCGGCTCGAAGAAGGGCAAGAGCGACGAGGAGATCCCCTCGCTGTCGATCGGCGACAAGGTGACGCACGACGCCTTCGGGCTGGGCACCGTCCTGGCGGTGGAGGGCGTCGGGCGCAACGCCGTGGCCAAGGTCGACTTCGGCGGTGGCAGCGTGAAGCGGCTGCTGCTGCGGCTGGCTCCGCTCACCAAGCTCTGAGGCTCACCGGGCTCTCGACCCGACCTGGCCGGGCCTCAGGCGTCGCGCTCGAGCAGCACCATGACCTCGCAGTGCTCGGTGTGCGGGAACATGTCGAAGAGCCGTGCCTGGCGCAGCCGCAGCGACGGCATCCGCGCGAGGTCCGCCGCGAGCGAGACGGGGTTGCAGCTCGAGTAGACGACGTGGCGCACCTCCGAGCGCTCGAGCAGGTCGGCGAGCGTCGTCCCGATCCCGCGCCGGGGCGGGTTCACGACGACGGCGTCGGGCGTGCGCGCGGCGTCGACGGCGAACGCTGTCGCGTCACCCACCTCGAAACGCACCCTCCCGCTCGCGCCCGTGCCACCCGCGCCCGTGCCATCTGTGACCGTGCGCTCCGCGAGACCCGCCGTCGCGCCGTCGAGACCGGCCTCCGCCGCGCTGAGCCGTGCGCTCTCGATCGCCTGCGCGCTCGTCTCGACGCCGACGACCTCGCGACCGGGGGCGGCGAGCTGCAGCGCGAAGCCGCCCACCCCGCAGTACAGGTCCCACACCCGCGCCGGGTCCGGGTCGGCGAGCCACTGCCTGGCCTGGCGGTAGAGCCCGGCGGCGACGTAGGTGTTGGTCTGGAAGAAGCTCTGCGGCCGCAGGTGCAGGTCGATCCCGTCCACGTGCATCCGTAGCGTCTCGCGCTCGGTCAGCGGGATCTCGCGCTCGCCCTCGAGCAGGGCGACGTGCTCGGGCAGCACGTTCGCCGAGACCACGGCGAGCGCGGGCAGGGTGGCGAGAAGGTCGGGCAGGTGCTTGCGGATGCGGGCCAGCGGCTCGGTCGAGCGCAGCACGTAGCGGACCATGAGCTCGCCGTCGGGGGACTCGGTGACGAGAAGGTGCTTGAGCTCACCGCGGCGGGTGCTGACGTCGTAGGGCGTCAGCCGTGCCGCCGCGACGTGGGCGGCGAGCGCCGGGAGCGCACCGTGGATGCCCGGGGTGTACAGCAGGCAGTCGCGCAGGTCCACGCCGTCGTGCGCCGCGTCGAGGATGCCGAGCGTCGGGTGCCCGACGGTCCCGCCGACCACCATCTTCGCCTTGTTCCGGAAGCCCGAGGTCCGGCTCGTGACCGGGGGCAGCCACCGGACGGCTCCTTCGGGGTCCACGAGCTCGCGCGTGCGGGCGAGCTTCGCGGCCACCTGGAGGTCGTACGGGACCGTGATCGCCGTGCACGAGCGGCACACGCCCGCGGCGTGGTAGCCGCAGCGCACGAGGTCGTCCGCCGGCCCGGCGCCGCGCGCGCTCGTCACGATCCCTGCTCCACCCACGCCCCGACCCTACCCGCGCCCTGCCGAGCGGCGTCGGGACGACCGGGACGACGCGGCACCGACGTGACCGAGGTCTCGCCCGCGAGCGGTGTCGGGGCGGTTCTGCCACGCACTACTCTTGGGAAGAGTTGTCTTGATGTCGAGACAATCGCCAGACACGGTCGATGGAAGGACGCATCAGGGTGGACCTGTTCGAGTACCAGGCCCGCGACATCTTCGAGAAGCACGGGGTCCCCGTGCTCGCAGGCGTGGTCGCCACCACGCCCGAAGAGGCTCGCGCCGGCGCCGAGAAGCTGTTGGGCGGCGCCGAGGGCGTCGTCGTCGTGAAGGCCCAGGTCAAGGTCGGAGGTCGCGGCAAGGCGGGTGGTGTCAAGCTCGCCCGCAGCGCCGACGAGGCACGTGACCGCGCCGAGGAGATCCTCGGCATGGACATCAAGGGGCACACGGTCCACCGCGTGATGATCGCCGCGGGTGCCAAGATCGCGCAGGAGTTCTACTTCTCGGTGCTGCTGGACCGTGCCAACCGTTCCTACCTCGCCATGGCGAGCGTCGAGGGCGGCATGGAGATCGAGCAGCTCGCCGTCGAGCGCCCCGACGCCCTCGCGAAGGTCGCCGTCGACCCGGTGGTGGGCATCGACGAGGCCAAGGCCGACGAGATCGTCGCGGCCGCCAGCTTCGCCGACGAGATCGCCCCCAAGGTCGCCGCGGTGATCCGCCGGCTCTGGGACGTCTACCTGGGCGAGGACGCGACGCTCGTCGAGGTCAACCCGCTGGTGCTCACCGAGGACGGCGACGTCGTCGCCCTCGACGGCAAGGTCTCCCTCGACGAGAACGCGGACTTCCGTCACGCCGACCACGCCGAGCTCGAGGACAAGGCCGCGGCCGACCCGCTCGAGGCGAAGGCCAAGGAGAACCACCTCAACTACGTCAAGCTCGACGGCGAGGTGGGCATCATCGGCAACGGTGCGGGCCTGGTCATGAGCACCCTAGACGTCGTCGCCTACGCGGGCGAGAACCACGGTGGCGTCAAGCCCGCCAACTTCCTGGACATCGGCGGCGGCGCCTCGGCCGAGGTCATGGCCGCGGGACTCGACGTCATCCTCGGCGACCCGCAGGTCAAGAGCGTCTTCGTCAACGTCTTCGGCGGCATCACCGCGTGCGACGCCGTGGCCAACGGCATCGTGGCTGCGCTCGAGATCCTCGGCGACCACGCCACCAAGCCGCTCGTCGTCCGCCTCGACGGCAACAACGTCGAGGAGGGCCGCCGCATCCTGAGCGAGGCCGCTCACCCCCTCGTGACCCTTGCCGAGACGATGGACGGCGGCGCCGACGCGGCCGCGGCCCTCGCGCACGCGGCAGCCTGAGACGCCGAGAGACGAGAGAGAACCATGGCAATCTTCATCGACGAGTCCTCGAAGGTCATCGTCCAGGGCATGACCGGCTCCGAGGGCCAGAAGCACACCACGCGCATGCTGGCGTCGGGTACGAACATCGTCGGCGGCGTGAACCCGCGCAAGGCCGGCACGTCCGTCTCCTTCGGCGAGGGTGACGCGACGGTGGACGTCCCCGTCTTCGGCTCGGTCGCCGAGGCCATCGCGGCCACCGGCGCGAACGTCTCGGTCATCTTCGTCCCGCCGGCCCACACCAAGGCCGCCGTCAACGAGGCGATCGACGCGGGCATGCCGCTGACCGTCATCATCACCGAGGGTGTCCCGGTCGCCGACTCGGCCGAGTTCTTCACCAAGGCGCAGGCTGCGGGCGTGCGCCTCATCGGCCCCAACTGCCCGGGCATCATCAGCCCCGGGAAGTCGAACGTCGGCATCATCCCGGCCGACATCACCGGCCCGGGCAAGGTCGGCCTGGTGTCCAAGTCCGGCACGCTGACCTACCAGATGATGTACGAGCTGCGGGACTTCGGATTCTCGACCGCCATCGGCATCGGCGGGGACCCGATCATCGGGACCACGCACATCGACGCGCTCGCCGCCTTCGAGGCGGACCCGGAGACCGAGGCCATCGTCATGATCGGCGAGATCGGCGGCGACGCCGAGGAGCGGGCCGCGGCGTACATCCAGGCGAACGTCACGAAGCCGGTCGTCGGCTACGTCGCGGGCTTCACCGCCCCCGAGGGCAAGACCATGGGCCACGCCGGTGCCATCGTGTCGGGGTCCTCGGGCACCGCCGCTGCCAAGCAGGAGGCCCTCGAGGCCGCCGGCGTCAAGGTCGGCAAGACGCCGTCCGAGACGGCCGCCCTGCTGCGCGAGATCCTCACCGCGGGCGCCTGAGCCTCGGGAGCACGCACCAGAGCCGCTCCACAGCACCACGCACCAGCGCCGTGGCCCCCTTCTCCCGGGGGTCACGGCGCTGGTGCGTCCGGGGCGTCGAAGTCACTGCGAGACGCGGACGACGACCTTCCCGGCGACGTGCCCGGACATGCTCTGCTCGAACGCACCCGCGACGTCGTCGAGGGGGTGGACGCTCGCGACGTTGACGGTCAGCCTTCCCTCGTCGGCCAGGCGGCCGAGGGCGGCGAGCCCCTCGGCGTCGGGGCGGGCCCACAGCCACGCCCCGCCGATCGTGGTGACGGCGGGGTCGGCGATCGACGCGGCCCGGCCGTCCTCGCGCAGCACGGCGCGCGTCTCCGCGACGACCCCGCCGACGAGATCGAGCGAGACGTCGACGCCTTCGGGAGCCAGGGCGCGCACCCGCCCGACCAGTCCGTCGCCATAGGCGACCGGCTCCGCGCCGAACCCGCGCAGCAGCTCGTGGTTGCGCTCCGAGGCGGTGCCGATCACCCGCGCGCCGAGGGCGACCGCGACCTGCACGGCCATCTGACCGACGCCGCCGGCGGCACCGTGGACGAGCACGACGTCGCCCGCGCCGACCGCGAGGCGGGTCAGCGACTGGTACGCGGTGAGCCCCGCGAGGGGGAGGGCCCCGGCCTGGTCCCAGCTCAGCGACGTCGGCTTCCGTGCTACGGCACGCACGGGGACGGCGACCAGCTCGGCGAAGGTCCCGCCGACGAGCGCGTCCTTGCGCGCGTACGCCACGACCTCGTCGCCCGCGGCGAGCTCTGGGGTGTCGATCCCGACAGCCTCGACGACGCCCGCGACGTCCCACCCCGGGGTGATCGGGAACACAGGGTCCAGGAGGGCGTCGAGGCCGCCGGCCATCACCTTCCAGTCGACGGGGTTGACGCTCGCGCTGCGGACCCGCACCAGCACGGTGCCGGGTCCGACGCGGGGCGTGGGGAGCTCCTGGACGGACAGCTTCTCGGTGCCGCCGTACTCGTGGTAGACCGACGCGCGCATGGCATCTCCTTCGCTCGGCGCCTCGATCGGGTGCGGCGACGGGGATCGTCGTCGTGAGGAGCCGTCACTCGCGGCAACGACCCGACCGGCGTCCTTCATCCCGTGACGGGCCGGGACGTGACGGGCCCCACAGGCGCTACGCCGGCGGGCGACAGCCTGGGCGACACCGATCCGAGCCCTCTCGGCGAGGGCTCCGACGATCCCGGCGCCCGGCGTAGCACCCTGGACCCATGCCTCCCGCACGTGGCGCGCTCACCGGCGCGCAGAGCGTCCAACGCCGTACGGCCACGAGCCGCGGGGCGTCGACCGCGAACCGACCTCCGCTCGAGCCGCAGCCCGCCCCGGCCTGGATCGGCGGCGTCCTCGCGGCGCTGCAGGCCGTGCTGTGGTCCTACCTGCTGGTGGTGGTGCCCGCGGTGGCCGGGTTCGTCAGCGGCGCGGCGTCCGTGACGACGAACGCCACCTGGCGCTCGGCGGTCGGTGTCGGGACGAAGATCTGGCTGCTGGGTCACGGGGTGCCCCTCGACGCCGCCGGCGTCGCGGTGAGCATCGTCCCGCTCGGCGTCACCGCCGTCGCTGTCGTGTGCTGCCTGGTCTCGGCGCGCAGGACGGCGCGGCCCCTGCCCGCGGCCTGGGGCGCCTTCCTCGCCACCTACACCGTGGTCACCCTGCTGATCACGGTCGCGGCGGGCGGCGCCTGGGCACGGGGGCTGCTCGGTGGCGCGCTCGTCGCCCTCGTCGGCGTGACCTGGGCGACCACGCGAGGTCCTCGAGGCAAGGCGATGCGGGAC
>Ga0180219_1002287_pt1 | contig 11544 bp, 8 predicted proteins | sample eDN3rd30CBELigMG_FD_151338 | JGI IMG/M metagenome (GOLD analysis project Ga0180219, IMG submission 151338) | Enriched Miracle-Growth compost microbial communities from Emeryville, California, USA - eDNA 3rd pass 30_C BE-Lig MG (version 2)... ...
CGTTCGGCCAACTGCCTGAAAGCCGAAAACATCTACTACATCGGCGATCTCATCCAGCGCACCGAAAACGAACTGCTCAAGACTCCCAACCTGGGCCGCAAGTCCCTGAACGAAATCAAGGAAGTCCTGGCCGCACGCGGCCTGACCCTGGGCATGAAGCTCGAGAACTGGCCGCCCGTTGGTCTGGAGCGTCCGTAATTTGTGCGGGGCTTTGGCCATGTGTTAAAGTCCCGTTCTTTTCCCACCCGGCCCGCAACGCAAGTTGATAGAAGAGCCGGTCAACTTATGGCAGATACGGGGCAATCCCTTGTTTGCCGTTATCAAGATTCAAAGGAAATATCATGCGTCACCGTAGTGGACTACGTAAACTGAACCGCACCAGCAGCCATCGCCTTGCCATGTTCCGCAACATGGCCGTTTCGCTGCTTACCCACGAAGCCATCAAGACCACCTTGCCCAAGGCCAAGGAACTGCGCCGCGTCATCGAGCCCCTCATCACGCTGGGCAAGGAAGACACGCTGGCCAACAAGCGCCTGGCATTCGCCCGCCTGCGCGACCGCGACGCCGTGATCAAGCTGTTCGCCGAAATCGGCCCGCGCTACAAAGAGCGCAACGGCGGCTACACCCGCGTCCTGAAAATGGGCTTCCGCCAGGGCGACAATGCTCCCATGGCGTTCATGGAACTGGTCGACCGCCCCCAGGTTGAAGAAGCCGACGACGCCGAATAAAGACAGCAGACCGGCGCTTGGCGCCGGCGCCAGCCTGATTCCCGAGACCCCGTTCACCGATAAGGTGCGCGGGGTTTTGTTTTAGGCCCTATGCGGGAAGCGCGGGTTCCTGCGCCGGTGTGCGAGGGCGGGGTTTTCCGCAGGCCCTAAGCCGCCACGACGATGTCGCGCCCCGAGTCCTTGGCGCGATACAGGGCTGCATCGGCCTTGTGAAGCAAATCGTCCAGGCTGGCGTCGTGTTCGCTGAGCTGGGTGAGACCCAGCGACAGGGTGATGCGCGCCGACTGGCCGTTTGGCAGGGCGACGACGGTATCGGCGATTGTGGCGCGTATCCGCTGCGCTATTTCAAGCGCCAGACCCTTGTCGGCGCCGATCAGCACGGCGGCGAACTCCTCGCCGCCGATGCGGCCCAGGATATCCTGTTCGCGCAAGGCGCCGCGGATCCTGGCGGCAACTTGCCGAAGCACGGCATCGCCGCCCTGATGGCCCCAGGTGTCATTGACCGTCTTGAAATGGTCGACGTCCATCATCAGCAGGGACAAGGGTTTTCCGCTGGCTGTCGCCTGAGCAAGTTCGCGTTCGGCCAGTTCCACGAAATGGCGCCGGTTGCATAGCCCGGTCAGGTAGTCGGTGCGCGCGTGCACTTGCGCCTGCTTTTTGTGCGCGCGTTCGATTTCCAGTGCTTGTTGCGACAACGCCAGCGTCACGGCCGATTGCTGCGCGTCTTTGCGCGACTGGCGCAGGCGCATGTACAGCACAGTGCATATCAGACCGCTGCTGGCGATTCCCTGGGTGATAAGGGCCCACTCCCTTCGAGCGCACAGGTCGACAAGCGTGAACCAGCCGAAATCGGAAAAGCTGAACACCGTGGCAAAAAGGGCAAGCACGATGTAGACCGCCCGCAGCGCGTTTCGGCTGGGAACCTGCTCTTGCCTGGCCGCAAAGGCCAGGGCCACGCAATACCAGGCGCCCGCAAGGGAAACCGCCGAACCCAGGCTCAAGGCCGATTGCGTGTAGTCGAAAGCCATGGCGGCAAGTTGAATGGGAAACGCCAGGAAAAACAGGTAGAAGCCGCGCAGCAACGGCGGCGCATACAGTTTCAGCAGCGCCCTGCTGAACAGCAGGAATGTGAACGATGCGGCGCAGGCCGCAATATTGCTCAGCCAGTCGGCCAATTGCGGGCAATCGTAAGGCGCGAACGGCGCGAGATTGCCGGTGGCACCCAGGCCGTAGAGTATGTAGACGCCTTGATGCAGGGCGAACAGGCCGACGGCGGGTTCGCGCTCCACGAGGTAGTGGTCTATGGCCCATATCAGGGCCCACAGCATGAGCCCGATGAAGATATTGCGCACGAGATCGGCGCGTCTGCTTTGGCGATTGGCCTGTTGCGGTTCCAGGGCTTCCACCGTGGCCTGAAGCGTGCTTGCGCTCTTTATCCTCAGGTAGAAGGTTCTCTCGGCGGTGAGCACGTCGACCGCGAAGCCCAAGGCGATGTCGCCGCGGTCGCGGTCGTCGTAGGCATAGCGGTCGCCGGTGACGCGGGTGATCCATTCCCTGGGGTCGCCGGCGTCGCGCTCGTAGAGGCGCACTTCGTCGAGCTGGGCCGGGCCTATGCTCAATACGACCTTGCTGCCCGTCGAGGGGCGGCGTACTCGCAGGCGCAGCCAATATACCGAGTCGGAATAGCCTTGGGCAAGCGTCGGCCCCGTGGGGGTGAACTGGCTGGCGGCGGCCTGTGCTATGGTCAATGTGCCGGCTTTGTCTTCCAGCATGCCGCGTGAAACAATCAGGTTTTCCGCCGTGGCCGTCGTGGCCACGAAGAACCCCGCGATTGCGATGAGGATGCCGATAAGATGTTTGACGAATCTGTGGTTGGCCAAAAGCGTTTCCTGGAAGGCCGCCGGCGGGGCGGTGTGCACCAGATTGAGATTGAAAAGGCTTGCGCCGCAAGCTGTGCAGATTGTACCTTCTTGTATCCGGCGGCTTCGAGCCCTGAAGCCGGCGTTGGCGCGGCATTCGGCGGGTGACGCTAAAATGGGCCGTTATCCGCTTTGTATGGAAAGAATATGGCGCACGACGTCGTGCTGGTTCTAAGCAACGCGCCCGACCTGCTGCTGGCCAAGCGCATCGCGCATGTCCTCATCGAGGAAAACCTGGCGGCCTGCGTGAACCTGGGAGCGCCCAGCCTGTCCATGTATATGTGGAAGGGCGTCATGGAAGGAACCGAGGAGATTCCCCTGACGATCAAAACCGCCCGGGCGCTGCTGCCGGCGCTTACCGCAAGGCTGACCCAGCTTCATCCTTACGAAGTGCCCGAAATCCTCGTGGTGCCGGTCGTGGGCGGTTCGGAGCCCTACCTCGAATGGGTGCGCCAGCAGACCGTGGCGCAATGATTCCATGCCGTGCCGTGATCGACCGTGACGGCGCTTCCGCTTTCTTGAATTAACCGCGGCACAACGCTTTGCAAGCGCCGCTACTGGGAACAAGACTCATGCAGCATCCGACCGGCGGCCGCGTCCGCCAGCCAGTTTTCTCCGCCATGTCTCGCCTGCTGGCAATGCTGGCGCTGCTTCTGATGGTGTTCGCCGCCCTGTATGGGCGCAACGCGCAGGCCGAAGACGATTTCCTCGACCCCAAGGTGGCGTTCGTCTTTTCAGCGGCCATGGGCGCGCCCGACCGGGTGGATGTGCATTTCCGGATCGCCAAGGGCTACTACATGTACCGCGAACGGTTCCAGTTCGCCCTGGCGCCCGAGCCGGCCCGGCTTGGGCAGCCGGTGTACCCGCATGGCATCGTCAAGTACGACCCAACCTTCGACCGCAATCTCGAGGTCTATCACAACCAGATCACCGTCAGCATTCCGGTCAAGGCCGGCGCTTCGCAGCCGCTGACGCTGTCCGTGACAGGCCAGGGTTGCGCCGACGCGGGGCTTTGCTATCCGCCGATGACCAGCACGGTAACTTTGACCCCCACCGCGCAGGGATACGCCTTGAGCGGGCCGGGCGCAGTGGCCAGTGTTCCCGCGGCCCGCGATGAAACGCCCCAGGCGTCCGGCGCCATGAGCGCGCCGTCTCCCGATGCGGCGGGCGGGCGCGGCCTGCCTGGCATTCTGGGCGCCGCCGCCCAAGGTAGTTCGGCCGCAAGCAGCGCTGGGCAAAACGGGGCAGTGCCAGGCATCGCAACCGGTTCCACCGGTTCGGCGTCCAGTGTCCTGGACATAGGCGACGTGGATCTGGCCTCGTTCCTGGCGGGGGCGGGGTGGCTGAAGGTGGTGGGCCTGTGCCTGCTTCTGGGTGTGTTGCTTACCTTCACGCCGTGCGTGCTGCCCATGGCGCCCATTGTGCTGGCCGTGGTGGCCGGCGACGCGCGCCAGCGGGCCGGCAAGTCCCGTCTGCGCGGCCTGGCCCTGGCCGCCGTGTACGTATTGGGTGTGTCGGTGGTGTACACCGTGCTGGGCATTGCGGCCGGCCTGGCCGGCGCTGGCCTTTCCGCCTGGCTGCAGACGCCCTGGGCCCTGAGTATTTTTGCGGTGGTGCTGGCGCTGCTGGCGCTTTCCATGTTCGACGTGTTCACCTTCCAGGCGCCGGTGGGCGTTCAGTCTTCACTGAACGACAAAATGGCCAGAATACCCGGCGGCCGGTTCGGCGGCGCTTTCGTCATGGGCATGCTGTCGGCCCTCATCGTGGGGCCGTGCGTGGCCGCCCCCCTGGCCGGCGTGCTGCTTTTCATATCGCAGACAGGCAATGTGGTCCTTGGCGGCAGTGCGCTGTTTGCCATGGCCTGGGGCCAGGGCGTGCTGCTGTTGGTGCTGGGCGCGACGTCGGGCGCTTTGCTGCCCAAGGCCGGGCCCTGGATGGACGGCGTCAAGCGCCTGTTCGGCATGCTGCTGCTGGCCACCGCATGGTGGATGGTGAATCCGGTGCTGCCTGTTTGGGTGGCCATTGTGGGCTGGTCCTTCCTGGCGCTGTGCGCTGCGCTGCTCATGGGTGCGTTCGCCCCTTGGCGCGTGGCCGGCGGCGAGATTTCCTCGAAACGTCAGGCCGGCCTTGCCGCCTGGCGGGCCGTGGGGCTGATGCTGGCGTTCTGGGCGGCCTTGCAGTTGCTGGGGCTGCTGGCCGGCGGGCGCGACATGCTGCGGCCCTTGGCGCCGTTTGCGTCGACTGGGGCGGCGGCTGGCGCGGGAAATGCTGTAGCTTCCGCTAGCTATAAAACAGCGTTTACGCGCGTGGGTTCGGTGGAGGAACTGGACAAGCTGCTGGCGGGCACGGACAAGCCCGTGATGCTGGATTTCTACGCCGACTGGTGCGTGTCGTGCATCGAGATGGAGCGCTTTACGTTCAGCGACCCGGGAGTGGCGCAATTGATGTCGCGGATGGTGCTGGTGCAAGCGGATGTGACGAAGAACACGCTGGCGGATCAGGCGCTGTTGAAGCGTTTCAGGCTGTTCGGGCCTCCGGGAATCATGTTCTTCGATGCGAAGGGCAAGCAGATGGAAAATTTACGGGTGGTAGGCTTCAAGAACGCCCGCGATTTTTCGGCGGTGCTTAGGAAGGTGGTGGGCGGGGATTGAGTTCCCGGCCCGATGTTGTTGGGTTCTTAATGCTGCATCAATGAGTTTTTGACTGGATGGCGTTGGGTTTTTACGCTGTGCCATTGGGTTCTTAACCCGGTGCGGGAGGGCGGGGGAAGTTTTGGCCTCAATCGCTGCGGCTCCGGCTGCGCCGGAGCTTCCCGTCTGGTCAAGCCAAATCGGGCGCTCGCAGAACTCACGCGAACGGGCAGCCCCCGGCTGCCCGTAAACGCCGCGCTCGAACAACTGCTCGCTTGCCCCCCGATTTGACTCGCCCAGCCGGCTTGCTCAAAGTCGGCCAAAACTTCCCCCCCCCCCCCCCCCCTCCCGGTATCTACAGTTTGAGCAGCATCTTTGATGCAACGCATTCGGCTCACCGGCGCAAACACTGGCTTCACAATTGAACATGGAATAGTTTCGATGCGCATGGCGTTCGAACAATATCCGAATGTAAAAGGCGGTCTGAATTCAGAGTGTAATGATCGCTCCGATACTCCCGATATCTCCGAGATCGCTGGCACAAGATCATGAACAAAAAGCGTTGGACGGCGTATACAAAGCATAGCCAATAGCGTGGATCCGCCAGCTCCCGAACAGCACTTCAAAAGATGAGTATTCTCCAATCTATTGGGGTGCAGCTACTGCGAGGGTGTTCGTCACTAATCCCGAGCGTGAGGTCGTGGCGTGCCTGTGCCGGTAAGCGAAGTTGGAGCAAGCCATGGCGGCGGCCGTTTTCGGGGTGCAAGCGAACAGTTGTTTGAGGACGGCGTTTACGGCCAGCCGGGGGGCTGGCCGTTCGTCCGAGTTCTGTGAGCGCCCGAAAACGGTTGTCGGCATGGGAAGCCCCGGCGTCGCCGGGGCCGCAGCGACCTGAGCGCGCCGGTGCAGGCACGCCACGGCCTCTAAAGAACCCAAAAAAAACATCCTCCCATCTCCCAGCTTTATCACCCACCTTCCCGCCTCATTGCCAAACGCCCTGCGGTAAACCTGAATAGACTGAGCTCAGATCCGCTCCTACCGTGGACAAGTTATTTTCATAACGCGCTCAAAATTTCATTGACTTCCAAAATCCAGAGAATAATAATGAGCGAATTCAAAAATGAGTTTGGTATAGAAATATCGTTTTGGATCAGCGAATAACCCGCCCAGCCAGCAGCAGTGCCGGCTAGACATAACCGGATGGCCACGGCAAAAGCCGAGGGACACATGTTGGCCGTCGGGGCGATGGGTTGCGCCGCATAGGTTTCATGAGACAAATTTGGATGCAGATATGGAAACAAACCCCGTTGTAGTGGCAGGAGGAGGGCCTGTTGGTCTGGTGGCCGCGCTGGCGTTGGCACGCCAGGGTGTCGAGGTGATCGTGCTGGAATCGGAAAAGGCAATTCCCCGCGACCTTCGGGCCGGAACCTTTCACCCCCCCACCGTTGAAATGCTGGACGCCTTGGGCGTCGGCGGCTCCTTGCTGGAAAAAGGCATCAAGGTTCCCGAGTGGCAGCTTCGCGACCGAAGCAGCGGCGTCGTGGCGCAGTTCGATCTGGGCCTGATCAGCGACGAAACGCCACACCCCTTCCGCCTGCACTGCGAACAGCACAAGCTGTCGCAAATCGTTCACGACGCGCTGACCGAACTTCCCAACGCCCGAGTGCTGTTCTCCCACCGCTGCACCGGCTTCACGCAGGATGGCGGGGGCGTCTCGATCAGCGTCGAAACTCCCTCCGGCCCCGAAGAAATACGCGCTTCATACCTGGTTGGCGCCGATGGCGCGCACAGCATCGTGCGCAAGACCATGAATGCCGAGTTCGAAGGCTTTACCTGGCCCGAACGCTTCCTGGTGTTCGCCACACCCTACGACCTGCGCGAACAAGGCTTTACCGGCAATGCCTATGTCGCCGATCCCGACGAATGGTGCGCTATCTTCGTCCAGCCGCATGAAGGGCCTCCCGGCATATGGCGCATCGCGTTTCCGACGCAGCCCGGCATGTCCGAAGACGAGATCCTTTCCGAAGAGTTCGTGCAAAGCCGCATCAAGGGTTTTCTGAATCCCGACCAGGATTACGAAATTGCCTACCGCAGCGTCTACCGGGTTCATCAGCGTGTGGCGTCCACCTTTCGCGAACAGCGGGTGCTGCTGGCCGGAGACGCGGCGCATGCCAACAACCCCTTGGGCGGCATGGGCCTGAACAGCGGCATCCACGATGCGGTCAATCTGGCTGAAAAGCTGGTCGTCGTATTGGGTGGGGAAGAGCCGCAGGACTGTCTGGACCGCTATGTCCGCCAGCGCAGGCAAACCAATATCGAGTATGTCCAGGCCACCACGATCCGCAACAAGCGCCTGTTGGAAGAGCGCGACCCCGCCGTACGGCAGGAGCGGCTGGATGAAATGCGCAAGACCGCCGCGGACAAGGACAAGGCGCGAGCCTATCTGCTCAATTCATCAATGATAGCCAGCGTTCAGCGCGCGCGGCAAATACAGTAAAACCGCAAGGAGGAGACATGAGTACAAATACAAGACCCGGAAGCATTGATGTGACGGAGCTCATCGATACGTCCAGGATTACGAAATTCCACGTCAACCTGTTGTTCTGGGCGTTTCTGATCATGGTGGTGGACGGCTTCGACCTGCAGGCCATTGGCTACGTCGCCCCGACGCTGATCAAGGTGTGGGGCGTCAGCCGCGCGTCGTTCGGCGCCGCGTTCAGCGCCGGCCTGGTGGGCATGATGTTTGGCGCCTCGTTGGGCGGATCGCTGGGCGACCGCCTGGGGCGCAAGCGCACGGTGCTGGCGGGCGCGGTGTTCTTCGGCATCTTCACCTTGCTGACCGCGATGTCCACGGGGCTGACCAGCCTGATCGTGCTGCGCTTCATCGCCGGAATCGGGCTGGGCTGCGCCGTGCCCAACGCCATTGCGCTGACCAGCGAATACTCGCCCAAGAAGCACCGGGCGACGATGATCACCATTATGTTCCTGGGTTACACCATAGGCGCGGCGCTGGGCGGTGCGGCGGCGGCCGCGCTGATTCCGCGCTTCGGCTGGACGTCGGTGTTCATCCTGGGCGGCTGCGCGCCGCTGGTCGTGGCCGCGCTGTGCCAGTTCTTCCTGCCCGAATCGGTGCGCTTCCAGATTTTGCGCAAGGGCGCCAGCGCGCAGGCGAAGGCGCTGATGCAGAAATGGTTTCCCAACGCCGGCATCACCGCCGACAGCGAGCTGGTGGTGCGCGAGCAAGTGCGCGCCGGCATGCCTTTCACTCATCTGTTCACGGAAAACAGGGCGGCTTTCACCGTGCTGCTGTGGACATGCTTCATCGTCAACCTGATCACACTGCATTTCATTGCCAGCTGGCTGCCGACGGTCATCTCGAGCACGGGCGTGCCCTTGCAGCGTGCCGTCATCGTCACCTCCCTGTTTCAACTGGGCGGCGCGGTGGGCGGCATCATCATCAGCCGCCTGCTGGACCGCGGCAGCCTGAAACCCTTGGTCGGCTTTTTCGGCCTGGCGGCGGTGACGATCGCGTCGATCGGCCAGGTCAGCAGCGGCGCGCACATGCTGGAGGTCGTCGTGTTCGCGGCGGGGCTGTTCGTGGTGGGAACCCAGTTCGGGCTGAATGCCTTGGCCGGCAGTTCGTATCCCACCTTCATCCGTTCCACCGGTGTGGGTTGGGCGCTGGGTGTGGGGCGCGTGGGGTCGATACTGGGGCCGGTCGTCGGCGGAATCCTTATCGCCCTGAAGCTGCCGCTGCCCTATATCTTTCTATACGGCGCGATTCCAATGCTGGTCGGCTGCGCCGCCTCGTTCATGCTGCTGCGCCTGCGCGACAAGGCGATTGAACGCGGCGAGAACCTGACCGTGGTGGCCGGCGCGCATTAAGCCATATTTCCAATAGCCAGGCCAGGCGCGGGACAGCACCGCCCTCCCTTGGCTATTTGGAGCTTCAATCCCCTTTCCTTGCGGGCAGCCGCAATCATGGCCCCGCCTGAACGGCTGAGACTAGATGTCCGCCTCGCCCGGCGCCGGCGCCACGCCGCACAGGGCCAGCGCCATCAGCTTGCGCAGGCGGGCAATGCCGAGGTCGGCTTGCGGGTTGTCGTCGTTGAGCCAGCGGCGCACCTCGGTCAGGTAGATGGTCATGAACAGCGCGGCGATGTCGTCGGCGCTGTGCACGGCGCCGATCTTGCCCGCTTTCTGCTTGCTTACGATGATGGACAACAGCAGCTCGACGATCTGGCTGCGCCGCGCATAAAAGCGCGCCGTCTCGGGCCCCTGGCTGGTCGAGGTGGAAAGAAAGTCGAACGTCGCCTGCACGGCCGGGCGAGCCAGACGAGGCTCGCCTGCCCAATATCGATAGCGCCTGCCGAAGAAGTTGGTGAGCTGGTCGATGAGCGGCGCGTCGTCCTGAACCTGGCCGAGCTCTTCGCTTAATTCCGCGTTGACCCGATCCAGATCGTCGTTGATGATCATCATCAGAAGGTCGCGCTTGTCCTTGGCGTACACAAAGAGCGTGCCGATGGCCACCTCGGCCCGTTCCGCGATTTCGCGGGTGGTGGCGGCGTCGTATCCCTTTTCAAGAAAAACCTCGCGCGCCGACTGCTTGATGCGGCGGCGCTTCTCCAGCTTGCCGCGCGCGCGCAGCCCAAGCTTCGCAACAGGGGTATCCGTTTTGGCCGTGGCGGTTTGCGGGGAGTGTGTGGATGCTGGCATGAATTATTAGGCGGAATCTAGCCGCGGAGATTGAACGAATGCCTGCGATTATAGCGATAGCCGTTCTAATAATATAGCGTGATCAAAATTGATCAGAGGAGCTTGCATCGGCCTGGCTCAGGGCTATTGGCATTGAGACTGTGAACCAAGGCCGGCCAGACCCGAAGAATCTCAACGGTCTTTCGCCACTAATCCTAACCGCGAGGTCGTGGAGCGCCCGCGCCGGCAAGCGAAGTTGGAGCAAGCCATGACGGCGGCCGTTTTCGGGATGCAAGCGAACAGCTGTTTGAGGACGGCGTTTACGGCCAGCCGGGGGCTGGCCGTTCGCGCGAGCTTTTGCCGCCGGGCCGCCCCAAGGCAAAAGGCGCCCCCTAGGGGGGCAGCAAGCCACGTAGTGGCGCAGCGTGGGGGCACTCTATGTGAGCGCCCGAAAGCGGTTGTCGGCATGGGAAGCCACGGCGAAGCCGGGGCCGCAGCGACCTGAGCGCGCCGGTGCGGGCGCTCCATGGCCGCTAAAGGACTCAACAAATACTACCCAGCGCCGCTTACCCCCGCTCCTTCAGCAACTTTGCCGCCGCAATCGCGAAATAGGTAAGAATGCCGTCGCCCCCCGCCCGCTTGAACGCCAGCAAAGACTCCATCATCACCGTCTCGCCATCCAGCCACCCATTGGCTGCCGCGGCCTGGATCATCGCGTACTCGCCGCTGACCTGGTAGGCATAAGTCGGCATGCCGAACGCGTTCTTCACGTCGCGCAGAATATCCAGATAAGGCAGCCCCGGCTTTACCATCACCATGTCCGCGCCCTCGCGGATGTCGGCCGCCACCTCGCGCAGCGCCTCGTTGCGATTGCCCGGATCCATCTGGTAGGTGGCCTTGTTGGACTTGCCCAGATTCACGGCCGAGCCCACCGCGTCGCGGAACGGACCGTAGAACGCGCTGGCGTACTTGGCCGAATAGGCCATGATGCGCGTATAGATGTGCCGGTCGGCTTCCAGCGCCTGGCGGATCGTGCCGATGCGACCGTCCATCATGTCGCTGGGCGCCACGATGTCCACGCCGGCCCGGGCTTGCGCCAGCGCCTGGCGGGTAAGGATTTCCACGGTCGGTTCATTGAGGACGTAGCCCTCGTCGTCGATGACGCCATCCTGGCCGTGGCTGGTGTAGGGGTCCAGCGCCACGTCGGTCAGTATGCCCAGCTCCGGGAAGCGCTGCTTGAGCGCCGCGACCACGCGCGGAATGAGGCCTTCGGGGTTGGTCGCCTCGATGCCGTCCGGGGTTTTCAGGCTGGCGTCGATGACCGGAAACAACGCAAGCACGGGGATGCCCAGGGCCACGCATTCTTCGGCCACGGCAAGCAGGGTGTCAGGCGAGTAGCGCACCACGCCCGGCATGGAAGGCACCGGCTGATGCACGTTTTTGCCTTCCATGACGAACACGGGATAGATAAGGTCGTTGGCCGTCAGCACGTTTTCGCGCACCAGGCGGCGCGAGAAGTCGTCGCGCCGGTTGCGGCGGGGGCGGTACGAGGGGAAGTCGGCGTCGACGATG
>Ga0180219_1002288_pt1 | contig 11540 bp, 9 predicted proteins | sample eDN3rd30CBELigMG_FD_151338 | JGI IMG/M metagenome (GOLD analysis project Ga0180219, IMG submission 151338) | Enriched Miracle-Growth compost microbial communities from Emeryville, California, USA - eDNA 3rd pass 30_C BE-Lig MG (version 2)... ...
CGTATTACCGTGATCGGTGTCGGTGGGGCAGGCGGCAATGCCATCGCGAACATGATCTCGGCGACCGTGGAGGGCGTGGATTTCATCGTCGCCAATACGGACGCGCAGGCGCTCAATGCATCGCCCGCGGAGCGCCGTATCCAGCTTGGCCCGCGCATCACCGAAGGGCTGGGCGCCGGCTCGCGGCCTGACATCGGCCGGGCCGCTGCGGAGGAAACCATCGCGGAGGTGCAGGAAGCGCTTGAAGGCATGCACATGTGCTTCATCGCAGCCGGCATGGGCGGCGGCACGGGCACCGGCGCGGCTCCGGTGATCGCCAAGGCCGCGCGCGACAAGGGCATCCTCACCGTGGGCGTCGTGACCAAGCCGTTCACCTTCGAAGGCTCGCGCCGCATGCGCTCCGCCGATGCCGGCATCGAGGAGCTGCAGAAGCATGTCGATACGCTGATCGTCATCCCCAACCAGAATCTGTTCCTCATCGCCAACCCGAACACGACCTTCAAGGAGGCGTTCGAGATGGCGGACGAGGTGCTCCAGCAGGGCGTGCGCGGCATCACCGACCTCATGGTGATGCCGGGCCTCATCAACCTCGATTTCGCCGACGTGCGCTCCGTGATGGGCGAGATGGGCAAGGCGATGATGGGCACCGGCGAGGCGGACGGCGACGGCCGCGCGCTGCAGGCCGCCGAGAAGGCGATTGCCAATCCGCTGCTCGACGGTGTTTCGATGCGCGGCGCCAAGGGCGTTATCGTGTCCATCGTGGGCGGTGAGGATATGCGCCTCATGGAAGTGGACGAGGCCGCCAACCATATTCGCGAACTGGTCGATCCGGACGCCAACATCATTTGGGGTTCGGCCTTCAACGAAGGGTTGAACGGCAAGATCCGCGTCTCGGTCGTCGCGACCGGTATCGACATCGACAGCAGCGCCAGCCAGCCCAAGAGCCAGCCCTTCAAGCTGGGTGAGATGGGCGCCGGCATCGCCCGGCCGGCGACGGTGACGACGCCGGTCAGCCTCACGCCGCCTGTAGCGGTCGCTGCGCCCGAACCGGCGGCGACGCTCGACCTCGGCGGACAGGACGATCATGCGGAGGAGCCGTCGCTCACCGTGTCAGCGCCCGAACCTGTGGAGCCGGCCGCGCCCGAGGCGCCGCGTTTCGCTGCGGCACGGTTCGACGATATCGACGGCGAGGACGAACTGGTGCTCGACAATGCGGTGACGCCCGAGCCGCCGCTGGTGGTCGAGCCGCCGGAGCCGGTCGCCGAGCAGGCCAAGCCGGCTGGCGGCACGCTGTTCGAGCGCATGTCCCAACTCGCGCGGGGCCAGACCCGCCCCGAGGAGGAGGAAGAGGCGCCGCGTGGCCGCAGCGGTTTCGAGGTGCCCCGCTTCCTCAATCGCCAGAATAATCAATGATTGTTGAGCCGGGCGGATGCGCTCTGCGTCCGCCCGGCCAAAAGGGTAGCAAGTGATTAAACGGACGCGCTGGATACTGGCCTTCTCACTGGCCATGGCGGCGGCCGCTCAGGCGCAGAACCGAACCGGCGAGGTGGTGCAGGCGACGCCATCCGCCACGGCGGTCGACTCGCTCAATCGGAATCTGGCGCAGCTCTCGCGCAATCCGCGCGACGTGACTGCGCTGCTCGGCGCGGGGCAGTCGGCACTCGATCTGGGTGATATCCAGGCCGCGAACGGCTTCTATACGCGCGCCAATCTGGTCAATCCCAATCTCGGCAAGGCGAAGCTTGGCCTCGCCATCGTGCAGATCGCGCTCAAGCAGCCGGCCGATGCGGCGGCGAATTTCGATGCCGCGGAGGCTCTGGGCGAATCCGCGCAGGGCCATTTGACCGAGCGTGGCCTTGCCTATGATCTGACCGGTCAGCAGGAGAAGGCACAGCGCGATTATCTGGCCGCGCTGCGCGCCAACCCCAACGATCAGGAGACGCGGCTGCGCTATGCCACCTCGCTCGGCGTTTCGGGCGACGTCAACGAGGCGGAAAACCAGTTGCGCGCGCCGCTGGCCGCTGGCGATCGTGAGGCATGGCGGCTGCGCGCGTTCATCTTCGCAATGAACGGGCGGGTCGAGGATGCACGCAAGGTGACGCAATCCGTCATGCCCAAGGGGCTGGCCGATGCGATCACGCCCTATATGCAGCGGCTACCGCTGCTGACGCCGGCCCAGAAAGCAGCTGCCGCCCATTATGGCGAGTTCCCGAGCGATGTGCTGCGGCTCGCCGTCCCGGATGCGGAGCGGGTGCGGGAGGTGCAGACCGCCGCCCGCGAGGAGCCGAGCCGGAGCAGCCGCACCACCCGGAAAAGTCGCACGACCAAGGCCGAGGAGAAACGGAACGCGGCGGCAGCAGCAGCGGCGCGCACTACCACCGCCCCGGCTGCGTCGACGCGGAATGCGCCTGCCCCTGCCCAGTCCGCCCCCGCGACGGCTTTGGTCGCCAATGCGCCGGCGAGCACGAGCGCTCAGCCTGCTTCGCAACCGAGCGTGGCGCGGCAACCGGTTGTGCAACCGATTCCGGCAACGACTCGGCCAACGCAGGTCGCGGCGGCAACGCCAGCGCCAACACCAGCCACGCGACCTACGGCAAGCACAGCGCCGCTGGTCGCCGGGCAAGGGGCGTCCAATTCGGCTGGCGCGTCCGCAGCCGGGTTTACCCCCGCGCCCACACCGAAGGCTAATGCGGTGCCTTCAACGCCGCCGCCCTCGCTCGCGGATGCGCTCTCGTCGTTGAACGTCCCGGCGCAGGAGCATCAGAGCAGCGTTGTCGTTGCCGATATGGCGGCGGTGGCCCGCATCCAGGACCAGCGTCGCAAGGCCGAGCAGGCAGCGGCGGCGAAGGCCAAGGCGGATGCCGAGGCAAAGGCGAAGGCCGAGGCGGCGAAGAAGGCCGAGGCCGAGCGCAAGGCCAAGCTTGCCGCCAATCCCGCGCGCATCTGGGTGCAGGTTGCCACCGGCAAGGATGTCGATGCGCTTGCCTTCGACCTGCGCCGTCTGCGCCGCACCTATAGCGATGCGATTGGCGATGAAACTGGCTGGACGGCGGAATGGGGCGCGACGCGGCGGCTGTTGGTCGGCCCCTTCAAGAAGATGGATGATGCGCGCGCGACGGTGAGCAAGATCGCCAAGGCCGGCGGCGACGCATTCCTCTGGCAGAGCGAGGCGGGCGAGGAAATCACCAAGATCGGCGGCAAGTGAGCCCGCTGGCCCCTTATGCCTGCGACCCGGCGCGTAGCCGGGGGCGGCGGCATGCCGAAGGGCGCGGCGAGGTGCGCGGCCCGCGTGACATTTTCCAGCGCGACCGCGACCGGATCATCCATTCGATCAGCTTCCGCCGGCTGCGGCACAAGACGCAGGTGTTCGTCGCGCCGGGCGGGGACCATTATCGGGTGCGGCTGACGCATAGCCTGGAGGTGGCGCAGATCGGCCGCACGATCGCGCGGGTGCTGGGGGTGAACGAGGATCTGACCGAAGCCCTCTGCCTTGCGCATGATATCGGCCACCCGCCCTTCGGTCATAGCGGCGAGGACGCCCTGCAAGCGGCAATGGCGGCGCATGGCGGGTTCGACCATAATGCCCATTGCCTGCGCACGCTCACGCTGCTGGAGCTTTCCTATCCGACCTTTCCCGGCCTCAACCTGAGTTGGGAAATGCTGGAGGGACTGGCCAAGCATAACGGGCCGATCACCGCGCCCAATTGGGCGATGCAGGCGGTGGACACCGAATTTCCGCTGGAACTGGAAAGCTGGGCATCGCTGGAAGCGCAGGTCGCCGCGCTGTCGGACGATATTGCCTATGACAATCACGATATCGACGACGGGCTGCGCTCCGGCATCCTCTCGCTGGAGCAGATATTGGACATTCCGCTGGTTCGGCGCTGCTGGGACAAGGTGAAACGCCGCTATCCCGACGTGCCGGAAGAGCGGCTGATGCGCGAGTTGGTGCGCGAGCAGATCGGTGTGATGGTCAATGACCTGATCGCCGCGACGCGGGCCAACCTCGATAGGTTGGGACTGGCGAACGCGGATGTAGAGGCCATCCGTGCGGCGGGGCAGCCAGTATGCACCTTCTCCGAGGCGATGCGCGAGGATGAGCGCGCGCTCAAGCGCTTCATGTATGCCAATCTCTACCATCACCCGCTGCAGATGGCGGCGGCCGAGCGCGCGCATGTCATCGTGGCGGATCTGTTCGCGGCTTATCAGGGTGACATCGGACTGATGGATGCAGGATGGGATACCGATTGCCCGGCCGAGGAACCCGCGCGGAGCCGCCATATCGCGGACTATATTGCGGGCATGACCGACCGCTTTGCCGAGCAGGCGCATCGGCGTATCTTCGGGGAGACGACGGCGCTCTGCTGAGTGTCGCCTGGCTTGAGGGCGAAAGGAGGCCGACCGTGACGCCGGAGTGGATCGACATTCAGGAGGTGGCAGGCCAAGAATTGCGGCTTCGCCTGACCCGCAGCGCAGCATGCTTGAAGGACATTGGACGCGAAGGCGCACGTAGCCGCCATTTGCAGACCGATATCGGTCGTCCGCATGTGCTCCTGCGCAGGCAGGAGTCCGGGGCAGCGAGGAAACGTTGGGCCATGGATTCCTGCCTGTGCAGGAGCATGGCAGGTATCAGCCCGAAATGGATGCACGCCGGAGCGGCCTGTCGATCCGTTTCGGGCGCGGCTCAGCGCTGGGCTGCTACGCCAGCAGGCCGGTCATGACGGACGGGCCGCGCCCGTGGCTCCCCGGTGAGGCGCCGGCCGAGCAGGGCAAACGCCATGCGCCGGCGGCGGCGCGCAACCGCGACGCCATCCTCGCTGTGCTGCGCGCTGAATTGCCGACATCCGGCCTCGTGCTGGAGGTGGCCAGCGGATCGGGCGAGCATGCCGTCCATTTCGCCCGTGCGCTGCCGGATTTACGCTGGTTGCCGAGCGACCCCGATCCTGCCGCGCTGCACTCGATCACAGCCTGGGCGGACGAAGCGGGATTGGCCAATCTTGCGCCGCCGCTGTGGATCGACGCGGCGGACCCGGACGCCTGGCCGATCGACCATGCCGATGCAGCGCTCTGCGTCAATATGGTCCATATTAGCCCATGGGCCGCAACGCAGGGCCTGCTGCGCGGCGCCGCGCGGCTGCTGCCGGCAGGTGGGCCGCTCTGCATCTATGGCCCGTTCTTCCGAGAAGGGGTGCTCACTGCACCCGGCAACACCGCCTTCGATGAATCGCTGCGTGCGCGCGATCCCGATTGGGGGCTGCGTTGGGTGCATGATGTGGAGGCCGCCGCGCGGATGGAGGGTTTCAAGCTGGCGCGGGCCGTCGACATGCCGGCCAATAATCTCAGCCTGATCTTCCGGCGCGATCCTCCGCAGGGCTGATCGGCGAACGGCGGCGCACCTGCTCGCGCCAGGCGATGTAGAGGCCGCTCACCGCGATCAAAGCCGCGCCCGCCCAGGTAGAGGGTAAGGGCCAACTTGCCCAGAGGAGCCAGCCCGCCCAGGTGGCCCAGATCATCTGGCTGTAATCCATGGGGATGACGATGGAAACCGGCCCCCATTTGAGCGATGCGGTCATCAGCAGTTGCGCGACCCCGCCGGAGGCGCCGAGGCCGAACAGGAGGAGCCAGCTGACCGGATCATGCGCCTGCGCGAACCAGAGCATCAATATTCCCAGCGGTGGCAGCGAGAGCAGGGTGAACCAGAAGACGATGACGGGCGCTTCGTCGATCCGCCCCAGATCGCGCAGGACGATGGCGACAAGCGCGGTGATGAGCGCGCCCGTAAGCGCCACGCCCAATCCCCAAGACGCGAAATTGGCCGATTCCGGGTGCGCCATGATGACGACGCCGACAAAGCCGATCATCACGGCGCTCCAGCGGTGGATACCGGTCGGCTCGCGCAGCAGCAGGGCGGAGAGGATGGTGGCGAAGATGGGCATGGTGAAGCCGATCGACGTTGCCTCCGCCAGCGGTAGCAGCGCTACCGCGCCATAGTTGAACGCCATGCCGGTCATCCCGAGGAGGGTGCGGGTTGCGTGGGTGCGCAGCGGTGCGCGCGGCATGACGGCCAGGCCGATGGTGGCGAACGCGCCGATGGCGGCAATCGGGAAGGCAAAGAGCTGCCGGTAGAAAACGATCTCCGCCAGATTGGCGCCGCGCTCCACGAGGAGCTTGCCGATGGCATAGGTCGTCGCCAGCATCAGCATGGCGAGCAGCCGCAGCGTGATGGCATAGAGCGGCCGGTCGGCGTGCGGCCGGGGCGCGGGACCGCGGGGAGATGAAACGGGGCGATCAGTCACGCGGTGGCGTCTAGAGCATTTCCGGGCCGGATGGATAGTGCGATCCGTGTGCTCCAATCTGAGCGGATTTCGCTCTGGACTGTCCTTGGAACCGGAATCCCTATGGTGCTTGCGCCTGCTCAGGCGATCCGGCGTCTGCGCCCGCGCAGGCTATCCCACACGAACAGCACCAGCGCGGCCCAGATCAGCATGAAGCTGGCCCAGCGCTCCGGCGAAAGCAGCTCTCCATAAATGAAGACGCCGACGACGAACTGGATGGAAGGGGCGATATACTGCATCAGCCCAAGGGTGACGAGCGGCAGGGAGCGCGCCGCGCGGGCGAACAGCATCAGCGGGATCGCGGTAATCGCGCCGGTGCCGATCAGGCCCAGCGACAGCAGCGGCGCGCGGCCGAACATCAACGTGCCCTGGGTGGAGAGCCAGTAGAGATAGGCCAGCGCCGGCAGGGCAAGAATGATGGTTTCCACTGAAAGACCGACGGCGGCCGAAACGGGGGTCAGCTTGCGCACCAGGCCGTAGAAGGCGAAGCTGACCGCGAGGGTGAGGCTGATCCATAGCGTCTGCCATTCCCCTACCGCGAGAATGGCGACGCCCGTGCCGGCGATCAGCACCGCGATGATCTGGCCGCGCTTCAACGTCTCCTTGAGGACCAGCGTGCCGAGCAGCACGTTGACCAGCGGATTGAGGAAATAGCCGAGGCTGCCGGCGACGATATGGTCAGTCTCGATCGCCCACATGTAAACGGTCCAGTTGATCGCAATGAGCAATGAGCTGAGCGCAAGCGCGGCGATCAGCCGGGGTTGACGGCAGGCGGCAATGAGAGCGGGCCAAAGGCGGTAGCCGGCAATGACGAAGGCGAGAAAGAGGACCGACCAGACGATGCGGTGCGTGACCAGTTCCAGCGCGGAGACGCCGGGGAGCAGCTTGAAATAGATGGGCAGCAGGCCCCACAAACCATAAGCGCCGAGGCCCGCGAGCAGCCCGGCACGATGCTGCGCGGCGCTCTCCGCGTCTATGGAAGGAATTGGCCGGTTCAAAGGAGTCCGCCGCCCAGCCACAGCCGCAACATCGCGAAGGCCGCGACGAAGAAGCAGAAATTGCGCGCGCCGGTTCCCTGCCCGAAATGGCCGATCAACGCGCCGAGCAGCGCCAGCGGCACGATCAGCCAGTTCGCCCAGCCCAGGAACGGGATGAGCGCCGGGATCGCCAGCAGCAGCGCGACGCAGCCGATCAGGAGCGAGATGAGCGAGAACATGGCCTCGCCATGGGCCTGGCCATGCGGCTTGGCAAGAGGGTGTCGCCGATCTGCCGGGCCGGTGTGCTGGCTCAGGCGGCCTGTGCGATCCGCCCGCCCCACAGCAGCGCCGAACTGACCAGCGGTGCGGCGTAGAGCAGCCGCCGCTCGGCGGGATCGAAGCTCTCGCGCCGGTGCATGCAGCAGCGATTGTCCCAGAACAGAATGTCGCCGGCCTGCCAGCGGTGGACATAGGAGAAATCCGGCCGGGACACATGCGCATAGATCGCGTCGAGCAGCGCGCTGCCTTGTTCGCGCGTCAGGCCGGAGATGCGCGGCGCGGTGTCGATGTAAGCGAGGATGCGCCGCGCGCCGAGGAACAGGAAGCGCCGCCCGGTAACGGCGTGGGCCTGCACCAGCGGCACGATGCGGAACAGGCTTTCGTCATCGGGGTCGGCACTGGCCAGCGCGCCCTCCGCATCGTTGACCGACAGCGGGAAGTGGATGGTCCGCCCCTCCACCTGCCGGCGCAGATCGGCCGGCAGCGCGTCATAGGCGTCGCACAGGCTGGCGATGCCGGTGCGGCCGCCCGCCTGCGTGATCTCGACACCGTGGAGCATCGTCGCGGGCGGTGGCGCCGCGTCGGTCCAGCGGTCCTGATGCCAGCCCATCTCGTCATTGCCGAACTGGCCCTTGTTGCGGCCGCCTTCCTCAATGTTGGAGACGAGCCGCAGGCCCTTGAAGCCGTCAATGTCGATGGGCGCGTGATAGCGGCTGGTGTCCGAGGAGTCCGGCTCGCCGAAGCTGCGCGCGAAGGCGATGAACTGGTGCGGGCTGAGCACGGCGCCGCGCACGACCAGCGCCTGATGGCGGTGGAACGCATCGACCAGCGCGTCGCGCGTCGCCGGGGGGAGCGGCTCGCGCGCGTCGACGCCGGTGATCTCCGCGCCGAAGCGCTTGGTCAGCGGGCGGATGGTGGGTGCGGTCATGGGCCTCTCCTGCGAATGAACGCTTGCTTGCGATCAATATAAAATAACTTTACATTGCGCGCAAGCAGGAGCGGAGAGGCGGGATGCGGTCAGGCGAGCGGCCGGACGATGCGGGCAAGCAGGCGCAGCAGCGTTTCGCGCTCTTCATCCGTGAAATCCGCGAGCATGGCGCCCTCGATCTCCGGCGTCAGCGAGCGGGCCCTGGCGATCACGGCCCGGCCGGCATCGGTGAGACGCATGGTGAGCCGGCGGCGGTGCGCCGCGTCCGGCTCGCGCTCGATCAGGCCCTGCGCGCGCAGCGGGCGCAGCAGCGGCGTGAACGCCTGTGGGGTGATGTGCATGAGGCGGGCCAGCTCGGCCGCCGTCACTTCGCCATGCTCGTCGATCAACACCAGCACGAACAGCTGGCTGCTGGAGATGGGCTGATCGCGCAGCACGCGCTCGACGCGGGCGCGCACCGCCATCTCCACCCATTTGACGAGGTGGGGGAAGCCCATGCGCTCGCCGCTGCCTGCCGCGTCATTACCTGCCATGGCGCCGTCCTGCCCGAGCGCTGGCGCCTTGCCAAGAGATTGAGAGGAACCCGGCCATGTCGCCCTTCATTCTGAATGCCTGGTATGTCGCGGCCTGCGCCGATGAGGTGGACGAGGAGGCGCTGTTCGCCCGCCGCCTGCTCGACCGCCCCGTGCTGCTTTACCGCACCGGCCATGGTGAGCCGGTGGCGATGCTGGACCGCTGCCCGCACCGCTTCGCCTATCTCTCCAAGGGCCGGCGGATCGGCGACGAGGTGGAGTGCCTCTATCACGGCTTGCGCTTCGGCCCGGATGGCTACTGCACGCGCAGCCCCTATCAGAAGACGCCGCCCGCCCGCGCGCGGGTGCAGCGCTTCCCCGTGGTCGAGCGGCACCGGCTGATCTGGATCTGGATGGGCGACCCGGAGCGCGCCGACCCGACGCTCATCCCCGATCACAGCCATCTCGATGACGAGAGCCTGCGCCCGCTGGTCTGGCATGTGGCGTTTGATGGCAACTGGCAGCTCGGCAACGATAATCTGATGGAGCTGACCCACCTGTTCTGGCTGCACACCAGCACCATCGGCGGCTGGAAGCCCGATGCCGGCGCTACGCCGGGAGAGAGCTATGTGGCAAGGGTGGAGGAGGGGCGGGTGCATAGCCGCACCTTCGTCCCCAACGTCACCCGGCCGCCGGTGTTCGACAACGGCGTGCCCGCCGGCCAGCCGTTCGACCAGTGGAACGACACCGAATGGGTGGCACCCGCCAACATGAAGTTCACCATGGGGGCGGTGCCGACTGGCGCGCCTGCCGTCACCAGCCGGCCCTATATGGTCCAGTCCCACTGCATCACGCCGGAGACGGCAACCCGCAGCCACTATTTCTCGGGCCTCGCCCGGATTTTCCAGCTTGAGGGCGGCCCGGAGGTGGACGAGCGGCTGATCGCCTTCTTCAAGGGCATTTTCGAGCGTGAGGACGGGCCGATCATGGCCGATGTGCAAGAGCAGATGGGCGATGCCGACCTGTTCGACCTCGACCCGCTGATCCTGCCCCGCGACGCCGGTGCCATCCTCGCACGGCGAATGGTCGTGCAGCGGCTGGCGGAGGAAGCGGGGACGACGGAGAAAGAGCTTGCCTGGATCGGTGAGGTCGGGGGGTGAGGGGACGTTCGTGGAAAACGACCATCCTCCACCATCGTCACCCCGGACTTGATCCGGGGTCCCACTTCCTGCCTCCCACGCCTATTGGTTGGACGGGTGTCGCGACACCGATTGGCCATGGCAGACATCCCGCCGCCTCGGTTGCATGGCAACAAAGCGGGACCCCGAATCAAGTCCGGGGTGACGAAAAGGCTCTGGCTGAAAGCGGAATCGAACGCCGCTTCCCGCCCGGCCTCTCAAGCCGCCGCCAACGCCTGCTCCAGATCGGCGATCAGGTCGTCCACATGCTCGATGCCGACCGAGAGGCGGATGGTCGAGCCGAGCACGCCGATCCGTGCGCGCACATCGGCGGCGACGCCGGAATGGGTGGTCGTCGCCGGGTGGCTGGCGAGCGACTCCGTGCCGCCGAGGCTCACCGCCAGCTTGAAGATGGCGAGCGCGTTGAGGAAGCGAAATGCGGCTGGCTCGCCTCCTTCGATATCGAAGGAGAAGGTCGACCCCGCGCCGGTGCATTGCGCATGATAGGTGCGGCAGATCGGGCTGTCCGGTTCGCTGAACGGTAGGTAGTTCACCGCCGCCACCTTGGCGTGATCGCGTAGGAAGGCGGCGATGGCGGCGGCGTTGGCGTTGGCCCGCTCCATGCGCAGGCCGAGCGTCTCGAGGCTGCGACCGAGCATCCAGCAGCTATTGGGATCGAGCTGGGTGCCGATGGCGCTGCGCAGCGCGCGCACCGGGCGCATCAGATCGCGCGAGCCGAGCGCGGCCCCGGCGATCAGGTCCGAATGGCCGCCGACATATTTGGTGAGCGAATAGAGCACAATATCCGCGCCATGCTCCAGCGGCTTCTGGAACACCGGTCCGAGCAATGTGTTGTCGCACATTATCAGCGGCCGCTCGCCACCTTGCCGCGCCCCGATTGCCTCAGCCACCTGCCGCACCAGCGCGATGTCGACGATGCCGTTGGTGGGGTTGGCCGGCGTCTCGATCAGGATGACGCGGACGCGCCTCAGCGCTCGGGCGGCTGCCTCCATGCTCGCCCGGTCGACGCCGTTGGTGAAGCCCGCCGAAGCGATACCGAAGCCGGAGAGCGTATTGCCGAGCAGCGTCTCGGTGCCGCCATAGAGCGGCTGCGAGTGCAGCACGCCGTCGCCGGGGCGCAGATAAGCGAGCAGGCTGGTGGTGATTGCCGCCATGCCGGAGGCGAACAGCACGCACGCCTCCGCGCTCTCATAGACAGAGAGGCGATCCTCCACGATCTCGCTGTTCGGATGGTTGAAGCGCGAATAGACGAGGCCCGATTCCTGCCCGGCGGGCGCGACCTTGCGGCCCGAGACATAATCGAAGAAGTC
>Ga0180219_1002289_pt1 | contig 11530 bp, 13 predicted proteins | sample eDN3rd30CBELigMG_FD_151338 | JGI IMG/M metagenome (GOLD analysis project Ga0180219, IMG submission 151338) | Enriched Miracle-Growth compost microbial communities from Emeryville, California, USA - eDNA 3rd pass 30_C BE-Lig MG (version 2)... ...
GTTCGCGGGTTTCGCGAACGCGATCCTGCCGCTGCAGCTGGGTGCGCCCGATGTGGCGTTCCCGCGGTTGAACGCGTTCGCGTTCTGGCTGTTCCTGTTCGGTTCGCTCATCGCGGTGGCCGGGTTCCTGACCCCGCAGGGTGCGGCGGCGTTCGGCTGGTTCGCCTACCAGCCGCTGGCGAATGCGACGTTCTCACCCGGCGCCGGCGGCAACCTCTGGTTCCTGGGCCTGGGCATGAGCGGTTTCGGCACCATCCTCGGCGCCGTCAACTTCATCAGCACCGTGATCACCATGCGCGCACCGGGCATGACCATGTGGCGCATGCCGATCTTCTCGTGGAACATCCTGCTGACCAGCATCCTGATCCTGATGGCCTTCCCGGTGCTGGCGGCCGCCCTGCTGGCGGCGGCTGCCGACCGCATCCTCGGCGCGCATCTGTTCGATGCCGCCAACGGCGGCGTGCTGCTGTGGCAGCACATGTTCTGGTTCTTCGGGCACCCCGAGGTGTACATCATCGCGCTGCCGTTCTTCGGCATCGTCACCGAGGTGTTCCCCGTGTTCAGCCGCAAACCGATCTTCGGGTATCGCACGCTGATCTACGCGACGATCGCGATCGCCTCGCTGTCGGCATCGGTCTGGGCGCACCACATGTACGCCACCGGCGGTGTGCTGCTGCCGTTCTTCTCGCTGATGTCGATGCTCATCGCGGTGCCGACCGGGGTGAAGATCTTCAACTGGATCGGCACCATGTGGCGCGGCTCGGTGACGTTCGAGACACCTCTCGTGTTCGCCATCGGGTTCCTGACGTCGTTCGTGTTCGGCGGTCTGACGGGCGTGATCCTCGCCTCTCCGCCGCTGGACTTCCACGTCACCGACTCGTACTTCGTCGTCGCGCACTTCCACTACGTGGTGTTCGGCACCGTCGTGTTCGCGATGTTCTCGGGCTTCTACTTCTGGTGGCCGAAGTGGACCGGAAAGATGCTGAACGAGCGTCTGGGCATGGTGCACTTCTGGATGCTGTTCATCGGCTTCCACATGACCTTCCTCGTGCAGCACTGGCTGGGCGTGGCCGGCATGCCGCGACGCTATGCGGACTATGCGCCGTCCGACGGGTTCACCTGGATGAACCAGGTCTCGACGATCGGCGCCATGCTGCTGGGCTCATCGATGATCCCGTTCATCTTCAACGTGTGGATCACCGCCCGCAAGGCGCCACGGGTCACCGTCAACGATCCGTGGGGCTACGGCGGATCGCTCGAGTGGGCGACGAGCTGCCCGCCGCCGCGGCACAACTTCACGTCGATCCCGCGCATCCGCAGCGAGCGCCCCGCGTTCGACCTGAACCACCCCGAGGCGATGCCGGTCCACACCTGATCTCCGTCAGGCGAGAAGGGCGTGCACCGGGTAGCCCTGGTCCTCGAGGATCGGCTGTGCGGCCGTTCCGGTCGCGACGTTGACGATCACCGGCGCCATCAGGTTCACGCACACCCCGTCGTCGGTGCGACGCACCACGACCAGCACCAGGGCATCCGCCGGCGACGCAAGCCCGAGCAGCGCGACCTGGTCGTCGCTGAGCTCGGGCCGGTAGTCATCGACCACCATCGCAGGGTCGGCGAGGTACAGCCGCAGCATCGGCTCGCCCGTGGCACGCAGCGCATACAGGCCATCGGCACCGTCGACCGGAGCGAGGACGAAGTCCACGTGCGGCTCGAGGCCGGCTGGTGGCGTGACGAACGACAGCGCGACGCTCACCGCAGGAACTCCAGGAGCGACGGCTGCATCACGCGACCGGTCACCGCCAGTGCCGACTGGTACACGAGCTCCTGCGACTGCAGCTTCACGAGCACCTCCACCGAATCGACGTCTTCGACGGCCGCTCGACGCGCCTCCAGCGACACCGACTGGCCCACGGCGGCCTCCTTCGCCCGCTCGATCTGCGCTTGACGGGCACCGACCGTACCCTGCACGCCGAGCATCGCCGACATCCGGTCGTCGATGGCGGTCAGGCGCCCGCCGATGTCCGTGCCGGCGCGGAGATCGGCGACGATGCCGTCGAGCAGCGCGAAGACCGATTCGTCGCCGGTACCGAAGACCGTGGCCCCGTCAGCGTCAACGCGCACGGCGACGCCGTCCGAGACGCGACGCGTGACCTCCGAGCCCGTCGTGCCGCTGAAGGCGTAGTCGGCGTCGAATGCGGCGCCGGTGTTCGACGTGCCGGCGAACACGGCGCGGCCGAGCACCGTGGTGTTCGCCTGCGCCAGCAGCTCGTCGCGGATGCCCTGCAGCTCGACGGCTATCGCCTCCTTCGCCGTGGCATCCAGCGACCCGCTGTTCGCGCCCCGCACCGTGAGATCGCGTGCACGACGCAGAAGGGAGGTGGATGCCGACAGCGAATTGTCGATCGTCGTGACCCAGGCCAGCCCGTCGTCGATGTTGCGCGCGTACTGGTCATTGCGCTGCTGGGCGGCGTGCACCTGCAGTGCTGTCGCCGCCGCGGCGGGATCATCGGACGGGACCGAGAAGGCTCGCTGCGACGTCGCCTGTTCCTGCAGGCGGGCGAGCTGGGTGAGGTTCGCCTGCAGATGGCGCATCGCCGTCTGCGTCATGCTCGTGGCGGTGACTCGCGAGATCATCGTGCTCCTGGGTTCCGGGCTCAGCGGCCGACGATGCCGGTCTTGTTGATCAGCACGTCCAGGGCTTCGTCGATGGCGCTGAGCACGCGCGCCGACGCCTGATACGCGGCCTGATAGGTGACGAGGCTCACGGTCTCTTCATCGCCGTCGACGGCGGCCACGGACTGCTGCGCGGACGTGGCGGCCACCTGTGCCGTCTCGGAGAGACGGGCGCGCTGCACGTCGCCGGCCGTGGCGACACCGAAACGCAGCACCTGGTCGGCCCAGAGGGCATCGGGCGATCCGTCGGCCGCGCCCAGCTGCGACATGGCATCGGCGTTCGTCGCATCGACGGCGCCGGCACCCGCGGCGGCGAGCGCGAGGTCGGCGACGGAAGTCGGCACGACGCTCAGCCCCAGCGCCGCGGGACCGTCGGCCGCGAGGGCGAAGAAGTCACCCCCGGCCGCACCCGATGACGTCACGCCGGCGCTGTGCTGCGCGTTGACCCGCGAGGCGAGGGCAGTGGCCACCGCGTTGTATCCCGCGGCCAGTCCGGCGAGCGTGCCGCCGTCGTCAGCCGGTGCGAGCACCGAGAGAGCGCCGCCCAGCTCTCCGTCCGAGACCGACACCGCAGCATCCGCCCCCTCCCAGGTGAGCGTCACGCGGGTGCCGTCCTCGATCGACGCCGCGCCGCCGACGGCGAGGTGACGAGCATCGGTTCCCGAGACCAAGGCGTTGCCGCCGATGCGCACGGTCAGTGTGCCGTCGGACTCGACGGTCGCGCGGGCTCCGGCGATCCGTGCGATGTTCTGTGCCAGCAGGTCGCGCTGGTCGATGAGCTCGTTCGCGCTCTGCCCGGAGGCGGTGGCATCGCGGATCTGACGATTGAGCGCGGCGATCTGATCGGCGGCGCTGTTGACCTGCGTGACGTTGCGGTCCACCGACGTGCGGGCATCGCTCCACTGCGCACTCACCGCACGGTAGCCCTGCGCCAGGCGGCCGGCCAGTTCTTGGGCCGAGGTCAGCACGACGGCGGCGGCGGCACCCGAGTCGGGCGTGTTGGCAAGGTCCTGCCACCCCGCCCAGAAAGCGTTCAGACGTGCGGCCAGGCCATCGCTCGTCGGCTCGTTCATAGCCGCCTCAGCCGACGTCGCCGCCACCGCACGCGTCGACCAGTACCCCGCTGCGGCCGCCGCGTCGCGCACGCGGGCGTCCAGGAGCGCGTCGCCCAGCCGGGCGACGCCGGTCACGCTCACGCCCTGGCCGGGCACCACCCCGGTCGAGAACATTCCCGAACGCGCTATCGGCGCGACGGCCTGCGTCGTCACGCGCTGCCGGGTGTACCCCTCCGTCGCCTGGTTCGCGATGTTCTGTCCGACGACGTCCATGCCGCGGCGAGCGGCGGCGAGGCCGGATGCCGCGGCGTTCAGTCCACTGAAGGTCGACATGCTCCTCTTCCGTTCACATCCGTGTGTCGACGATGCGGGCGTCGTCGGCGCGGGCACGCGTGCCACCGGTCGTGTACTCGCCGGTGTCGGGACCCAGGCCCGCAATCGTCTCCTGGGTCGCACGCAGCACGGCGTTCAGCTGCTGCGTGTTGGCGTCGCGCAGCTGGCCGATCTCGGCGACCAGCTGGCTGAGCACGCGCAGATGGTCCTCGAACACGTCGCGCCACGCGTCAGAGGGCGCATGCTCGATGATCTCGCGCAGCGTCGCGCCCTCCGGAGCACCCCACTCCTCGGCGACCGCTGCGGCGTCCACGACCCGGGCGATGCCGGTCGTGCGCAGCCGATCGACCACCTGCTCGATCTCGTGCGTCACGAAGTGCATCCACCGGCCGCTCCCGGCCGAGAGCAGCAGCTGCTGTACCTCGAGCTTGAACAGGAGCATCTCGAGCAGCTCGCGCTCATGCCAGAGCCGCATCGACAGCTCGTTGGTTCCCATCGCTGACCCTTCCCCAGTCGCGAACCACGTTCCAGAGGTTCTTCTTGTCCTATCGACAGACTGTCCTCTATGGTTATCGAGACAAGATGAGTGTTTTCTCATTTTCGCCGATCGGGCGAGAAAGAGCAGTGCTCATCGGTCCGGCCCGGAGACGGGTCGACACATCTGGGGACACCGCAGCTGCCGGGGGGCAGCTCTGAAGTGGGAGTCGTCCAGATGCAGACGCGTGCCGAGCGCAATCGCCTCATCGAGGAGAACCTGCCGCTCGTCGGCTACCTCGCCGCACAGACCCATGCGCGCGCGACGCAGGTGCCGCGCGAGGAGCTGGCCGCCGTCGGCGCGCTCGCGCTCGTCACCGCGGCCGAAGCGTTCGACGCCGGCCTCGGCGTACCCTTCGGCGCCTACGCGCGGCGCCGCATCCTCGGCGCGTTCGCCGACGAGATGCGCGCCATGGACTGGGCGTCACGCGGCATCCGCAAGCGCATCAAGGAGACCGTCGCGGTCCGCGACACGCTCTCGGCCGGGCTCGGCCGCACGCCGACGATCGACGAGATGGCGACGGCCATGGGCGTGCCCGCCGACATCGTGGCCGAGGCGCTCGACGACGCGGCCCGCACGGTGACCACCCTCGACGACCCGTCGGCGCGAGAGATCGCCGGTGACATCCCGCTTCCCGAGGAGTCCGCACTGCTGGCGGAGCGCCGTCACGTGCTGGAGTGCGCGGTTCGCGCCCTGCCCGACCGGATGCGCCAGATCGTGCAGGCGGTCTACGTCGACGAGCGGCCGGTCAAAGAGGTCGCGGCCGAGCTGGGCGTCTCGCACTCCGCCGTGTCCCAACAGCGCTCGGAGGCCGTGCGGCTGCTCCGTGACGCGCTCGAGCTGTACTTCGCGGACGATCGGGCGCCGGTCCAGGCCGCGCGGGCGTCCGCCGCTGTCCGCGACGCGTTCTTCGCCCGCATCGTCGCCACCGGCGGCGATCGCGTCGCCGCGGCGTTCCGCCGGCACATCGCGGTCGCGGTCTGACGGCTAACGACCGCACGCCCTCTGCCGATAGGTGTGGTCGGAGCCCACGGATGGGCTCCCAGTACCCCATCACGGAGGAGAACACCATGGGTATGCAGATCAACACCAACGTGTCGGCCCTGAACGCCTACCGCAATCTGGCCAGCACGCAGAACGACCTATCGAAGTCGCTCGAGAAGCTCTCCAGCGGCCTGCGCATCAACCGGGCCGCGGACGACGCGGCGGGCCTGTCGATCAGCGAGGGCCTGCGCTCGCAGGTCAGCGGTCTGAACGTCGCGGCCCGCAACGCCCAGGACGGCATCTCGGTCATCCAGACCGCAGAAGGCGCCCTGACCGAGGTCCACTCCATCCTGCAGCGCATGCGCGACCTCGCCGTGCAGGGCGGTAACGACTCGAACAACGCCGACTCGCGCGCCGCGATCCAGACCGAGGCCGATGAGTTGAGCAAGGAGCTCGCACGCATCTCGGCATCGACGTCGTTCAACGGCATCAGCCTCATGGACGGTCACTCCATGACCTTCCAGGTCGGTGCGAACGGCGACGCGGCGGCCACCGACGGCAACACGATCAGCGTGAGTGTCGCCAATCTGAGCGTTCTCGGCGACCTCAAGGGTGCCGACGCGGTGACGGCGGGGACCGGCTTCACGGTCACCACCAACGCGGACGCGGCGACGACGATCGAAGCGATCGACACCGCCATCACCGCCATCTCGTCGCAGCGCGCGAGCCTCGGTGCCGCACAGAACCGCTTCGAGTCGACGATCAACAGCCTCAACGTGTCGGCGGAGAACCTGTCGGCCGCCGAGAGCCGCATCCGCGACACCGACATGGCGTCGGAGATGGTCAAGTTCACGTCGAAGAACATCCTGTCGCAGGCAGGCACGGCCATGCTCGCCCAGGCCAACCAGGCCAACCAGGGCGTGCTGCAGTTGCTGCGCTGAGATCCCGGGGCGGGTCCGGCTTCGCGCCGGGCCCGCCTCGCCTGACGAAGAAGGAGGACGTCCATGGGCACGTCGATCGACGGTCTCGTCTCCGGCCTGGACACCACCGCCCTCATCACGTCGCTGATGGATGTGGAATCCATCCCCCGCAATCTGCTGTCGGCCAAGAAGGACGACACCGCGAACATCATCACGCAGCTGCAGACGCTGAACGCCTCGCTGCAGAGCCTGGCCACCCGGGCGCAGAAAGCCGCGTCCGGAACGGCACTGGCCGCATTCACGGCGAGCTCTTCGTCGAGCGGCGTGACGGTCGCCGCCGGCAGCGGCGCGTCGCCCACGGTCATCGACATCGTCGTCGATCGCCTCGCACAGACGCACACCGTCGTCACCGCGGCATCCGCGGTGTGGCCCGACGACCCGCCTGTGCTGACCCTCGAGAACGCCGCCGGCGAGCGCGTGCAGGTGGCGGCCGCATCCACGTCGATGGCGGATGTCGCGCACGCGATCACCGCGGCGGGCGCCGGGATCACGGCCACGGTCGTGCCCGCCGGCACCGATCCGGAGGGCAACAAGACCTACCGGCTGCAGCTGACCGCGAACGAATCCGGGCAGGCGGGCACGTTCCGGGTGTACCGCGGCGACGTCGATGCCGTGGCGGCGGGCACCGCGACCGACGTATCGGCGGCTCCGGGGGCCGCGGTGGTCCAGACCGGTGCGGACGCGCAGCTGCGCCTGTGGGCGGGCACCGCCGCCGAGCAGGTCGTGACCTCCGCCGAGAACACCTTCACCGGGCTCTTCCCGGGGATCGACGTGACGGTCGCCGAGGTGTCGACGTCGCCCGTCACGGTCACCGTCGCGGCCGACCGCGCAGCACAGACCACCGCCGCCGGCGACCTCGTGAGCGCCGTCGCCGACCTTCTCACCCGCATCGGCAACGGCTCCAAGGCGACCGTCGCCAGCACCGCCGGCGAGGCGACGACCCTCGGCGTCTTCACCGGCGACAGCACGGTGCGCTCTCTCGGCCAGGCCCTCGCCGACGCGATCCAGCATCCCGTCGACGGGATGTCGCCCTCGACGATCGGCATCTCGATCGACCGCTACGGCGCGCTCTCGTTCGACAAGGACGCCTTCGCCACCGCCCTCGCCGCCGATCCTGAGGGCACACAGGCGATGTTCAGCGCCATCGCCGCGCGCGTGCAGGACGTCTCGGAGCAGTACTCCGACAAGTACGACGGCTTGCTGACGGCGCGGATCACCGGACAGCAGAACGAGGTCACGGCGCTCGGCACGCAGATCGACCAGTGGGATGTGCGCCTCGCCCAGCGGAAGACGACCCTCGAGAGCACCTACGCGCGGCTGGAGACGATGCTGTCGCAGCTGCAGTCGCAATCGTCGTACCTCACCTCGCAACTGGCGAACCTGCCGACCTGGAGCACAGACTGATGAACGCCCTGCGCAAGGCCCAGCAGCAGTACCGGGACGACGCGATCCTCTCGGCGACGCCCGAGCGCCTGCTCACGATGCTCTACGACCGACTCCTGCTCGACATCGAACGCGGAGAGTCCGCGCAGCGCGCGGGCAGCTGGGAGGACGCCAACGTCCACCTGCAGCACGCGCAGGCGATCGTCACCGAGCTGTCGCGCACCCTGACCGACGCCTGGGACGGCAGCGCCGACCTGCGGGCGCTGTACGACTTCGTGACGCGCACGCTCATCGGGGCGAACATCGGCCGCGACCCGGAGCGCACCCGATCCTGCCGGGAGCTCGTCGCCCCGCTGCGCGACGCGTGGCACGAGGCCGCGACGACACTGGCCCGAGCGGCATCGTGACCGACCCCGCCTGGGAGGCGCTGCTCGCCCGCTTCGCCGAAGACCTCTCCCCGGCGTCGGCCCCGCGGGACTGGCAGTCGCCGTCCGCTCCTCTTCCCGCCGAGCTCGCCGTGCAGGCCCGCGAGCTGCTGCAGAGACAGCACGACCGCATGGCGGCCATCCGCGAGGAGCTGGTCGACGTGCACGGACAGCTGCGCGCGCTGCGGCGCGTGCCGCCGATGCGCCAGGACATGCCGATCCTGCTGGATCGCGCCCTCTGAGCCGTTCGCGAAGACGCCTTTTATGAGAGTCGTCTAACCAAACGGCAGGTGCCGCCGATAGACCATCCCGAGCAGGGAGTGCTCGACGAATCGGCCAGGGAACGGCCTCACGCACCGACACGATCGGGAGACGGCCCAGTGCTCGATTCTGTGACCATCACGGCGCTCGGCAGCGCGCTCGACGCTCTCTCGCAGCGTCAGCGGGCGATCGCCGACAACATCGCCAACATCAACACGCCCGATTACCACGCCAAGCGCGTGCAGTTCGAGGACGCCCTGGCACGCTCGGTCGCCGCCGGCGACGGTGCGGTCACCGCGACCGTCGGCGAGTCGCTCGAGCCCACCCGCACCGACGGCAACAACGTCAACCTCGACACCGAGACCCTCTCCAGCATCGACACCATGCTGCGCTACCAGTTCGCCTCGCAGGCCGTCGACGGCTCGTTCTCGGCGGTGCGCACGGCCCTGAGGACCACATCATGACCTTCGACGCCATCGGCATCGCCGGAACCGGACTCACCGTGCATCGCAAGTGGCTCGACGCGGTCAGCGACAACATCGCCAACATCAACACCGCCGTCTCCACCGACGACGAGGCGTTCCGTGCCCGCTATGTGCTCGTGCAGGCCGGCCAGTCCTCGCCGGGCGTCTATGTCGCCGGCACCGAACTCGGCGACGCCGAGGGCCGCCTCGTGCAGGAGCCCGACAACCCCCTCGCCGACGAGGACGGCTACGTCCGCTACCCCGACATCGACCTCGGCGACCAGATGGCGCAGCTCATCCTCGCCCAGCGCGGCTACGAAGCCAACGCATCAGTCGTCGACCGCGCGCGCAACAGCTACGAATCCGCCCTTCAGATCGGACGCAACCGATGAGCTCCGTCTCGGCCGTCGACGCCGTCGCCTCCGCGCTACCCACGGCCGCGGCATCCACCCCCGCCACGACCGCCCCGACGGGCGGCGGCGACGCGTTCGCGACGAGCCTCGCCGGGGCCGTGGACGACCTGCGTGGCCTGCAGTCGACCGCCGATCAGCTGAACGTGGCCGCGGTCACCGGCGACCTCGACGACATCCACGCCGCCATGATCGCCTCCACCCGCGCCGCGGTGACCCTCGAGCTGGTCACGGCCGTCCGCAACAAGGGCGTCGACGCGTTCAACGAGATCATGCGGATGCAGGCCTGATGCCTCAGCCGGTCAGCTCGGCGCTGCGGCGCATCGGGAGCATCATCGCGGGATTCACTATCGCACAGCGCACCATCGCGATCATCGGCCTGGCCGCGGTGGTGCTCGGCGGCGTGGCGCTGTTCAGCTGGCTCGGGCGACCGACCTACGCCCCGCTGTTCTCGGGGCTGAGTGCCTCCGACGCCAACGCGGTCGTCGAGCAGCTGCAGTCGGCGTCGGTCCCCTACGAGCTCGCCGACGGCGGCGCGACGGTGCTCGTGCCGAAGGACGACGTCTACGACCAGCGCCTGTCGGCGGCGGCCGCCGGTCTGCCGACCTCGACCTCGGGCGGCTACACACTCCTCGACGAGATGGGGGTGACGGCATCCGAGTTCCAGCAATCCGTCACCTACAAGCGGGCGATCGAGGGCGAGCTCGCGTCGACCATCTCGTCGATGGACGGCGTCAGCGCCGCCTCGGTCAAGCTCGCGATCCCCGAGGAGAGCGTCTTCGTCTCCGAGACGCAGGACCCGACGGCATCGGTGTTCGTCGAGGTCGCCGACCGGTCGACGCTGTCCGCGCAGAAGGTCGAGGCCATCGTGCATCTCACCTCGGCGGCGGTCACCGGTCTGACGCCCGAGAACGTCTCGGTGGTCGACCAGGCCGGCCACACGCTGTCGGCCGCCGGTGTGGGCACCGCCGGCGGCGCCGACGACCAGGCCGGCGACTACGAGACCCGTGTGGCCTCGAGCGTGCAGAAGATGCTCGACACCGTCGTCGGCACCGGCAATGCGACGGTCACCGTCACCGCCGACATCGACCGGTCGTCGAACCAGCGCCAGGACGAGACCTACACTCCCGCCAAGGATGCCCCGCCGGCCAGCGAGCAGACGCGCACCGAGACGTCGAAGGGATCGTCCGGCGACGCCGGCGTGCTCGGCCCCGACAACATCGCGGTGCCGTCCGACAGCGGCGACACCGCCGACGGCGACTCAGGCGACTACACGTCGACCGAGGTGACCCGCAACAACGTCGTGAACAAGACGGTCCAGACCACGACGACCCCGGCCGGGCAGCTGCGACGCCAGTCGGTGTCGGTGGCGGTCGACAGCGCCGTCGCCGGCGACATCGACGCCGACCAGCTGCGCGGGCTCGTCTCGACGGCGGCGGGCATCGACACCGAGCGCGGCGACGCCGTGACGGTCGAGTTCGTCAAGTTCAGCAACGCCGAGACGCTGACCGCCCGCCAGGCGCTGCAGGATGCGAAGGATGCCGCGGCCGCCGATCATGCGGCATCGCTGCGCAACGCACTGATCATCGCTGCGGCCATCGCTCTGCCGGTGCTCATAGCGCTCATCGTGTACGTCGTACGAGCCCGCCGGCGTGCGCGCGACGAGGACGACGGCGAGTACCTGCCGCTGCTCGACGGCAAGCCGAGGTCGCTGCTCGCCTCACCTGACGCGGCCTTCGTCGCGACACGGGAGACCGAGCCGACCGCCACCCTGGTCATGGACGACCTGCTCCCCGAGCCCGAGCCGGAGCCCGAGCTCGAGCCGGCCCAGGTGACCCTGGAGCGCCGCCGCAACGACCTGGACGCCCTCGCCCAGCAGGATCCGCAGCACACCGCCGAACTGCTGCGCGGACTTCTCGAACGGCAGGACGCATGAGCACCCTGACCGCACGGCAGACCGCCGCCGTCGTCGTGATGAACCTGGGCCGCACGCAGGCCGTCGAGGTGATGAAGCATCTCTCCGAGAC
>Ga0180219_1002291_pt1 | contig 11527 bp, 8 predicted proteins | sample eDN3rd30CBELigMG_FD_151338 | JGI IMG/M metagenome (GOLD analysis project Ga0180219, IMG submission 151338) | Enriched Miracle-Growth compost microbial communities from Emeryville, California, USA - eDNA 3rd pass 30_C BE-Lig MG (version 2)... ...
CCGATCCGCCCAGCACAGGCCGCAACTTCCCGGAGATTCTCCGCGCCATCGACAGCCTGCAGCTGACCGACGCGCGCAGCATCGCCACGCCGGTCAACTGGGAAGTGGGCGACGAGGTGGTGATCTCGCCCAAGCTCTCCGATGAGGAAGCCAGCCGCCTGTTCCCACAGGGCTACCGCACGCTGAAGCCGTATCTGCGGCTGGTGAAACTCGAAGAAGCCTGAGGTCAACGCATCCACGCGGCCTCTGGGGGGACGGCTGCGGGATGTTCGGGGCGCGGTTCTTTCGGGGGCCGCGCCCCGAACCATATGCACGCCGGGCGGCGCTATCCGCCGCCGGGCTGCGCTGCCTCGTCATAGCGCCGCCGTGTCGTGTCCCGGAGTTACCGTGCTCCTGCGCAGGCAGGAGCCCAGGGCGGAGAGGAACCACCATGGGGGTCTGCTCCCCTCTCGGCTGCCCGCACGCCCTCTTACGGCTCGTTGTTCGTCATCCTCGGTGCAAACAAGCGGCACCATTCAACCCGAATGCGGACGCAGCTCCAAGCCCCAGCCGACGCGCATCCGCATCAGATCGCTCCCGCCGCCCTCCGCAAACCAGTCATCGGGATGGCCGCCCCACCTCGGAGACACAGCCCAGAACCGCGCGAGCGCTGCGTCTCGCCCTTCGCCGTCAGCCCGCTTCGTTTTCCACCAGCTTGAGGTCCGCCGTGCGGCTCATATGGATCATCCGGCCCTCCACTTGCCCGCCTGTCGCGATGCTGATGGTCTGGTAAGTCACGTCGCCGGTGATGCGCGCGCTGGCCTCAATCACGAGGTCCTCGGCGCTGATCGATCCTTCGATCTGCCCGCCGATCCGTGCGTTCCGGGCTGTCACATGGCCCTGGATGCGGCTCTCCGGTCCCTGCACCAGCGCGGCGCAGGCGATATCGCCCTCGACCTTGCCGTCGATATGCAAATCCACGCTGGCCTCGATATTGCCCTGCACGGCGACATCGCCGCCGATGATCGAGAAGGGGGTGTGCTTAGCCCCGGTTGCCATTGGCGACACGGCGCTTGGCGAGTTTCTGGACTTCGAGAACATCCTGCCGTGCCTCCAGAAAGGGGCGCGGATTGACCGCCGCGCCATTGACCCGCACTTCGAAGTGAAGATGCGTGCCGGTCGAGCGCCCGGTTGACCCCATGCGCGCGATCGCTTCCCCGCGCTTCACCTGCTGGCCCGGCCGCACGCTATAGCCGGAGAGGTGCGCATAGCGCGTCATCAGGCCCTTGCCATGATCGACCTCGACCACATTGCCATAGCCGTGCCGCACGCCGACATAGCTGACCTTGCCCGGCGCCGCGGCAAGGATGGGCTGGCCATGCCGGCCGGGAAAATCGATGCCGGAATGGAAAGCGAGCGAACCGACGAAGGGATCGCGCCGATAGCCGTAGGAACTGGTCTGCATCGGCGCCGCCGTCGGCCGGCCGGAGGGGATGACCGCCAGCGCCGTCTCCATCGCATTCAGCCGCGTCAGCAGATCGGCGAGATTGCGCAGCCCGGTATCGGAGGCGATCGCCGCGCTGGCGGGGATGAACGGACCGCCCTGCCCGCGGCGCGGCGCGGCCAATGTCGCGGGATTGAGGCCGAAGCTGCGGATCGCCTTCTCGACCCGCGCGAGCCGCACCTGCGTGGCCTGGGCGAGACGCGTCTCAAGCGCGGCCTGCTTGCGGCGCAACGTATCCAGATGCGCGGCCTCGGGCGACACGTCCGGCGACACGGCGCTGAGCGGCTTGCCGGTGGAAGCGTCCTTGGCATTGCGCGCCTGATCGTCGGCACCGACAACCGCCGTGCTCGCGGGCGCAGTGCCCAGATTGGCGCGCACAATCTCCTCGATCGCGTCCTGCCGGGCTTCGATATCGGCGGCGATTTCATCGACCGACCGCTGGTAGGCGTTCACTTTCGCCTCACGCGTGGTGATGGCGGCACGGTCGGTCGCCAATGAGGAGCGCTCCAGCGCGATGTTCGCCTGGCTCCACAGCATCGAGATGGTTCCCAATGCCCACAGCAGCAGGATCGCCAATGCCGACAGCATGGCAATCCATTGGAAACGCGTTGAAATTTTGAGGAAGCGAACCTGCCCTCCGGTGCGGAGGAAAATCTCCCGCTCCGGTGCGAGAGCGCGCAGATATGACAGTGCCCCCCCAGGACTAAGGTTTAATTTTGCCACCCGTTCACTCTAGTTATGTATCGTTTTGATCGGTGGCGGGGCGCTAACAGATGCCCCCACCGCTGGCGAATCGCACGCCTCGTCGCCGCGACGAGTCGAAGACCGAACGGGTTGAATCGAACCAAACGCCCGGACTCCCCACCGCTGTTTGACGTCGCCCCGCCAGAATCGGATGCAACGTCCTGCCCCGAGTCGCGCCCAACCCCGCACCCGTCGTTTTCAAACAACTAATTGTTATCAATGTATTTTTTCCAAAGAAAATCCTGCAATCCGCGGCAAGATATTGTTGTGGAAACCGACTCCGCAAAGATAACGCCCTTCACCACGCCCGAGCGTTGCCATCCCCGAAAAGCCCGGTTATAGGCCGCCTTCTGCCGCGCGGACCGCCACCACTCCGCCGGTATCGCGGAGACGTGGGTGAGTGGCTGAAACCAGCGGTTTGCTAAACCGTCGTGCCCTGAATGGGGCACCCCGGGTTCGAATCCCGGCGTCTCCGCCATCGTTCTGATTGCGCGATTGATGTGTTGAGACATTCCCGTCTCGAGGGGATCATCCTCACCTTCCCTCAACACGATGATGCGCCATAAAAGCCAGCCAAACATCACCATGAACGCTCAGCCGCCAGATCGGCGATGATGCACGGCAAAGAGCGACTCGATCCTCACGACTTCGCAAGAAGAGTGGAAAGCTCTCTTGGTCTGACCGAGCAACAGTTTTGAGAAAGCGGCACGATGCATCACAAGCGAGGGAAACCGCGCAACCAGCGAGCAGGTTGCAAACTGTGCAAGCCTTGGAAAAGAAACGGCTGGCGCAACGAACGCCCGGATGGTGAGCGGTTCAGCGACCATCGCCGCAGGACAACCCTCGCCTAACCGCACGGGGCAAAACCCTGGATAAATTGTCGCGCACTCAACTTGTCGAAAAGCCGGCAGCATCTGAGCATGCGCCGTGAAGTCCAGATGCCAAGCCATCTGCGGGATCATCAGAGCATGTGTCGCTCGGCCATATCCGAAATATGGAGAATTGAGAGTGCCCACCCATGGACGCTCTCAATTCACGCACGCAATACCCGCATAAAGGCGGGGCCGCCCATGGCGACCCCGAGGTAAGGCCCACAGATGGAGCCGGGAGGACTATCGTCTTGGGATGCCCCGTCAGAAGGTCACGCGGGCGCCTACATAGAAAGAGCGCCCAACCGCATCATAGGTCGACACATCCGTCGAGTTTTGCGAACTGGCGACCACCAGCAAGCCCTTGTCGAAGAGGTTGTTGATACCGGCGCGCAGGGTGAAGGCATCATTCACGCGCATCGTGCCGAACAGGTCGAACAGATTGTAGCTGGACACGCCCGGCGACGGATTGGTCGGGGTTGTCACCGAGGTGATGTCCCGCATCGCATCGAGATATTGCCAACGCAGGCCCAACCCCAGGCCATCCGACCGATAGCCGACGGTGGTGAGCGCCTTCCATTTCGGCCGAGGCGCGCCCAGGGTGTTGGTTCCGGCGAAGTCCTGGAATGGCGAGGTCGGCAGCGTCTGCACCCTATAGTGGTTCGTGTAGCCGATGGCGCTGTTAAAATAGAGCTGGCCGCTCCCGTTGCCCATGCCGGCATCCGACAAACGCAGGCTCCAGCCGGCCTGGATCTCGATACCGTCCGTCTTGAGGCCGCCGAGGTTCATGAAGGGCTGGCCGATCGTCTGCAACAGGCCCTGCGCGTCACGTGTCAGCAATTGGCAGAACGGGTTGGTCGCCGAGTAGGTCGGGTTCGCACCGTCGAGATTGTAGCAGCTCGACAAGGTGGTGAGTCCTGGAATGGTCGAGATCACATCCTTGATCTTGATATTGTAATAATCGACCGAGAGCGAAAGCCCTGCCAGCCATGGCGAGGACGCACGGGAATTCCAGATAAAGCCGACGTTGAACGTATCCGCCTTCTCCGGTGTCAGATCGCGGTTGCCGCTGATCAGACCCGCCGTGGCGGTGGTGGGGAACTGATAGCTATCGATGGCCGCCGTCGGAATGCCCTGGGCCAGACAGAGCGTGCGCACCTCCGCGCCATTGGCGCCCGTGCGCGCGATGGAACGGATATCGCACGGATCGCCCACCGATGCCGGCGGCGTGCCGAACTGCACCTGCACGCCCGTATTCGGCGAGAACAGCTCGCCAATGTTCGGCGCACGCACGGCCCGCTGATAGCTGCCCCGGATCAGCAGCGACTGGATCGGCCGCCAGCGCAGGTCACCCTCATAGCTGGTCACACTGCCGGTCACCGAATAATCCGAATAACGGAACGCGCCGCCAATACCCAATTCCTGGATGAACGGCGTATCCTTGACCAACGGCACGTCGATCTGTGCCGCGAATTCCTTCACATTCACGTCACCCGTGGCGGGTGCCGAGGCAATCACAGCCTCGATATTCTGCGCCGCAAGGTCGGAATCGGGCGTATAGACATAGCTGTTCTTGCGATAACCCGCTTGCAAGGCCAACTGCACGTCACCGGCAGGAAGGGTGAACAAAGGCCCGGACACAAGGCCCTGCACCTGCGTTTGCGTCAGCTTCTCCCGGCTGAACGCGGTCTTGGTCATATACAAGCGGCATGCATCGGAAATCTGCGAGGAATTAGCGAGGCCAAAGGGGTTGAAGCCGCCCGCGCAGAGGGAGTTGCCGCCGTCAGCCGCATTGAGCAGCTCCTGCACCCGGCTCTTGACCACGGCATTATGGTTGGACTGGTTATGGACCGTCTCATCATAGGCCGCGAACAGATCGAACTTCCAGCTACCGAAAATAGTCCCTTTCACGCCGGCCAGATATTGCTGGACGACATAATTCTCGTCCCAGGACTTGTCCGGCAGGCCCACATAGCGGCCGTTCCAGGTGAAGGGTGCATCGGCATCGGGGCGCGAGGCGAGCAGCGTGCGCAGGTCCGCGGGGATGAACGGATTGGTCACGGGAATGGTGGTCAAAACGCCGAATTGCGTCAGGCTGCCGCCGCTTTCCGTCTTGGTCGTCGTGTCGACATAGAGGAACTGGCCATAGGCGGTCAGGCCCTCGGTGAGAGCATAATCGAACTTGGCGAAAGCGGACTTGCGCTGCATGCCCGATAGTTGCTGGATCTGCTGGGCAACCGGCATGCGGACATTTCCGCCCATCACGGCATATGCGCCGGCCGTCGGCCCGCGATAGTTGATGGCGCCCGTCTGCGTGAACAGCGTGCCATCGTCATTAAAGCCGAGATTCAGGGTAGGATTGATCGGCGTTGTCACCCCGTAGCCCTGGAAGATACCATCCAGCACAGCCTGCGACGGCAGGTTCGTTGCCGATGGCACATAGGTATCCTGGCCGATGAACGAGGAGGGTGTCGCCATGTTGAAGAAGGAGCGGCTGGAGCCTTGAAGGCCCTGCCGGTCGGCATAGCTGATCGCCACCATCACATGGCCGCGGTCTTCGGCAAAACTCGACCCGAACGCCAGTGACCCGTTGAAGCGCCGCAGATCCCCACGGAAGGAGTTGCCGATCTGCACGTCCGCCTTGATGCCGTCGAAAGCGCGGATCGTCTTGAAGTTGACCACGCCGGACATCGCGTCCGACCCGTAAACCGCCGACGCGCCGCCAGTGATGACATCGATATCGCCAATGATCGATTCCGGGATGATGTTGATATCGACATTGCCGTTGATATCAGACAGCGGCAGGCGCTTGCCATCGAGCAGCACGAGGTTACGGTTGGAGCCGAGGCCGTGCAGATTGAGCGTCGCCCGGCCGCCCGAGCCTTGGCCGCCCGTGCCGGCGCTACCGGCCGGCGTAAAGCCCGGAAGCTGATTCAACGCATTCTCGATATTGATCGCGCCGGTCTGCTTGATCGCTTCCGAGGACACCGAGACGATGGGGCTTACCGATACATTATTGGGTCGCACGATGAGCGAGCCGGTCACAATGATGTCCTGCCCGGCCCCCTCGTCCGCATCTGCCGGTGCTTGCCCGGCCGGCGCATCCTGCGCCAGAAGCGGGGCCGGCACAGTTACGGCGGCGCTGGCCAGCAGGCCCGCAATTGCGAGCCTGCGCCATCCTCCGGCTTGATAGTCTGCTTTGGTCATCATCCCCTCCATTTCCTTATTTGTCTGGCCCTCAGCCAATAAACTAACTGTTTCGTTTAATTTCACGGAAAGCTGTCAACGGGGTGTGCCGATCGTCTTGTCGATGAAATCGATCGAAACCCTGAGCGCGTCCAGGCTGGCCTGCCGGGTGCTGTCCGGCGTCTTGCCGATCCAGCTATGGCCCACACCCGGAACGATGATCTTGGTGACGGCGACACCGGCTTTCTTGAGTGCGACCTCGAAAAGCTCTGTCTGTTCCACCGGAACAGTCTGATCGTCCGTGCCGTGGATCAGCAGAAACGGAGGATCGGACCGGTCCACATAAGTGACGGGCGATGCCGCCCGCTGGCGGCTTTCGGCGCATGGCTGCGCGCCACATCCCAGAAATTGCGCGGCCGCGTCGCCAGCCGATTCCGCTGCAGTCGGCAAGGGCGCCAGCTTGGTGAAATCATAGATACCGAACCAGGCAACCACCGCCTGAACACAGTCTGATGCCTCATCCGCGCCGGCGGCCGTCGAGGCAGTCGTTTCGACATTGCCCTGCACAGGCACAGTGCGCCCAGCGGGCGCAAGCGCGGCGACATGGCAGCTTACCCCGGCCAGCGCCGCCAGATGGCCGCCTGCCGACTGGCCCCAGATCGCCGCGCGCGCAGGATCGACATGATAGGTTGCCGCATTGGCGCGCAACCAGCGAATGGCCGCCTTCACATCCTGGATCGCCGCCGGAAAGGGCGCCTCACCGGAAAAGCGATAGCCAACGGACGCAACGACATATCCCTTGGCAGCGAGAGTCGCGAGAACCTTCGGCCAGTCCGAATAAGCGGCGCTGCGTCGCGGCCCACCCGCCATCCAGCCGCCACCATGGACATAAATGACAAGGGGATGTGGCCCTACGCCGGCCGGCACGAACAGGTCGAGCTTGAGCGGGCGGTAGCCGGGCAATGTCGCATAAGTAAGATCGGGATAACCCGTGACGCCATCGGCAAAAGGCACTGTCGCCTTCGCCAGCGAATCCACACCGACGGCCTGCACAGCCGCGCCGACCTCCGTGTCCTGGGCGACCTGAGTCCCGATGGAGGGTGAGTCGGCAGCCATCGCACCGGACGATATTGCCCACAGAACAGCCAAAAGCGCGGCCGATTGCCTCACGTCATTCCCCTCTCCATCCGGCCGATTTGACCCGGCTTGAAAACTGGCCTTCCATGACCATGAAAATTAATGTACGAAATGGTTCGTTACGTGTCAATTGCCTCTTGTAGGGTGAATGAACGAATAACAAAACACATTATAAATCAATATCTTGATACTTATTTACCTGAAGAGAGGAGCGCTTGCGGCACCATGTCGAGCACTGACATCAAGGATGAAATCGCGGGCGGCAGGGGCATAATGACAGGCCTGATCGGCGCGGGAATCCAGGGTTCACGCTCTCCAGCCATGCACATGCGCGAGGCCGATGCGCAGGGCCGGCGACAGATCTACCGCCTCTACGATCTTCAGGCGGACGGGCGGAGCCTCGATGACCTTCCTCGCCTGCTGGATGCGCTCCAGATGGCGGGGTTTGCGGGCGTGAACGTCACGCACCCGGTCAAGCAGCGCGTCATTCCCTTGCTCGATGAGTTGAGCGCGGAAGCCCGGCAGGTCGGTGCGGTCAACACCATCCTGTTCGCCGGGGGACGCCGGGTCGGTCACAATACGGATTGGTCCGGCTTCGCGGAAAGCTTCACGCGAACGCTGGGGGATGCCCGAATCGCCAAGGTGGTGCAGATCGGCGCGGGCGGCGCCGGTGCCGCCACGGCCGTGGCCATGCTGCGGCTGGGCTGCACCGATCTGCTCATTCACGATAGCAGCGCCGAGCGCGCGACCCATCTGGTCGACCGTCTCTCGCATGACTTCCCCGCCGCGCGCCTGACCGCCCTCACCGGATCACCGGAAGCGGACATGGCCGATGCGGACGGGTTGGTGAACGCCACACCGATCGGCATGGAGGGGCATCCGGGCATGCCAATCCCCGCAACATGGCTCCGCGCCGATATGTGGGTGGCGGATGTCATCTATTTCCCGCTCGAAACGGCCTTGCTGCTGGCAGCCAAGGCACGCGGCTGCGCGACGCTCAACGGCGGCGGCATGGCCGTCTTCCAGGCAGCTCGGGCCTTCGATCTGTTCACCGGAGCCATTGCCGATCGAGAGCGCATGGTGCGCGATTTCGGAACGATCTAACAATATGCGGCGCCGCAAGAGCGCCACGGAGGGGATAAGATGGGCGATATCGACGCCACGCATGCACAAACGGCCACGCGGACGCGGTTCGGCATATTGGCGCTGATCGCCACCGGAACGCTCATCAATTATCTCGACCGGACGATCCTGGGCATCGCCGCCCCCGCGCTGATGAAGGATCTGGCGCTCGATGCGGCGGTCATGGGCGTGGTCTTCTCGGCCTTTTCCTGGAGCTACGCCGCGTCACAAATACCGGGCGGCCTGTTTCTCGACCGCTTCGGGACCAAGCTGACCTATGCGCTGTCGATCGGCTTCTGGTCGCTGTTCACACTGCTCCATGCCATCGTCTCCAGCCTCACTGCCCTGCTCGGGTTGCGCCTCGCGCTCGGGATCGCGGAAGCGCCGTGCTTCCCCGCGAACAGCCGTGTGGTGGCGACATGGTTCCCTCGCTCGGAACGCGCCTTCGCGACCGGCGTCTATACCGTCGGCGAATATATCGGCCTCGCGTTCCTCAGCCCCATCCTGTTCTGGCTGCTCGCCCATTATGGCTGGCATTCATTGTTCATCATTTGCGGCGGGGCCGGCATCCTGTTCTCCTTCGCATGGTGGCGCAGCTACCGTGAGCCGAAGGATCATCCGCGCACCAACGCAGCGGAACTCGCGCTGATTGCGGAAGGCGGCGGCATGGTCGATGGCGGCTCGAAGGGCGCGCCGATCGACTGGAGCAAGGCCGGCAAGCTGCTGCGGTTCCGCCAGATGTGGGGCATCTGCATCGGCCAGTTCGCGGGCAATTCCACCCTGGTGTTCTTCCTGACCTGGTTCCCGACCTATCTTGCGACCGAACGCCACATGGATTTCCTCAAGATCGGCTTTTACGCGGTGCTGCCGTTCATCGCGGCGTCTGTGGGCGTGCTGTTCGGCGGCTGGTGGTCGGATGCGATGCTGCGGCGCGGCTACTCGCCCAACATCGCCCGCAAGCTGCCGATCATCGCCGGCCTGCTGCTCGCCTCGACCATCATCGCCGCCAATTTCGTCGACTCCGATCTGGTCGTCATCGCCATTCTCTCGCTGGCCTTCTTCGCGCAGGGCATGGCCGCGCTGGGCTGGACGCTGGTTTCCGACATCGCGCCGGAGGGAATGCTCGGGCTGACGGGCGGCATCTTCAACCTTGCGGCCAACATGGCCGGCATCATCACGCCGCTGGTGATCGGCGCGATCGTGGCCGCAACCGGCTCCTTCTTCTTCGCCCTCGCTTATGTCGGCTGCCTCGCGCTGGTCGGCGCGCTGGCCTATATCTTCGTGCTCGGCGATGTTGAACGCATCCGGCTCTAAGGCGCTGCTCGCCGCCATCCTGCTGCTGGCGGTCGGGAAGGGCGCGGCCCAGCCTGCCGCCGCGCCCCCATCCTGCGCGCCGGGAGACAAGCTGAGCTATGTGTGCGGCTCCGCGAAGCCGGAAGACATCGTCGCCATCCCCGGCACGCACTGGCTGATTGCCAGCGGCTTTTCGCAAGGCGCCGGCCTCAAGCTGGTGGATGGCGCGCGAGCGACCGCGCACCCATGGTTCACCGCCCGCCCGGAGCAACTGGCACCGGACCGCAAGCGCTACACCTCTTGCCCCGGACCGGTCGACCCTGCGCTGTTCAACACCCGCGGCCTCAGCCTGCGCCGGACCGGGCCGGAGCGCTTTTCCCTGCATGTCGTGAACCATGGCGGACGCGAATCGATCGAAGTCTTCGATGTGACGGTGTCTGCGGACCAACCCATGCTGCGCTGGCGCGGCTGCCTGCCGATGCCCGAGGGGCTGGTCGCCAACAGCGTGGCGACCTTCTCGGACGGCACTGTGCTGGTGACGGTGCTGAACCGGCCCGGCACCACCATCGCCGACTTCGTGCTCGGCAATCTGACCGGCGCGGTTTACCAATGGGCGCCGGGCAGCAATGGCTTCACGCTCATCCGAGGCACAGAGCTGCCCGGCAATAACGGCCTCGAAACCGCACCGGATGACCGCCATTTCTATGTCGTGGCATTCGGCTGGCACGCAGTCGTCGTTTATGATCGCAACGACGCCGCACGCCCCAAGGCCAAGATCATGGCGCCCGGTTTCATGCCGGACAATATCCACTGGACGGACGGACGGCTGCTCGCGGCGGGCATGCGGCTCGACGAACCCGGCTGCGGCGGCCTGCGCAAAGTCGTCGATGGCGTGGCGGACGGCATGTTGTGCCATCGCGGCTACGTGGTTGCCGAGGTCAATCCCCGGTCGAACAGCATGACGCCGATCCTGAGCGGCGAGCCGGAAGCGGACTTCAATGGCGTTTCTGCGGCGGCCCTATCGAACGGCCGCTTGTGGATCGGCTCCTATCAGTCCGATCGGCTAGCCTTTATCGCCGTCCCCGAGCAGCATCCCTAGGAGAGAGCTAAGCTGCGCGACACCATGCGAGCACGACATCGACAACCTGATCCCGCCGGCGCTCCATGGCCGCCGCCGATGTCATGTCGCGGTTGAAGATTTGCGAGAAGGTGTAGCGATTGGAGACGTTGTAGAAACACAGCGCACTGATCGTCATGTGCAGGTCGATCGGATCGATGCCTGCCTTGAAAACGCCCTCCCGCTCGCCCTTGGCGATGATCTCGCTCAAGGAGCGAATAACGCTTTCGTTCCGCCGCTTGATCCCCACCACGTTGGTGATGAACGCGCCGTGATGGATATTCTCGTTCATCACCAGCCGGACGAATTCAGGATGCTGGTGGTGATAATCGAAGGTGAGGCGGACATTCGCTCTCAGCGCCTCCATCGCGCTCAGCTGGTCGATGGGCACGGCGGTTTCAGTATCGCGAATGGCCGAATAGGCTTCCTCCAGAACGGCCTGATAAAGGCCTTCCTTGCTCCCGAAATGATAATAGATCATCCGCTTGCTGGTGCTGGTCTTTTCCGCGATTTCATCGATGCGGGCGCCGGCCAGCCCCTTGTCCGCAAACTCGGCCGTGGCGATCCTCAGGATAT
>Ga0180219_1002299_pt1 | contig 11489 bp, 11 predicted proteins | sample eDN3rd30CBELigMG_FD_151338 | JGI IMG/M metagenome (GOLD analysis project Ga0180219, IMG submission 151338) | Enriched Miracle-Growth compost microbial communities from Emeryville, California, USA - eDNA 3rd pass 30_C BE-Lig MG (version 2)... ...
CCTGACGCTCGAGAACCGTCTGCTGAAAAAAAGCATGATCGCGGATGGGGAAGGCGACGAATGAGGTATCCCGCATCCGAGAAGCTCGAGATCATCCGGATCGTCGAGCAGTCGCACCTGCCTGCCACGCGGCCGGCGAAGGCCACGAATGCCTCCTGATCGGTGGCGTTGGCGCTCATCGCGCCGCTGCGCCGGATCTTGCGGAACATGGCGCGCTGGCGGACGGAGGGGCGGCGCAGCTGACCGGCGCCCTTGTTCTGCTCGCCCGGCTCGACGGGCAGCCAGCGGATGACCTTGCGCCATTCGAACGAGCGCAGGCCGCCAGCCTCCACGTCATAGCCGGTCATCAGCGGCCCTTGCCGCGTCCAGCTATGCATGGTGACGAGGCGCGGCGCGCCGGAGCCGCCGGCGGGGTAGAGGAACTTGACCGCATAGCCGCCCGGCACCGGCTCCTTGGGCCTCTTGCGCGGTTCGAACCGCGAGCCATCCGGGTTCTTCTGCGCGGTGATGCGCTGCTGCTGGCTCCTGCGCAGGGAACGCGCCATCTTGCGGAGCAGGCTGCGCCGCTCGGATGGCTTGAGCGAGGCGAGGATGGCCCCGGCGAAGCGCTCCAGCTCGCCCAGATCATGGGCGCCCAGCTCCGCCATCAGGGCGCGGGAGCCGGCGGCAGCGGATCGCCTACCAGCAGTTCGCCCTCATGATAGATGCGCTTGAGCAGGGCGAGCGGATCGGCAGGCGGGACGCCGGGCGGATCGAGCGGAGACCCTTCATCGACAATCCGCGGTTCCTCGCGGAGCGTCATCTGGAAGCTCCCGTCCGGCTGCGGCGCCACGTCGACCGCCTCGCTCATCGGGAGCTGGATGGTGATGTCCACAGCGCCATTATCGACAATGTCCAGCTCGAAGCGGATGGCGCTATCCGCCCGCTCATGGTTCTGGAGCACGGCCGGTTCGTAAAGGCGCAGCCAGAGCAGCAGCGGCAGGAAGAAGGCCGCCGGCTGCCCGCGAAAGCCGAGCAGATCGATCTGCAATTGCGCATCATATTGGAAACCGAGATTGGCGCCAAAACGCCCGCGCAGGCGCCCGCCGGTCATGTAGATGGCGAGCTTGTCGGGATCGCGGGCCAGCTCGGGCAGCGCCTCGACCAGATAGGCGCGCAGCGCCTCATGCTTGGGGGTCGCCATGCGCGTCAGTCCCAGAGCTGCACGATATCGAGCGCCGGGGCCTCCGGCGTGAGGATGAGCGGCAGCGTGACGCTGTGGCCTTCCGGCAGCACCGGCCCAATCGCGGCGATATCGCGGTTGAGGTCCAGCACCTGCTCGACCGTGCCGGAGCCGGCGCCCAGCACGCGCCAGACAAGCGCGTCGACGGTTTCGCCCTGCAGCGCGGTGGCGGTGAAGGTGGTCACTGCGGGTTATCACCCAACCCGCGCGCCTCACGCAGCGCGCGCACCATCGCTTCTGCGGCCTCCTCCACACTTCTATCCAGGGGGATGATGAGCGTTTCGCCATTTTTCATGGCGATCGTCAGGGTGTCCAGCGCAAACCACCAATGACTGATCTGATCGACGGCGCAGCCGCCTTTACCCTTGAAGAATAGAAAGTTCATCAGATCAACTCCACGGCGGTGCGGCGCTGGCCCAGAATGGCGCGGATGGCATGGACCCCGTTGCGCCTGTGATCGTCCGGCGTCATCGCCGGGCGCTCGCTCTGGTTGACGCCGGTGCCGGTGGCGCTCACGTCGCGATGCGTCTCGATCAGATCGGCGGCAGCGAAGGCATGGACGGCGCGGCGCCAGAGGATGACGAGGCGGCTCTCGCTCTCCGTCTGATCGGAGCCGTGCGCAATGGCTTCGGCCGGCACGGCCACCAGCGTGGCATGGCCCTCCGCCTCGCGCGCGGCGCGCCAGTCCGCCAGATTATCGGCGGCAATGATCGCCGCGCCCAGCAGCGCCTCGACCACCCGCGCATGCGGGATATCCTGATTGCCGATGCGCATGGCATCGCGGAAGCGATTGATGTCGATCGCCGGCCAGAAAGCCCCGGCGGCGATGATCGCGCCATCGGGGCTGGCGGGGGAGGGAGGCGAGGCGATGAAGCCGTTCAATGCATTCTCCGCTCAAACATGCGGGGGGTGGGGATTGGAGCCAGGCGGTTGCGCAAGCGCGCGTCCGGTTCCTTTCCGCCCCCCGGCGCCGGGGGCGCAAGCTCAGTCGTTCGCAGCGCGGACCTTGGCCTCAAGCTGCTCGATATCCTTTTTGACGCCGCTTTTCTTGTCGAGCTGCAGTGCGCGGCGGAAGGCGGCGAGCGCCTCGCGCCGGGCCGATTCCCGGCCGCCGGCGGGCGCGCTCTCGGGGTGCTCGGCAAGGCGGGCATCGGCCCGGCGCAGCGAGCGACCGCGCGCCTTGAACAGTTTCGCCCGCACTTGGTCGGGCATGTCATGATCGGCGGTGAGCGCGTTGGCCTGATCGATGATGGCGAGCGGAAATTCCTGCCCGTCGCGATCGGCGGCCAGCGCTGCCTCGGCAATTTCCTCGGCGATCAGCGTGGCGGCCTGGCGCTGCATGCGCTGGGGCATGGCGAGGCCGTAGCGCAGCACATGCGCGGCGATCTCAAGGCCGGGCGCGAAGTCGCCAATATCGAAGCGCCAGATCATCATGGTCGCCACGATCTCGTCCTGCACCGCCTTGCCGCTTTGCGCGGAGGCGGCCAGCGTGGCATCGACGTGATGATCGTAGCTGGCGATCATCTCGCGCTTGAGCGCAATCTTGCCCTCGACTGACTGCACCTCGCGCAGCCGCGCCAGATCCTTGCCCAGCTCGGCCAGCAGCAGCTCATAGGCGCTCGCCTCCGGCCCATCCTTGGGGCGCGCGGCGGCAACCCCCTCGGGCGCCTTGGCGGCAGCCTGCTTGGCAAGGATTTTCTGGCGATGGCGGGCGGCGGGGGAAAGCATGCGGATCGTCCTATGGTGCGCGGGAGTTTGGGGAGATCAGGCTGGCGAACCGGCCCGATCTCCCCGCTTCGTCGCGGCGGTTATCAGGGTTCCTCATCCTCGGGCACGAACGGCTCGATATTCTCGATGAGGCAGGCGAAATCATAATCCTCGATGACGTAGGCATCGTTGGAGGATTGATAATCCTCGATCCGGTCGCGCTCCGGCACATCCTTGATATGACGGCGGCGCGCGCCTTCCTGCTCGTAGATCGAGAGGTTGTCGTAGCGGGTGACGAGGATCGAGCCGGCGGGGACGTAAGGCACGCGCTCGGCAGGCAGGCCGCCCAGGCGCTTGGTGGAGAGGATCACGTCGCGCGCGATCTGCTCCGTAGGGTCGATCGACTGGTTGACCAGCGGGAAATATTTGTCGTGCAGCAGGTCGCGGCTGACGATCGCCACCAGCTCGGTATCCTCGCTCGCCCACGAAGGGAGGAGCTGCGCGACCGCATCATAGACCAGCGCGTCGAGGGTCGCATAGTCGCCTCCCACGCCATAGGTCACCTTGCCGGCTTCGCCTCCCTCATCCATCACATGCGAGGGGCGATCGGTCCGCAGCTTCTGCAGCCAGCCAATATTGACATCCTGCCGCAGCGGGTTGGTCCCCGCATCGCTGGTGGCCGCGTGCGAGGTGCCGTTGAAGCCGACAAGGATCTTGTCGAGCGCCTGGCGGCGGGTGATGAGGTTCTGGATGCGCGTCTCGAAATCGGCGAATTTCGCCCACGCGTCCAGCAACGCATAGCGCAGGTGCGTGTCCGAGTTGTTCTGGAAGCACTCATAGGTCACCTTGTCCATGCTGGAGGGTGACGTGGTCTTGCGCGTGCCTTCGCCGGACGTGTCCGTGGTGGAAACCAGCGGCGAACCGACCGAAAGCCCCAGCACTTCGCCCTTCATTTCCAGCACGGGGACGATGTTGATCCGCTGCAGGAACGCGCTCGATTCCTGCATCTTGTTGATGAGCGTCTGCTGGACGGACGGGTCCACCGAAAATTTGAGGGTGGCGTCGGAGACACCGTTGAGCAGGGCGATCTGCTCGGCGAAGGCGTTGAAAAGGTCGCGTGTGTCGTTACGCATGATTGGCTCCGGTCAGATGAGGCGCGCGCGGAAATTGGGGTGGATCAGCATTCGGCGCGGGCGCGACCGTTGCCGCCGCTGGCGGCGGGGCGGGACATATGGCCGGTGGCCGGCGTCTTCTCGATCTTCGCCTGCAGCGCGGAAAAATCCTCCGCCATCTTGGCGATGCGCGTATCCTGCGCCGCAAAGCCCTTATGGATGCCATCGGTCAGCTTGGTCATCTGCTCACCGAAACCGGAGACGAAGGCCGCGATCTGCGCGTTGGCATTGGCCGAAAGATCGGCGCTGCCGCCGCCGGTGGGCGGCGTGCCGGGCTGCTGTTGCGGTTGCTGCGCAGGCTGCTGCGCCGGCGGCGCCTTGCCGAATTCGGCGAAGAAGCTCTTGATGCCCGCCAGCACGCCGCCGGCAATGTCGGAGGCAGGCGTGCCGGCCTCGAAGCTGAGCGCGACCGGCTCTTCCTCGACCTGCAGGAGATTTTCCTTGCGCGTCTCGTCCCGGCTGAATTTCAGCACTTCGGTGCCGAGCGACGCGGGGGAATCGGTGAAGGCGAGGCCGACCAGATAGGCCTTGCCGGTCTGCGCGAAATTGGGGTGGATTTCGACGCTGGAATAGAGCTTCTGCCCCGCCTCGTTATAGGCCTTGGCCTGATCCGTCACGTCGAGCCGGGCGAAGAGCGCCAGCTTCTTCTCGGTCTTGCCGCCCAGCGCGAGGTCGATTTCCTCCGCCTTGACCGCATCGACCGTGCCCCACGCATTAAACGGCGCCTCGGGCGAGAAGCCGCGCAGATGCTCGCAGTTGATCCGCGCCGCATAGGTAGCGGTGTTGTAGCTGTCCGCCATCTGCTGGATCTGGTCGCGGGTGATTTCCCGCCCGTCGACGGTCGCGCCCTCGACGGCAACGCGGAAATACTGTGTTTTCGCCATGTTGAGGCTCCTTGGCGGTCGGCATGAATGTGCCGCCATGAGCCGTCCCCGCCCGTGCAAAAACAACCGGTGCGCCTTGTGAGAGCGCTTGTTACAAATGTTGCGCGGCGCGGCGGGCCGGCGGCTGTCGCATCGTCCGGCGGCCATGGACGCTCCCGTCATCCCTGTGCCCGCCGCGATCCCCTACGACGCGCGGCGCGTCGCGCGCGCCTATTATTGGCGGGGCTGGGGCGTGACCGAAATCGCGGAGGAACTGAACCTCACCCGCTCGACGGTGCAGAGCTGGAAGGACCGGGACGGGTGGGACAATGATCCCGTCATCCGCCGGGTCGAAGATAGCTGCGAAATGCGGCTCAACCAGCTCATTTTCAAAGAGGATAAGAGCGGCAAGGATTTCAAGGAAATCGACCTGCTCGGCCGCCAGATCGAGCGCATGGCGCGGGTGCGCCGCTATGGCGAGCCGGGCGGTCATGAAGGCGACCTCAACGAGAAGGTGGCCAATCGCAACAGCGGGCCAAGGAAGCCGAAGGCGCCGCCGAACACGATCACCCGCGCGGATTATGACAAGCTCAAAGCCGCGTTTCTCGATTGCCTGTTCGGCCATCAGGAAACGTGGTGGGCGAATATCAGCCGGCGCACGCGATTCCTGCTCAAGAGCCGCCAGATCGGCGCGACCTTCTATTTCGCGCGCGAGGCGCTGATCCGGGGCCTCGAGACCGGCAACAACCAGATCTTCATTTCCGCGAGCCGGGCGCAGGCCAATATCTTCCGGCAATATATTGTCGAGTTCGTCTTCTCGGTCACCGGCAAGATGCTCAAGGGCGATCCGCTCATCATCCACCGTGGCTGGGAGGATGAGGACGGCGCGATTCCCGAGCCGATCACGCTCTATTTCCTCGGCACCAACTACCGCACCGCCCAAGGCTATCACGGCGATGTCTACATCGACGAATGCTTCTGGATCTTCGGCTTCGAGCAGATCAACAAGGTCGCCTCGGCCATCGCCACCCAGGCGCGCTATCACAAGACCTATTTCTCCACGCCGTCGACCGTGGCGCACGAGGCCTTTCCGCTCTGGACGGGCGAACGCTTCAACGCCAAGCGCGACCGCAAGGCGCAGATCAAGCTCGACACCAGCCACGGCGCGCTGGCGATGGGGGCGCTCGGGCCGGATCGCATCTGGCGCCATATCGTCACGCTGGACGATGCGATTGCCGGCGGCTTCGACCTGATCGACCGGGACGAGCTGGAGCTGGAATATAGCGTCGACGAATTCGACAATCTCTTCCTCTGCCAGTTCGTAGACGACAGCCAGTCGAGCTTCCCGCTTTCGCTGCTGCGCCCGTGCATGGTCGATAGCTGGGATGTGTGGAAGGATTTCCACCCCTACGACCTCATGCCATTCGGCCAGGGCGAAGTCTGGATCGGCTATGATCCGGCCGAAAGCGCGGATGGCGACAATGCGAGCTGCGTTGTCGTGGCGCCGCCGGCGGGCGGCAAGGGCAAGTTCCGCGTGCTGGAAAAATTCCAGTGGAAGGGCATGGATTTCGAGGCGCAGGCCGAGGAAATCAAGAAGCTCACCCGCAAATATCGCGTCACGGAAATCGCGATCGACAGCACGGGCATGGGCACCGCGGTGCACCAGCTCGTGGTCAAATTCTTCCCGATGGCGCGGCGGCTCGACTATTCGCCGCTGGTGAAGACGCAGATGGTGCTCAAGGCAAAGCACGTCTTCGCCAGGCGGCGCATCGAGTTCGATGCCGGGTGGACCGATCTGGCGGCGGCGCTGATGTCCATCCACCCGCAGCTCACCAAGGGCCAGAAACAGCTCACCTATGTCGCGCGGCGCAGCGAGGCGACCGGCCATGGCGATCTCGCCTGGGCACTGCTGCACGCGCTCTATTGCGAGCCGATGGACGGCCTGATCACACACGGAAAATCCAGCATGGAGATATTGGGATGAGCGGGACCGATCTAGAGGTGGCGACCGCCGGCGGCGTCCAGATGTTCACCTTTGGCGATGCGGAGAGCGTGCTGAACCGGCGCGAGCTGCTGGGCCATGTCGAATGCATGTGGACCGGGCGCTGGTATGAGCCGCCGGTGCCCCTCAAGGCGCTGGCGCGCTGCTACCGGATATCGCCGCACCATTCGAGCGCGATCGTGGTCAAGCGCAACCTGCTGCTCAAGCATTTCCGGCCGTCCAAATGGCTGAACCGCACCGATTTCGGCAAGTTCGTGCTGGATTATCTGGTGATGAGCAACGCCTATCTGGAGCAGGTCGACAACATCATCGGGCGCCCGATGGCGCTCAAGCACAGCCTCTCGCTCTACACGCGGCGGGGGAAGGGGGAGGGGGAGTTCCTTTTCCTCCCCAACGGCACCGCCGGCGCCTGGGGCGCGATCGGCCAGGCGCACGAATTCGCGGAAGGGAGCATCTGCCACCTCGCGGAGCCGGACGTGGCGCAGGAGATTTACGGCCTGCCCGAATATCTCTCCGCGCTGCAATCGGCCTTCCTCAACGAAGCGTCGACGCTCTTCCGCCGCCGCTATTACATTAATGGCGGCCATGCCGGATATGTCTTCTACCTCAACGAGCCGAGCCTTGACCCCAATGACGTGGAGGACATTCGCGACGCCCTGCGTAACGCGCGTGGGCCGGGCAATTTCAAAAATCTGTTCGTCAACGCCCCCAACGGCAAGAAGGACGGCGTCCAGATCATCCCGATCAGCGAGATTGCGGCCAAGGATGAGTTTCTCGGAATCAAGGGCACCACGCGCGACGACATCCTTGCCGCTCACCGCGTGCCGCCCCAGCTCATCGGCGTGATCCCGCAGAACAATGGCGGCTTCGGCGATGTCCGCACCGCCAATGACGTGTTCTTCGCCAACGAGATCGTGCCGCTCCAGACCCGCATGCTGGAGGTCAACGACTGGTTCGGCGCCGAAGCTGTCGCCTTCGATGAATATCAGCCCTCCGCCGGCGCGGCGGCGTCAGCATGACCGCGCTGGCCATCATGCTATGGGTGCTGCTCATCCTGGCTGTGCTCACGCCGGGGAAGCCGCGTGGCTCAGTTCGGCCAAAATGCGCGCCGCCACCGCCGCCTGGCGCACCGCCACCACCTCGCAAATAAGCGGGGGAGCGGGCGCTGCAACGCCCGCCCCAGGCAACATCTCCTTGCCTCAAGCCATGAGGGTGCATGCGCCCTCGACTCGCCCGTCCACCCTGCAGGGCGGCGAGAACGTCTAGTGAACGAAAGCAAGGAGTCGAGTCTGTGTTATTGGAACCCGTGGCGCCCGTCCGCCCCATCGCCGCATGGATCGGCGGCAAGCGCAAGCTGGCCAAGCGCCTGGTGGCGCGCATCAACGCGATCGAGCATGACAGCTATGTCGAGCCGTTCGTGGGCATGGGCGGCGTCTTCCTGCGCCGCGACCATCGGCCGCCGTGCGAGGTCATCAACGACTGGAGCGAGGATGTCTCCACGCTCTTTCGCGTAATCCAGCGCCATTTCGTTGCCTTCACCGAAATGATCCGCTTCCAGATCAGCTCACGCGCCAACTTCGAAAAGCTGGTGGCGACGGATCCGCGCACCCTGACCGATCTGGAGCGCTCCGCGCGCTTCCTCTACCTGCAGCGCCTAGCCTTCGGTGGCAAGGTCGCGAGCCGCAGCTTCGGGGTTTCGCCGGGGCTGGGCGCTCGGTTCGATATCACCAGGATTATCCCGATGATCGAGGCCCTGCACGAGCGTCTGTCCGGCGTCATCATCGAGCGGCTACCGTGGCAGGATGTCATCGCGCGGTGGGATCGGCCCCGGACGCTCTTCTATCTCGATCCGCCCTACCATGGATGCGAGCGCGACTATGGCGCAGATATGTTCGGCCGCGACCAGTTCGCGGAGATGGCCGGGCAGCTCGCCACCATCAAGGGCCGCTTCATCATGAGCATCAACGATCATCCCGAGATCCGCGATCTGTTCGCGGGCTTCTCGATCGAGGAAGCCGAGACGAGCTATACGGTTGGCGGGCAGGCGAAGGCCAAGACCGTCCGCGAGCTGATCATCACGGGCTGACACAGCCCCGCAGGGCGGCCGCAAAGCGCGCGGCCGCCCGCCATCTCTCCACATCATCGCATCGCCAGGACGCGCCCCAGCGGGCCGTCAGGCACACCCTGCACCCATCGCCGGGAGCCTCGCCACGTCGACCCCGCGCGCCGCGCTTGGCTCCCCCCCCCGCCTGCTCGCTTCCCCTGTCACATTTGACGCATCGGCACACTTTCGATGCGGTTAGCCTATCCGCCGGATAGACGCTGTTTTGAGGGTGAGGCGTTGTGACGCGGTCAAACGCGAGCGGCTGCTATGCAGCCCGGTGCAGAATTTGTTCGGATGCATCACGCTGAAGGGGAGGGGGATCGGGGAAAATCTAATATTCCTGACCTCCCCTGATTTAATGAATCAACCGGCTGATAACACGTCGAAAAAATATTAGGTCGCTGACCTAATATCGTCTCACATTGTGCGGCCGGTTTTCTCATCTCACTGATATTAAAGAGATTTTCTAACCATAAATATTAGATTGAATAGACCTAATCTGGTGAGATTTAGGTGAGAAAAATGTTAGGTTGAAAATGGCGGATTTCAGCCATTGTTAGGAATGTTAGGTTTTTCCCACGCTCTCCCTGAACATTTTTCAGGGAGGGGCGCATAACGCTAAAGAAGTCGGTCATTTCGTCTCATCCATGACCACGATGATGAGCGCTTGGGGGAACATCTGGGGGAACATCTGGGGGAACTCAGCGCCGCCACCCGACTATCAGGGGCATAAAACTGCTGATTTCTGCCGTTGGTGACCCCTACGGGAATCGAACCCGTGTTTCAGCCGTGAAAGGGCCGCGTCCTAACCGCTAGACGAAGGGGCCGTGCCAATCAGCCTTGATATGGCTGGCGACAAGTCCGGCGCCTATGCCGTGGCGCTGGACTGGTGGCAAGTCCAAAAATGCCTTGCGGGGAGAGGAAACCGGGCGACGCCGTGACTGCAGAGTGCCGCAACCTTGCGCTGCCATGCCGCTTTTTGGAAACCCTGGTGGAGCTGAGGGGAATCGAACCCCTGACCTCATCATTGCGAACGATGCGCTCTCCCAACTGAGCTACAGCCCCCAGGGAGCGCAGCCTATAAGCGGGCCGCAATGCCATTGCAACGGGTTTTCAGGCGACATTTTCAACAGCACAACAGATTTGATAATGAGACTGCATGGAGGAGAGGGAGACCGGCTGGAGTGGCAGGCCACGAGCGAGGCCGCCGCCGTGTCGAACGGTACAGAGAGATACGAATATCAAGGAGCGCCTGACTTCCAATGTGGGCGTTAACGTGCAGAATTGACGCGCCCTCCAACAGCATGTCATGCATGCTGCAAGTGCGAAGGGATTTTGGGTGCGAATCGTCATCATCGACGACAGTGGTGCGCGCGCGGTTGTCCTTGAGGAAGGACTGCGGGAGGCCGGCTATGACGACATTCATGTCGTGCCGCCGCGTGGGGCGTTTGTGGCGCGGCTCGAGCGGATGGCGCCCGATGTGGTGCTCATGGATCTGGGCAGCCCCAGCCGCGATACGCTGGAGGAAATGCTGCTCGTCAGCCGGGCGCTGGCCAAGCCCATCGCCATGTTCGTCGACCAATCCGATGAGAGCATGATCGGCGCGGCGATCGACGCCGGCATCTCGGCCTATGTGGTCGATGGGCTGCGCAAGGAGCGGATCAAGCCGATCCTCGATCTCGCCATTCGCCGCTTCAACGCCTTTGCGCGGATGCAGGCCGAGCGGGATGACGCGCTGACCCAGCTTGCGGACCGCAAGACCATAGACCGGGCGAAGGCGATCCTGATGAGCACGCGCGGTCTTTCCGAGCCGGATGCCTATACGCTGCTGCGCACCGCGGCCATGAACCAGGGCAAGAAGATCGTCGATGTCGCGGCTGCGCTGATCACGGCGAGCGACCTGATGGGAGGACTATCGTGACGCCCATTCGCATCGCCTTTCTGGGGCTGACGGACGCCGCCGTACTGATCGCCGCGCGCGAGCGGGGATTCGCCGAGGCGCAGGGCATTGCGCTGGAGTTGCTGCGCGACACGAGCTGGGCGACGCTGCGCGACCGGCTCGTCTATGGCCAGGTGCAAGCCGGCCATATGCTGGCCCCGATGGCGGTCGCGGTGACGCTCGGTCTCAGCCAGCAGTCCTGCGCCTTGTCCGCGCCCTACAAGCTCAACGTCAACGGCAATCTGCTGGTGATGGCGCCGGATTTCGCCGCCGCGCTGGAGCCGGACACAGCGGTGCGCCTCACCGATCCGCTGGCGACGGCGCATGATTTTGCCAATGCGATCGGCCTCCATCATCGCAAGCCGGTGATCGGTGTGGTTCATCGCTTCTCCAGCCATGCGCTGATCCTGCGCTACTTCCTTGCGAGTGCGGGGATCGACCCGGATCGGGATGTGGTGCTGCGCGTGCTTCCGCCATCGC
>Ga0180219_1002304_pt1 | contig 11481 bp, 14 predicted proteins | sample eDN3rd30CBELigMG_FD_151338 | JGI IMG/M metagenome (GOLD analysis project Ga0180219, IMG submission 151338) | Enriched Miracle-Growth compost microbial communities from Emeryville, California, USA - eDNA 3rd pass 30_C BE-Lig MG (version 2)... ...
ACCTTTCACCGTTAACCATTGCCAGTGTACACCACCATCTACCGTTTTAGCCAATGTACCCTTACTGCCCCCTACCCAAGCAACTTGGTCATTCACAATGGCCATTCCTCTCAAACTCATATCTTTTCCATCTGCTAACTTAGTCAAATGAAACGTTTGTCCTTTCACGTGAGCACCAGCGAAAACTAAATAAAACAGAAATATGAAAAGCTGCTTCATGAATATCAATTGTTTTGCTTTAATTGTTGAACCAATGTTCTTACTTCTATGGCTTCCTTCACATCATGTACCCGAAGGATTTGCACCCCCTTAGTTAACAGGATGGTATGAAGCACGGATGTACCATTCATCGCCTCCGAGGGTTGAATATCTAGGAGCTTATAAATCATGGACTTTCTAGATAAAGCGCCCAATATCGGTACACCCAATATATGCAAAGCTTCGATATGATTTAATAACTCATAATTCTGCGTGAATGTTTTAGCAAATCCAAATCCCGGATCAATGATGATATCCTTTACGCCCAGTGTCCTCAATTGACCTATTTTTATTATAAAATCAGCAATAATGTCTTCCATTAAATGCTTATAAGTTGTTTGTGTTTGCATTGTCTGTGGATTTCCGCGACTGTGCATCAATATATAGGGCACTCCCAGTTCCGCAACAGTCGCAAACATGGCATCATCCAAATTTCCACCGCTGATATCATTAATCACATGCGCTCCATGTATAATTGCTTCTCTAGCGACTTCCGCACGAAAGGTATCAATGGACAATAGGACATGAGGATAACGTACCATCAATGCATCTATGACCGGAATCAAACGGTCTAATTCTTCCTGTGCACTCACCTCAGCAGCACCAGGCCTCGAAGAGTATGCGCCGATATCAATCACATCAGCACCATCAGCCAGCATGTTACCCACATGTACACAGGCTTTTTCTTTGGTAGGATACTTACCTCCGTCAAAAAAAGAATCAGGTGTGAGATTTAAAATCCCCATGATCTTGGGCGTATCAAATTCGAGCAACTTGCCGCCAATATTACAAAGTTCCATATGGCCATCAATATTAAAGCTGACTATGCAAAATAGTTTTAGATTGTCTACGCAAACTTAAATAAAATGCTATTAACCTGACCGATTATTTTTAATTTACCTTGGAGAATTATTCCGAATAAAAAATTTTATAGTAGGTTTGCATGAGAACTTGCCCATCATATGAATATACGTGACGAGATGAACCCTATGAACACTTCGCAAGAATACGATGCTATTATTGCAACATGCCGTGAACTATTTTTAAAAAAGGCTGCCGACTATGGTACAGCATGGCGCATCATGCGTTTACCTTCCATTACAGACCAGATTTTTATTAAAGCACAACGTATCCGAACCATTGAAGATACGCAAGTAGCCAAGGTAGCAGACGATATCCCCTCTGAATATATAGGCATTATCAATTATTGTGTGATTGCCCTCATTCAATTGTCTTTACCCGCTGATGCGGAAGAAAATCTACCCATTGAGCAAGTACAGACCTTGTACGATCAATACATTAAAGAAACAAAAGATTTGATGCAGGCCAAAAATCACGATTATGGCGAAGCTTGGCGAGACTTACGTATTGGCTCATTAACTGATCTCATTTTAATGAAAATTTTCCGAGTAAAGCAGATTGAAGACAATAGTGGTTTAACCATTGCGTCTGAAGGGGTTCAAGCCAATTATCAAGATATGTTGAATTATGCCGTTTTCGCGTTAATTAAATTATCTTATCCAATATCAGAACAATAAAAACCCTTCAGGTATGTATACAGCAACACCGGGCAAAAAAAATAGCTTATTACTCATCGCACGTTTATTGGTGGGTATTTTATTTATTTTCTCTGGGCTGATTAAAGCGAATGACCCCATGGGGTTTAGCTATAAGCTGCAAGAATATTTCGACGTATTTCACATCAGCTTTTTAGCTAATTTCGCCATAGCGATTGCCATCATTCTTTGCAGTCTGGAGATGGTACTGGGCACTTTATTGCTGCTGGGCTTGTACGGAAAAAAGATAGCGGTAGGCCTCTTAATCTTGATTCTATTCTTTACTTTCCTCACATTTTATTCTGCTTTTTTCCATGTAGTTACCTCTTGTGGTTGTTTTGGTGATGCAATTCCGCTAACCCCTTGGCAGTCATTTAGCAAAGATATCGTCTTGCTGATGCTCGTGAGCATCATCTTCATTTATAGAAGGGACATCAAACCATCATTTACCAATGAGATTAGTCAAGCGCTAACTTTAGCTGCCTCCATTGTTATCAGTTTAGGCGTGGGTATATATACCTATCATTTTTTACCCTTTATAGATTTTTTACCTTATAAGGAAGGGAATCATTTACCAGCTTTAATGCATGTACCGAAAGGTGCACCTTTAGATGAGTATGAAGTTACTTATACACTACGTAACAAAAACACGCATCAAAAGAAGCAAGTGACCGACAAAGTGTATCTAAAAGAGGAGATATGGAAAGATGAACAATGGGAAATCGAAGGTGAGCCCGAAAGCCGGTTGGTTAAACTCGGTTATCAAGCACCCATTAAAGACCTGAACATTACCGATGCACAAGGTGTTGATCATACCCAAGAACTCATTGAAAACCCTTATTACAACCTCATTTTTGTGGCTTATGATTTAAGTCGGACGAATAAAAAAGCACTCAAAAAACTAAACGATCTTGCAAAAGAAATAGGCACTTCATTTAATGTCCGTGTTGTCTTACTTACGGCCAGTGCGGCTCAAGAAGTTGAAATACTCAACAGTGGGCTCAGTTTATATACCGAAGTTTTCTATGCAGATGCCGTACCGTTGAAGAGTATGGTGAGGGCAAATCCGGGCATTATCTTATTGAAAGAAGGTACCGTCATCAAAAAATGGCCTTACCGTACCGTACCAACCTTTCATACATTAGCTGAAAAATATTTTGAACAAGTAGACTAAAACCTAAAATCTTTTCATGTTAACAAAACACATTTTTCTAGTGGGTTTTATGGGGGTTGGAAAAACCACCAACGGAAGAAAGCTCGCCCAGGCACTGAATAGCGATTTTATAGATTTGGATGAGCTTTTTGTGCAACAAGAAGGTACTTCCATTACAAATTATTTTAAAATACATGGAGAAGAGCACTTTCGTCTTAAAGAGCGCGAAATTATCCAACAGTTAACCAATTATTCGCCCGCTGTTATTGCGACTGGTGGAGGTGCTCCCTGTTTTTTTGACAACATGGAATGGATGAACACCCACGGAATAACTGTTTATTTACAAATACCTGCCGCGGCATTGGCCCATCGCCTAGCGGCCAGTAAACGGCATAAACGCCCGTTGATTCAGCACCTCAACGAAGATGAAATACTGGATTTTATAAATGAGCGTATGCAACACCGACATCCGTTCTACGCAAAAGCGCACCACCACGTCAATGTGATTGATTTAGACATAGACCATCTGATACAAAAGCTCGGCTTATAAAATAATAACATCCTCTATAACCACGCGCCCCACATGCTCATTCATTTTCCCTATAATCTGACTACGCATGAGTAGTAGTTCGTTTTTAATAACCGCAGATTCTACCTTAACAAATAATTTCTTATCCCTTATAAACAATTGCTTGGTTCTGTTGGCAATAGCGTTTCCCATCAGCTCGGGCCAAGCGGCCAATATAGCTGTCTCATCAAATTTACGACGCAACTTCAAAGCATCTAAATACTGATTAATTGCTTCCTTTAGGGTTTTATCATTTACTCTACCCATCTTTCAAGTTCAAAATAAACAAATCATAAAACGCATTTCCGAGACTTACAGCAGCTGCCCGTCCGTAATTTCAAAGACGCGAATCGGAACGGCAATTTCCTCAAACACTTGATGCATGCGCTTCGCACTGGTATCGGTGATGAAAATCTGGCCAAAATCATCTTCTGAAACCATTTGCATCAATTTTCGTGTTCGTTTATCATCCAATTTATCAAATATATCATCCAATAATAACAAAGGCTTAAAGCCCTTTTCTGTGTACAAAAAACTGTATTGCGCCAACTTCAGTGCAATCAGAAACGATTTTTGTTGCCCTTGTGAACCAAATTTCTTCAAAGGTAAATCATGAATGGAAAAAAGGAGGTCATCCTTATGAATACCCACGGTAGTTCGTTCCAATATACGGTCTTTAGGTAATGCAGCTGCCAGTAAGTCTTTAAAACTACCTTCAGCTAAGGGCGACTCATAACTTAAACCCACTGCTTCATGATGCGCCGTTAAGTATTGATAGTGCTTGTTAAAAATAGCAATAAAAGGTCCGATAAATGCCTTTCGTTTCTGATAAATTTTTTCACCTACTTCACAAAGTTGTTCATCATAAATGCTCAGTAAATCATCATCATATTTCCGCGTTTGAGCTTGTTGTTTAAGCAAGGTATTACGGCTCTGAAGATATTTATTATAGCGTATCAAATCATCTAAATAATGGTTATCTGTTTGTGAAATGACATTGTCGATAAACTTACGTCGTTCCTCGCTCCCTTCCCCGATGATGGCAACATCGTTTGGCGAAATCATCACGAGCGGATAGGCCCCAATATGATCTGCTAAACGTTGATAATCTTTTTTATTCCGCTTAAACTGTTTCTTCTGATTCCGTTTTAAACTACATGCTAATAAATCATCTTGCCCTTCTTTTTCAAAAACACCTTGTACGACAAAAAAATCAGCTCCTTGTCTAATCTGTTGTGAATCAATTGGGTTAAAATAACTTTTACATAGAGACAAGTAGTGTAAAGCATCTAAAAGGTTGGTCTTTCCAGCCCCATTATCGCCTGTGAACGCATTTACTCCAGGGGCAAATGTTAAAGATGCCTCTTCATAATTTTTAAACTGAATAACTGTTAATTCTTTAACCCACATACATCAACAAAAGTAACGAAAGCATTTTTAACGGTTACGTATAATTCGTAAATAGTTTTCACCAGAATCGGCTCGATATTCTGCCAAGTACCCGTTTGAATCCCTTCCACTTGAAAAACGAAAAGAAGTCAAAGCCTCATGTATTGCATATGAAAAACAATTTATCTATGTTTGCAATCTTAAATAAAAAGGGAAAATCAAATTAACCAAGATAACGTGAGCGTTAATAACACAAAAAGTAGCAGCGGAACAGGAAGTTTCATCCGCGACAATCAAAAAAGTTTAGCATTTATTGCCATCGGTATTGTTGTATTGATCTTACTTTACGTAGGATATCAACGTTTTTACTTGGCACCAAGAGCAGAGCGGGCAACGAACGAAATGTTTAAAGCCGAGGAATATCTCATGATAGATTCATTGCAAAAACGAGCTATAGATGGAGACGGTTCATATCCTGGCTTTAAAGAAATTGCAGAAGAGTATTCAAATACCAAATCGGCCAATGTAGCCAATGCATACTTGGGCGGCCTATACTTACGTCAAGGTAAATACCAAGAAGCCGTTAATGCTTTGGCTAAATATTCTGATACGGGTAGCCCCGTATTAGACCCACTGGTGGCTGGCTTATTAGGCGATGCTTACGTAGAATTGAATGACTATAAAAAAGCAGTTGATCAGTACAAAAAAGCTGCGAATAAAAGCGACAATTCTTTTACAGCTCCTTTATTTCTAAAGAAATTAGGGTTGGTATATGAGGCACAAAATGACTACAAATCTGCTTTGGATAGTTATCAAAAGATTAAAACCGATTATCCACAAAGCTACGAAGCCTCTATTATTGATGGTTATATAGCACGAAGCACTGCGCATAAGTAACGGATAACATGGCAACTAGTTTAAAAAGCCTTTCCGATTTCTCTCATATTGAAATTGGTCATGCAACTGATTTGCGCATTGCTATTGTAGTAGCCCAATGGAATGCACAAGTTACTTCACCTCTATTAGAAGGCGCCTATAACCTGCTACTCAAACAAGGTGCTTCCGAAGCCAATATACAGGTTATCCAAGTACCTGGCAGTTATGAACTAAGCTCCGGTGCTGATATTGCCTTACGAAATCAAGCCATTGATGCCGTTATTTGTCTGGGGTGTGTTATTCAAGGAGAAACGCCACATTTCACATTTAATTGTGATGCCGTAGCTCATGGTATTACCAACGTTGCTTTAAAATATAACAAACCTGTTATTTTCGGCGTACTTACTACTGATACGCTGGAACAAGCATTAGCGCGTGCTGGTGGCCAACATGGCAATAAAGGCGAAGAAGCCGCTGTGACGGCCATACAAATGGCACATATTAGCCGAAATCATGCTGCTAAATAACGATATTATGGAAAAAAGCTTGGTATTTTTCGACTTTTGAAGTATGTTTACACGGTTTATGTAAATAAGACGCTCATGAAACATGTATCTGTTTTTCTTATTGCCGTAGTTCTAGGTCTCATTTTACTCCAAAGCTGTTCTCGCAAAACTTGTCCCGCTTACAATTCTTATCCAAAAGCAAAAAGAATGAGGTAACATAACCCGTGCTTAATCGATATGAAAACAATTTGATTTTTAACTTGTTGCCGAATAGCTAGCAAAAAAGTAAGCTTTTGAGGTTCAGTTAAATAAATAAGAATATGTCCATTCATTATATGAAGCAATCCGGAATACGACTATTTCTTGTCTGCAAAATCGGCATTTTGATTGGTATATTACCTGCTTCTTCGCAAACGAAAGATGAAATATTGACCTTGATTTGGCAGGGCATGGGAGGGAAACAAAGTTGGGCAGATGCACGCTATTTTATGTTCAGCTGCAACAGTAATCTTCCTAAGACTTTACCTGGTACACATACGTATATCTGGGATACGACGACAGGTAATTGCCGTTTTGATGGTCTTTCTGCTCGTGATGAAAAGTTAACCGTGCTCTTCAATACAAAAAATAAAACAGGACACGCCTTCATAAATAACCAACCACTAGCAGCCGATTCATTACCATCCGTTCTTCAGGCAGTTATACAAAGCTTTTTTAACGATTCTTTTTGGCTTTTTGTTCCTCAAACGCTGATTAATCCCGCTCAGTTAACTATTCAAGAACCTCAATTAATCGGTGCTGCGCGTTATTATGTTGTCGAATGGAACACCCCGCAAATCAACGCCGACATTCATCGTTCTAAATGGTTTGTCGACACCAATACAGGGAAAATTTTTCAATGGCAGGCCTTATCAGACAATCAGACCACATTATATAATTTTTTATGTTCCGATTATAAAGATGTGGGTGGAGGCTTAATGCTAGCTACCACATTCCGTGATCCCAAAACGGAATTTTTCATTACCTACCCCATTGTATCAGCATTAATTAACGTAGAATCAGAAAAATTTTTAAAACCATAGTAATAGTAAAATCAATATGAAGTGGGTGCAATTAACAAATATGGATGAACTAGAAACAATAGCCCATACATCGAACCATGTCATCATCTTTAAACATAGTATACGTTGCGCTGTGAGTAATATGGCAAAGAAAAGATTCGAGCTCGAATCTACGCTGATTCCCGACCATGTGCAGGTTTATTTACTCGACCTCATTAAATATCGCGAAATATCCAACGAAATAGCCCAAAAGTGGCAAGTAAAACACGAATCTCCACAGGTATTGCTTATTAGCGGCAATCAATGCCTATATCATGAATCGCATAACGACATTGAAGTTGCTAAAATTGTAATCAATCTGCCCAATTAAAAGTAATGGTCTTTTTAATATCAGGATGTAAACTCAAGTATACAGGACATGTCTCTGCGGCTTTCTTTAAGAGCGCCTTTTCTTGATCGGTATAAGCAAAGCCAGACGGAAAATCAAAGATTACCTGGATTTCTGCTACTTTACGCGGATTAGCCTGCATCAATTTCGTAGTACTCGCCTTGATTTCACCCAAGTTGATTTGATGTGCCCGAGCACTTATACCCATAATAGTGAGCATACAGCTCGTTAAGGATACCGCCAACAAATCGGTTGGCGAGAATGCTTCCCCTTTACCCTGATTGTCTGTGGGAGCATCTGTAATGAGTTGGTTCCCCGATTGTATGTGTGTTACGGAAGTTCTTAAATCACCTAAATAAATGGTTTCTGCAGTTGCCATGATATGAATGGAATATAGTCAAAATGTAATATGCGTCGTTTTAATGTCAGCATAAGAAAAGCCCTTGCTAATCCATCGCTAAAATAAAAAATTATTAGTTATTTTTGCTCCATGATTGAACTACCTGTTATCCCCGCCAGCCAAACGCAGCGTAAGCCCGATTGGTTACGTGTTAAGCTACCCGTAGGTAAAGAATACAAACACGTTAGAAATTTGGTAGATGAGCATAAATTACACACGATATGCGAGAGTGGTAATTGCCCGAATATGGGCGAATGCTGGGGAGCGGGCACAGCTACATTCATGATTTTAGGTAATATCTGTACGCGCTCTTGTTCTTTTTGTGCAGTAGCTACCGGCCGACCAAAAGCTGTTGAATTAGATGAACCCATGCGTGTTGCTACGTCAGTTAAACTGATGCAGGTCAAACATTGTGTCATCACATCGGTTGATCGGGATGATTTAAAAGATGGGGGATCAATCATATGGGCAGAAACCGTCAATGCCATCAGAAGAGAAAGCCCTGAAACCACATTAGAAACTTTAATACCTGATTTCAGGGGTATCTGGGAAAATCTGGATCGTGTTTTAGCTGTACGTCCCGAAGTTGTTTCACACAATCTGGAGACAGTTAGGCGTCTAACAAGAGAAGTGCGCATACAAGCAAAATATGATCGCAGTTTGGAATGTTTACGACGAATTTCTGCAGCGGGTTTACGTACTAAATCCGGTATTATGCTGGGTTTTGGCGAAACAGAAGCCGATGTTATAGAAGCGATGCAGGATCTTTATAACGCAGGTGTACATATTCTTACACTGGGTCAATATTTACAGCCAACAAAGGCTCATCATCCGGTAATTGAATGGGTTACACCAGAACAGTTTAAACATTATCAGGAAATCGGTTTAAAAATGGGATTCAAATACGTAGAAAGCGGTCCATTAGTACGTTCTTCTTATCATGCTGAAAAGCACTTATTTGACATGCAATAGCGAATCAACGCGTGTAGATGACGATATTGCTTATTCTTCTCCAATAGTTACACGGGATTCAAACCAACCGATTACTTTGGGAACTTCGGATATGAGTATGCTGGCAGGAATAACCGCCATTCCGGTCTCATTTAATACATCTCCTGCTTTGCCATGTATATAACAACCCAAGATGGCTGCTTCTTTCGGCTCATATCCTTGTGCTAAAAATGAAACGATTATACCGGTTAATGCATCACCCATTCCACCGCTCGCCATAGCCGGATTACCCGTAAAATTCATGTATACCTTGCCATCAGGTACCGCAATAAATGTAAACCGATTTTTTAAGACAATAACAAGCTTCCTACGGGAAGCCTCCGATTTAGCACGTTCAACCCTTGCCCACCAAGTATGATGCTGCCCAAATAATCGATCAAATTCTTTCATATGCGGCGTGAGTACAGTTCCCCTGGACAACCGATCTAATAATTCCTTTTCGTTTGCTAAAACATGAAGTGCATCAGCGTCAACAACCGTAGGCCCGGTAAATTGTTCAATCATATCGCTCACCAATCCTTTAGCTTCGCTATCTGTTCCTAATCCAGGGCCAATTCCCAACGCATGATACTTGTTTAACGGTTGCTGAAAGAGCGCTTCGCGATTAATCGTCATTACTTCGGGTAATCGGGTGTTCAACGCAGCCAAACCGCTTCTTGGAATACTGGCACTGGTTAGGCCTGCACCGGCAAATAAGCAAGCTTCAGCACAAAGCAAAGCAGCCCCCAAAGTGCCTTCGCTTCCCGCAACGAGCAGAGCGTGTCCATAAGTACCCTTATGACTAAACGGGTGTCTATTTTTGTATATCCGCCGAACATCGCCCGTAGTAACTTCATAAAAATCAACCTCCTGTTGAGCGATAAAACGCTCATCCAATCCAATATCAACCACATGAAATCTTTCCATGCACCTGGCCGATTCGGGAAAAAGGAAACTGATTTTCGGTCGTTGGAATGTAATGACATCTTGAGCGTATAAAACCTCCCTTGAAGTTTCTAGCTGTCCATCTGCCAGCATACCAGTTGGAATATCTACGGCCACGGTTGTCTTCTTCGCCTGGTTAAGATGCTGAACGGCTTTCAGCCAAGCACCGGCAAGCGGCTTGTTTAAACCTGATCCCAACAGCGCATCAATTATGACATCTTGTGTAACCACGGGCAAGCTATCTGCCGGAAAAAACGACCAAACCTTTATATCCAAAGCTTCTATACGCATCAGATTTGTTTTAAAGTCGGCAGACTGTCGGTCATTATAATATAAGACCCAAATATCTAAAGCGGAAAACCCTTGCTCATAAAGCATGCGTGCAATCGCCAAACCGTCACCGCCATTATTGCCGGTACCACAACAAATCAAGATGGGTTGCTCTTTCTGAACGATGGATAAACGGAATAATTTTTCTACAAAAGCACGCGATGCACGCTCCATCAAATCAATGGATGCAATGGGTTCGTTGGCTATCGTATAAGCATCCGCGTCGCGCACTTGGGAGGCCTTTAATAAGTTACGCATAGCGAAAGTTAGCAATAATTTTAGTAACTTTGTAGCTTATTTGTGAAAGTATTTACAACATTAAACTGAGGATAAAATGTCTATCGTTAGGGAAAGTGACTTACCTGGTATAGGTAAAAAATACCAAATTGAAACCGGGGCTGGTGACAATATGGTGGTGGTTATTCATGATGATGGTAATCGTGAATTATATCGCTTGGATGAAGAAGAGAATGAGACAAAATGTGTGATGACACTGAACGATGAAGAGTCTCGTCAACTAGCGGGTATTATTGGTGGGCTATCCTATAAACCCAAAGCGCTTGAAACCATGGAACTAGCGGTAAATGACTTGGTGATTGAATGGTATAAAGTGGAAGAAAAGGCTGTTGTTAATCAACAAACTATTGGTCAGTTAGGCGTTCGTCAAAAAACCGGTGCATCTATCATTGCAGCAATCAAAGATGAGGAGAGCATCATCAATCCCGGCCCAGAATACTTAATTACACCAGGCACTACACTGGTAGTGGCAGGAAAACGCAGCAACATCAAGGCGCTGAAAGAGCTGTTACGTAGCTATCAAGTTGTTTAATTAATTATTAATCCCCATGTGATTATATGCATGCACAAACCCTGATATTAGAAATTGGAATTGCTGTTGGACTCGTTGCTTTAGTAGGTATATTAGCCAATAAGCTCCGATTCTCTGTCATACCTTTTTTTATTCTGATCGGTATGGTATTGGGGGAACATGCACCACAAATTGGTCTCGTTGATCTTCAATTCACAGCGAGCAAGCCTTTCATTGATTTCATGGGGCGCTT
>Ga0180219_1002311_pt1 | contig 11469 bp, 5 predicted proteins | sample eDN3rd30CBELigMG_FD_151338 | JGI IMG/M metagenome (GOLD analysis project Ga0180219, IMG submission 151338) | Enriched Miracle-Growth compost microbial communities from Emeryville, California, USA - eDNA 3rd pass 30_C BE-Lig MG (version 2)... ...
TCCTCACGGCGCACGCGCTGCAGAGCCGGGTTCGGGACGGGCGCCGCCGAGACGAGCTGCCGGGTGTAGAGCTGGGTCGGCTGTGTGCACACCTGGACGGCGGATCCCTCCTCCACGAGCCGGCCGCCCTTGAGGACCAGGACGCGGTCGGCGAAGTGCCTCACCACCGCGAGGTCGTGGGTGATGAACAGGTACGCCAGCGCGTAGCGCTCCTGCAGCTCCCGAAGGAGCTCGAGCGTCAGCGCCTGCGTGGAGACGTCGAGCGCGCTGGTCGGCTCGTCGCACACGATCAGTCGCGGCGTGAGCCCGAGCGCCCGGGCGATCGCGATCCGCTGACGCTGCCCGCCCGAGAAGCGGCTGGGATAGCGCGTCGCGGCGTCGGCGGGGAGATTCACCCTCGCCAGCAGGGACGCGACCTGCTCGTTCGCCTCGCGCCGGCTCATCGAGCGTTGCGCTCTGAGGGGCTCGGTGAGGCTCTGCCCGATCGTCTTGCTGGGGTTCAGCGAGCTGTAGGGGTCCTGGAAGACCGCCTGCAGGTCGCGGGCGAGGCGCCGACGCTGAGCCTGGGAACGGTGCGTCACATCCTCGCCGTCGAAGCGGATCGTGCCGCGGCTCGGGGGTGTGAGCCCGAGGATGGCCCGCCCCACCGTGGACTTCCCCGATCCGGACTCGCCGACCAGGGCGACGGTCTCGCCCGCCGCGATCGAGAAGCTGACGTCGTCCACCGCGGTGAAGCGCGGCCGTCGGAACCCCGGCGTCCGGAACGTCACGGACAGCCGCTCGACCTCAAGCAGGCTCATGCTCGCCTCCCAGGTCCACGAGGCTCGGCGTCGCGGCGATCAGCCCGCGCGTATAAGGGTGCTGCGGGCGGTCGAAGAGGTCGTCGACGAGGGCGGACTCCACGATCCGGCCCTTCTGCATGACGACCGCGCGCGAGCAGATGTCCGCCACGACGCCGAGGTCGTGGGTCACGAGGATCACCGCCATCCCCAGGCGCTGCTGCAGCGATCTGAGCAGCTCGAGGATGCCCGCCTGGACCGTGACGTCGAGGGCGGTCGTCGGCTCGTCGGCGATCAGCAGCGCTGGGTCGCCGGACAGCGCGATCGCGATCGCGACCCTCTGCGCCATCCCGCCCGACAGCTCGTGCGGGTACTTGCGAAGGACGGCGGGGGGATCCGGGATGCCGACCAGCTCGAGCAGCGTGACGGCCTCCGCCCGCGCCTGCGCGCGGCTGAGTCTCCGATGCCGGCGCAGAGGACCGACCAGCTGGGACCGTACCGTGAAGGACGGGTCGAGCGCCACCATGGGCTCCTGCGAGACCATGCCGATCCGCTGCCCGCGGATGCGGGCCATCTCCTTCTCGGGGAGGCCGACGAGATCCCGCCCCTCGAAGAGGATCCGCCCCTCGGTCACCGTCCCCGGAAACGGCAGCAGGTTCAGGATCGCGAGCGCCGTCATCGTCTTGCCGGAGCCCGACTCGCCGACGAGACCCACCGTCTCGCCACGGGCGATCGTGAAGCCCACCTCTTCGACGACGTTCGCGGCCTCGGGGCCTCCGGGATCGAAGGAGACGCTGAGGCCCTGCACCTCCAGGAGGACGTCCGACGCGGGAGGAGCGGCCGTCGTGCCGGGCGCCGCAGCGCGGGCGGGCCTGGCGCGCTCGAGCACGCTCGCCTTCACGCTCGCGGTGCTCCCGTCGCGCAGCTCGTCGCCGATGAGGTTGACGGCGAGGATCGTCAGCAGCAGCACGAGTCCGGCCGGGACCATGAGCCACGGCTGCTGGATCATGTAGAGCGAGGCCTCCGACGTCATCGCGCCCCACGACGGGGTCGGCGGCGGCGACCCGAGCCCGAGGAATCCGAGGCTGGCCTGGATCAGGAGGGCCGCTCCGAAGGTCAGGGTGCTCTGGATGATGAGCGGTCCGACCGTGTTGGGCAGGATGTGCCCGAAGACGATCGCGGGTCGCGAGATCCCGGACACCCGCGCGGCGTCGACGTACAGCTCGTTGCGCATCGCGAGCGTCGAGGCTCTCGCGAGCCGGAGATAGGAAGCCGAGTAGATGACGCCGAGGCTCGCCATCGAGACGGCGGTGCTCGTGCCGAACACGGCGGCGAGGGCCAGGACGATGATGAGGGCGGGGAGGGCGAAGAGGATGTCCGCGAAGCGGCCGGCGAGCTGGTCGAACCAGCCGCCCGCGTATCCGGCGATGACGCCGAGCGGCAGGCCGATGACGAGAGCCACGACGACCGCCTCCAGCGCGCCGAGCAGCGCGTCCTGGCCGCCCCATGCGATCCGCGAGAGGATGTCCCGACCCAGGGAGTCGGTCCCCAGCAGGTGGGCCGCGGACGGCAGCTGGAGCGTGGCGGTGAGGTTCTGCTGGAGCGGGTCCTGCAGGGGGAGCCACGGAGCGAGCCCGCACAGGATCGCGAGCACGGCGAGCCACGCGATGCTCACGACGGCGAACGGCTTGCGCAGCAGCCGTCGCAGCGGCCTCTTCTGCGGCTTGGTCTCGACGGAGGCGTTGGTCGCCTGGAGTTCGATCGACATCTAGCGACGCGCCTTCGGGTTCAGTGCGAAGTACAGGAGGTCCACCGCGAGGTTCACGATGAGGACGACGATGGTGGTCACCACGACGACCCCCTGGATGACGGGGATGTCGTGGTTGGTCACGGCTGAGATCGTCAGCTGCCCGATGCCCGACATCGCGAAGACCTGCTCGATGACGATCGTCCCTCCGAAGATCCCGATGAAGAGGAACCCGAGCACGGAGACGACGGGTATCCCCGCGTTGCGGAGCGCGTGCTTGAAGACGATCTGGTACCTCGGCGTTCCCGCGGCGAGGAGGGTCCGCACGTAGTCCCTGGAGAGCGTGTCGTTGACCGACCCGCGGGTCTGGCGGGCCACGGAGGCGATGCCGGCCAGTCCCAGGGTCACGACGGGCAGCACGAGCGACTGCGCCCATAGCACGGGCGACTGCTGGATCGGCACGTATCCCGTCGCCGGCAGCACCTTCCAGGTGATGCTGAACAGGAGCACGAGCAGGACGCCGAGCCAGAAGTTGGGGATCGAGACGCCGAGCAGCGACCCGATCTGGGCGACTCGTCCGGTCACGCCCCGGCTCATCGCCGCCGCGAGCCCGATGAGCACGCCCACGACGAGGGTGACGACGAGCGTGACGAGCGAGAGCGAGAGCGTGACGGGCAGGCGCGTCCAGACGATCGCGGCGACCGGCTGCCCGGGCTGGATCGAGATGGACGTGCCCAGGTCGCCGGTGAACAGCCCGCCCATGTACCGCAGGTACTGGACCGCGAGGGGCTGGTCGAGGCCGAGCTGCGCCCGCAGCTCGGCGTACTGCTGGGGCGTCGCCCCCTCGCCGAGGATGCTCGCCACGGGATCGCCGGGGATCAGGCTGACGAGGAGGAACGAGAAGGTCGTGATGATGAGCAGCAGCGGGATCGCGAACAGGACCCGGCTGACGACGATCTTCACCATGCTCTCGTTCCTCTCCTTCCTTCCGGACCGGCGGTCTTCGTGACGAGCATCCTGCGGCGGCCGGTCGTCAGCTGGCCGGAGCCCAGGTGTAGATGAACGGCACCGCCTGGCCCGGGGTCCACTGCACGCCCGACACGACCTTCGGGTCGTAGTAGTAGTACCGATCGATCTGGACGACCGGCAGGAACCAGGCCTGGTCCTGCACGGCCTCGGCCAGCTGGGCGTACGCCGGGCTGTCGGGACCGGTCGCGGTGGCGATGGCGGTCAGGCCCGCGGTGATGTCCGCGTTCGTGGAGTGGAACGGGTTGAACCGCGAGTCCGGCGGCAGCACGTTGAGCGCGTCCAGATATCCGGAGCCGGTGCCGACGATCTGGGCGATCCACCCCGGCCATTGCGTGCTGGACCGCAGCGTGACGTAGTCGGCGATCGGCACGGACTGGATCTGGACGGTGATCCCGATCTTGGCGAGATCCGACGCGATGACCTGCAGCGCGGGGTCGTTCAGTGGGAAGGACCCGATCGGAAGGTCGAAGCCGTTCGCGTAGCCGGCGTCCGCCATGAGCGACTTGGCCTTGTCGAGGTCTTGGTCGTACGTGTCGTTGATCGCCTCGTCCCACATGGAGGTGCCCTTCTGGAACTGCTGCGACGTCGGCGAGCCCGGGAGCAGCGACGCGGCGAGGGCGGCGCGGTCGATCGCGTAGTTCATCGCCTGGCGCACCCGGACGTCGCCGAGCGCGGGGACGAGCTGACCCTCGCGATCCTGCAGGACGAGGCTCACCACCGAGCCGGGCGTGGTCACCACGGTGTCGCCCGCCGCCTCCGCCGCGGACGCCGTGGTCGGCTGGCCCAGCGCCATCGCGATCTGACCCGATCGCAAGGCGTTGAGGGAAGCCGTGTAGTCGGTGATCAGCTTGAAGACCAGGCTGTTGTAGTGGATGCTGCCCGCGTCCCAGTAATCCGGGTTCTTCGTGAACGTGTAGTGGTCGTTGACGACGGTCTGCGCCGCGTCGAGCACGTACGGGCCGGCGCCCACGGGCGCGGTGTCCAGCGTCCCTGCCGCCAGCGCCGCGGGGCTCGCCATCATCCCCATCGCCATGCTGAGGATGAGCGGGAGATCGGGGTTGGGGGTGGACAGGTCGATCGTCACTCCGAGGTCGCCGTCCGTCTGGACCTCGGAGATGGCGGCGAGCTGGCTCGTTCGCGGGCCGGTGGTGGTCCGCGCATGGTCCAGGTTCGCCTTCACCGCGGCGGCGTCCAGCGCGGTGCCGTCGGAGAAGGTGACGCCCTCGCGCAGGGTCAGCGTGAACTCGGTCGGGCTCGTGTACGACCACTCCGTCGCGAGACCGGGCGCGTATGTCCCGTCGGGCTGGAGGTGGATGAGCGTGTCGTACGCGGCCTGCTGCAGCTCGAGCTGCTCGGTCCAGTCGAACTTCGCCGGGTCCCACTGGGCGGGGACCAGGATGACGCCGACGTTCAGCACGTCGCCGACGACGTCGCTCGGAGTGCCGCCGGCGTCGTCGCTCGAGCCGCCGGTGCAGCCGGCGAGCGCCAGGGACGCGGCCGCCAGCACGGTGGCCGCCGCAAGGGTTGCAGAGCGTTTCCTCATTGAAATCTCCTGTGTGCGAAAGGGTAGGTGTGCTGCGGAAGGCATGGCGAGACCGCGCCTCTGTCGCGTCGGGTGCGTTCTCGGCGCGATCCCGCGTGTCACTCGAGCGGCGCCCGAGGTCCCCCATGCCGGTGCGACCGGCGGTCGAGCGGTGCGGCGTCACAGCCGCGGATCCCCTGAGCGCTCAATGTCGTGCGAGGCGGTCATCACCTCCGTCGGCGGGCGGGAGGAGACCCATGCGCGAGTCCTGCATCCAACCCTCCTTGGTTGAGTGCTAGTTGGCTTAGCCAATAATCGTCTCTCCTCGTCCCCCTGTCAAGGTTGCGTGTATCGTTGCCTCGCCCCCGATGGTGGATGCGCACACCGTCGCCCCGCATCGCAAGAGATGCGGGCACACGTCCTCTCGACGAAGAAGAACGGACCTCCGCGCATGAGAACCCCTCCCGCGGCCGCGCTGGCCGCACTCCGCGAATCCCTCTCCGGACCCCTTCACGCCCGCGGCGACGACGGCTACCTCTCGGAGATCGAGGGCTTCAACTCTGCCGCGCCGATGGCGCCGGACTACGTCGTCGGAGCCGCGACGGAACGCGACGTCCAGCTCGCCGTCCGCTTCGCCGCCGACAACGGCATGACCGTCGCCGTCCAGGCCACCGGCCACGGCTCATACGCCCCCGTCCCCGACGGCGTGCTCATCCGCACGCACCGTCTCGACCGGGTCGCCGTCGACCTCGGCGCCCGGGCGGCCACGATCGGCGCGGGAGCGCCCTGGCGCGCCGTCCTCTCCCGCCTGGTCGGCACGGGGCTGACCGCGATCACAGGCGCGGCGCCCGGCGTCGGCGTGGTGGGCTTCACGCTGGGCGGGGGCATCGGACCGCTGAGCCGCACACTCGGCTTCGCCGCCGACCGGGTGCGGCGCTTCCGCGTCGTGACCGGCGAAGGGCTCGTCGTGGAGGCGGACGGCGAGCGGAACCCCGACCTCTTCCGGGCGCTCAAAGGCGGGAAGATCGGCCTCGGCGTGGTCGTGGAGACCACCATCGACCTCATCGACCTGCCGACCGTCTACGCCGGAGGGCTCTTCTGGGCCGAGGAGCACATCGAGGCGGTGCTCCGCGCCTGGGTCGACTGGACCGCCGCCGTCCCCGACACGATCAACTCGTCCGTCAACATCGTCCGTTTCCCCGCCGTCGAGGAGGTCCCCGTCCCGCTGCGCGGCCGCACGATCCTTCACCTGCGCTTCGCGTACGTCGACCGGGACGCGACGCCGGAGGTTCGGCGACGGCGTGCCGAGGAGCTCCTGGCGCCCCTGCGCGCCGTCGCGCCGGTGCACCTCGACACGATCGGCGAGCTGCCCACCACGGAGGTGGGCACGATCCACGCCGACCCGGAGGGGCCGCTTCCGATCTGGGAGCGCGGTCTCCTGCTCGATCCACTCGATCAGGACTTCGTCACCGCGCTCCTCCCCCACGTGGGCGCGGGCGTCGACGCCCCGTACGCGGCGGTCGAGATCCGGCAGCTCGGCGGAGCGCTCACGCGGGAGCCCCCCGCCCCGAGCGCCATCGGCGGACGCGGCGCCGCGTACTCGCTCTTCCTCGTCGGGGTGCCCGACGTCGGGCTCTTCACCGACGTCCTGCCCCGGCGGACGGAGCTCGTCGAGGACGCGATCGCGCCGTTCGTGCACGCGGAGACGAACTACAACTGGGCGGGACACCCGACGCCCGAGGACTTCGCGCGTCTGTGGCCGGCCGAGACCGCCGCATACCTGGACGACGTGCGCCGGAGACACGACCCCGCTGGCGTCTTCGCCGCCGGGCGGCGACCGCGCTGATCAGGCGGCGGCGAGGACCGCGAGGACGGCCTCGCCGTAGGCGTCGCGCTTCTTCGCCCCGATGCCGGGGATGCCGTCGAGCTCGGCCAGGCTCGACGGGCGGCGCTCGGCCAGCGCGCGCAGCGTGGCGTCGCCGAAGACGATGTACGCCGGCACGGACTGCTCCCGCGCGGTCTCGGCGCGCCAGGCCCGCAGGGCCTGGAACAGGGGCTCGTGCTCGGGTGCGAGCGTCGCGGCCACCGCAGCCCTCGTGCGGGAGGACGGGGTGCGCGTGAGCACGTCGCGGCGGAGGGGCACGGGGGTCTCGCCGCGCAGCACGCCGGCAGCCGCGTCGGAGATCGCCAGGGTGCCGTACTCGCCACGGGCGACCAGGAAGCCTCCCGCGAGGAGCTGCCGCACGACCCCGCGCCACTCCTGCTCGGAGAGATCGGCGCCGACGCCGAACGTCGTGAGCTGCTCGTGACCCTGCTGCCGCACGCGCTCCGTCGCGTTGCCGCGGACGATGTCGATCAGGTGCCCCGCCCCGAACGCCTGGCCGCGCTCGCGCTGCAGGCGCACGATCGTGGAGAGGAGCTTCTGCGCCGCGACGAGGCCGTCCCACGTCTCGGGCGGCTCCAGGCACGTGTCGCAGTTGCCGCACGGCGCGGACTCCTGGCCGAAGTAGGCGAGGAGGTTCTGCCGGCGGCACGACACCGTCTCGCACAGGGCGAGCATCGCGTCGAGGTGCTGGTGCTGGCGGCGCTTGCGCGCGAGGTCGCCCTCGCCCCCGTCGATCAGACGGCGCTGCTGCACGACGTCGGCGAGGCCGTACGCCATCCACGCGATCGACGGCTCGCCGTCGCGGCCCGCACGCCCCGTCTCCTGGTAGTAGCCCTCGACCGACTTCGGCAGATCGATGTGGGCGACGAACCGCACGTCGGGCTTGTCGATGCCCATCCCGAACGCGATCGTCGCGACCATGACGACGCCGTCCTCCCGGAGGAAGCGGGCCTGGTTGCGGGAGCGGGTCTCGGCGTCCATCCCGGCGTGGTAGGCGAGCGCCTCGACGCCCTGCGCGCGCAGCGCCTCGGCCGTCTGCTCGACGCTCTTGCGGCTCAGGGCGTAGACGATGCCGGAGGAGCCCTCCGGCATCGACCGGATGAAGGCGACGAGCTGCCGCCGCGCCTCGTTCTTCGGGACGATGCGGTACTGGATGTTCGGGCGGTCGAAGCTCGCGACGAAGTGCCGCGCGGCGGGCAGGCGCAGGCGCTCCGTGATCTCCCGGTGCGTCTCGCGCGTCGCCGTCGCCGTCAGCGCGAGCCGGGGCACGCCGGGGAAGCGGTCGCCCAGGTCGCCGAGGGCGAGGTAGTCGGGACGGAAGTCGTGGCCCCACTGCGACACGCAGTGCGCCTCGTCGATCGCGATCACGCTCAGGGAGCCCCGGCCGAGGAGCGCCGTCGTCTGCGGGAGGTTCAGCCGCTCGGGCGCGACGTAGAGCAGGTCGAGCTCGCCCGCGAGGTATGCCCGCTCGACCTCCTGGCGCTCGTACGGCGCCTGGGTCGAGTTCAGGTACGCGGCGCGCACTCCGTTCGCCCGCAACGCCGCGACCTGGTCGTGCATGAGCGCGATGAGCGGGCTCACGACGAGCCCCGTGCCCTCGCGCACGAGCGCGGGCACCTGGTACGTGACGCTCTTGCCGCCGCCCGTCGGCATGAGCACGATCGCGTCGCCGCCCGCGACGACGTGGGCGACGATGTCGGCCTGGTCGCCGCGGAACGCGTCGTACCCGTAGACCTCGCGCAGCACGTCGAGCGGGTCGGCGCCCGTGAGGTCGCGCGCGGGGGCGGAGGCCGCGGGCCCCACGTCCCCGAACAGCGGATCCGCCGGAGCCTCCCACGCCGGCTCGTCCCACGAGTCGGGCGGCGGCGCGTACGCGTCGGGATCCCACGGGAGATCGGCGTACGGGTCGCCGCCCACGTCGGGATCGTCGGCAGCGCGCTGGGGGCTCACGCGACCACGATAGCCGCGACCTCCGACGCGGGCGCCGTCCCCCCCGCATCGCGGAGGAGATCCGCGTACGGGAGGTCTCGTGGGGAGGAGACGTCCTCCCCACGCGGGGATCTCCTCCGCGGGCTCAGAGGCGCAGGACCTCCGTGACGCGCACGACGGCGGCGCCGGCCTCGGCGGACGCCGGGAGGTCGACCTCGGCGCGGATCCGCCAGTCGTGGTCGCCGGCCGGGTCGTCGAGGGTCTGCTCCACCCGCCAGACGCCGTTCGCGGCGTCCGTCTCGTCGATCGCACAGAGCGCGGGCGACCGGGCGGGGCCCCCGGCGCGGATCTCGTCGTGCTCCTCGTAGTACGCGTCGAGGACGCCGGGCCAGTCGGCCTCGGGATCCAGCGCGAGGAGCTCGTCGTCGCGCTGGAGGGCCGCCAGCTGCACGCGCCGGAACAGCTCGTTGCGCACGAGCACCGTGAACGCGCGCCGGTTCGTCACGACGGACGGCGGCGCGGGCGGCACGACGGGCGCGTCGGGGTCGGACGGCGGGGCCACGAGGGCCTCCCACTCGTCCACGAGGCTCGAGTCGACCTGACGCACGAGCTCGCCGAGCCACGCGATGACGTCCACCAGCTCGTCCGTGCGCGCCTCCGCCGGCACCGTCTGGCGGATCGCCCGGTACGCGTCGCTGAGGTAGCGGAGCACGAGCCCCTCGCTGCGGCCGAGCTGGTACCAGGAGACGAACTCCGTGAACGAGAACGCTCGCTCGTACATGTCGCGCACGACCGCCTTGGGGCTCAGCTCGAAGTCGCGCACCCACGGCTGGCTCGACGCGAAGACCTCGAACGCCTGCGCGAGGAGGTCGGCGAGCGGCTTCGGGTGGGCGATCTCCTCCAGCGCGGCCATCCGGTCGTCGTAGTCGAGGCCCTCGCGCTTCATCGCGGCGACCGCCTCGCCGCGCGCTCTGAAGGCCTGCTGCGCGAGCACTGGACGGGGATCGTCGAGCGTCGCCTCGATGACGCTCACGACGTCGAGGGCGTAGTGCCCCGTCCCCGCGGCGCCCGGTCCGTCCTCGGGGTCGAGCAGGCCGATCGCGGCGAGAGCGAAGGGCGAGAGCGGCTGGTTGAGCGCGAAGTTGGGCTGCAGGTCGACCGTGAGCCGGATGCCGCCGTCCGGCGCCGTCTCGACGACGCCGGCCGTGCGCAGCGTCCGGAAGATCGCGAGCGCGCGGCGCGCGAGCTCGTAGCGACGGCCGCGCGGCTCGTGGTTGTCGAAGACGAGCGACCGGATGTTCGCGAGCACGGCGCCGCCACGGCCGATGACGTTGATGAGCATCGCCGCCGTCAGCTGCAGCTGCGGCACGAGCGGCTCCGGGGGCGCCGCGACGAGCCGGTCGAACGACCCCTCGCTCCACGAGACGAACCCGGCGGGAGGCCTCTTCTTCGGCGCCTTCTTCGCCCTCGGCCCGGCCGCCGCGGCCTTCCGCTCCGCCGTCGCGTTCTCGATCTCGTGCTCCGGGGCCATGACGACGACCGTGCCGGCCGTGTCGAACCCCGCGCGCCCCGCGCGCCCCGCGATCTGATGGAACTCCCGCGCGCTGAGCTGCCGCGTCCGCGTGCCGTCGAACTTCGACAGCGCGGTGACGAGCACCGTGCGGATGGGCACGTTGATGCCGACGCCGAGCGTGTCGGTGCCGCAGATGACGCGCAGGAGGCCGCGCTGCGCGAGCGTCTCGACGAGACGTCGGTAGCGCGGGAGCATCCCCGCGTGGTGGACGCCGATGCCGGCCCGCACGAGACGGGACAGGGTCGTGCCGAACCCCGTCGTGAAGCGGAAGCCGCCGAGCGCCTCGGCGATCGCGTCGCGCTGCTCCCGCGTCGCGACCCGGATGCTCGCGAGCGCCTGCGCGCGCTCCATGGCCGCCGCCTGCGAGAAGTGCACGACGTAGATCGGCGCCTCCCCGGTCTCCAGCAGCTCCTCGATCGTCTCGTGCACGGGGGTGCGGGCGTAGGAGAAGTGCAGCGGGACGGGACGCTCGACGCCCGTCACCTCGGCGGTCGGCCGGCCCGTGCGGCGCGAGAGGTCGGCCGCGATCGCCGCGACGTCGCCCAGCGTCGCCGACATCAGCAGGAACTGCGCGCGGTGCAGCAGGAGGAGCGGCACCTGCCACGCCCAGCCGCGGTCGGGGTCGCCGTAGTAGTGGAACTCGTCCATGACGACCTGGTCGACGGGCGCGTCGCCGCCCTCGCGGAGCGCGAGGTTCGCGAGGATCTCCGCCGTGCAGCACACGATCGGGGCATCCGCGTTGACAGAGGAGTCGCCCGTCACCATCCCGACGCTCTCCGCGCCGAAGATCTCGACGAGCGCGAAGAACTTCTCGCTCACGAGCGCCTTGATCGGCGCCGTGTACCAGCTGCGACCGCCTCGGGCGAGGCAGGCCGCGTGCGCGGCGACCGCGACGAGCGACTTCCCGGTGCCGGTGGGCGTCGACAGGATGACGTTCGCCCCCGACACGAGCTCGATGACGGCCTCGTCCTGCGCGGGGTACAGCGTCAGACCGCGCCCCTCCGC
>Ga0180219_1002314_pt1 | contig 11440 bp, 10 predicted proteins | sample eDN3rd30CBELigMG_FD_151338 | JGI IMG/M metagenome (GOLD analysis project Ga0180219, IMG submission 151338) | Enriched Miracle-Growth compost microbial communities from Emeryville, California, USA - eDNA 3rd pass 30_C BE-Lig MG (version 2)... ...
TCGCCATTGGCCGGGCGCTGGGCGGAAAAGCGCTGGGCCGGGCTGATGAGCGCGGCGGGGCTGACGCTGTTCGCCATCATGCTGGCGTTGATGGCGTTTGCGATTTCGCTGGCGCTGGCACCGGGCCTGATCGCGGCGGCGATGGGCCTGTGCGGTGTGGGCTTCGGCTTATTCCAGGCGCCCAACAACAATGTGATGCTGCGCGCGGGGCCGATCGGCCGGGCCGGCTCGGCGGCGGGGATGCAGGCCCAATGCCGCCTGATCGGCCAGACCTTCGGCGCGTTGATCGCCGCGCTCAGCCTGCGCTATGGCGCGATGGCGGCGGATCAGGCGCTGCTCATCGGCGCGGTTCTGGCGGTGTGCTCGGCGGCCTTCGCCCGTGCCCGCTAGAGCATTTTCAAATCTGATGGTGCGTCAGTGCTTGGAAAATGCGGAAAGCAAGACATTTTAGAGCGTATCCCGATCCACTCTAAACGGGATAGGCTCCAGGGCGGGTCGACATTCCGTGGTGCGCACGAACCTCACCTCGCGACGTTTCAGACATTGATGGCTGTGCTCGCACGGATAATCGACCAGCTGAGCGAAAGATTAAACACTCCGAAACGATAAGCGCTCTAGGCGAGGGTAGATAGACGACCGTTCGTGGGGATGCCACCGAGCGGCCACGGACCATTACCCACATACGAAATCCAGTATCATGCACCATCGTAGTCCAGTCGAAGCGGTTGAGATCGAGTTGATCCGAAGCCTGTTCGACGCCTTCGTGCCATCGGTCATCATGACGGTGCTGTTCCTGATCGCCGGTGGCCTGATTGCCGTGGAGACGGGCGATCTTCTGGCTCTCCTGCTGGTGATTGGCGGTGGGCTGGCCTCCGCCGCGCGGCTGTGGACGGCGTGGAGCCTCGCGCCGGTCGCGCGACGGCAGAGCCTGACGTTCGAGCAGGCCAAGCTGCTCGAGCGGCGGTTCACCTGGCCCTATTATGCCTTTGCGGTCATCCTCGGCCTGTTCGGTGTGCGGGTGATGCTGCTGCCCGTGCCGGAAGGGCACATGATCGTCATCTGCCTGCTGATGGGCTATGCGGCCGGCGTGGCGGCGGGCATGGGGCTGCGGCCGCGCATCGCGAATATCAGCATGATTATATCCCTGTTGCCCGCCAGCATCACGGCGATGATCGTGGGCAACATCTTCTATGTGGCGACGGGACTGTTCGCCGCAGCGTTCCTGGCCGGGGGCATGTATAGCCTGCGCGGCCGGCATGAGCGGGCCGGCAAGGATATCATGCTTCGGTTCGCCTTCGCCAATCTCGCCCAGCAGGATGCGCTGACGGCGCTGCCCAATCGTGTCGCGCTGCGGGAATGGTTTGACGAGCAGATCGTGAAGGGCGGCGCACGCGGGCTGGTCGCCGTCCATTATGTCGATCTCAATGGGTTCAAGCCGATCAATGACGGCTATGGCCATCCGATCGGCGATGCGCTGCTGACCGCCGTGGGCAAGCGCATCACGCATGCGATCCGGGCCAGCGACATGGCCGCGCGGTTGGGTGGCGATGAATTTGCCGTGGTGCAATATGGCATTGAGAGCGAGACGGAGGCGCAGCTTCTGGCCGAGCGGTTGGCGGATGCAATCGCCCAGCCGTTCCAGATCGAAGCGCATGCGCTCAGCATCTCCACGTCGATCGGTTATGTCGTGGCGGAAGTGGGCGCCGATGGGCTGGACGACCTGCTCGGCCTGGCGGACAAGGCGCTCTATGCGAGCAAACGCGGCACGGGCGCGGTGACGCGCTACGCAGCCCCGCAGCCCGGCGAGCAGCGCGCCGTAGCGTGATTGGCGCGGGGCGGGGGGCCGGATGTCGCTGCTCCGTAACCATAGCGAAGGGACGACGTTAACGCCGCTCGTCTGAAGGTCCATTCACCGGGCGGCGGCAATCTCTCAGGCGTGCGTCTGTTCTTCCGACCGTTCGCCCGCGTCATGATGGCGGCCGATGCGATAGCCCAGCCACGCCCATAGCCCGGTAAGCGCCGCACCGGCGAGAGCGGCGATCTGGATGGAGGCGAGGGTCGATACGGCCGTATAAGCCCAGCCGGCAAGCGCATCGCCCCCGCGATAGACGACAGTGTCGATGGCGTTCTTCGCCTTGTATTTCGTCTCGGTATCCACGCGGGTGAACAGCATTTCGCGGCCGGGGCGGATCAGGGCATATTCGCCGACGCGGCGCAGGATCATCACGAAGGCGAGCACCGGGAAGGTCGCTGCGAGCGCCAGCAGGCCGAAGCCGGCCGTCATCAGCAGCGGCACGCCGGCGAGCAGCACGGTAACGCCGAGCCGCCTGGCCAGCCGTCCCGTGAAGAAGATCTGGATGAGGATGGTGAGCGACTGGACGATCACATCGATGGCGGCGAACACCTGCGTCTGCCGCAGGCGATCGGGGAAGGTCGCTTCGACGATCCGCGCCTGCTCGAAATAGAGGAAGGTAGTGGCGGTGGTGAGCAGCAGGATGAAGCCGGAGATGGCGAGCAGATAAGGCGAGCGCGCGATCAGCGTCAGCCCGGCCCAGATCGAGCCGCCGATGCGGTTGGGTGCTGGTCTGTCTGCCTCCGCATGTGGCCCCGTCTTCTCGCGCCAGGTGAGTAGCACACGCACGCAGGGCAGGGTGGCGAGCAGCAGCGCGCTGGAGAGGTAGAGCAACCCCGCCTCGCCCAGCGGCGCTACCAGCAGGCCGGAGAGGAGCGGGCCGGTGAGGCCGCCAAGGCTGGCGCCGGCGGCGATCTGGCCGAACAGCCGATGCGCCTGATCGGCATCGAACAGGTCCACCATCAGGCTCCAGGCGAGCGAGACGACGAACAGGTTCATCACCGAGAGCCAGATGTAGAAGGCCCGTGCGATCCAGATATTGGCGGGATCGAGCAGCAGGCCGGTGGCGAAGCCCGCCATGATGAGCGCCGAGAGTGAATAAAGGATCGGCAGCAGCCGCCGGCGCGGCATACGCGCGGCCACCCAGCCGTAGAGCGGCACCACCACCAACATGGCGACGAAGGTGCCGGTCCACAGCCATTGCAGCTTGTCCACTCCGCCGGCGATGCCGAACGTCTCGCGCACCGGGCGCAGCATGAAATAGGAGACGAACAGCAGGAAGAAGAGCAGGAAGCCGACCGCGACGGCGGGCACCTCGCCCGGCTGCGCGACGATGAGGCGGCTGAGGCGGGCGCGGCCCGCCGGGGCCTCAGAGAGCATCTATATATTGCTCCATGCGCTTGCGCAGCGCGGTATCCGGTAACGGGCCGCGCGCGGCACCGAGATTGTCCTCCACATAGCGCACCTGCGCCATGCCGGGGATGGCGATGGGCCGGCTTGGGTGCGAGAGCACATATTTGAGGAAGACCTGCGCCCAGCTTGTGGCGCCTATCTCCTTCGCCCAATCCGGCAGCGGCTTGCCCTGCGTGGCCGTGAACAGCCGATCCCGCCCGAACGGCAGGTTGACCATCACCGCAATGCCCTTTTCCTGTGCAAGCGGCAGGATGCGCTCCGCGGCATTGCGATTGTCCAGTGCATAATCGACCTGGATGGTGTCCAGCGCCTGTTTGCGCATCACGGCCTCGAACGCCTCATATTGCCGGTCGAACGACGTCGTGATGCCGAGCGCGCGGATGCGTCCGGCGGCCTTGAGGTCGCGCAGCAGGGCCAGCTGATTGTCGACATCGCGCAGATTATGCACGGCGATCAGGTCGATCCGCTCGGTGCGCAGCTTCCTGAACGATTGCTCGATCTGCGCTTCCCCTTCCGCGCGCGTATCGACGCCGACCTTGGTGGCGAGGAACAGCTTGTCCCGCACGCCAAGATCCGCGACGAGCTGGCCGACCACCTCTTCGGCGCGGCCATAGGAGGGAGCGGTGTCGATGACGCTGCCGCCCAGCTCGGCAAAGCGCGCGATGGTCGCGCGGAGCGGCGTGAACTGCTCCTCACCCTGCGGATTGTCATAGCGGCGCGCGGTGCCGATGCCCACGGCCGGCACCTGAATGGCGCTGCTGCCGATGGGAACCATCCGCAGCCCGGCATCGGCAGGGGGTTGGGCAAGCGCGGCCTTGAGGGTGAAAGGCAGGGCGGCGATCCCTGCGAGCGTCGTGCGGCGATCCAGCATGTCGGGCCTCCTGTCCGGCATCTCTCCTGGGAGCATCATCGGCAATCGCGCGGCGGGATGCAATCGCCATGTGAGTCCGGGTGCGACGCGATTGGCGCGGCGATCGGGATTATCCCACCTGACGCCGGGGGATGAGCTTCCGGACTACCGAATGTCATCGCCAGGCGCGACACGCGGTGAGAGGCATGCCTGTGCCCTTGTTTGCCAGACCTTACGCTATCCTGACAGATAGAGGCTTAGAACGAAGGCAGTGGGGGAACTCTTGGGGAGCCGGTAGGGGAACTGTGCCCGATCCGGCCGTAAATCATCGCCAGAAACGGTGGATTTCAGGGAATGGTGACCCCTATGGGAGGGGTGATCATATCCCCTTGGAGTACCATTTTTCAGTCACTTAGACGTGTCTGGTTTTTGATTTGTATCACAAGGCGGTTGCCCGTTCTAGTGGCACTTACCTTCCGCTAGAGACGGCGAGGCAAGTGTCGCCTACCGCTTTACGCTGTTACGGGTACGGTTAATCAGTAGATGCCAACATAGCTTTCGTTCTGGGGATCGGATAGTGCGATCGAAAATTGCCGTTCGTTTGCAGGTGACTTGGCGGTCACGACTGGCGAGCGTTGGGACTATGTGCTCGGTCCGGTTTTGGATGCCTGGCGCATGGAAGCAGACATTAGACAGCTAACGTGCGGTCGTCGTGGGAGGAGAAACTTCCGATCGTGTACGCCGGATCGTCCAATTCTTCCGCGATCATAGCTGTCGCGAATATGATCTGGTGCTCGACCTTCGCCGCATTGGATGCGTCCACTAGCAGCTTTTGGAAGTTGCGGCTCCGCTCAGGTTCCATCCCCTTGTCCTCGACCGTGTCCAGGATCGCGATGCGTGGATGCCTGAATTCCTTGTCGTCGGTCGCGGCGAACAGGAAGCCGGCGAGGAAACTGTTCTTTAGGATTACGAGGGAACTGGCGGAGAAATAGCTCTCGCCGTTCACCGATATTTTGTCGCCGCCGAAGCTAAAGCTGATCTCCCTTGCATCCTGGAAGGCCTCCTGACGCGGAAGGTCGGCCCGGAGAAACTGGCGGGTCCGGTCCGCGATCTCGGTGTAGGCCTTGCCAAGCCTGTCGCGCTCGGATGCGATCAGGGCTGCATTCCGATCGGTTAGGTCGGACAGCTCTGCGGCGATCTCTGCCTTTCGTGCGCTCAGCCTGCCCAACTGTTCGATCAGCCCAGCCTTCTCTTGCACGTCCTCTATCTCGCGCTGGACATAGCCCGCACGCTGGTTGAGCGTCCGTAGGCGCGAACGCAGATCCGAGGATGGTGTCCTTTGCAACGCCGCGAGCCGCTCGGATGCGGAGTGCCATTCATTCTCGACGACCCGCTCTTTGTCGCGGAGTTCCAAAAGGAGCCGCTGCCGCTCTTTCTGGAGCACGTTCGACTGGCCGCCGCGTGACAGTCTGGAAAAATATCTGTTCTGGACCGGCTGGGCGGTCGCCATGCTGCATGCCTTCGCGCGCAGCGCACCTGTGGCGCTAGGCAAGCTCAACCCCGCATGGCGCGAACAGTGCTGGGCCGTGGCGGTTCTGGCCGTGGCGGCGGTGCTGCTCGACTGGATCACGACCGGCGATCATCTCCTTCGCACGATTGGCACTGGCTACTGGCCCGTTGCCGGGGTTGACCTGTCGCTGCTCGCCACCGCCGCGCTGGCTGTCTTCGCGGCCCGCAAGCTGCGGCAGCGGGGGGTGGGCCAGAAGGAGACGGGAGCGGATCGCCCCCTAACACGTGCTGTCGTGCGGGAGGCGGTGAATGTCTGACCAATTCCTGCTTGGCGGAGCGGTACTGCTCAACGTCGCCGGGTTCGCATGGCTGGCGCTGGCGATGGACGCGCACTGGAAGCAGGTGCGCGGCGCTGGCAAGCCGACGCCAGGAGCGCGCATAGTGCTTCGCGTGGCGGCGGGCATGGCTTTCCTGCTCTCTCTCATCCTGTGCAACCTGCCCGATCATGCCACGATCGCGTCGCTGGTGTGGGTGATGGCGCTCACCGCCGGGGCGCTGACCGTGGCGTTCACCTTGACATGGCGGCCCGAATTGTTGCGTCCGCTGTCATGGCTGGTCAGGCTCGCGCCAGCGGGACGCGCCGGATCGTGACGCTGCAAGCCGCGATGCACCGTAATGAGCCGGCCGATAGCGAGGACAGCGCAGCCTTGCCACCATCCACGACGGAACCCGTTTGGCAGCTCTCCACCCGCTATTGCGATCAGCCGATGAGCCTGCAAACCCGCCTGTTCGGCATGGGCGGAACATCGGCGATTGTCGTGTTGATCCTTGCGGGCGTGCTGTTTACTTGGCGCACCTATACCGTGCCGCCTGCCCCGGCCACGCTCAGCGTGTTCGATGTGGCACCGCCAGCCGCGCCCCTGGAGCCGGAAAGCGAAATCCCGCCCGACCCCGAGAGGCAAGAAGAGAAGCCGCTCCCCGAACCGGACATGCCGAAGATCGAGCCGCCTGAAATTCAGCTTCGCATCGACAACCCGGTCGTCCTGCCGGTGCCGAAGCCGGTTCCTGACCCCGGCCCGCCGGTCAAGGAAACGACCGCGCCGGAAGCCAAGCCCCTGCCGCCCGCACCGCAGGTCAGCACTGGCAAGCCCACTTGGGAGGGGCTGGCGTTGGGCGCGCTCAACAAGGCCAAGCGCTACCCGCGCGAGGCGCAGCGCGCGCGCCAGCAGGGCGTGCCCTGGATACGCTTCACAATGGACCGCGACGGCAGGGTGCTCACTGTCACGCTCGAACGCAGTTCCGGCTTCCGATCGCTCGATGAAGAGGCGGTCGCCTTGCCCAAGCGCGCTTCGCCCTTACCCAAGCCGCCTGACGATAAAGCGGGCGATCCGCTCGAACTAGTTGTGCCGGTAGAGTTCTTCCAGAAAAGGTAACGAGGGAGACGGTGGTATCGACCCTCTCCCTGCGCCGTCGCACGCATGTCGAGCGCCGCGCGCTGGCGCTGCTGCGCGGCGAGGATATGAGGCGGTCGCCGACCGGAACGATCCGGCCCCGCCGCGCAAGGGCCGCGTCGGCTCCGACGCCTGCGCACCAGCGGCATTTCATCGAGTTGCGGAAGCTGGCCGTGCTGCGTGGCGTGGTCGTTCTCGCTCCGCATACCCCATATATCGGCGCGGGAGAGTTGCGCCTGCTGTCCTGGTTGGCGCAAGCGCAGCGCGTGGCCGGTCCCACCACCATCCCCGACGATCCGCTATTCTTCACGGCCATCACCCGTTGCGCTGGCCTGCTCGATGGACTGGAGCTGCGCCTGTCTCCGCTCACCCTCTATGGCGCACGGCTGCGCACCATAGACTTGCGCGCGGGATTATGAATCCGGCCTGATCTCGACTGTGCAGCGCACGGGTTTCTTCGCCTTCGCGGTGGCGTCACGGCATTTGCCGAGCGCATCACGGTTGTCCTGCACGAGCGCGTTGGAGAACAGCACGGTTCGCCAACGTTCCGGCTCGGACGTGGCCAGCAGGCGCTCCCCGGCCGTCCAGCGATCGAGGTCCATCGTCCGCGCCGCCATCCGTTCGGGCAAGCGCCAGCTATCGGGCAAAGCGCGTGCGACGGTGCCGGGGACGATCGACCACGCCACCACGCCCGCGAGCGCGCCTATGCCCAATGCCCGCCAGAGGCGTCGGCGCTGGTCGCGGGCTGCGGCGACCGTGCCTTCCAGATACTCTATCCGTGCCGCCGCCTTGTCGATCCGGTCGCGGGCCTGGGCGATGACGGCGCTGTCCGCCGCGCGCGCCTTTGCGCCCGCTGCTACGATCTGCCCGGCCATCGCGTCGGGCGTGATCTCCATCGCCGGACGATGGGCGAGCGTGTTGATCGCGGTTCGTATCTTTTCCAGAAGCGCCGCGATCCCGCCCAGCGTCTCGCTATAGTCGGGCATGGCCTCGCGTTTCGCGGAAAGGCCGGCGATGGCCGCTTCCAGCATAGCCACCTTCTCGGCAAGCTGAGTGAACGCCTGCGCGGCCGTGCCCTGTTCGGATGCGGGAACCGATGGCGGAAAGGATGGCAAATTGCTGTCCATGATCGTGTCCTCTATCTGCTCATGCCAAGGTCACGGCCCAGGCCCATCTCGATGCCGACGCTGCTGGCGAGGTCGTGGGAAAGCTGGCGGCCGGTCTCGAACGGGATGCCGAGTTCCTGCTTGCGGTCGCGCAGCAGGGATTCCACCTGCGCGTCGCGTTCGAGGCTCTTGGCCATCCCCGCCATTTGCTCGGACACTTTCCGCGCGCCCCGGAAATCGCCGTCGCGCTGCAATTCCTCGCGGTGCTGGCCAAGCTGTTGCCAGCCTTCCACGAAGCGATCCGCGCGCTTGCCGGGATCGGTGCGGATTTCAGCTTCAAGCTGCATGGCGCGGATGGCCTGCGCGGTTCGTCCGCCCGCCGCATCGGACACGAGATCAGGATTGCGGCTGTAAGCCTGCTCCATGTCCTGCGCGGCGTGCTTGCCGGTCTGGTTCATCGCCTCGCGCGCCTTGTCGAGTTCGGCGCGCTGATGCGGCAAGACGGGCAAGCCCTTGTCCTGCATCTTCCAGATGGAGGCGATGGCGTGCGCATGGCGCTGCGCGCCGATGGCGCGCATCCGCTCGCGCTCGGCCCGCGCCGCCTCGGCAGGATCGTGGCTTTGCGCGGGCGGCCGGAAGTTGGCGAAGATGCCGCGTTCCACGGTGGGCGCGGCGCGTCCAAGGTTGAGGCCGTCGAACATGCCGCGCTTCGGTTCGGGCGTTGCCGGGGCCGCGCGGTCCTGTCCGGGCAGGGAGAGACGCAGCCCGTCGAAGATGCCGCGCGCTTTCTCGACCACCGGCCTGACAATCTCGGCCACACGCTCGCCGAACGTGATGCCGCGCTGCTCGGCGAACTGCTCCGCGGGATCACGGCGCGCGTAATCGCTCGCCATATCCTTCACGCGCTCGCGGGACAGCGTCTGGACGAGTTTAGACGGATCGCGGAAATCGTCGCGCCCATAGTGAAGCTGCACGCCGTCGCGGTGGCGCGACATGCCGACATAGGCACCGTGCCGGTCCATGCCCGGCGTGGCGAGCACATGCGCCCGGTCCACGGTCATGCCCTGCGCCTTGTGGATCGTGGCGGCGTAGCCATGATCCACATGGGCATAATCCTTCATGTCGAACGCGACGCTGCGTCCGTCATCGCTGCGGACGGTCATGCTCTGCTGGTTCACCTGCTCGACGGTGCCTAGCGTGCCATTCTTCACCTCGAGCCCGCGCTCGTTGCGAAGGAACATGATGCGGTCGCCCGATGCGAAGGCACGCGCGCCCCGTTCGGTTTTTATCCGCACGTCATCGCCAAGCTGGCCCGCATCCCGCATCCGGTCGCGCGCCGCTTCGTTGAGTTCGCGCACCTCGTCATTGGTATGGGTGAGGATGATCCGGGTTTGATCCGGCGCGGCGATGCGCTCGCGATCCCAACGCTCGACAAGTTCGGAACGGGCCTGCTCGCGGGTCTCGGCGGCATGGACCATGCCGTGATCGGCATAGGCCCGGATCGCCTCGCCGGTCCTGCCGGTCGCCAGATGCCGGGTGGCGTCCTGCTGCCACTCGACATGCTGGCGGCGAATCTCCGTAATCTCGACGCCGCCATGCCGTTCGTGGATCGCGCGGAACGCCGCGCCCGCCTCGATTGCCTGCAACTGCTGCGGGTCGCCCACCAGCACGACCTTTGCGCCGGCGTCGGCGGCATGGGACAGCACGCGCTCCATCTGGCGCGTGCCGACCATGCCCGCCTCGTCGATCACCAGCACGTCGCGCGAAGTTAGAAGGTCGCGCCCCTGCGACCAGCCATGTTCCATGCTAGCGATGGTGCGCGACGCGATGCCCGAACCATTCTCAAGCCCTTCGGCAGCGATGCCGGACAGCGCCGCGCCGCGCACCTCAAACCCCGCGCGCTCCCACGCCTCCCGCGCCACACCAAGCATGGCGCTCTTGCCGGTCCCGGCGTAACCGACAACGACGCTCAATCCCCGCTCGCCCGTCACATGCTCGAACGCCGCACGCTGCTCGCCAGTCAATTCCAACCCGCGCCCCTCCGCGCTTGCCAGTGCGGCGGTGCGGTCCTTCTCGTCCACGCGATGCCGTTCGCGCTCGGCCATCAATTCGCTGGCGCGCTGCAACCGCTGTTCCGTCTCGATCATCTCGCGGCTGGTAAAGCGATCGTCGCCGCGCCCGTCCTTGCCAAGCGCGACAAGATCGGGAGACGTGCGAACGGCGCTCATCGCCCGGTCATATTGATCCTTCCCGTCCGTGTGCCGATGCACGAACATGGCAAGATCGCGCGTCGTGAATGTCGCCTGCTGGTGCGTGATCGCGTCCAGCGCCACGGAAGGATTGGCAATGATGCGCTCGCCGTTGCGCTGCGCGATGGCGCGGTGAACCTCGATGCGCTCGGACTCAAGCCCACGCTCGTCCATCCGCTGCGCGGCGGGGCCGATCTTGTCTTGCGGTTCAAGGTCGATGCCCTGCGCTTCCAACGAACGGTGATCTATGCGGGCGTCGATATCCAGCTCTGCAAGGCGGCTGTTGACATGCTCGGCCCACCGCTCGCGCCACTGTTCCACCAACTCCGTGCGATTCCAGTTGCGTTCTTTCGCGCCGAAACTATCGGGGCCAACCTCGCGCATGGTGAGCATGACATGGGCATGGGGCTTGGGCTGGCCGTCCGCGCCAATATCCCAATGCACATTCAAATCCGCGATCATGCCGCGCGCGACAAACTCCTGCCCCACGAAATCGCGGGCAAGCTCGATGCCCTGCGCTTTCGTCATCTCGCGCGGAATGGAAAACTCCACCTCGCGGGCAAGCTGCGCGTCTTTGCGCATCTCGGTTGCCTCGACCTCGTTCCAGAGCGTGGCGCGATCCGACAAGCGTTCGGGTGCGCCTTCGGGCAGCATGATCTCGCTATGCTCGACGCCCGACTTGGCGCGGAAATCATGGTCGCGGTCCAGCCGCTCGTCGTGCAGGCGCTCGCTCGCGCGATAAGCGGCGGCGGCAACGCTGCTACGCCCTTGCGCGCGCCCGATGACCTGAACGGAGAAGTGGTAGATCGCCATAGCGACATACCATCTACTGCCTTAAGCGCACGTCGGCACGACGTATAAGCGCGCCCTCCTCGAATAAAATCCGAGCAGGGACTAGGGTCAGGACCCATTGATCTGAGAGGGATGATCTGATTCAGGCTCCGCAAGGAGACGGAATTTGAGCGACCTGTATTGGCTGACCGATGAGCAGATGGCTCGGCTTGAGCCCT
>Ga0180219_1002316_pt1 | contig 11432 bp, 13 predicted proteins | sample eDN3rd30CBELigMG_FD_151338 | JGI IMG/M metagenome (GOLD analysis project Ga0180219, IMG submission 151338) | Enriched Miracle-Growth compost microbial communities from Emeryville, California, USA - eDNA 3rd pass 30_C BE-Lig MG (version 2)... ...
CGAGACCTTCCCCACGTTAACACATTACATATGGCGTGCCCGCGATAACGGCGCTAAGCTGATCGTTGTAGACCCACGTGTTATTCCATTGGCCCGAACTGCTGATCTGCATTTAGATGTGAAGCCTGGAGGTGATTCGGCTTTGTTTGGTGCGATGCTCAAAATCTTGGTAGATAATGATTGGTTGGATCATGAATTTATCACTCAGCATACCGTTGGGTTTGAAGAAACAATCGAAGCTGTGAAAGATTATGACCTGGATTGGGCCGAAGCACATACCGGAGTTGCTAAAGAGAAGATATGGGAGGCGGCTAGTTTATGGGGGAAAGCCAAAACCAGCTTCTTGCTTCATGCCAGAGGAATCGAGCACCATACAAAGGGTGTAGATAATGTATTAAGCTGTATTAACTTGGTACTGGCTACGGGTCGTATTGGCAAGCCCTACTGTGGCTACGGAACCATAACCGGTCAGGGAAACGGACAGGGGGGAAGAGAACACGGACATAAGTGCGATCAACTGCCCGGTAATAGAGATATCACCAATCCGGCTCATCGACAGTATATTGCTGATGTATGGGGAATAAAAGAAAGCGAAATGCCCGGAAAGGGTTTAACCGCTTATGAACAAATAGATGCCATCCATCGCGGCGAAATCAAAGGACTCATTTCCATTTGTTTCAACCCGTTGGTGTCTTTGCCGAATAATAATTATGTGCGCGAAGCATTTGAGAAATTAGAATTTTACATGTGTATTGATACCTTTCTAAGTGAAACAGCACGTTATGCAGACATCGTCATGGCTGGCTCGTTACATGAAGAAGAAGAAGGTACCGTTACCACAGCCGAAGGGCGCGTAGTAAAAATTAACGCGGCCGTCACCCCACCTGGAAAGGCCAGAAAAGATGGCGAGATTATCATGGAGCTGGCAGCGAGGCTAGGCGAGGGCGATAAGTTCAGTTTTCCGTCGAGTGAGGCCATTTTTAACGAGCTACGGGTCGCTTCAAAAGGTGGCACGGCCGACTATTTTGGTATTACCTATGAAAAGGTTGAGCGGCAGATGGGGGTTTTCTGGCCTTGCCCGTCGCTTGATCATCCCGGTACACCCCGGCTCTGGGAAGATCGCAAATTTAGTACACCCGATGGAAAAGCGCATTTTAATCCAGTACGTTTTAGGCCGCCCACAGAAGTAACAGATGACGAGTTTCCGGTGGTTTTGACTACGGGAAGGGTGGTTTCGCAATATTTGAGCGGCACTTCTACTCGGCGCATTGGCAAATTGGTAGATCAGTATCCCGAGCCACTCTTGGAAATACATCCCCAATTGGCATCCCGTTATGGTATCAAAACGCGCGACATGGTGCGGGTAAAAACGCGTAGGGGAGAAGCGGAGTTTCCTGCGCAAGTGGTAGAAACCATTCGGGAAGATACCGTTTTTATACCCTACCATTGGGGAGGGAAGCATGCGGCAAATCAACTAACGATTGGAAACTTGGATCCTATTTCGAAGATCCCGGAGTTTAAAGTTTGCGCTTGCCAGTTAATCCCTACCGGAAAGGTGGCTTCAGAAGCTTTTACAGAAACGGCTTATCAAAGTAATTTATAGGTTAAAAGAAAAGAACAACATACATAAAAAAACTATTATGCCCGAAACGAATTATAACATGGATATGGCCTTCTTTGTAGATATGCAGCGTTGTATTGGTTGCCACGCCTGCGAGATGGCCTGTGCCGAGTGCGAAACAAATGGCCAGGAAAGTATGATCCACGTCAACTATGTAGACAGGGCGGTGAGTGTACAAACCACCGTACAGGTGTGCATGCATTGCGAAAATCCGGCATGTGCCAATGTATGTCCGGCCGACGCCATCCATCAAGATGATTTTGGTGTGGTACATTCGGCCAATACACCCCGTTGTATCGGCTGTTCTAATTGTGTATTAGCCTGTCCCTTTGGGGTCCCGAAGAAGATGGAAGAAGCCGAGTTGATGATGAAGTGTAATATGTGCTACGACAGAACCAGTGCCGGTAAAAAGCCGATGTGTGCCACGGTGTGCCCCAGCCAGGCTTTATATTACGGCACCCATGAAGAAATTGCGCGCATGCGTCCCAACAGTACGCCCGTTAATTCCTTTAAGTTTGGCAATCAGGAGGTCAAGACGAAGGTATATGTCATGATGCCTAAGGGAGCTAAACAATTAATTGTAGGCTGAAAAAAGATAGCTCTATGGTAACGAAAGATATCGCACAGCATCCAGAAGACATGCCGAACTGGAAAAGTGATTTTCCCATTCAGCAGAAGAAAGCAACACACGTCAGTCGCCGCGAATTCGCTAAATTTCTGGCCTTATTTTCGGGTACGCTTGCATTGGCCAATGGGGTTATTGTCATCCGTTCGTTGTTGTTTCCGGCGAAGCCCCTAGTGGGCGAACATTACGTTTGCCAAGAAGCAGATGTAGCCGTGGGGCAGATGTTCCAATTTAAAATTGAAGGTGCAGAGATCATTCCTTATATATTGGTTCACCTCGAGGAAAACGAATGGCGTGCTTTCGAGCAAAAATGTACACACCTTACCTGTGCCGTACGTTATCGCGATGACCTAAAGAAAATAGAATGCCCCTGTCATCATGGTTTCTTTAGTGCCGATACAGGTGAAGTACTACAAGGGCCACCTCCAAGACCGCTTCCGCAATTACAAGTTGTGATTAAAGAAGGAAAGGTCTACGTAAAAGAAGAAAATGCATAAAACAATAAAAAATGAGTGATTTCCGAAGTTCACAAAACGAAGCACATCCCAATAAAACGAATACTTTAATATTGGGGATTATTTTATTACTGGTTTTGTTTGTTAGTATACAGATATGGTTTCTTTTCGGGGCGTTGAATAATGCCTTGCAAGACAATATGTATTTTGCTATCACGACCTTTGTTGGCTCGCTTTTACTGGCCCTCGCTTCCTTTTTTGTTTTGCGATACTTACCTGATCCCCTCAAGACCGAACGGAAAAAGAAAAAAGAATGAAGGTGAAAATCAACGGATTACTTTCTTAAGATTTTATCCATCGCTTTCCCCTGAGCCAATTCGTCTATCAGCTTATCTAGATAGCGAATTTTTTGCATGAGTTTATCCTCCATTTCCTCTACCCGATAACCACAAATGACCCCCGTAATTTTCGAAACATTCGGATGGAGTTGCGGTGCCTGGGCGAAAAAGGTTTCAAAATCAGTTTTATTGTCAATCTGCTGTTGCAAGGTTTTTTTATCATACCCGGTTAACCAGCAGATAATATCATCTACTTCTGCTTGGGTACGACCTTTTTTTTCTGCTTTTTGAACGTAATGAGGGTAGACACTTGCAAAAGACATTTTAAATACCCGGGAATTGTTCATGGTATTGGTTTTAATTGTTCAACTCAGACCATACAAAAATAGTAATAAAAAATAGTCGAACTAACCACCTTGTTTTAAGATACCTCCAAACATGTTCAACATGGTATTCAAAGCATGCGCTGAGTGCATACGTTCACCATTTTCGAGCGATTCTTGTGCGGCTATTGCAGCTCTTCTGCGCATATGGCGTTCATAAAAAGCAATGGCCTCTTGTAAGGTGTTATACTTGCCAGACGTTAAAGATTCACTCAATTCCAAAGCGTCCAGCATAGCCATATTAGCACCTTCTCCTGCAAAGGGGGGCATCACATGTGCGGCATCACCTAGTAGGGTTAAATGAGGTAAGGCCTTCCACGTTTGGTCTAAGGGCATGCAGTAGATCGGGCGCGGAATAAAAGGTACCGTTACGTTTTCAAAAAGTTCATGCCAAATACTGCTCCATTCGGGATATGTTTTTTTAAACCAATCCAACACCTGGGTTTTATTTGTATAATCCAGCCCACTGTCTACTGCCCAATTTTCATCCGCTTTGAAGCTGGCATAGAACCCCAAATGGCCATCGCCTTTTTGGCCCAGCAATACATTCTTTTTATTGCCAAATGCCATAATTTTTCCACCATTGTTCCATGCATGGATACGGGGCGCAGCTGTTTTCGAATGATAAATGGTGCCTTCCAGCATCGTAATCCCAGAATAAAAGGGTTTAATAGTGGTCACGTAGGGCCGAATTTTAGAATGGGCACCATCAGCAGCGATAACTACATCCGCGTAGGCAGATGATCCGTTTTTGAAATGCAACAGCCAACCATCGTTTTTCGCTTCCATGGAAATAAAATGGCTATCCCATACCAGTGTTTCTGGCTGTAAAGACGCTAACAATATTTTTCTTAAAGCACCACGATCTATTTCAGGACGAAAATGTGCTTCGCCGAAATTTTCATTCGGTTTGATTTCATGGTCGCTGAAAAAGACTTCCGCCTGTTCATTTACGATCAGTTTTTTATCCGCACCGGGGAGAAAATTTTCTTTAAAAGCCGCTAACAAACCAGCTTTGCGGATAGCTGCTAGTCCGGAGTCGTCATGTAGATCGAGCGGTGAACCCTGTACACGGGCATGTTCATTAATATCTCTTTCATACACCTGAACATGCGCGCCCTGAAGCTGCAATAGCCTCGCTAATGTTAACCCTCCCGGGCCAGCACCAACAACAGCAATTAACTTATTTTCTAATAGCATACCGTACATTTTTTAAATACGGTACAAAACTATGGCTGTTTCAAGACGGATAATAGTATAAATCGGTCGTTTTTATTTTCGGATAATTCCTTGGGCACTACACCCGAAAATTTCTTGATTTCTTTGATAAAATGATTTTGGTCTGTAAAATTTAATTCCGGAAAAAGTTTTCCGTGAGCAATATGCTCCAAGGAGGCTCTAAAGCGTAAGATGGTACAATATGCTTTTAATGAGAGTCCGAATTGCTGATTGAAATAACGATTGATTTGCCTGCTGCTCCAACCTACGTTTTCTGAGAGCTCTTTTACACTCATTTCGCCTTTTGAAGCATAAATTAAGTCGAACAGCTTGCGTTTTCTTTCATCCATTTTGTGCGGTAAAAGTGTCTTTAATTTTTGGGATGCCTTCCGATAGAAGTTATCAAAATCTTCCAGGTCGCTTCCATGGAAATCCCAAAAATGATTCGGAAGATTTTTTGCACTATTTAAGGAGTCTGCAATAGAAGTCTGTAAAATATATTCGATGGCAAGTGGTTTGAAACTAATAACAAAAGTGCGTGTATGTGGTGGTATACTTCGCTTTTCTGGAAAAGTTTCCAATCCAACCAGTATCACCTGAAAGGGTTCGGATGCCGATTGCCAAAAAAATAAATCGATTCTTCCATCAGGCAATATAACCACTTCTTTGGCTTCATCAGCTGCATTATGAAACGTACCCATACTTTCTACAAAGTCGGCAAGCGATTCATCTGGGTTAATGAATGTACAGCTGAAGTTAGGATTCATTGTTTTTTATTACCTACTACAAACTTAGGTAAATTGTCTGCTATTTTATTAATCTACTCATTAAGTACTCAAAATATCCCATCTCCTTGCATATATCTCCAGAAATTAAGACATTCGTTCAGTCTTTATCAAATGAGGCCTATAAGAAGTAGCCAAATCTGCGGTATCGATCCAATTAAATGTATTTTAGTCTATGAGTAAACGATTTTTGCGAAAGTTATTGATTTTGGCGATGGGTGTCGCCGGAACGTTCCTCGCGCAAGCGCAACAGCAGGAAGTCAATAAACTTCCAGATTGGGCTTTTGGAGGTTTCGTGCGACCAGCTGGTGTGAATCCGGTCATCTCACCACGAGCACATACACTGTTTCTGGACCCCATGAGCGGAAAAAAGGTGGCTTGGGAGTCGAATGATACTTTTAATCCAGCAGCTGCTGTAAAAGATGGTAAAATAGTGGTGCTATACAGAGCCGAAGATAAGTCGGGCGTAAAAATAGGACACCGTACTTCACGTTTAGGCTATGCCGTAAGTAAAGACGGAGTATCTTTTACCCGTAAGCAAGCCCCTGTTTTTTACCCAGGAAATGATACGCAGAAAGAATTTGAATGGCCAGGAGGAACAGAAGATCCACGTGTGGCTGTAACGGAGGATGGACTTTATGTGCTTTTTTATACGCAGTGGAACAGAAAGATCGCTCGTTTGGGAGTGGCCACATCCAGAGATTTGGTGCATTGGGAGAAACACGGGCCAATCTTTTCCAAAGCAAAAAATGCCGCTTTAATACTCGATAAATTCCATAAATCTGCTTCCATCGTGACGCAGGTAAAAAATGATAAGCAGGTAATAGCCAAAGTCAATGGCAAATATTGGATGTATTGGGGCGAGCATGGTGTGTTCGGTGCCACTTCAGAGAATCTCATCGATTGGGAACCCATTGTAGAAAATGGCGCATTAAAAACATTTATAAAACCGAGAAAAGGTTATTTTGATAGTGATTTAACGGAGTGTGGCCCGCCAGCTGTGCTGACAGATCGTGGTATTCTATTGTTTTATAATGGAAAAAACAACCCAAATAATGGAGATAAACGCTTCAATAAAGGAACCTACAGTGCTGGTCAGGTATTATTTGATCGCCACGATCCTACCAAGGTAATCGATCGTTTGGATGTGCCTTTTTTAAGACCGATGGAACCCTTTGAAAAGAGTGGTCAATATCGAGATGGAACGGTATTCATTGAAGGTTTAGTTTATTTCAAACAAAAATGGTTTCTATATTACGGTTGTGCAGATTCTAAAGTAGGGGTCGCCATTTATGATCCGGCACATCCTGCAACACCCGATCCGTTACCTTAATTCATATTTCCATCTAAAATATAACGATATGGAAGAAACTATTTTGAGTGTCGATATTGGAGGCTCTCATATTACGGCTGCCGTTATCGACATCAGAAGACGGTCTTTGGTACCACAAAGTTTAGTTCGTAGAAAAATAGATGCACACGCTTCAGCACCGATTATCCTGGATGCTTGGGTAGATGCCTTAAAGACAGCAGAGCAAGCTTGGGGCAATAAATGCGGTGGTATGGCCGTGTCCATGCCCGGGCCTTTTGATTATGAACAGGGTATATCTTTAATCAAAGGTATGAATAAGTACGAGGCGCTCTATGGTCTCGATATCAAACAGCTATTTGCCGATCAGATGCAACTTCCTACAAAGGCTATTGGATTTGTAAACGATGCGGTGGCTTTTCTCTTTGGAGAAGCCCTTGCCGGTGCGGGCAAGGGCTCAAGTCGGGTTTTCGGTATTACATTGGGTACCGGCTTGGGCTCCGCTTTATTCGAACGAGGCATGGTCAAAGATCTCAATCTCGGTTCTTCTCCTTTTTTAGCAGGTATAGCCGAAGACTACATTTCAACACGAGGTATATTGGCCTGCTACCATTCGCTGGGAGGAAACGCGGTGCAGGATATCAAAACCCTAACAGAAGGAATCGATGTCGATACCAAAGCCAGAAAAGCAATCGATCAACTAGCCCATTGGCTGGCCAATTTTCTGTTGACGCATATACCGGTACTAAAACCAGATGTAATTGTCGTCGGTGGCAACATCAGTAAAGCCCATCGTCTTTTTTTACCTCAAGTTTCACATTTACTCAGTGAACATGGACAGCTTATTCCAGTAAAAGTTGCCGAGATGGGTGAGCAGGCCGCTATGCTGGGGGCTGCTTTTATGATGAATCAGTAAAGCATTACCCATAAGCTCGGCATTGATTAATCAACAGCCAATACAAATCGGCTATTTTCAACAGACCGGAGACGGATCTTTTTTATCTCTTCGTATTTCGCAGAATGATAACATTCCAGCGCCAATTCCTTGCTGGGAAATACAACTAACGCATTGACTTGGCTAGGTATTCCTTCTACAGTAACAGCCTGATTATCTGAAAACATGACGGAGGCGCCATACATAGGAAGTAACTTAGCCACTTCACTGGCGTATAATTCGTATCCCTGTTGATCGATTACATCGTAACTAATTATATAATATGCAGACATTGTTTGCTGATTTTAATTAATACATATATTCCGGAGGAGTGATGCCGTTGCACCTTAAATAAGTAACTGCCTGTCCACGATGGTGGGTTACATGATCTAATGTAGCATGAAATCCCTGAATTTCCATTTCATCTGTTAAAGGAAGGCTAATACAGGTTTTTTCAAGATGCAAGAAAGCCTGTTGGAGGTAGCGGATGGTCTCTTCCTTGCCCCGCTTTGAAATGGGAGGTTGCCATTCCTCTTCCTGTTGTAAGATATAATTTGCTTTCCACCATGCTATACCATAACCAATGTGATTCAGCAGTTCTACAAAATTCCAACTGGCACCTGTTGGTTTGAAGGTGTAATCTGTTTCCGGCATCGCCTCTGCCACGGCTAAAGTGTAATCTTTTGCTCTTTCCAGTGTTTCTAACAGTTGTTTCTTCATTGTTTTTTAAATTATTTGAAACAAAGGTATTTGTCGTACCGAAGAAGAACTTTAGGAATCTTGCTCTTTTTAAGGAAGTATTAACTTGTCAATAATTAGGTCAATTGTTGAATTTTTATCCTATACCTCACTGGTGCTAGTCCAAACCGCTCGGCAAATGTGGCAGAAAAATGATCAAGGCTGTTGAAACCGGATAAAAAAGCGATGTCCGTTACGGGATAGGAAGTTGTTTTTAGCAATAGTTCTGCATTTTTAAGGCGCAGTGATAATAAAAAGCTATGGGGAGAATGGGCGGTGAAAGTTTTGAAAATCCGACTGAAGTGGAAGGGGCTGATGCAACAAGCATCCGCAACATCCATTAAAGAAATATCCTGTGCAAAATGTTGCATCATGAATTCCTTTGCTCTTTCAATGGTGCTCAGGTGGTTTTTCTTTAGCCGTGCCGAAATGGTACTATGTTGAGCAGACGTGATGATATCTGCCGTTTTTTCTACAATTTCTAACACAATCAGGTCTAATTCTAGTCGATCGGTGCGATTCGATAGCAGTTTTGACATGAGGTAATAATGGAGAAATTCTGTATCAGCAGTAGTATGTATTTGGAGCGAATGGATATCCGGATCGGTAAAAAAGCGGTGCTGTTGATAATGTTCACATATTTGCTGATAAAATGTTTTGGTAAATTCGATAATGGTACATTCGTCTGGTATCTCATGCGTATGGGTAACCGTGTGTTCATAATCAGGCTTGGTAAGCAATACACGGCCAGTATGCGCATCAAAAGAATTCCGGAAAACATTGAACAGAAAGTTACCCTTTCTCACAAAACTGATAGAAAAGGTATCCACATATTCCGGTTTGGAGGTTATGCAGTCTGTACAACGACACTTAAAATTCAGTACCTGATAAAATCCGGATTGATATAAAGTAGAAATATCTGCGTCCATTTCAATTTACGGTTTGTCTCTTCCAATAAATCGGTTTTTCCCTAAGAGGAAACCGATGGCTTTTTCTATATTCTTGGTTCTGCTGGCTTCACTTTTTAAAAATGAAATATAGCGGATTATTTCCTTTTGCTTCGAAGGTGTTAGACTGTCAAACACCTGTTTCGCATCTTCATTTTCAGCAAGCGCCGTTACCAAATTCGGATGAGGCTGTAAAGTTCGGTCACCACTATCCACGCCTATCGTTACTTCAATAAGCTCACCAATTCTTTCCGGAGAACGCGGTAGCATCACGGTATTGATATACAATCTCCATGCGCCTTGGTATTTCAGCAACGTTTGCTTATAGGCATTGCCGTTTACTTTCCCCATTACGGGAATGTAGCCCTTATCTTTTCCAGCGTCTTTGAACAGTTGTTGCAATAAAGGTTCCGGAACAAATACAAACGGATTAATTCCGATGATATCCAATGGGGCTTTAAAAAGATACGTCATGTATGCAGATCAATTTGTTCAACACATCAATTCCCTGTCCACTTTGAATGTTTTTTCATTGCGCGATATCATACATATATACAAAAAATATACGGATTGATCATCAGCATGGTGTTGCATCTTGATTTCTGCCTTCATTCCAATGATCAGATTGATGAAGCATCATCCTTTTGCAGTCCATTCCAGTGAAATCAGATAAAATAGCTAGGATGAATTTTTTAATTGCAAAGGCCTTTTTCCTGTAAATTTTTTTATGTTCCTTATAAAATGAGATTGGTCGGCATAACCGTTTTCATAGACCACATCGGTCAATTTTGAAAAATCACCCGTAGATATTTGATCCAACGATGATTGGAATTGGATAATTTTTGCGAACTTTTTTGGCGATATTCCCACATAATCTTTGAACTTTCTCCGTAAGGTTCTTTCGTTGGTATGGAGGCATCGGGCTAGCTCCTGAATAGCCATTATACCTTTATTGTCTGTGATCATTTGAATGGCTCGTTGTAGTTCCTGATATTCTTCCATTCCTTTCTCTCGTGCCAGTTTCGAGAGGAATTGAGCGATGAGCTTCATTTGTACACTTATATCTGAATGGGCTAAAGCTTCTACAGGATTCTCTATGGTTGCTCCCTGTATGTTTGAAAGATCATAACAGTCGTCGTTTAGTTTTTTTGGATCAACACCAAACAACAGTTTGGAAGCAAGGGGGTAGAGCTGAAAAGCAATCATGGAATAAGGAGCGGCGACCAAAAGCTCAAACGGTGCTATCATTTGCCCATATAAGAAAAAAGAAGTAAGCACTTTTTTTCGAGGAAGTAGAAATCCCCTTTCCGATTGCAGGTATACGATTCCCGGATAGCCATCCGCGAAAAACGGAAGGATCGATTCTTTTGGGCCATCTTGATCTTCCAAAACAGTAATTTCCTTAACAAACAATTCTAAATTGTTATCAGCTATTATATCAACACCAATTGTTGTCATACTCATATTTTAAGCCTGCTTTGGTAAGTACATATTTACTGTAAAGTTACAAAAATCTATATTCAACAGCTTTGATAAACTCAACAATGCACCTTTGGAATGAGTAATTAGAAGATGCTTTTAATTTTCACTTTCCATTGCTCAATTATTTCAGCATAGGCTTTATCCGCTTTTTCAAAGAATAAATGCTGCTTTATTTCAAAACCGCAATAGGTGTAAATTCCGGTGTCAGAAGTAAGCGAAAGTGCTTGGTCCATACCAGTGGCCCTATATTCTTCATGAGACTTTCCATGGGTATTGATAATGACCGCTTGCTTTCCCGTAAGCAATCCTTTTTGTACCCCTTGATCGTATCGATAGGCAAAACCATAACTGAAAACCCGATCAATATACCCTTTCATCATGGCTGGCAAGCCTGTCCACCAAATCGGATAAATGAAGGTAAGGCACTGTGCCCATGAAATGTAATGCTGTTCCCTTTCCACCTCTTCCGTAACTTCACCTTTGCGTTGTCCGGCCACATCCTCCAAAGAAAGTACCGGGTTAAACTGAAGTTTGTATAAATCCCTAACAATGACTTCATTTGTGCCTTGTTGAAGATGCGCTACTAAGGTCTCTTTG
>Ga0180219_1002317_pt1 | contig 11431 bp, 12 predicted proteins | sample eDN3rd30CBELigMG_FD_151338 | JGI IMG/M metagenome (GOLD analysis project Ga0180219, IMG submission 151338) | Enriched Miracle-Growth compost microbial communities from Emeryville, California, USA - eDNA 3rd pass 30_C BE-Lig MG (version 2)... ...
CGCGCCTTGCTCCGTCAGGAATTTCTGCGTCTCGGGCATGGCGGTAATGTCTAGCGTCCAGCGTTCGAGCTTGCTCTGGATGTCGGCCGGCGTGCCGGCCGGCACCCAGATGCCCCACACGGCAACGATATCGCCGGTTTTCGCGCCGCTGGTTTCCCTCAGCGTGGGCACTTCCTTCAGGCTGGGAGACCGTGTGTTCGATGAAATGGCGAGGATTTTCACGCGGTTCTGCTTCGCCTGGCCTGTGGCGTAAACCACATCGGCGAAGGCAAAGTCGAGCTGCCGGCCTGTCACGTCCTGCACTGCGTTGGAGGTCGCCTTGTAGCCGACGAACGTCGCCTCCGCGCCGATGGCGTTCAGGTAGAGCGCCGACGCTGCGATGGCGCTGCCGGTCGCCGCGCCATAGGTGGTGCGCGGCCCCTTTTTCTTGATGTAGGCGGTCAGGTCCGCGACGGAGTTGATTCCGGAGTCGGGAGCGACGACCAGGACGAACGGCGTTTCGGCAAAACCGACGACGGGGACGATGTCTTTCTGCACGTCGATCGGCAGCTTGTGGAACAGGGCGGCGTTGCCGGCCGTGCCGACGGTGGCGGAGAACAGCAGCGTCTGTCCGTCAGGTTTGGCGTGACCGGCGGCCTCGAGGGCAAGATTGCCCGAGGCGCCGACCTTGTTTTCCACGACGAACGTGCCGCCGGAAAGTTTGCCGAGCTTGTCCGCATACCAGCGCGTCATGATGTCGGCGCCGCCGCCGGCGGCAAAGCCAAGCATGATGCGCACCGGCCGGTCCGGATACTCGGCGGCCGCGGGCGCGGCCTGGGCGAACAGGACCGCTGTGGACAGGCAGGCAGCTATCATACGGGCGAACATGGCGTTTCCTCTGCGTTTCCTCTTGGCCGGGACATGGCTTGTGGGTGTTGCCGTCGATTGCGGCTACTGTGCAACAATGGCACCGGCGCACCGCAGGAGGCAAGTGCCGTGCAGTGAGGGGCGTGGTGCCGACCCAGTCAGGAAGAAGAATGATGAAACCGGCCAGGCCTGTCATCGCCATCGTCATGGGCGTTTCCGGCTCGGGCAAAACCACGGTCGCGAAACTGCTCGCGGCCGCCCTCGGCTGCCGGTTTCAGGAAGGCGACGATCTCCATCCGGCCGCCAATGTGGAGAAAATGCGCAACGGCACGCCGCTGACGGACGCCGACCGCCGGCCCTGGCTGCAGACGATCGCCGCGATGATCGACGATTGCCGCGCGCACGGCGAGTCCATCGTCATCACCTGCTCGGCGCTGAAGCGCACCTACCGCGACATCATCATCGGCGATCGGCAGGATGTCACCCTGGTCTACCTGAAGGGATCGCGCGAGCTCATCCGCCACCGGCTGGAAGGGCGGCACGATCACTTCATGCCGTCAGCCTTGCTCGGCAGCCAGCTTGTGACGTTGGAGGAGCCGGGGGAGGATGAGCATGCGATTACCGTGGATGTTGGTGGGCGGCCTGGGGAGATTGTTGGGGAGGTGCTGCGGGTGCTGGAGCAGAGGCGAGGTGGCGAGCTCCCAGGCGCTTCGCGGTAGGCCCGCGAGCCTCCAGGGACCGAACAACGGGATTGATAGCGCGTCAGCCAACGCCCGAGAGCGATTTGGCATCGCCGCCCGTCCGTTCTGTTGCGGTAGGAGGAGAGAGACGTCGGATGTCGCGCGAACGGACCAACCGAACGCCCGACAGCGACGTATCGACGATGCTGGCTTGGCATTCGCGGGTGAAGTCTTCACGACATTCAGGGTGTCGGAACCGGCGGCCATCGCTCGGTGCATCCTGCATGATGTCGAGAGACCGGCTACTGCTGGGCCTGCGGCACGTGCGCGCTTCTGACCGCTGCGTTTGCGCACGATCCGGGGTCTTACGATCTATATATCCTAGAGCAATGGCGCAGCCTGGCAGCAATCTATAGCTTAGTCAAAGGTATGTCCTGCCCCCAATAAACTGAAATCGCAAACGCAGAAGTGAATTCGCTAAATATTTTCAAAGTGACGTTATTTTATACTCTATTTTTATGCTTTTCCAGTTCCGATTACCTCGGACGAGATAGTTAGAGGCAGAATATTCATCCATTTTTGCGTGAGACGCTGCGTTGGTTGATGGGGTCGCAAGTTTGACCCTTGTGTTCAATTCGCAGTGGTTTGTCGATGCATTAGATCTTTTTGACTGACATTACCGTGTAGTATTATTGGCGCTGTCTGTGGCGGAAATCGTTAGGTTTGGTCGTGCGGTTTTGACCAGTCGTCGTCATGTCTTCAGGAAGAGGTTTGCGACAGGAATGAAAAGCATCCTCACGACCTCTGTGTTCGTGATTGCACTTGGCTCTCATGCTCGCGCCGCAGAAGAACTCCACGATATTCAGGGTGTCCGATTAGGGGTTCCGCTGACCGAATTTCAGCAATTGCATTCTCCAGGCGCGTCAGAATCTGGATCTCCTTCAGTAATTGTCAGCTCAAACGATTCTGAAGCAATTCCAGTCTGCGGCTTCACCCCTATATCTCAAAACTTATGATGGCGTGCTTGGCGACTTGCACATATGCTCAACTGACACTCGAGAGTACGGCGACAGCTAGGGGACTGACCGTCAGCAGCTTGGACGCATTCGCTACTATCTTTACCTTCGTGCCGAAACATCCAGGCGCGCCCCTTAGGCGCGCATCCGTTGAATTGATGCTGCACGCAACGCCCTTCGACTCCGTCGTGAGCTATGTGTCAAAACCCCATGGCGGTCCGTTTCCAACCGGAAAACCGAACGATGGCGGCAAAGTCATAGTTCGTTCGCTCGATAACAGCGTGGTATGGGCCAGCGCCGGCAGCACCATCTCTGTGACGGAATCTGTCATGAGCGGCGATATTAGGCTCGTGTTTGAGCATCGGATTGATCGACGCGAAGCTGAAATCGTACTCGCGCTTGCTGAGCATTTTGAGCGACCGGTGCAGGTAACCTCATTAGCTCCCTCCGGGATTGGTCGGTCACCAGCTGTTCTTTTGGCGTCGGTGTCTCAAATTTGGGCATCGGATACCGAACTCAAAAACTTGTATTCAGGGAAATCTACTGTTTATGACCCAAAATATCGCGATCATCACGCCCGTGTACAACGACTGGGAGTCGTTGCAAGTCCTGCTCACCGAGCTCGTAGCCTGCTTTCGTGAACGCGATTGTACAATTTCAGTCATTGCAGTTGATGATTGCTCCAGCGAACGGGCCCCTTCAAAGATGGGACTCTTTCCTCCGATAGTCAGCGTAAGTATTTTGCGACTCTCCGTAAATATGGGCCATCAACGTGCCATTGCTGTTGGCTTGGCTTCGATCGCTATGCGCAAGGATATTGATGTGGTCGCTGTTATGGATAGCGACGGGGAGGATCGCCCCGAAGAGCTTGTTCGCCTTATCGACTCCGTTACCAAGAACCCCAAGTTGGCGGTGGTAGCACAAAGGGCGAAGCGTTCTGAAGGGCGCGGCTTCCGATTGGGTTACCGGGTCTACACGGGGCTGTTTCGTCTCTCGACCGGACAACGAATTGACTTCGGGAATTTCTGCGTTCTGCCCTTCGAGTATGTAGCTCAACTCATAAACAGACCGGAAATCTGGAATAACTTCGCAGCTACTTTGATCCGGTCTCGAATCCCCATGGCGCGGATACCAACAGCGCGAGGCCTTCGCTATGCAGGCCAGTCGAAAATGAATCTCATCAGCCTGGTTACCCATGGGCTTGGAGCAATGTCGGTATTTTCGGAGGTTATCTTTGTGCGAATCCTCTTCGGCAGTGCACTTCTACTGGGGTTGGTGACAATTGGAGCGTTTGCAGTTCTCCTTATTAAGATGTCTTCCGATGCTGCCATTCCCGGTTGGACGACGAACGTCTTGGGCTTCCTTGTGGTGGTTGGACTTCAGACTGTCATGATGGCTGTCATGATGGCTTTTCTCCTCCTCAACAATCGGACTGCGATACAGATCGCTCCCTTGGAGACTGCGGCCAGCTACGTGTGTGAAAAGAAAATCTTCTCCGCAACCCACGCTAGCGAACAGGGAGCGGAGATATGAGTACGGAACTCGATTACATTGGCGATGAACTTGCAGTTTTCGCCCTGGCGAAAAACTGGAAGGCTTATTTCGCGGCTAATCTTGCCCCCTTCATTCGAGGAGAAGTCGCAGAGCCTGGCGCGGGTCTCGGGACAACAACGTTGACTCTTTGCGACCCGGCGGAGAAATCGGGCTGGCTGTGTGTCGAGCCAGATAGAACGATGGCCGAGAACCTATTAAAATTGCGGGACGCTGGCGGCCTGCCTGCACGATGCGATGTTCATTGCGGCGTATTGGCCGACCTTCCAGCAGAAAAAAAGTTTGATACCGTCATCTATATTGACGTGATCGAGCATATCGAAGATGACCAGCATGAATTCGAGACTGCGGCAGCGCGCCTGCGACCGGGCGGCCGCATCGTTATCCTTGCTCCGGCATGGCAACACCTCTACAGTCCCTTTGATAAGCGGATCGGTCATTTTCGACGTTATTCCCGCGCCACCCTGGCTGCATTGCGGGCGCCCGGGTTGCGGTTGGAGACCTCTTTCTATCTCGACAGTGTCGGGTATTTCGCATCACTTGCGAACCAGATTTTCATGAAACAAAGTATGCCGGTCAAGTCGCAGATCGTTCTATGGGATAATGTTATGGTCCGCGCATCGCGCGTGTTAGATCCTCTGATCTTTCAGACTATTGGACGCAGCGTGATCGCGGTTTGGATCAATGAAAGTGGCCGCTAATTTTCCCGCGATAGCCCTGTCTGACAAACTCGTGACACTCCTGCGCTTTTGTCTCGTAGGCGGCTTTGCCACGCTGGTCTTCATCGGCCTGTCTTGGTTGTTGCTTTGGCTGGAGTTGCTGCCTGCCACGATCATTAATGTCGTGGCTCTGGCGGTAAGTTTGGGCGTCTCTTATGTCGGACATTATTATTTTACCTACCGCAAAAGTCGCGGCATGCACGCGTTTTTTGGGCTGCGCTTCTTTGTTGTCACGACGGTTCTTGGCCTGGCTAGCGCACTCTTCACGCATGTTGCGATTGAGAATTTCCGGATATCGCCTTATATCGTATCGATGTTGGTTTCGGTCCTCTATCCTGTATTAAGTCTGTTGCTGCATCATTTTTGGACGTTTGCCGAAGCCAATTAACGGCTGCCGGATGATTTATCCCGACCATTGCTGGCTTCGAGGATGTTGAGCTTAGAGGTAGTAGTTCTACGGTCGTAGTGGATGGCTGCGATAGGCTCGCACCACCGGTCTGCTGAGGCTATCGTTCTCTCTCGCCACAGCTCTAGGCCCGAAGGAGCAGCGAGTCGGCACTCAATTGGACGCAGATTTCTTGGCTTAGGACCACAGGAGATCTTTTCTCGGTTATCGTTTATCCATAATAAGAAGATGCATGCTCAGGGCGTTGGCAAAGTCAGGAAGCAATCAATGAATGAAGTGAAAGCAAATTTTTCTCAATCATTTGTACTTCCATTTTTTCTGACCATCGCCTTTGTCTTCCTTTATGGAATTCAGGACCTCGCCGGATTTGCTCGATTCGGGGGAGCGTACACTCCGTTCGCAGCATCCGAGGCGGTATCAGCGCAGACGTATGACGAAACGCAACTTTACGCTCCGGGAGCTCGCCGGTTTGCGGAGACAGGCAGTCTTACGACAGAAGCGGATATCTACGAATTACGTAACGAGCCGTCCGCATATCCGGTTTTACACAGCATAGCGCTGGGCTTAATGGCAAGAGCGCTAGGCTCGTTCGATTTAACGTGGGCACTGGCGCATGCTGTCTTCCCAGCACTCATTTGGCTGGTTCTATATCTCTGCGCGCGGGGCGGTGGCCTTTCGCCAGTATCGGCAGCTGTTCTAGGCGCATGCGTCTGTCTGGTCTCTTTCGGACCGCGAAACTTCTTTCTGATGGGTGAGCACGCCTTAATACAACCGCTTGAACTAGCGCGGACGCCCCAACCCAGTTTGTCGTTTTTACTGCTGATTATCTCGATATGGACGACATCTCGCGCTTTCGTAACAAAAACTATCTTTAGTTCCGTAGTGGCCGGCGTTGCCTTATCGCTCAACTTCTACAGTTATTATTACTATTGGATCGGGATGGGGCTGGGACTGTCTGTGTGGTTCATCAGCGCACTGGTTCTCAGGCGTTATGCTGATTTGCGAGTGCTGATCGTAGCTGGGTTAACGTGCGTCATCTTTGCGCTGCCCTATTTGCTAACAGTGATAGAGGTACGGCACTCGGAGTCGAACCTGGCTCTAATGGCACGAGTAGGCGTTTTCACACATGCAGTGAATTATAGCGGCCTCTTGATCGCGATATCTTTTGGCTGCTGCGCAGTAGCGGCCTACGTCAGAAATCAACACCATCCACTGGTTTATGTATATGCCTTCGCGGCAACCGGTGCGGCACTCGGTCTTAATTTTCAGGTCCTGACCGGCTACAATGCTCAGCACGAAGGCCATTTTACGAACAGGTTGCTGCAACCACTGGCCTTTTTTCTTGCCGGAATGATAGTGCTGCCTTTTATCCAGCGTTCGAGAAGCTGGCGGCCGGTCGGCATCGTTGTTCTAATCGGTTTGTTGGTGCTTGCCACATATCGGCAGGTTCGCGTGAGTGAGAATGTCATCGCACATCAAGACCGAACCAGTTCACCGATAGGCGTTGTCGACGGACTTAAAGGAATGGGTTTACCGTCTGACTCGGTCATAGGTTGCGCTGATCCTGAAATTTTCATGGTCGTACCCGCAGAGAGCACATTTTGGAACTTTGTTCCTTATGGCGACAGAACGCTGGCTTCCAACGAAGAAATCTTTTTGCGGTACCTCACGCTCAGAAAAATTGAGGGGGCAACGGAAGCCGATGTGCGGAAGGAGTTCGCTGGCGGATATCCTTCAAAAAAGCGGGACCGTGATCTGAATTATCACTTTTTTCTCTATCGGTGGACGGCCGACGCTCTGATGCAGAAAATTGAACAGCAATGGCCGTTGATCGATTTGGATACTGAGCTTCGAGATCGAAAATTGGATTTCGTCGTCAGTCAGCAAATGTCGCTGCAACAGGCGCCGACGCAGAGAGTCCGCTTTGTTAAAATCGGAACCGTTGGCAAATGGAACGTATTCAAAAGGGAATGAGATCAGAAGTCTCTTTTCTCCAAGAAGTCAAAGCGCCCGACAGTCTTTGGGTTCGAGTTGGCCGTCAGGTGGTTTCGATTGGGCGTCACCACCGCGCCAAACATGACGGCCGGTGTCGCGAAGATAAATGCGCAAACGCTTTGTGAGTGACCTGCGACTGACTTTTCATTCAGCCGCAACTAGAGTGGCGGCATATGTTTGGTTTGCGCCCTGGACTTGGCCGCTTAGGTCCGGCTTCGCGGGGTAGCTTTTTGCGTTTCAGCGCCAGCCGGTTCCCAAGCGCCATGGCGGGGTCGTTCGATTAGCGTCGCAAAGCAACGATCTGCATGTATTCGACGGTCTGTTTGGGACCCTTCTAAGGAGGGGGCTGCTGAGAATTGTACAGCCTCGTCGAAAGCCGCAGAATGGAGACGCCTTGGTGACGCGGCAAAGCCGGCCCGAAGACATTGAACGTAGCCGCAATTTCGGTGAGTCAAACTGGCTGGGGAACCTGGATTCTCACTGAAGAATTTTTAAGTAGCTGAAATGGATGTAACAATCTGATTTTTATGCTATAAATATTTATAGCGGTTACGACTGGCGGTTACGACTCGCCACATTTCAGGCTTTACCATGACAACAAACATCGTAAGAAAACACGGTCGCGCGTCCTACTACCTTCGGGTCATGCAGCCATCGGATATCAGCGACGGAAAAAAGCGCGAGATTTGGACGAGCCTGAAAACGAATGACCATGCGCAGGCGCGGAAGCGAGCGCCCATCGTGCTTGAGCGCCTTCGGCAAGAATGGGACGAAATAAGGCGGAAGCACACACTGCCGGCGGCAGAAGCCGAGACCCTGATATGGGAGCGCTACACGGCGTTAATCGAAGCCGACGACCGCTTCCGGGCGGCGCTGCCCACTGAGGCCGACTTAAACCAAATCTGGAAACTGCTTGAAACCGAGTTCGGCCAATACAGCGTCGAAGCTTTCCGGATCTTCGAGATCATCCGCGACGAATTCAAAGACGAGAAAGCGGCCCGGACGGAGCGTCTCGCCACCTTGAAAGCGGATGCGGCTGTCGGCGAAGTGCGGTCTGTGCATGAAATCATGACCGGCCTGCTTGCGAAGGAAGGGCTAGCGCCGGCCGATACGCCCGAACATCGCAGGTTTGCCCAACACCTACAGCGCGCCGAAATGGAAGCGCTTAGGCGGGCAGCGGAGCGCGATGGCGGCGATTACAGCGGCGCGCCCACCGATCCCGTCGTGAAGCCGCCCGTGACCGCCAGGACGCCGCGCGCGAAGGCGGGAGAGCGCATTCTGGAATTGTACGATCAATTCCGCGTCGAACGGGCAGGGACTGCCACCGACGACACATGGAACCAAAATCGCAAGATCGTGGATTGGTTTTCCAGCTTCCTCGGGCGCGACGCCCACGTGTCGGCGATCACCCGGAAATCTGTGCGGGATTGGAAGGCGGGGCTTTTCAAATGGCCAGTGAAGGCGGCAGAGATCGCCGCGTTTAAGGGGTTGAGTTTTTCCGATGTCATCAAGGCGAACGAGAAGATCGGGAAGCCGACGATCAGCGAAAAGACGATCAATAAATATTTAGCTGCGCTGAGCAGCTTCGCCTCGTGGCTTCGTTCGGGCGGCTATCTAGACGAAGACGTCATGAGCGACCAGTTTTTAAACATCGATAAGAGCGTCAAGTCCGTCTTTCCATACTCAAATGAGCAATTGAAGACGATCTTTGCTTCGCCGCTGTTCACGACATGCGCCGGCGATGGAAAGGAATCCAAGCGCGGGGATATCAGAATCAGAGATTGGCGCTTTTGGCTGCCGGTTGTCTGCCTCTATACCGGGGCGCGGCTTGGTGAAATAGCGCAGATGGATATCGTCGATCTTCGACTTTTCAACGGGCACTGGTGCTTCTTTATAACGAAAGAGGGCGCAAAGAAGGACAAGACGCTCAAAACCAAGTCCTCACATCGCCTTGTACCGGTTCATCCAGAATTGATTAGGGTCGGCTTAGTTGAGCACCGGGCAAAAATGAGGGCCGCTGGCGAAACCAAGCTGTTCCCCGGCATAGAGAAAGACACACGCGGAAGTTGGTCTGGCGTGCCGTCTAAGTTCCTCAATGGATTATTGCGCAAGATCGGGGTGAAGACCGACAGCGGCGTGAATGTTCACTCTTTCCGTCACACAGCCATTGATGCGTTCAGAAGGGCGGGATATTTCGATTATCAGTCTAAGATTCTGACGGGGCACGCGAAGGCTGGGACGATAGGAGATTATGGAATTGAGGCGCAGGGCGATCTAGATACGCGCGCGCGGATGATCAATGCGATTAACTACGAAGGATTGAAGGTCGAGAATTAAGCTTTACAGAGGAAGACATCATTGACGGCAAATTCCGCGATCAACTGCGCAACAGCAAGAGCTTCGCTCTCTTGCGTTGGCGACGGAAGCCCATAAACCCCAGCGTATGAAGGCCGTGATTTTGTGCCCTGATGTAAGACCTTAATATTCAGCTTCCGCTTATCGCCTTGCTCTTTCATTTTACCAACGTTGAGCTGGGCTAACTGGTCGTCATTTTTGATATTTACGATTTTGCATGCAGAGCGACATTGCTCAAGGATTTGCTCTGCGGTACCGGAGAAGTGCTCGAAATAGTCGGAAGAAAGGTAATCTTCCTCTGGTTTTTCTTTTGTTGCCGGCCTTAGCAAAAACGCATCTGGCCACACACACAGCTTTCCTGTCTTGTCTGTGTAAATCAAACGCGCTCGACAGAATCGCATAACGTGGTGCTCATCAGGTATAGGCTTTCTCGCCATTTTGAGCGCACCTAGTCCAGATAAGAACCGAGTAGGCGGTCAAATTCCTTTAAAGAGCCGATATCCGCGCTCAAGCTAGCAACGCCATCCACGTCAATTTTAGCGGTCCATCCAACCTTATTATTACCTCTAAAGCCCGCAGTGACGACGCCTCTTGGGGCTAGCCACACGGCCAACATCTGCCCGCCGTTTCCGACACCGAGCGATTGCCAGCACTGATGTTGTGAGTAGACTGTCCAGCTAAGAAAATCTCGAAACGCTTCGGTCGTAGGAAAATCGTCTTCCTCGTACCAATTTTCCGCGTTGAGAAGGCGGTCGAGTTCAGAGAAAATTCGGTGCCTAACATTTGAAGTTAAGTGCATCGAGTATTGCGCTGCAGTTACTTTCAAGCCGACCAGCACATCAAAAAGACGCTCTTCGAAACCGGCATGGATGATGTTATCCGGCCGGACAAGGGTTTTGCCACCGCTGCCGCCGACTATTAAATGACGATCATAGGAAACAGACACGCTCTTCGGAGAATGAACGTCATCGTCATCCATCGGGCTAGATGGACTGAAGCTCCTAAACATCGCGTGCGCGTTCATCAAATAGGCCCCGAGCTAGCGGTGTTATCGAGCTTTCGAACAACTGATTCTTCTTGTCCCGAATGTCCTCTAGTTTCTCCCAAAAATCATCCCGCTTTATAGGAATATTCGCATCGAGAAACACGTCCAGATCAAGGGTAATCGAGCGATGATCGATAAGAATAGAAGGGACAATCGCGCTCTGAAATCTGCACTTCAAATCAGATTTTGGAAGTGTAAAAGTAGCGGCGCAAGTATATTCTGAAAGCGGACCACCTAAGTTCGGAGGTAGCTGAAAAGAAGTAATGAGGAAATCGTAAATAGGTCGGCTCTCTGCCATCGCCAGAGGTACATCAATTCTATTGACATATCGGACGCCGATACGATTTACTGTCGTTCTATTGATGATTTTTTCTAATGAAGCGAAATTATTCTTGCAGTCAGTTATTAGACTCTCCCAGCCCTCGTATGGAGCAAGGCGGATTGTTCCAAAATGCTGACGATCAAACATGATTACGTCGCATCCATTAGCGGCAGTCATTTTAAAGCCGTTCGGGCTCGCTTTTGCGCTTGCGACGCCATTATTTATATTTACGTCAAGCTTAAGGACGCCTTCAATTTTCGAATATCTACTTTTAAACCGCTGAGATATTCTTTGAAGATCGTTTTCCGACACCGGAGAGAAACCGAAATCAATCACCGCTTCAGTTATAGGCGGCTTTCTGTAGCGCTGTAGGTCCGCCATCGATCAACTCAGTATCCGGATGTAGGTGGCAAGTCTCATATACGATGCGTTAAAAAGGTAAACAGCCTACGACGGGCCAGCGCTGAAGTTTCCCTTCAGCGGGTCCCAGCCGACC
>Ga0180219_1002321_pt1 | contig 11417 bp, 8 predicted proteins | sample eDN3rd30CBELigMG_FD_151338 | JGI IMG/M metagenome (GOLD analysis project Ga0180219, IMG submission 151338) | Enriched Miracle-Growth compost microbial communities from Emeryville, California, USA - eDNA 3rd pass 30_C BE-Lig MG (version 2)... ...
ACAACCGCGAAACACTGGAAGTCCTGTTCAAGGGCAAGTCCATCGCCGATGTGCTGGACATGACGGTCGAGGAAGGTGCGGAGTTCTTCTCCGCTGTACCCGCCGTACGCGACAAGCTGGAAACGCTCGTCAAGGTCGGCCTCGGCTATATCAAGGTCGGCCAGCAAGCGACGACGCTTTCGGGTGGTGAGGCGCAGCGCGTAAAGCTTGCCAAGGAACTGTCACGCCGCGCAACAGGCCGTACGCTTTATATTCTGGATGAGCCGACAACCGGCCTGCATTTCCACGATGTGGCAAAGCTGCTTGAAGTGCTGCACGAGCTGGTCGAACAGGGCAACACCGTCGTGGTGATCGAGCATAATCTCGAAGTCATCAAGACTGCCGACTGGGTGATCGACCTTGGACCGGAAGGCGGCGATGGCGGCGGCGAGATTGTCGCCGTGGGCCGTCCGGAAGACATCGTGCAGGAGAAGCGCTCCTACACCGGCCACTTCCTCAAGGAATTGCTGGAACGCCGTCCCAAGCGCAGTTCAGAGGCTGCTGAATAAGCGGGAGGCAAAGAAAGTTGTTGGAAGCCGGGCCCAGTGTCCGGCTTTTTGCTATTCAGGTCGGTTTGATCGGTATCGATCAATCATCCACAGGTGAAGGATTTGCGCGGCAATTACCACGATAAACACCGTCCCGACCGATTGGATGGTGTACTTTTCGGGATCATGGTGGGCGGCAGAAATCAGCACGCTTGCCAACAGAACATAGAGCAATGGAATGAAGGCGAGAGCTGGAATTCTCGGAGCTGTCCAGTTTACTTGGCCTGACATCCCCCATTGCATGGGAAGCCGCTCAAATTCTCTGAACTGGCGATTGGCGATCACTGCAAGTAGCACACTTATTGCAAAACCAATCAAACTAGCTGCGAGCATAGGTATCTCCACATTAGAGCGCGTTTCGATCTGACTGGACCAGATAGGCGCTGTGATGTTGTGACGGTCAGTAGAAATCTCCACCATCCTGCAAACGAAAAAAGCCCGGCTGAACCGGGCCTTCTCGACAGCCATTCGCGATCATGCCGCGATGGCTGGAAATTTAATGTCACGATCCGTTCGAAGAGCTTTCACTCTCCAGATCATGATTAGCCGTTTACGGCGTCCTTCAGGCCCTTGCCAGCCGAGAACTTCGGCACGTTGCGAGCCGGAATAGCAACTTCCTTGCCGGTCGATGGGTTACGGCCGGTCGAGGCAGCGCGATGCGAAACGGAGAAAACGCCGAAGCCAGGCAGACGGACTTCTTCACCAGCCTTCAGGGCGCCGGTAACAGCGGCGAGTACGGCGTCAACAGCAGTACCGGCATCAGCCTTCGTCAAACCGCCCTTTTCCGCAACTGCGGCAACCAATTCGTTCTTGTTCATTGGCATTTCCTTTCTTTATCTACCGGAACGGATAACGTGACCGGATTGGTCGGAGTTTATTCAAATCGGTTCACAAACCAAGCCTGTCAACGTGAAAAAACCCCGGAAAACCGGGGTTAAACACAGAAATGCCGGGCAATTTGCCCGGCATTTCGATTGTTGGTCCTGATAGACACCTTTCAGCGGGGCAATCCGACTGAATCAGAATCGCCCGCCGGAAGCTCATTTCAGGGCATTACCCGTAAGCAAACTGCTTCGCATGTTTGCCGGAAATGCCTTAATGGGCGGTGGAAACCCCTGCTTCGTCTTCGACCGAAGGCACGGTCGCCGGGGTTGCCGGCTCAGTCCATTCAATCGGCTCAGGCTCGCGAACCAGAGCGTGCCTGAGGACTTCACCCACGCGAGACACCGGAACGATCTCAAGATTGTTCTTCACATTGTCCGGAATATCAGCCAGATCCTTGGCGTTTTCTTCCGGGATCAGAACCTTCTTGATGCCGCCGCGCAGAGCCGCAAGGAGCTTTTCCTTCAAGCCGCCGATTGGCAGGACACGACCGCGCAGGGTGACTTCGCCTGTCATTGCGATGTCCTTGCGAACCGGAATACCGGTCAGCACGGACACGATCGCCGTGACCATGGCGATACCGGCGGACGGACCGTCCTTCGGTGTTGCACCTTCCGGTACGTGCACGTGGATGTCGCGCTTGTCGAACAGCGGAGGCTCGATGCCGAAATCGATGGCACGCGAGCGGACATAGGAAGCCGCGGCGGAGATCGATTCCTTCATCACGTCACGGAGGTTACCCGTGACGGTCATGCGGCCCTTGCCGGGCATCATGACACCTTCGATGGTCAGCAATTCGCCGCCAACTTCCGTCCAGGCAAGGCCTGTCACGACGCCAACCTGATCTTCGCCATCGATCTGACCGAAGCGGAACCGCTCGACACCCAGATAGTCGGAGAGGTTTTTGTCAGTGACTTTCACCGACTTCTTCTTCGACTTCAGGATTTCGGTCACGGCCTTACGTGCCAGAGTCATCAGTTCGCGTTCGAGGTTACGCACGCCTGCTTCCCGCGTGTAAAGGCGGATAACATTGCGCAGCGCATCGTCCGTGACCGAAAACTCCTTCGGCTGCAGGGCGTGGTCCTTGATTGCCTTCGGCAGCAGGTGCCGCTTGGCGATCTCAAGCTTTTCATCCTCGGTGTAGCCGGCAATACGGATGACTTCCATACGATCCAGCAATGGACCGGGGATGTTCAGCGTATTTGCCGTCGTCACGAACATGACGTTCGACAGATCATATTCCACCTCAAGGTAGTGATCCATGAAGGTCGAGTTCTGTTCCGGATCCAACACCTCAAGCATGGCCGATGACGGATCGCCGCGGAAATCCTGGCCCATCTTGTCGATTTCATCGAGCAGGAAGAGCGGGTTGGACTTCTTCGCCTTCTTCATCGACTGGATGACCTTGCCGGGCATCGAACCGATATAGGTGCGGCGGTGACCGCGGATTTCAGCCTCGTCACGCACGCCGCCGAGCGACATACGGACATATTCACGGCCGGTAGCCTTGGCAATCGAACGGGCAAGCGAAGTCTTGCCGACGCCGGGAGGTCCGACGAGGCAGAGGATCGGACCCTTGATCTTGGTCGAGCGAGCCTGCACCGCGAGATACTCGACAATGCGCTCCTTGACCTTTTCGAGACCAAAGTGATCATCACCGAGTACGCCTTCGGCAAAGTTTAGGTCCTGCTTGATCTTCGACTTTTTGCCCCACGGAATGGACAGCAGCCAGTCGAGATAGTTGCGGACGACCGTTGCTTCGGCAGACATCGGGCTCATGCTGCGCAGCTTTTTCAGCTCAGCCTGGGCCTTTTCGCGGGCTTCCTTGGAGAGCTTGGTCTTGTTGATGCGCTCTTCTAGTTCAGCCGCTTCATCGCGACCGTCCTCGCCATCGCCAAGCTCCTTCTGGATCGCCTTCATCTGCTCGTTGAGATAGTATTCGCGCTGCGTCTTCTCCATCTGGCGCTTGACGCGGCTGCGGATACGCTTCTCAACCTGGAGAACCGAAATTTCGGCTTCCATGAAGGAAAGTGCCTTCTCAAGGCGCTCGCGCACCGAGAGGATCGACAGCATTTCCTGCTTCTCGGGAATCTTGATCGCGAGATGCGAGGCAACCGTATCGGCAAGCTTGGAATAGTCGTCGATCTGGCTGGCGGCGCCAACCACTTCCGGCGAAATCTTCTTGTTCAGCTTGACGTAGTTTTCGAAGTCGGAAACCACCGAGCGGGCAAGCGCCTCGATCTCGACGGCATCTTCTTCAGGCTCCGGCAAAGCCGCAGCATAGGCCTCGTGATAATCTTCGCGGTCGGTAAACTTGGAAACCTTGGCGCGCGCCGTACCTTCGACCAGCACCTTGACGGTGCCGTCCGGCAGCTTCAGGAGCTGCAATACGTTGGCAATCGTGCCGATTTCATAAATCGCGTCCGGTGCCGGATCGTCATCGGCAGCGTTTTTCTGGGTGGCAAGCAGAATCTGCTTATCCACGCCCATCACTTCCTCCAGCGCGCGAATGGACTTTTCGCGGCCGACAAAAAGCGGAACGATCATATGCGGGAAAACGACGATGTCACGCAACGGCAAAACGGCATAGAGCCCGTCCGAACCGCCCGCTTCAGAACCACCCAATGGGGTCTTCTGTTCAGTACCCGTCATAACTCAGTCCTTTCTCAGGTCTTTCAACCTGACTGCCACCTCCGCGCCCCCTTTCATCATGAGGCAGGTCACGAATGTGCTTCGGTCCATACTTGGAGAGCCGAACCCGGCAATTCAATAGCCTGTAGCGGGATGGCTTTCATAGAATCGTCATCTATCCTGCGCTGTACCGTCACCAAGTACAATATCTAGCTTAGGCTGTACCCCGATTGCTGCGCCTGCAATAGTGACAGGATCGGCCCGACGCAAGTCTGCACATGAAAAAGGCCGCTAACGCGGCCTTTTTATGGATTAATTGTCACCGCTCTAAACGCTGTCTTGCGCATTATCCTACGCAAAACCGCTACGCACTTTTGCAGGAAATGCTTTAAGCAGAAACATTACCCTTTTCGTCTTGGCGCTCGGCGTAGATATAGAGCGGACGGGCACTGCCATCCACCACATCGCCGGAAATGACCACTTCCTGCACGCCTTCCAGCGTCGGCAGCTCGAACATCGTGTCGAGCAGGATCTTTTCCATGATCGAGCGCAGACCGCGTGCACCCGTCTTGCGCTCGACTGCCTTGTTGGCAATCGCCCGCAGGGCGTCGTCGTGGAAGCTGAGCTCGACGCTTTCCATGTCGAACAGGCGCTGATACTGCTTCACGAGCGCATTCTTCGGCTCGGTCAGGATCTGCACCAGAGCATCGACATCGAGGTCTTCGAGTGTCGCGATCACCGGCAGACGACCGACGAATTCCGGAATGAGGCCGAACTTCAGAAGATCTTCCGGCTCCAGTTCCTTGAAGACATCACCGATACGGCGCTCATCAACCGAACGAACGGTGGCGCCGAAGCCGATGGACGTCTTCTCGCCACGTGCGGAGATGATCTTGTCGAGACCGGCAAAAGCGCCGCCGCAGATGAAGAGGATGTTCGTCGTGTCCACCTGCAGGAACTCCTGCTGCGGATGCTTGCGGCCACCCTGTGGCGGCACGGAAGCGACGGTGCCTTCCATGATCTTCAGAAGCGCCTGCTGGACGCCCTCGCCCGACACGTCGCGCGTGATGGACGGGTTATCCGACTTGCGGCTGATCTTGTCGACTTCGTCGATATAGACGATGCCGCGCTGTGCGCGTTCCACGTTGTAGTCGGCGGCCTGAAGCAGCTTCAGGATGATGTTCTCGACATCTTCACCGACATAGCCTGCTTCCGTCAGTGTCGTCGCATCGGCCATGGTGAATGGCACATCGATGATGCGTGCGAGCGTCTGGGCAAGATAGGTCTTGCCGCAACCCGTCGGGCCGACGAGAAGAATGTTCGACTTCGCAAGCTCGATATCGCTGCTCTTGGACTGATGGGCGAGACGCTTGTAGTGATTGTGTACCGCAACCGACAGAACGCGCTTGGCATCCTTCTGGCCAATGACGTAATCGTCAAGAACGGCCATGATTTCCTGCGGCGTAGGCACACCCTCGCGCGACTTCACCATCGAGGATTTGTTTTCCTCGCGGATGATGTCCATGCAGAGTTCGACGCACTCGTCGCAGATGAAAACGGTCGGGCCTGCAATCAGCTTGCGCACTTCATGCTGGCTTTTGCCGCAGAACGAGCAATAAAGCGTATTCTTGGAATCGCCGCCGCTGTTGCTGACTTTGCTCATCGCAGTTTCCTTTCAATTGACCGAAATGAACCTTGGGCGTTCAAATCGATCGTTTCTTCCGGTTCGGACCCAGTGCTGGAGGAGAAACGCGCCTCCCGCCGGTCACGACAGCAGCAGATACGCGCTACCCGTCGTCTAGGGCCTGTAGTCTCAGGATTCCTGTCACCGTATGGCTCCCCGACCGAAGGAGCCATTTGGCGACTTTTGCAGAAGCTGCACCGCCGAACAAATGAAAAATAAGTTCCCGGCAAAGATTCGGCATAATCTGACCAAGTTTAGCGCCCCGAACCCCAACAGATGCTTAACGCGGCGCGTTAACCATCACGTAGTTGCAAGAATTGGGCCCCTTTTGTGGCAAGGGGCGCTAAAAACAGGTGCGAGCCGGAGATTCCGGCTCTTACTTCGATTCGTCCGCGCCCACGTCGCGCGATTCAACAACCTTGTCGATAAGGCCGAATTCGAGCGCTTCCTGCGCGGTCATGAAATGGTCGCGGTCGAGCGTACGTTCGATCGTCTCGTAATCGCGGCCCGTGTGCTTGACGTAGATCTCGTTCAGGCGGCGCTTCATCTTGATGATGTCCTGCGCATGACGTTCGATATCCGACGCCTGCCCCTGGAAACCGCCCGATGGCTGGTGAACCATGATCCGGGCATTCGGCAGCGCATAACGCTGGCCTGTCGCACCGGCGGTCAGGAGCAGCGATCCCATCGATGCGGCCTGCCCCATGCAAAGCGTGGAAACCGGCGGACGGATGAACTGCATCGTGTCATAGATCGCCATGCCGGAGGTTACGACGCCGCCAGGCGAATTGATGTACATGTTGATCTCTTTCTTCGGGTTTTCTGCCTCGAGAAAGAGAAGCTGTGCGCAAACCAGCATAGACATTCCGTCTTCTACCGGTCCGTTCACGAAGATGATGCGCTCCTTGAGAAGGCGCGAGAAAATATCATAGGCCCGTTCGCCACGGTTGGTCTGCTCAACCACCATCGGGACGAGGTTCATGACGGTTTCGATCGGATCTCTCATTATGGGCCTCTGGATATATTTATGGCGAAGTGAATAGTTCTGAATCGTGAGTGTTCCATACATAGGGCGTTGCGCCCCTGTTCCGCAAGTGGCGCAGCACCAGTGTGGCGAATCCGAAATTGGTCTCACTCGGGAGCAAGGTTGTGTACAAATTTCGGATTCAAAGCCACACTAGTAACATATTGAATCTAGTGTGGTTTACGAATTTGAAGTTCCTGAACACGGATGCCACGCAAATGACAGGAACTTCAAATCCACCACATTAGCGGCCTCACTCCCAATCCGAATCCGGCTTTTCGGGGCGAATGCCGCGCTTCTCGTCCAGCGTTTTGCGCGCAACTTCGGTCAGCCGCGCCTTGATGCGAACGGAACCGTCTTCCAGATCCTCGCGTTCGACGCTGCTGCCATGCTGGTAAATCCAGTCGAGAAGATGCAGCTCGAAAGGAGACAGCAAGACGTCAACAGGGCCGAGCGAACCCGCTATCCGTGTTTCGATGAGCGAAAGCAATCTGTCAACGCCTTCACCGGTGATGGCTGAAAGAGGGATTGGACGTCCCTCCTCGCTACCGGCGGCTGCAAGGCGCATGGCAGCTTCACGTCCGCTTTCGTCGAGATTGTCGATCTTGTTCCAGATTTCGACGACACGCTTGCGGTCCTGCGGCTCGATGCCCAGCCCGGCAAGAATGCTTTCAACATCTTCCGCCTGCGCGGCATTGTCCGGATCGGAAATATCGCGGACATGCAGGATCAGATCGGCCTCCACCACTTCTTCGAGCGTGGCGCGGAATGCAGCGACGAGATGGTGCGGCAGGTTCGAGATGAAACCGACCGTATCCGACAGGATAACCGTTTCGCCATGCGGAAGGCGGATGCGGCGCAATGTCGGATCAAGCGTGGCGAAGAGCATGTCTTCGGCCAGCACTTCCGCACCCGTCATGCGGTTGAAAAGCGTAGACTTTCCGGCGTTTGTATAGCCGACAAGCGCTACAATCGGATGCGGTACTTTGCGCCGCTTCTGACGATGCAGCGTGCGGGTTCGCACCACCGTTTCAAGCTCGCGCTTGATCTTCAGAATCTTGTCCTGCAGCAAGCGGCGGTCGGCTTCAATCTGGGTTTCACCAGGACCACCGAGGAAGCCACCACCACCGCGCTGACGCTCAAGGTGGGTCCAGCTTCTGACCAGACGGCCTTTCTGATAATTCAGATGCGCCAGTTCGACCTGCAAGGCGCCTTCCTTGGTGCGCGCGCGTTCACCGAAAATTTCGAGAATGAGACCGGTCCGGTCGATGACCTTGACGTTCCATTCCTTTTCCAGATTGCGCTGCTGCACTGGTGTCAATGCGTGATCGACGATGACCAGCCCAATGGCCTTTTCCTTGACGGTTTCGGCGATGGACTCCACCTTTCCCGCACCCAGCAAGGTCGCAGGTCGCGGATTGGCGACAATCGCAATTTCAGCGTGTTCGATGTCGAGATTGATTGCCCGGGCAAGCCCGACGGCTTCTTCCAGACGCGCCTCGTTCGAGCGCTGAAATTCGGGACGAGCCCCATCTTCCGCCGACGTGCCCGTATTATATCGCTCCGGCAGGACGGGAACGATGACGGCTGCCCTTGTGGGCTCAGGTTCTGAAAGCTCGAAGGCCTTGTCTGCTTCGGCAGATGTCGGCTTCTTATCCTTGAACTTGGACAAATATATTCACTCCGGGACGCGGAAACTGTCGTGGATGCATTTGGGCTGAAGAGATCAGGTTAATGCACTATCTGACATTGCAGATAAGTCGCCGCTAAAGCTGTTTCAAATGAAAGACGCCCCGGATTGTCTAAACATGACGAACCGGACAGGCAGAGCGTGTCCGGTTATCATCAGCAGAAACAATAAACTGGAGCGAAACGACCTAAGCCATCGCGCCCCAGTGGAATTCGGAAAGCGTCAGGCTTCTTCGCCTTCGAACATCTGCACAGGCTGACTTGGCATGATCGTCGAAATCGCATGCTTGTAGACAAGCTGCGAATGACCGTCACGGCGCAGAAGCACGCAGAAATTATCAAACGACGTTACAATGCCGGTCAGTTTTACGCCATTGATAAGAAAAATCGTCAGGGAAATTTTCTGCTTACGTACAGAATTCAGAAAAAGGTCTTGTAGATTTTGCGATCGTTCAGCCATTGTTTTTATTCCTTTAATCGATCAGCAGCCAGCTCGCGATGTGTTAAACGAACACGCGCATGCACATAAATCAAGCACCGGAGCGTGCAAAACCGGGGCCCGACTGCAATTGCTGTGGAAAGACAACTGCTTCGCTATTTAGCTTCGGTTAACAGGATGGGAATCTTTGCGCAACCGTCAATTTCATTAGCCGCCCGGCAAATTCCGAAAGGCAAGTTGGTTCCGCTATCTCAGTTGGCCTCGACAAGCTCTTCATTTGGTTGCGATTCAAGCAGTGGTCGCACCCGATCCATCGCCCATATGTAAAAACTTCCAGGCTGGAGCGAAACGACTTCCTTGTGCTTCTTATGTATATGAAAGCCTATAAAATCCGGATGGTTGATCGGCTCGAGACCATAGGCCGGATTATAGATGCGCGTGGCATCCTTGCCTACCCAGTAATAGAAGTTTTCCTGGGGGGCTGCATTCTTGAAAATCCCGTATTTGCGGGCCAAACGCGAAATGCCGTCATTGCCGAATACCGTGATGCCAATCGAGGCGGGCGTCACTTCCTTGCCGATAAGACGATAGTAAAGTGGGCGCAGTTTGCCTCGACGTATGCCCAGCCAGCTCGGTAGCGGATAGGTCGCCGCTACGTAGGCCTCAAATTCGCGAATAATCGGATGATCGTGCGGAAGATAAAGCGCAGACACGCCGACACGGAAGCGATTCTCCCGGGCGAGATACGGTTTGTTCGGATCGGGATGAAACTGCTTCAGAAGATAGACATCCGTATCCAGCCAGACACCCTGCTGATATTTCATCAGCATGATGCGGAAAATATCGCTGAATTGAACGATAGTTCGTCTGGAACGGAAATTCGGATAGGCTGGATCAAGCCGCTTGAAGGTCGCTTCAGGCAAGATGCTGCTGGCGTCATGCAGTTCAACGCCCGGCGGTACGTTCTCGATCGGGGCGTAAGCGAAGAGCTTTACCCGTTGCCCCGTCATCACCATAGACGCCAGACAAATACAATCAACATCGCGCAAACGCGACCCGTACCAGAACGTACAGATATCCATGTCAGCCCCTAAGTCCTTACCCGGACAGAAGCTAACACAAAACCGTGATCAGAAGAACTCCAGACTGACGCGGAACATCTGTTCCACATGCTTTACGGCGTCGGATGTTGCGAAAATGACGACGCGGTCCTTCGGCTTGATCCGCACATCGCCATTTGGACGGATTACCTGTCCGTCACGATAGATAGCTCCGATTCGCAAGCCTTCCGGCAAGTCGAGATCGCGTAATGGTGCGCCAACGAGCGAGGATGTTTCCAGTGCCTCGGCCTCGATCAGTTCGGCCATATCGCGGTAGACACTGTAGACTGCCCGGATGCGGCCCCGGCGCACATGCTGCAGGATTTTCGAGATCGTGACCGCCTTCGGATTGATGTAGGCGTCGATCCCCACCATGTGGGTGAAATCCTGATAGGCGACCGTATTGAGCAGGGCCATGTTGGACTTGCAGCCCAGGCGCTTGGCCATGATGCTCGACAGGATATTGACCTGATCCTGATTGGTGAGCGCGACCATCAGGTCCGCGTCCTGAATATCGGCTTCCTGCAACAGGTTCTGATCCAGCGCGCTGCCGTGCAGGACCATGGTGCGCTTCAGCTGATCGGCAATCGCGAAGGCGCGCTCGTGCTCGCTTTCGATCATCTTGACGCGCGTGTTCCACTTGCGGTCCTCGATGGCCTTGGCCACATAAAGACCGATATTGCCGCCGCCTGCGATTACGATGCGGCTGGCTTCCGGTTTCTCGTGCCCGAAAAGACCCAATGTGCGCCGGACCTGCTCGCGTGTTGTCACGACATAAGCGAGATCGCCGGCATTCAATTCGTCGGAGGAACGCGGGATGAAGAGGCTGTCATTGCGCACCACACCGACGACGGTTGCGGCAAGGTCGGGAAACAGATCGGTAAGCTGTTTCAGCGGCGTATTGATGACCGGACATTCCTCCAGACATTCGATAGCGAGGCCGATGATCTTGTCGTCGGCAAAGCGCAGCACGTCTGTTGCGCCCTGCAAGGCGATACGTCGCAGGACCACCTCACCCACTTCCAGTTCTGGCGAGATAATCACGTCAATCGGCAGGTTTTCGCGCAGAAACAGATCCTGATATTCGGCCTTGAGATAGGATTGGGCGCGGATGCGGGCGATCTTGGTCGGCACATTGAAGACCGAATGGGCGACCTGACAGGCCACCATATTGACTTCGTCGGACAAGGTGACGGCAATGATCATGTCTGCTTCGTCGGCGCCAGCCGCCGCGAGCACATCGGGCTGCGAGCCATGTCCGACAAATCCACGCACATCCAGCGTGTCGCGCACGATCTCGATATGGCGTGCAGATGTGTCAATGACAGAGACGTCGTTTTCCTCGGCGGCAAGCCGCTCGGCGATGCCGTATCCGACCTGC